>JGI10216J12902_105611640_pt1 | contig 11588 bp, 11 predicted proteins | sample KanNatreferecore_FD_12902 | JGI IMG/M metagenome (IMG submission 12902)
CACGATTCAGAATCTGAGTCCGCAAACGATCAGTGGATGGAAACTGCAATGGGCATTCGCAGAGAACGAAACCATCGCACATAGCTGGAGCGTGAATGCCAGCCAGACTCGGTCGGTCGTGACCGCGAAGTCTTTGTCCTGGAACCAGACGATTCGGTCGCGCCAATCGCAGACGTTCGGATTCATAGGCCAGCAGGACGATGCCGTGCATTTGCCATCGATGCTGTTCTATCTGAATGGAGCTGCGTGCACGTCTTCCAACTGAAGCCTCCATTCGAAGAGACGCGGTGGGCACCAAGCCCACCGCGTCGCGATCGCTTACGGGTACGCGCAGTCCGCAGGATTTCCGACCGGAATGCCGCTGTATTCCTTGCCGACTTCCCACCCGGTGCATGAAATGGATCGGTACGCGCCGTCCAGATCCGCGTCGTCAACGATCACTGCGAAGAACACGACCTGGCCATTGCTGAATTGCATGATGCCCGCGTCCGACGTGATCTGATGATCGCCGAGCTGCGGCTTGTGAGTGAAATCGCCAGGATCACCTGTGTAGGACTTGCCGCCGGGCTTGTTGTTGATCTGGACGAAGGACGGATCGAACCCGGCTACTTCGGTGTTGAGCACATCGTTCATGATCGTGTTGGGCATATCGGTGATGTCGAAGAACGTGGTGCGCGCGCTGTTGCTCAGCAAGCCGTCGTTTTCCCAGACCTTCTGATAAAACGTGACGAACTCGCGCGGCGTTACGAAGTTGTCGTAGCCCGCCTTGAAGTCGTCGAACCAACTGCCGAGGCCGTGCGCGCTCGGTCCGCCGCTCATGTATCGATCCAGCCGGGTGACCTCGAGTCCCAGCGTCTCGTGAATTTCCTCGTTGATGCGATCTCGAGTGAGATAGTCGATGAGGGTGTTCGTGTCGGCGTTGTTACTGTCCCGAATCATCGTCGTCGCGAGACTGATGAGCGTCGTGCCGTCATACGTCTCGGTCGTGAGATCGATTCCTTCGGCGTCGGCCTTGCGTAGCAAGGTGAAGAACACGTACGCCTTGATCGCACTGGCCGACGAGAACCATTGATCGGCGTGCGCCATCGCAGTCTCACCTGTGTCGAGGTTGACGATCGCCGCGCCGGCGCGGCCATCCGCGCAATTGATGTGATGAGTGACTCGCGTATCGAGCGACGACGTGTCGCTGACGTTCGGCGGGCCGCGATAGCCCCAGATACCGCCCATGTAGTTCCAGCCGGACGGTGCTTCGTCGACATAGAAGTTGTCGAGCACGAAACCTTCACAAGATCTGTTGTTCAACAGGCGCTGGAAGGTGTACCAGTGACCGCCGTGAGATGCGCTGAGCGTCGGGCCGGATTGGTCCCACCAGATTCCTGCGTATCGAGCGATCGAGCCGTCGTGGTAGCTGTCGACGTGAATGAGTCGGGTGTCTTCCCAATAGGAGCTCACGAGTGTCTGATAGTCGCCGCCGCTCAAGTTGAATTCGAGATCCCATTGGCAGTTGCGCGGCGCTTCCGTCCAGACGGTCGCGAAGTGGACGCTGTCATCGAGCATGTAGCCCTCGATGCGCGTGGGCGCGAGTCCCTTGGATTGCATGTCGGCCTTCACCGCATTCATCTGCGCTTGCGGCGTGCGGCGTTTCACCGCCCACTTGATGCCGGCACTGTTCTCTTCCCAGATGTCTGCGTAGCGCGGACCGTCCGGAGTGTTGTACGCGCTGATATCGACGATTCGATGCGTTGCCCTGAGCGCGTTGAAGCGAGCATCGAATTGCTCCCCCGTCAGGCCGGCTCGGCTTTGCCACTTCGGTCCCGAGATCTTCGCCCACTTCGTTGCATAGCGAACGTTCCCGTTGTCCATGTAGCCCGTGAGACGCACGGGTCGGTAGTCATCGTCGTTGTAGCTGCCGTCGTCCGGGTCGTCCTTGTCTCCGAAGAACTGAACCTGGAGTTCCTCGCCCGACAGGCCGTACTTGAAGACCGAGCGTGCGTCGAGTCGGTCGCGATCGACTGCCGCGCAAGTGTCCCGCTGCGCCGCGGTCTGCGCTTGCGCTGCGAGTGGAGTGAAGGTGGCGGCGATGGACGCGAGTGAGGTAAATGCCAGGAAGGTGAACCTCGGAACGGTTCGCTCGGCGATGGTGTGAATGGCTGACCGCGTTCGATGCAGCGTCGACTGCGTTCGCGTCAGCAGCGTTTTCAAATTCGACATGTCTCGACCCCTCTCAAGTGACGAAGCGATTGTTTGCTTCAGTCACCTAGTCGAAGGACACAGCGAAGAACCGCCATCGATAGTGAGCACTGCGTCGCAGTCCTCGAAGGTCGTAGCGAGCGAGCGCGGCGGGCGAACTGCAGCAATGGTTCTAGTGGAGCTGATGTTGCAGCCACGCGCGGGCTTGCAACCAGTCGCGCTGAACGGTGCGAAGCGGAACGTTCAATGCCAGCGCGGCTTCTTCTTCCGTCATCCCAGCGAAGAATCGACACTCCACGATTTTGGCCATGCGCGGATTGATCTGCGACAAGACCTCGAGCGCCTGATCCACAGCCAGCACCGTGTCATGTTGCGCATCGCATGCGATCGCTTCGATATCGATGTTGGCCAAGGCGTCGACATCGCGTTTGAGGGAATGACGATGCCGCGCCGCGTCAACCAGAATTCGGCGCATGGTGCGTGCGCAGATGGCGATGAAGTGACCGCGGTTCTTCCATTCGACAGAGCTCTCGTCCATCAGCCGCAGATAAGTCTCCGTGACGAGTCCGGAAGTGTCCATGCTGTCGCCAGGCCGCACCCTACGAAGTTGTCGCTGTGCAATCAGGCACAACTGGTCGTACAACACGGGGATGACGCGATCCAACGCCTCTCGATCTCCGGCCATGTGCTCGAGCAGCAGGCGGGTGATGTCCGCGTGCGTCTGTGAGATGGGGGTGCCTTGCATACGATGTGGCCGCAGGCTGAGCGCCGACTCGGCACGAGGCAATACGACCAATGGACGGGATCGTGCGAGAGTGTGATGCGGAGCACGCGCCCAGGATCTTGATGTCGAACTGGCCCAGGCCATCTGAGCGATGTTCAACAAATTCTGGTTTGCTCGCGCATTTCCGAGGGCCGCCGCTGTTGCAGCCTGCCGACACATGCCATCGGACCCCAATTCGCGGTAGCCTCTCTCTGTATAAATGCCAATCCGCTCAGTTCGCGGAGAGACAACCATGAAGCGAAGAGACTTTATTGCAAGCGCGTCGGCCGCTGCCGGCACCTTGCTGCCCGGCGCCAGAGCGATGGCGGCGTCCCCTTGTCCGCCCCCGGGGTTGTCGGTCGATGGCGGTACGTCGGCGACATCCGAGCCGTGCGTAGCGCCCTCGGGCGCCACGAGCGGGCTGGATTTTCGCGGCAGTGCCTCAACGTCGGGGACGCTGCGATTCCGCTTCTTGAATCCGCTCGCGATCTATCCTGCGACGTACATCTGGAAGCTCTTGCCGCGTCGGCAAGCGGGTTACTACACGACCTTCTTCTGGGGCAATGACGATTGTCGCGGGGATCTGAGCACGTTCACCTGGGACGGTGGCGGCGCGGATAGCTACTACGGCGCGCACCCGTATCCGATCGGGTCGCCGAGCGGCACGTCGCACAACTGGGAAATCTCCGTCGAGCAAATGGATTTTCAGAATGGCGCTGTCGAATACGATCGATGGCACACGCAAGCGCTGCGAGTCTGGCGTGCATCCGATGGCACGAAGCATCACGAGTTCTATTGGGATTGGCCGAGCACCGATCCCAGCCGCATGGTGACTCGGGTTTCTCCATCGACCTGGGGCAACAAGATGCCGCCAGTTCCTGCGCTCACGTTCGGCGACGCGCCCTGGTCGCCCTCGAACGAAATCTTGAACGGCGTGCTGCGCGGGATTCAGGTGTATTCGAATGTGCTGACGCCGCAAGACATCGCAGGCGAGCTCGCGAATCCGCTGTCGACGTCCGCCGGCGCTGCAAGCATCTGGTACCTCAACATCAACCCGACACCCTCGGACATCAGCGACAAATCGGGCAGAGGCCACAATCCCGCATGGGTAGGATCGGGGCGGCCGGGATTGTGGAACGCCTGACGCTGCGCGCGTTGGACCGCGTCAGTCGCGTCGCGCCTTGATGCACTCGATCTTGCCGGTGTAGTTCGCGCTGAAGCGCTGCAGGATCTGGGCGCAAACGGCGTCGCCCTCGTCGGCGGTGAGGCCGAAGATCACCATGCGGCCGTCTCGCTCCTGCGGCGCTGCGCGAGTGAAGCTCATGTAGGTCGAGTGGATTGCCGTGTTGGCGAACAGGCGGTCGTAACGGGGCTCGAGCGCGGCTTTGCATGTGGCCGTTCGCTGCACGCATTCCTTGCAGCCTTCAATCACCTTCCCCCAGACCGTGTTCGAGCGCTTCTCGCAATCTTCCTGGCTCGCCATCCGTCCGAATAGCGCGAACTGCAATTCGCGTCCAGCGATCTGCATGTCCAGTCGGACGTCCGCGTAGACGGGCGTCTCGATCACGTCGGGCGCGGCGTCTTCATCAGTATTGAAGTGCTGATAGCCGTAGTAGCCGGCGACGCCGAGAACGATCAAGACGAGCAAGGTCTTCATAGAGGATTACATCACGCTTTATGCGCTTGGTTTGAGTTGGAAGAGGGCGCGTGCGCGCGAGTCGTTCCCTAGCGGAGGTTCCGTCTCACCGGCTCGTACCCGGGCGCATTCTCGTGCGGCCGTTTCTGCATCGGCAAGCTAGTGGTTCACAGAATGCGCTCAGAGCAGTCGATAGATGCGTTCGCGCGCGGATCTCTGGTTTCCATCGTCATCCCGGCGGCAGCCGGGATCTCTCCGTAGAGATTCGGCCTCGCGCCGGAATGACGAGAACTCGATTAGTTGATCGATCAACAGCACGATGTGACCTTTCGGGCGCTCATGCCCTCGGTTGCACTTCAGAACGATGGCGCGACAGCGTGTCCCTGACATTCTCTGTACGCACAGGAGAACGGATGGTTCTTCGTACTTCGGACCAGTGAAGGTCTTGGCGTTCAAGAATCAACAGGAGTCGCCATGAGGAAATTGCTCACTTTGTTCGCTGCACTATGCGCGTGTAGTTTTTCTACGCTCGCCTCGGCCGTGCCCGTCAATGCCAAGTTCGACGGCGCCGTCTCGGGATCAGGATTTTTCACGGACGTCCTGAACGACTTTCCGGCGGGAACAACGGCCGCCTTCGATGTGACGTTTGACGATGCGGGACTCGTTCCATCATTGCCCGTCACCGACTACGACGTTTCGCCGGTATCGGGCTGGGCGCGTCTCGGATCGCACCAGTGGTCGGTCGACGACGGACGGATCTATTCCTTCTCGTACTTGCTCTCACCCGGCAATCCTGTGTTGTGGTACGGGCTCCAGTTGACCGGCTCAGGACCGACGATCGGCAGCAACGGCTCGTTGTTTGGTCTCTTCTTGTTTCTGACGCCGCAGCTATCCGCGTTGCCCGGAGCCCCACCCGTGATCGGCTTCGGCTATCCATTCAGTTTCGGTACCTTCTACAGCTACGCGAATCTCACCGGCAATTTTGCGACGTCGCGACAAGTGCCGGAACCAAGCCCGGGATTGTTGATCTGCGGCGCTCTTCTTCTGCTGACGGCGCTGCGTGGCTGGCAAGTCAGAAGCAGGGTGCTTCCTCGAAATGCCTGATCGTGTGACGGTGCGACCGTTGCTGAGGACCATGCATCTATGTCCGCGACACTTGTCATGGAGGAGATCGATGATCCTGCTGTCGCGCCGTACGACGGTCGCTGCGCTCGCAAGCGCACTGGTCATGAGTCCCGCGCGTGCGGCCGAACGCGCGGGACCGCCAAGGTGGATCGCGCGACGCGGTCGAGCGACGCTGCGATTCGCCGTAAGCACACCTTACGACTCGTCGAAAGTTCAAATCTCGTCCAGGCGCATCCAATGCGCGCGAATATGCCGCATGACATTCAGCATGCAGCAGCGCTTGGAATCCGCCGAACAGCGGCACGCCGAAATGATTCGTTCGGAATGCTCGAGCAGCCGCTGTACCTGTGCCACGGCCTCGACGAATGTCGAGGAGTGAGCCTCCACTAGGACGCGTTCGCTGCAGATGGCATCTTCCGACCGGCGTTCGACTTCGATCACATGGCGATCGAGGCCTGCGGTCATGATGTTCGGGCCCACACGAGACGGATTGCGTCTCGCGGCGGCTCGGCAATTCGCTCCGAGCTATCCAGCGTGAACTCGACCTGGGCGCGTGCCTCGCAGATCGTGGCGGCATGCGTTTCGACGAGGTAGCGCTCTTCCCATGTTCGCCCGGGAGAGAGGCGCTTGATTTCGAACAGGAACATCGACTCATCCGTCTTGTAGTTTCTGGCCGCGATGGTGCGGATGACGGGGCACGGATTCAGCGACGCGCTCGGCATTTCGATTGCGCGCAATTGAGTTTCAGGAAATCGACGAAGTGCCGCGACGCTCAGTCGCTGACGAGGCTTCGGCAGAAAGAGAGCAAAACCCTCGAGAAGAAGTTGCGCGAATGCGTCTGCTGCGGGCCGTTTGGAGCGTTACGGTGCGAGTCGTGGGTGAGGCGCCCTGACACAACGACGATAGGGAAGATCCTACAGTTGCGCTGGGAACAGCGACTTCTCCAAGGCGTCTACTTCGTTCACATCACGAAGAAGGAGCACGCCATGGCATACATCGAAGGGTTCGTTGCTGCAGTGCCTCGCGCGAACAAAGAGGCGTATCGCAAGCACGCCGAGGGTGCATGGCCTTATTTCAAGAAGCTCGGTGCGACACGGATGGTCGAGAACTGGGGCGATGACGTTCCGGACGGCAAGGTCACGGATTTCAAGGGCGCCGTGAAGGCCAAGTCGGACGAAGACGTTGTGTTTTCGTGGATCGAATATCCCGACAAGGCGACGCGGGACAAGGCAAATCAGCAGATGATGAGCGATCCTGCGATGCAGGACATGAGCGACATGCCGTTCGACGGCAAGCGCATGATCTTCGCCGGCTTCGAACCGATCATCGACGATGGCAAGCGAGGCAGCATCGGCTACGTCGACGGCTGCGTGATTCCCGTTCCCGCGGGCAACAAGCAGGCCTATGTTGCAAACTCGAAAGAGAAGGCCGCACTCTTGAAAAAGTGCGGTGCGACTCGTGTGGTCGATGCGTGGGCCGATGATGTTCCCGACGGCACGGTCACGGATTACAAGGGCGCGGTGAAGGCGAGTGCTGGTGAGAAAATCGTCTACTCATGGGTTGAATGGCCATCGAAGGAGGCGCGCGACAAAGGCTGGGAGGCAGCATCGAAGGATCCGAGCATGCAGCCGAGCAACTTGCCATTCGACGGGAAAAGGATGATCTACGGCGGATTTGCGCCGCTGCTGGACGCGTAACTCACGCGCCCGTCACTCTCGCGAAGCGGGAATCCATCTGATTTCGCCATCTGATTTCAGACGGGTCCCGCCTTGCGGGGACGACATTGCGTCTCCGTCTCTCCTTGTCTTCGCTGCGCACGTTCTGTGCGTGCGGCGGTCTGGCCTTCGTCAGTAACTCATCGAGCGCGGCACGGTCGAGCCATTGGCCGCGCAGCATGACTGCGTTGATCCTGCGTGTGTTGCGAATGTCCTGAAGTGGATTGGCGTCGAGAAGAACGAGATCGGCCGCGTAGCCTGGCGCGACGCGACCCGTAGCGGTCTCGAGTCCGGCGAAACGCACGGGATTCGCCGTGGCGGTGATCAGCGCTTCGTGTGGGCTCAGCCCCGCATCGACGAGCAGCTCGAGCTCGCGATGCAGATCGAAACCGAAGGCATTCGTGTCCGTGCCGGCGAGGATGGGTACGCCAGCAGCATGCATCGCGCGCAACAGGGTCGTTTGCTTCCGGTTGTTGCGAGTTGCGCGTACGAAGTCGGCCTCGTCGAAGTTGCTCAGCCACTTCACGCGATCGCGATGTCGAAAGGCTTCGCGTGTGTCGGCGTCGAGATACTCGGCCTGCGTCGTGGCGAGATAATCCTCGACGTCTCTTGCTGGTGCGTGAAAAATGAACGTGCTCAGCGTCGGGCATTGCCACGCGCCGGCGGTCTGCGTTGCGCGTACGAGCTCCGGAATGCGCGACTCCTCGATGTGCTCCCAGGCAAGCGTGCGCGATCGCATGTCGATGCCGGGTTGAATCGGTGCGCTCGCAGGTACGAGTTGCTCGATGTAGCCCCGCAGGTGTTCGATGGATTTCTGGCGCGCGGCGAGCGCGCCGCGGATGCCGATCGCGAAGGGGACGTGTCCGACGATCGGAATGCGTAGTCGCCCGGCCTCGGCGACGAGGCCGTTGTACGCTTCGAGCGGAACGTTGTTGTACACCTTGATGTAATCGAAACCCGCGGCGCGTTGCTTGCGCACTTCTGCGACGCCATCGGCGAAGCTCCGTATCAATCGGCGTCCTTCCGTGTCGACGACGCCCGACATCTGTTGCGGCGGCAGTCCCTCGACGATCGGACCTGCGATCAGCAAGCGCGGTCCCAGGAGCTCGCCGAACTCCACGCGTGCGCGCCATTCCAGATGACGCGGCAGACCCGACATGATCCGAACGCCACCGACGCCATTGGCGACGAACATCGCTAGCGCTTCCGGCTGCATGGGATGCACGTGCATGTCCCACAAGGCGGGCATGAGATAGCGGCCGCCTGCGTCGATGACACGCGCGTCTTCGGGGATTGGTACCGATTCCTGTGCACCGATCGTCGTGATGTATCCGTCACTCACGATTGCCGTGCGTCCGGCGATGGTACGGCCGCTTTCGATATCCACCACCTGAACGTTTTTCAACACGACATCGCCGGCGAATGCGGGATCGGCGAGGGCGAGGAGCAGGAGTGAGAGATACTTCAAGAGACCGGGGCGGCGAGGTTTCGAAGTCGATGAGGTCATTGCATCCAAGCCCTGTTCCACGGTGAGAAATCCCAACGGGGCTCTACGACTCGGCGACGCTCACAGATGCAGGCCGTGAGCCATCGAGTGCGGCTCGATGAGTCGGATGCCCGAACGATCAGTATGAATCGTCCGCACTTTGACTGAGGCTTGGCGCATCGCGTCTACCAAATGAGGCAGCCGAGATGGCGCGACTTGAGCGCTGTACAGAACGTCGCACGGGACGTGCCGCGAAGCACGTAATGCTCGCAGTCTTACTGGGCGCGCTCGGCATCGCTGTAGCGCATGCGGAGTATCGAGTGCCTCGGCTCGAGAACGATCGACCGGATCTACAGGGCAGTTGGGATCACAATGACGCCACGCCCCTCGAGCGCATGCCCGGATTCAGCTTGCTCGTCATCACGAAAGAACAGGCGAAAAAGATCGAAGCGATGCTCGAGGCGACCTTCGAAGATCGCACGACGCCGACCGAACCGACCGAGTTTTTCCATGAGCGTCGCATCCTGCCGATTCGCGGCGAGTTGCGCAGCTCGATCGTCGTCGATCCCGCGGACGGCAAACTCCCTTGGAGCCCGGCATTCGCCGACTGGCCCGTGAAAGCCCGCCGCGGAATTCTCGCGGCGATGGATGGCCCGGAGCAGCGTCCCACCTCCGAGCGCTGTCTCGGTAACCCCGCATCGCAGCCGCCACATCTCTACAACCCCGGCACGAATCTGCACCAGATCATCCAGATGAAGGACACCGTGCTGTTCATTTCCGAGTGGGTGCACGAGGCGCGGATCATTCGCATGAACTCGAAGCACGTGCCCCCGGCGATCACGTCCTGGCTTGGCGATTCCATCGGCTGGTGGGAGGGTGACACGCTCGTCGTGGAGACGACGAACTTCACCGCGAGCGATTCGGGGCGCATCGCATCCCCAAATGCATTTCGGATCTCATCGCGAGCGAAGGTCATCGAACGATTCACGCGTGTGTCGCGCGAGGAGCTCAACTACATGTTCACTGTCGAGGACACAGAGAGCTACACGCAACTCTGGAAGGGAGAGACGCACTTCATCCGAACCGACGATCGTGTGCTCGAGTATTCCTGTCACGAAGACAATCGTTCGATGATGTACATCCTGCAAGGCGCGCGAGCCATGGAGAAGCGAGCCATGGACAAGGCGGCGCAGGGTGGGCAGGTGACCGAAGAACGCTAGTTCGCAACTCGTCGTCCCCGCGGAGGCGGGGATCCATCGGAAATCCGGATGGGTTCCCGCCTACGCGGGAATGACGGAGGGAAGAGACGGATTCGCGCCTTCGCGGGAATGACGGAGAGCGAGGTGGGTTGAGCGCCTCTTCAACGAATCTACGCCTCGCGCTCCGTCCACGCGCGCAGCTCTTCAGGACGTTGCCGAACATAGGCAAGCACCTGGCGACGTTTCTCCGGACCGCGTCGTCCATCGTCCGCGCCGCTCGATTCACCGAAGAACTCGGGCATCCTGTCTTCGATCCGCTCGTAGATGCCGCGCCATAGTTTCTTCAGTCCGTGCACCGACACTTCGAGCCGCTCGGTCAGATGCGTATCGCTCTCGTCGAACAACGCGAGCCATAGAAGCCGGCGTTGCGATGCCGAGAAACGAAACAACGGCGGATGATGTTCGAACACATGCCGCACCGACGTGCCGGGCAAACTGTTGCGTGCTGCTTCGCGCGTGACGCGCAGAAACGCAGGCCGGGCTTCAGCGGGCAAAGACTCGAGCGCGCTCTCGTTCGAATAGTCGCAACGAGGGAAACCGGCGGCGGCGATGGCCGGTGCGTCGTGCGCGCTCGTTTCGAAATACATCGCTTCGGTGTTGTTGCCGGAGACCGCCGTGCGGAAGGCTTCGTTCGCGATGTTGAACACGCTTTGCACGTACGGATCGTTGAGATCCGTGCGTCGCTGGGAATAGAAATTGATGTAGCGGAAGCGGCCCTGCGCGTTCGCAGCACCGATCTCCGCATCGCTCAGCATCTTGAAGCTGCCATCGAGAATTCCGGCGTAGATTCGCCGGATCACGTACGCGGCCGGATGCGAATCGAGGTGCTCGCTGCGAACCCACGCGTCCGGGAGCACGAAACCGTAACCCCAGCCCTGGATGCGCTGACCGGGCGGCAGCGCCATGTCCTCCATCAACGTCGTCGTCATCGCCGGTTCGTCGATGATTCGCAACCAAAGATCGGGAAGGGCATCGCGCAGCTTTGCATCGAGACCGAGCCATTGCGGCAACAGCTCGAAGCATTCGCGCAGGTCGGCTCGCGTCGTCGGACGGAAGCGAAGGCGTGGGATGTGGGGGCGGGAGCTCAGAAGTCGGGTCTCGGAAGCCGTCGCGGTACTTCGAGCCGGATTCTAGCGGTCGACGGCGATCAAACTCCATCGCCTGGCCACGCCATGCGGTCGTCATCGCCGTCGCGCAGCGCCTGAATGAGCGTCTCCCATCCGGCATAGACCTTGCGGCCGAGACCTTCGAGGGCCTTGCCGATGTAGGCCTGGCTGTTGCGATCGAGAAAGTAGGAGGCTTCCCGCGAGTTGAGGTAGATCGCGCGGTCGCCATCACCGTCTCGTTCGAGAAAGCCGAGGTTGACGAGCACGTCGAGCCACTGCATTGCCTTGTGTGGGCTCAGTCCGAGGAC
>JGI10216J12902_103231556_pt1 | contig 11581 bp, 12 predicted proteins | sample KanNatreferecore_FD_12902 | JGI IMG/M metagenome (IMG submission 12902)
AACGCGCCATCGTGCACGGGGAGCGGCTCGTCCGTCCCCGTCGGTTCGCCCCACGAGGCGGCGGGTCGCAGCTCGGGGCCGATGTGCAGCCACACACGGGCTTCGCGGGCTCCGGTCCCCTCTCCCAGGATCGCCGCCATGTGCGGGAGCACGTCCTCGGTCGAGTACGAGCCCGCCATCCGCTCGGAGAACTCCGAGAGGACTTCGTAGGGCGAGGCGCGTTTCCCGTACACGATGCGATTGGCCAGTCGCTTGGCTCGATCCCGCACGGGATTGAAGGCCAGAGCGATGACGGCGGCGGCGAGGACCGTCAGGAACGGGCTCCGCGTCGAGCCGATGGCGGTGCCGATCCCCACGACAACCGCCACATAGACCGCTGTGAAGAAGGCCGCCAGCACACCGTAGACGACGGTCTTGCTGATCACGACGTCGATGTCGTACAGGCGGTATTTCAAGATCGCGATGCCGATCGCGGTCCAGAGGAAGAGGAAGGCCAGGCTCTGGAGCACCGAGAGGACGGGCGAGCTCAAGAACATCGTCCCGATGAGCGTGACCACGACGAGCGCGGCCCCAGTCGCGAACCACTTGAGCTGCAGTCGCTCGTCCCCGATCGATCCCTTGAACCGCACGATGACCGCGGCGAGCGACGCAGCGAATCCGGCGACGATGGGCAGAGCGACGACGAGCAGGACCAATCCGAAGCTGGCCCACGGCGATTGGGTGAACGGGTGATCCCACGCCCGGGTAGCGAAGACGAAGATCGCCCCGGTGACCAGGGCGAAGGCGCCACCGACGAACCACGCGACCGGTCGCCACCGCGCGGATCGCAGATGCCCGGTGGGAAACAGCAAGAACAGGAAGGCCAGCAGGCCGAGCGGGATGATCCCGAGCCAGGAGGACGCCCACGCGAACGCTCGGCCCGCAGGCAGCGACCCGGGGTCGGCCACCAGCGCATGAAGGCCGTAGGACGTGCCGAACTGGGAGATGCCCAAGAGGAGGCCGGCGGTCAGGAACACCCAGCCGATGGCGTTCTCCGGGCGCCGCGACGCCAGGACGATGCCCAGGACGGCCACGGCCATGTTCACCGTGTTGTTCAGGACGCTCGAGAAGATCCATTGGCCGGACCCTTCGGGCAGCGTGACGTGGCGGTCCACGAACATCAAGACGAGGCCCCCGGCCATCAGCGCGATCGAGAGAACTCCCACGGTCCACGCCAACCGGGAAGGGGTCCTCGGCTTCATCGTCGCCGGTTACTCTCCGCGAAGCCGTGTGGCGAGCGATTGCAGCATCGCCCACGCGACCTGCGGCTCGGACATGAGGAGCTTCCGAAGCGAATCCTGCTGCAGAACGAGGCATCGCATGGACGTCTCGGAGATCACGGAGGCGGCTCGGGGACGGCTGTCGATCAGGGCGATCTCACCGAAGTACTCGCCCGGATGCCGGCGGGAGATCGTGCGTCCGCCCCGGACGACCTTCGCCGAGCCCTCGATGACCACGAACAGCGACGCGGTGTGCCCCCCTTCCCGGACGATCGTCGTGTCCGGTTCGTAGCTGTGTTCGTCGGCGCTCCTCTGGAGCTTGCGAAGCTGGCGCGATGAGAGGGAGGAGAAGAGCGGGATCGCCGACAGCGCTTCGGGCGCCGACGTCGCCATGGGCCCAAGCTATCGGGAGCGCTCGCCACCCGTCAAGACCACAACCGCTAGCCGGGCGCACCGTCTCGGCTAAGCCCTTTCCAGGCGCTGCGCATCGGGGCATCATCTGGATCGAGATGGCTCGTCTTGTCGCCATGAACGGTCCAGCGGAGCGGTCCGGCCGGAGCAGGCTTGCGTGGTTGCTGTGGAGCGTCTCTGTCGCGCTCGCCGCCCTCTACCTCGCGCTCTTCATCCTGAACGGAGCCACTGACATTTCCGGGGCCACGGTGGAGCTCGTGCAGAGCCTGCCCTTCATCCTGGTAGGGGGGACGATCGGCGTCCTGGTCGCATCCCGGCGGCCGGAGAACCCCATCGGCTGGCTCTTGCTGTCCATGTCGGCGGTGCTGGCGCTCCAGCAGGTTCTGGAGCACTACGCGATCCTCGCGTACTACACCCGACACGAGCCGATGCCAGGAGCGCGGTGGGCGGCGTGGGGGCAGGCGTGGCTCCTGCACACGTTCTTCCCGATCCTCCTGGCCGTCACGCTGATGCTCGTCCCTGATGGCCACTTCCTGTCGCCGCGGTGGCGGTGGCTGGCGTGGATCGCGCTGGCCGTGAACGGGATCGCGATCGTGGCCATGGCTCTGACTCCGGGGTCGCTCGAGCCCGCCTGTTGCAACCTTCCGTTGCCGGTGACCAATCCGGTTGGTGTGCCTGCCTTCTCGGCGGCGGCCGAGACGTCCGGCGGGGGGCCGGCCAATTCCGTCGCTGCAATTGCCATCACCCTCATAGGGACCGTCGTCATGCTCCCCGCCGCCGTCGTCTCGCTCGCCTTGCGCAGGCGCAGAGGAACGGCCGAGCTGCGAAGCCAGATCGGGCTGGTCCTGATCACCATCGGGGTCATCGCGGTGCTCTTCCTCTTCGCCGTCGCGATCACCATCTTCGTCTCCCCCGACGCCAGCACCGTCTTGTTCGCGACCGCGATCACCGTGGTGGCAGTCGGTCTCCCGATCTCCATCGGTGTGGCCATCCTCCGGTACCGACTGTTCGACGTCGATGTGGTCGTCCGAAAGACGGTCGTGTACACGACCACGGCGGTCCTGTTGATCCTGCTCTTCCTGGTCGTGGCGGTCACTGTGGGGAGGCTGGCTGGAAAGACGCAGGTGGGTGCGATTGTCGCCGCGGCCGTGATTGGGCTCTCCTTCCAGCCGGCGGCCCGGCTGGCCACGAGGATCGCCGATCGAGTCGTGTACGGGAAGCGAGCCACGCCCTTCGAGGTGCTCGCCGAGTTCTCCGAGCGAGTTGCCGGGCCTCAGGCCGACGAAAACGTGGTGCAACGGATGGCCGGAGTGCTCGGGGAGGCGGTCGGGGCGGAGCGATCGGAGGTATGGCTCCACGTTGGTCGGGAGATTCGAGTCGCAGGGAAGTGGCCCGAATCGGGTGAACAGAACGGCCCGGAGGCGTTGCCCGTGATCGGTGATGACCTCCCAGCCGTGCCCGGTGCCGGGCACGTCGCCGCCGTTCGCGACGGCCCACAGCTGCTGGGGGCGCTCGCCGTGGCGAAACCTCGCAACGACCCGATCACGCCGAGCGAAGCCAAGCTCGTCGATCACTTGGCGTCGCAAGCCAGACTGGTGCTGCGCAACGTCCGGCTGGTCGAGGAGCTCAGGGCGTCGCGCAAGCGCCTGGTGAGCGCCCAAGACGAGGAGCGGCGCCGGCTGGAACGAAACATCCACGACGGGGCCCAGCAGCAACTCGTCGCTCTCGCGGTCAAACTGCGGCTGCTGCAGGGGCTGGGCGACAGCGATCCGGTGAAGGCCCGGGAGCTCGCGGTCAGCCTCCAGAGTGAAGCACAGGCGGCCCTGGAAGACCTCCGAGACCTGGCCAGAGGGATCTACCCTCCTCTCCTGGCGGACCAGGGGTTGCCCGCGGCGCTCGAGGCGCAGGCGCGACGTTCGGCCTCGCCGGTAACAATCGAGGCGGCCGGGCTCGGCCGCTTCCCCCGCGACGTGGAGGCCGCGGTCTATTTCTGCTGCCTGGAAGCCCTCCAGAACGTGGCGAAGTACGCGGGAGGCGCCTCAGCGATCGTTCAGCTCGGCGTCAACGACGGGAACCTCACATTCGAGGTTGCGGACGACGGAGTCGGCTTCGACCCCGCGAACACGAAGCATGGAACCGGCCTCCAGGGGATGGCCGACAGGGTGGAGGCGATCGGCGGCAGCCTCGCGGTTCGCTCGACGCCCGGTGCGGGCACCGTTGTGAGCGGACGGGTACCAGTTGAGAGCGCAACCTAGGGGGCAGGTCGCCGGTCTCCACCGGCTGGGGTACGTCTGCCGGCCGTCGGTGCCCCGTGACACAATCGCCGGGCATGGCCACAACAGAGGTCTTGGCGAAGCTTCCCCGCTTGCACGAGGTCCTTGCCGACACCGGCGGGGCCGTGGTGGCGTTCTCGGGCGGCGTCGACTCGGGGCTGGTGGCGGCGGTGGCGGCGCGAGCGTTGGGCCCTCGGTCGCTCGCCGTAACCGCGGTTTCCCCGTCGCTTCCTCCCGGCGAGCTGGACGCGGCCCGGGACCTGGCCGGCCGGGTGGGGATCCGCCATCGGAGTGTCCGGACCCGCGAGGTGGAGCGCGACGCGTACCTGGCCAACGGCCTTGACCGGTGCTACCACTGCAAGTCGGAGCTGTACGGCGTGCTCGGCCGGGTGGCAACGCAAGAGGGTCTCCCCGTCGTGGTGTCGGGCACGAATGTGGACGATCTTGGTGACTTCCGGCCCGGCCTGCAGGCGGCCTCGGAGTGGGAGGTGAGGCACCCGCTGGTGGAGGCGGGGTTCACTAAGGCCGACGTCCGCGCCGGTTCGAAGGAGCTCGGGCTCCCCACGTGGGACAAGCCGGCGTCGGCCTGCCTTTCGTCCCGGATCGCGTTCGGCGTGCGGATCAGCGTGGAGGAGCTGTCGAGAGTGGGCAGAGCGGAGCGGGCCTTGAAGGAGCTGGGGTTTCGCCAGGTCCGGGTTCGTGTGCACGGAGACCTGGTGCGCGTGGAGGTGGACGACGTGGAGCGGCTGGCGTCGCCGGGGGTTCGCGAGCGCGTGGTCGAGACGCTGAAGGGGCTCGGCTACCGGTACGTCACGCTCGACCTCGAGGGGTTCCACTCGGGCAGCATGAACCCGAAGCCGCCGGCGTGACCGATCTGCGGTTCCACCTGACGTTCCCAGAGCACCTGATCGACGAACCCGTCGTGTACGAGCTGGGCCGGCGGTTCGACGTCGTCACGAACATCCGTGGCGCGAACGTCGACGAGCAGTACGCATGGGTCATCCTGGAGATGCGGGGCGAGCCCGACGAGGTGGACCGGGCCGTGGCCTGGCTCGCCGATCGAGGGATCACCGTCGAGCGGATCGAGGGCTGATGGCGAAGCAACGGATCCTGTTCGTCGACAACCGGCCGGAGTTCATGCACCAGCCGGTGCTGCGCCTCCGGCTCGAGGGCTACGAGGTCGACGAGGAGACTTCGGGCGACGACGGGATGCAGTCGCTCCGCACTGGCCAATACGACTTGCTGATCCTCGACGCCGAGCTGCCGGACTCCGACGGGTGGGAGGTGCTGAAGGCCGTCCGGGCCGACCCCGACCTGAAGGACACGAAGATCATCGTGTTCATAGCGCCGCAGGGCGAGACCGGGAAGCTGCTGATGGTGCCGGTGGACGCCGAGCTCCGGCGCCCGTTCAACATGGCCCAGCTCCTCGAAGCCGTGGAGCGTGTGATCGGCGAATAGTCGTCGCGCGGAGTGGGACCTCCGGCGCCACCGGTCAGGTGACGCCGGAAACCACAGGGTCCGATTGCTCGGTTACCCCTCCGATCTGCTCCTGAGCCGAAGGGTCAGGCTCAGCAGCACGACGATGGCAAAGGCACCCAGAAGAATGCCGCCCCAGCCTTTGGGGTTCGAGCCAAATGACGCTCCCGCCGCTGAGCTGCTGGATCCAGAGCCGCTCGGGCTGCTCGGGGGCGGGCTGCTGGTTGTGCTCGGGGGCGGAGACGAGCTTGGGGGTGATGTGGTGGGAGGCGGAGATGTGGTCGGGGGCGGCGAGGTCGGTGGCGGCGTCGTCGGCGTGACGCACGGCCCCACCCAGAACACCTTGTGCTTCACGTCCGCGCCGATCGATCCGGGCGCGTTGACGGTGAGCTTGACGTGGAACCCCTGCACGGGATGGGGGGTCGCTCCGGAGGCCGCCAGGGCGCTCGTGAGGTCCACGGTGACCACCGCATCGAGGTCCTTGCCACCGCCGGCCGGGTCGGTGTCGTTGTTGGCCGTGCCGGTGATGAGCAGCGTGTGGGCCCCGGTGGGGGACAGCGTGGGTGGATGCAGGCGGATGGAGTACGTCGCGTCTCCGACCCCCTGGTCGTAGTTGAAGAACCTCAGGACGAAGACGCACCCCACGTGAGGCTGATTGTTCGGATGGATGGTATTGAGGGGAAACTTGTTGACCTTCACGAATCCGTTGTTGCCGGGCGGGTCGGCGGCCGCGTATCCGGCTCCTAGCACGAGAACGAACAGGCCGCAGATCCCGATCAGCACCGAAGTGCGCAGACGTGCCATCTCCCCTCCCCTTTCCGAGCGGGCAGCGAGCAACGAGCTTCCACCCTGGTATCGTCCGGCGGTCTCAGGGCGTTACGGGTTCTCCCGGGTTCCCTGAGTCTCGTGATCCACGTACTCTTGTCACCCGATCGCACAGGATCGGATGGATCGTGGACATGGGTGCCGTAGATCCGGAACATCCATTCGACGTGGTATTGGCCGCGGCCCGGACGGGGGCCGAGTGGGCGCTCGCCGAGATCTTCCGGGACATTCACCCGAGGCTCATCAGGTACCTGCGGGCCAGGGATCCGGCAGAGGCCGAGGACCTGGCCTCGGAGGTATGGCTCGACCTGGCTGCGGCGCTGCCCTCGTTCGAGGGGGACGATCGGTCCCTCCGGGCCCTCGCATTCACCATCGCCAGGCGGCGCCTGGTTGATCAGCGACGCCGGGCACGGAGGCGTCCAACAGGACCGCTGCTGACGGACCAGGCTTCGGCCTTGGCCGGCGGAGATGTCGAGGAAGAGGCGATGGAGGCGATCTCAACCAGGGCCGCCCTCGCCCGGATCGCGGCTCTCCCACCCGATCAGGCCGACGTGGTCCTGCTCCGGGTGATCGCGGGACTCGGCGTCGACGAGGTGGCCACCATTCTCGACAAGAGGCCGGGAGCCATACGGGCGCTGCAGCACCGGGCCCTGCGTCGTCTCGCCTCGATGCATGCGCGGAAGACCGTAACGACATGACCCCCTGGGACGATCTCCTCGATGAGATGAGACGACTCCCCCTGGATCCGGATACCGCGGATCGGCTCCTCTCCGGCAACATGGAGCCCGATGACGCCCCGCCGGGCTATGCGGACGTGGCCCGGCTCCTCCGAGCCGCGGCGACCTGGGCGACGCCCGGTGAGCTCGCCGCCGAGCGAGAGGTGGTTGCCCTGGTGGCCCGGCGAATGGGATCGAGCCCTGCCCCGGCTCGGGTCGTCCCCCGGCCCGGAAGGTCGTTCGCACGGAGGACCAGGGGTCGCCTGAAGGTCGGGGCGGTGGTCGTGGCTGGGTTCCTGATGGCCACGACGGGGTTGGCCATGGCCGGCGCCCTGCCCGGCGCGGCGCAGAACATCGCTTCAGAGGTGCTGCAGAGGATCGGCATCTCCGTTCCCCGCTCGGACTCACCCTCGGGCGTCCACCCCGGGAACTCCGGTCAATCCAGCGGAGGCGAGTCGAACGCCCCCGCCGCCCCGCCTGGCGCGCACATCTCCCAGATCGCGAAGACGACCACGGCGATCGGCGTGGACAAGGGCGCGGAGATCTCCACGGCTGCCAGCGGTGGCAGGAGCCGAGCCTCGCAGAAGGGCACGGCGAGTTCCCGCCCATCCAGCACCCATGGCTCCGCCCTCTCCCAGATCGCGAAGACCACCACCGCGATCGGCGTGGACAAGGGCGCGGAGATCTCCACCGCCGCCAGCGGTGGCAAGAGCCAGACCGGTCAGCACGGGAAGGCCAATGGCGGATCGAACCAAAGCGGTCACTCCGGTGGCAGCGGGGGTCCGCCCGCGACCGCCGGGAGCAAAGCCAAGGGGGGGTCCGGCGGGACGAGCACGCACGCACACGAGGGACATGCCGGGGCCGGGGCAGGCAAGGTCGCTCGGCGGCACGAGCACTGAGGCTACGGATCGGCGCCGACCGCGAACCGACGGAGGGGCGCCCGCAACAGGGCGCGCGCTGTCGATTGAAGGAGGAGATCGTGCGGACACGAAGGCGAAGGATCCTCACCCCGTCATGGGCGGCGGCGGTTGCCCTCGCCGTTGTGATGGCCATGGCAGCACCGGTGGCGGCGGCGCCCGCGAACATCAACGCCAGCGCATCTCCCGGAAACGAGGCCGAGGACGCCATCGCCGTCAATCCGACGAACCCATTGAACCTCGTGACCATGTCCACGCTCCCCGATGTGGTCAGCGGGCTCTTCGAGGGCGTGTCCTTCGACGGCGGGGCGACCTGGACCAGGCAGGTCATCGGCACCGGCGCGCCGCTGGGTGAGATCTGCTGCGACGAGCAGTTGGCGTTCGACCGGTACGGCAACCTGTGGATGACCTACCTCCTCAACACGAACGGCAACGTGCCCGTGGCCGTGTCCTCGGACGGCGGGCTGACGTTCACCAAGGTCATCGAGATCCTGCCGACGAAGCCGACGGGCAGCCGGGCCCCGAAGAACGCTCAGCCCAAGCGGTTGCGAGGCGGCGGAAAGGGCGCGACCGGGGACCAGCCGTCGATCGCGACCGGTCCGAACAGCGTCTGGGTGAGCTACTCGAGCTATCCGTTCACGGTGATCCAGGCGTCGGGGGCGAGCGTCACGGGTCTTGGCCAGTTCGGGAGCTTCTCCCCGGTCCAAAGCGTCCCCACGTCCACCGGACGCGGGAACTTCGGAGACACTGCCGTCGGCCCCGACGGGCAGGTCATGGTGACCTACCAGGACCAGACCAACGGTCAGGGAGGGTCGCGGATCTACACCGCGGTCGATCCGGATGGCCTGGGCCCGGCCGGCTTCGCCGTGCCACACCTCCTGGCCCGGAGTAGGGTGGGAGGGTTCGACTACATCCCCGCGCAGGCGCAGCGCTCCATCGACGCCGAGGCCAACCTGGGCTGGGACCGCAGCGGCGGACCCCACGACGGGCGGGTCTACGCGATCTGGACCCGGGAGACCCCGAACGAGAGCGACAACACCGACATCATGCTCCAGCACTCCGACGACGACGGAGCGACCTGGACTCCGGCCGTCAGATTGAACGACGATCACACGACCAACAGCCAGTTCAACCCGGCCATCGCGGTGGACCAGTCCAGCGGCGACGTGGCCGTTTCCTGGTACGACGCCCGGAACGACCTGGGGACCGGAGGACCCGGGGACACGAACGGCGTGCCCAACGACGACGTCCAGGTCTGGGCCACGGACTCGACCGATGGCGGAGCCACATTCGTCCCCAACTTCCAGGTGAGCGAGGGGACGTCCAACGCCGACGACACCGAGAGCTTCTTCGACTACGGCGACTACACGCACGCGGCGTTCCAGTCCCACCAGTTCTACCCGGCTTGGTCGGACAACTCGAACAGCACGGGCGACAACCCCGACGGCACGCTGCACCAGCTGGATCTGTACACCGCCCGAATCAACATCTGAGGCAGAGGGGGTCAGCGACTCGAGAGAATTGGAGGAATCAGGCCAGGGACAGGCGGCGGCCCCACACGAAGTTCTGCCGGTACCAGGTCGACCTGACCGAAACGATCGACACGCCGGGGGAGCCGGAGTTCAGCGCCCAGCCGTTCCCCAGGTACAGGTCGACATGGAAGATATGCGCGTCGCTGTGGGCCGCGTTCCAGTTCCCGTAGAACATCAGGTTGCCGGCCCGGAGGTTCGCGTACGACACGCGATTCTTGCGGAGGATCGCGTGCGCCATGTCGTTGGACACGCGCTCGTTCAACACATAGCCCCGGTAGTGCCGGATGGACAGGTTGCTCCAGTAGCTGAGCGGGGATTTCAGCACCCACCACATGAGCCCGGAGCAGTCGAACCCGCCGACCGGCTGGTACCCGCAGCAGTAGCCGGGCGGCGTCGGCCTGTACCACTCGCCCGCGTACACATACGGGTAGCCGACCCACCGCAGCCCGAACTCGAAGACGGGGCGGAGGCTGGTGGGAATGGTGTTCAGGTGAAAGTTGGTGTACGTGGCCCTGACGCCGGTCAGCTCCCACTTGTCGACGGTAAAGATCCGGTACGCCCGCCACAGCGAGTATGCGACCTCCGCACGCGGCAGCAGGGTCAGCGGCCCAACGTCCATGGCCTCGTTCCCATGGTTGTACCGGAGGTCGAGCGCCATCCCTAGCAACATCACGCCGAAGTAGTCGGGGTGCTTGAACCGGTACCCGTCGGCAGTGTGGAACACGTTCACGTCCGCGATCAGGGATCCCAACCCCAGCGCTCGAAGCAGGGCACGGTGAACCACCCGCGTGTTGACCGGCTTGGTTGGGAGGAAGTACCCGTTCCCGGCGCCCATCCACCCCTTCGTCACCGCCACCCGCGCATAGTTGTACCTCGGGTCGTTCGGATCCATGTCCTTCAGCCGGAGCCTCGGGTTGGGGATGGCCGTCGGGGCCAACGCCTGCACGATGGCCTTGGCGAACTTGGCCCGGCTCTCCAGCCCCGTCGGCCGGAACGTCGAGGTTCCATAGTCCTGCATCCAGGTGTGCGACTTGGCCACGAAGTCGATCGCGCCCTTGTCCCAGTAGCTCGAGGGAACGTCGCTCCATCGGTAGCCGGAGGCCGCCGGCGCCGAGACGCCCTCGGTCGCCGGCCCCCGAGCCGTGTCGCCGCCTTTCACGTCAGCGGAAGCCGGCCCGACCGGTAGGAGGAGCAGGGAGAGCAGCAACGAGACGGCCGCGATCACCCGGCGCGCCAAGGGCTGCTTGAAGAACGATTGGGAAACGCGAGCCGAATCCTCGAGCGATCCGCGCCCGCGGCGACGCTCTCGGCTAGGGGGCCGCACCCGGCCGACCCTAGCGAGGCCTCCCGCAGGATGCAATCCCCGATCTACCAGACGGTAGAGTTCGCGGTCTGATGCCGTACTCGTGGATCGAATTCGACGGGTCGGGTGAGACGGGCCGGTCTGGCCCGTTCGCCGACCGCGGGGAGGCCGAAGCCTGGATGGGGGAGGCCTGGGAGCAGCTGCTCGATCGCGGTGTCCTGGCAGTGGAGCTGGTGGACGACGGATCAGGTGAGGCGCTCTATCGGATGAGCTTGGAGCCGGAGGAGAACGGCTCGGGCGGTGCTTAGCAGACCTGAAGCAGGTAGGGGTACGGGTCGATCGCGTCGCCGATGGTCGTGTACCCGTACACGGACCGGTAGAGGTTGGACGGCAGCACGTTCGGATGCCACTCGAAGTGCAGGTGGTACACGGGGCTGTCCCCGGTGTTGCCCACGTAGCCGATCACAGTCCCGGTGGAGACGCTGCCCAGCGATCCGTAGTGGTCCATGTGCGCCATGTACGACCAGCCCTGACTCCCGGAGAGGATGACTGCGTTGCCGCCGAGCGAGTTTTGGTCGGCGGACGCGTTGCCGGAGAACGGTGCGTAGATCGGAGTCATGTGGGGGGCCATGATGTCGACCCCGGCGTGTGGGTGGTAACCGCCGGCGTATCGAGGGGCGCCGAACGAGTCCCCGAATGCGTGGGGGCTGCCCACGGGACAGGTTCCAAGCGGGTTCGACCCCGAGACCGAGCCCCCGCCGGAACTGGTCGATCCGCCCGAGCTGGTGGAACTGCTCGAGCTGCTGGAACTGCTCGAGCTGCTGCTACTGGAGCTGCTGCTCGAGCTCTGGGCCGCCGCCGCGGCTCCC
>JGI10216J12902_100440436_pt1 | contig 11579 bp, 13 predicted proteins | sample KanNatreferecore_FD_12902 | JGI IMG/M metagenome (IMG submission 12902)
GCCCGCTAACTCCGTCAGGACCCCGAAGGTAGCAGCGGCATGCGGTGTCTATCGTTGCTCCGTCAGACCTGGGGTACTCCCGCCTCGCAATGTCTCTCGCACTCGCCCGCAAATACCGCCCAAAGGCCTTCGCTGACGTCGCCGTCCAATCGCACGTGTCCAACACGTTGCGTGGCGCCATCGCCAGAGGCAGAGTAGCGCACGGGTACCTACTCTGCGGGCCACGCGGTGTCGGCAAGACGACGCTCGCCCGCGTGCTGGCGATGGCCCTCAACTGCGAAAACAAGCGCGAAGATGGCGAGCCGTGTGGCGAGTGCATCTCCTGCCAGCGAATCTGGAGCGGCTCGTCGAGTCTCGACGTCGTCGAGATTGATGCCGCCTCGAATCGCGGCGTAGATGACGCGCGCGAGCTCCGTGAGCGCGCGATGTACGCTCCCTCCGGAGATGATCGCTTCAAGGTCTACATCGTAGACGAAGCCCACATGCTGACGCGCGAGGCGTGGAACGCGCTGCTCAAGATCCTCGAGGAGCCTCCGCCGCGCGTCATTTTCGTCTTCGCGACCACCGAGCCGCAAAAAATCGCGCAGTCAGCAGCGCCCGTTCTCAGTCGGCTGCAGCGTTTTGATCTCAAGCGCATCGGACTCGCCGATATCAATCTGCGGCTGTCGATGGTCCTAGACCGGGAAGGCGTCCAGATTTCGGACGACGCGCTATCGATGATCGCGCGGGCCGCCGATGGCTCGATGCGCGACGCTCTGAGCCTCGCTGACCAGGTGATATCGATCGGCGAAGGCCCGATCACCGCCGAGCGTGTTCGTGAAGCACTGGGGCTCGTGCCTGAGGACGAGTTCCTCGCGATTCTCGATATCATCGCAAATCACCGCGCCGGGGATGTCTTCGCCGCGGTGAACAAGCTGGCCGATGCTGGCGTCGATTTCGGCGTGTTCCTCGCAGGCTTCGCCGATATCCTTCGCGCCCAGCTAACCGTCGTCCTCAATGGCAAGGCTGAAGGTGTCTCCGCCGCGGCGGCCAGTGCCCTGCGCGATCGCAAGGAGCTCTTCACAGCCGGCGATCTGCTGCGAATGATCAGCGCCATCAACGCGCTGGAACAAAACTTCAAGAAAAGCTCGCAGCAACAGCTGCTGATAGAGATGCTGATAGTGCGGATGGCTCTGCTCGACCGCACTGTCGCGCTCGAAGATCTTCTCAAGGGTCTGGCGGGCGAATCTCCCGGGACGGAGGCAGCAAGAGCGGAAATCTCGAGCGGCTCCGTTCGCGCGCAACCAGCACAGTCATCGGTTGCCCGGACGGCTCAACGTCCCGCCACTCGTCCGGGATACCCGCCCCAGCTCGACGCGCCGAACACGCTTCCACACGAGACCGCTCCGAAGCAATCGGCTGCGCCTCCGAACGAAGCCCAACTCCGCGAAATGAAGCGTGCGATGGAGACGACGGCTCAGGATTCGAATCGGAGTCGGATGACCCCTGAGGCCCTGAGGGAGGAGCGCATCGGCATGCTCCGCCAGAAGGACCCGGCGTTGGGTGTGGCAATCGACGAGCTCGATCTCGAGCTCCTGGACTGATTTTCATCTTCTTTTTCTCGATTCAATGGCAGACTTCAGTAAGATCTTCGAGCAGGCGCAGCAGATGCAGGCGCGCATGCAGCAGATGCAATCCGAACTTGAAAAGCAGACAGTTACGGCGGCAGCCGGTGGTGGAATGGTCACCGTCGAGGCCGACGGCAAAGGCACCATCACCCGCGTGAAAATCGATCCGAGTGTTGCCGATCCGAAGGATGTCGAGATGCTCGAGGACCTCGTTCTTGTCGCCGTCAACGAAGCCCAAAAAAAAGCCAGCGACCTCGCACAACAGGAAATGTCTCGCCTGACCGGGGGTTTAAACCTGCCTTTCAAACTCCCGTTTTAGCGTGGGAGCGATCGACGATCTGGCCGCGGAGCTGTCGAAGCTTCCCGGCATCGGAAGGAAGACAGCCCTGCGGCTGACTTACCATCTGCTCAAGCAATCTCCCGATCAGGCCAAAAGGCTTGCCTCGGCGCTTTCAACCCTTGCCGAAAAGGTCCGGCCGTGCCCGCAGTGCTTCAACCTGACAGAGGAGGATTTGTGCTCCATCTGCCGTGACGCGCGCAGGGATACGGGAGTCATCTGCGCAGTAGAGGAAGCGTCCGATATCGGGGCTATCGAGCGGTCAGGCGAGTTTCGGGGCGTCTATCACGTCCTGGGAGGTCGCCTATCCCCACTGGATGGGATCGGACCCGAGGACCTCACCATTCCACAGCTGGAGACGAGAGTGTCGGCTGGAGTCGTCCGCGAAGTGATCATTGCCACAAACCCGAGTATTGAAGGCGAGACAACGGCGCTGTACGTACAGCGCAAACTGTCTCGGTATCCGCTGACGATTTCCAGAATTGCGCGGGGACTACCGGTCGGCGGCGATCTCGAGTACGCGGATGGCGTGACCATTGCCCAGGCGTTGACCGCCAGGAGGGCAATGACATGAGCAGGCAGCGCGCGAGCTTTGTCGCGGTCGGTTTCCTTGGCGGCGTCGCCGCCGGAACGCTGGTCTGGAGCCGGATGCAGCGGAATTACCGCCGGAATCTTTTTTCCCGTCACGCGTTTCGGCGTGTCGCGGCGCTAGGCTATCTGCGCGCCCGTCCAACCGTGACCACCGCTCAGCTCCTGCGCGAGTATATCGCCTGGGAGCCGCGTCCGATTCTCCGCAAGCGCGGAGTGAGGATGCTGAGACGGCTCGAGGCGACACTGTGATCGGGGGAAGATGACCGCCGGCACGGCCAACTGGTCGTTCACACAGGACGACTTTACCGCCATAACTGAATCCCTGCAGCGTTTTCTGGGCGAGACCAAATCGCTTTGCGCGCTGCTGGTCGATCGTTCCGGACAACTTGTGACAACCGTCGGTGACGCCCCTGGTCTGGACACCACTGCGTTCGCAACCTTGACGGCCGCCGACTACAGCGCCAACGACCAGCTGGCCAAGCTTGTCGGCGAGAACGATTTCTCGAGCCTCTTTCATCAAGGCGAGAAGGAGTCGATCTACGTCGCGGACATCGCCCGGCGACTACTGCTGGTAATAATATTTGACTCACGTACTACAGTCGGGCTCGTCCGTCTACGCATGAAAGACGAGGTCGAGGAGTTGACGCAGTTGATCGATCGTGTATTCTCACGCGGTCGCCACGGCGACGCACCCGGAGAACATCTGCTTCGCGGCGCGGACGACGAGATCGACAAACTCTTCAACTGGTGAGGAAGAGCTAGACAGTGTCGATGATCAACTATGCCTCGCGCGAGATCAACTGTAAGATCGTTTACTATGGTCCCGGGCTTGGTGGCAAAACGACGAATCTCGAGCACGTCTACGGCAAGGTGAAGCCCGAAACGAGGGGAAAGCTCATATCTCTGGCCACAGAGACCGAGCGCACCCTCTTCTTCGATTTCCTTCCGGTCGATCTGGGAACGATTCGCGGCTTCAAGACGCGGTTCCATCTCTACACGGTGCCTGGTCAGGTCTACTACAACGCCAGCCGCAAGCTGATACTCAAAAACGTAGATGGCTTAGTCTTCGTTGGCGACTCGCAGGCGGAGCGCATGGAAGCCAACCTGGAGTCGATGCAGAATCTCTACGACAACATGGCGGAGTACGGATACGATCTCACCCAGATGCCGTTCGTAATCCAGTACAACAAGCGCGATCTTCCCAATGCCGCTCCGATCGAAGACCTGCAGGCGGCTCTCAATCCCGGCTGGGAGGTAGAGGACGCCAGCAAACAGCGCGTTCAACCGGATCCGTACCACGCGGGCCAGAATCTCGTCGAGCAGCTCCCCGGCGGTGAATGGATCGAGAGGGCGCCGTACTTCGAGGCGATAGCGGTGCAGGGTGACGGCGTATTCGACACGCTCAAGGCCGTGAGCAAGCTGGTGCTGAAGGCGCTCGCCTAGCGGATTGGGGAGGCTCCGTGAATCTCCCCAACACGATCACTGCCGGCCGGATACTCGCCGCGCCCTTCATCGCAGCACTCCCCTTCATAGGCTCGCCCGGCGCGAGACTCATCGCTTTTGTTCTTTACATCGTGGCGGCGGTCACCGATTACTACGACGGCAAGCTGGCGCGCACTCGAAATTTGATCACCGATCTTGGCCGGCTCCTCGATCCGCTCGCCGACAAGTTGCTGCTGTTCGCGACGTTGATCCCCATGTTTGTGCTAATGGCGCCACGGAGCGACCCCCTCATCCCAACAAGCGCGGAGAGCATCGATGCCGGGCGGCTCCCGTTCATCACGCCATTCGGACCCGTCGGGCTTCCGTGGTGGATCGTCGCAATCGTTATCGGTCGAGAGATGTTCATGACGGTCTTTCGTCAGGCTGCAGCACGCCGGGGAGTGGTGATTTCCGCCATTGGACCCGCGAAGTGGAAGACTGCGTTCCAATCGATCTGGGTCGGGTCGGCCTACTTCTGGTTCTTTGCGGCCACGGCAGCGGCGAGCCACAATTGGGGTGGCGCGGCGTGGCGCGCGTTCGCTTACTTCAATGGCACGGTTGGCACACTGGCTATGATCACTTCGGTCTTTCTCACCGTATACTCTCTGGCACTCTATATCCGGCGTTACGCTGGGGTCTTCGCCTTTTGAGCACATTGAAGGTGGAGCTGATCACCATTGGTGATGAGCTCCTCCTCGGTTTCACGATAGACACGAACGCCGCGCACATCGCGCGCACGCTCTCGGCAGCTGGTGTCGAGATCGTCCGTCGCATCACGGTTGGTGACGACGCGGAGCAGATCGCGACGGCGGTGAGCGACGCTCTCGACCGCACCGGCGCCGTAATCACCACTGGCGGGCTCGGTCCTACCAGCGATGATCTCACGAAACCGTCGATCGCGAAGCTCTTTGGACGCCGCATGAAGCTCGACGAAGGCATTGCCAGCGCGCTCGAGCAGCGGTGGCGTGCCCGGTTCCCCAACAGCCGGTTTCCGGCGACGAACCGCAGTCAGGCTGAAATTCCCGAAGGTGCCAGGATCCTCACCAATCGCCACGGCACGGCGCCCGGTATCTGGCTCGAGGACGAGAAGGGCCGTTGGGTCGCCATGATTCCGGGCGTGCCGCGCGAGATGCGCGGCATGTTGGCTGAAGAGGTTCTCCCGATTCTTGCCGCGCGCGGGCAAGGTTCGGACAGCGCCATCGTCTCGCACACGCTTCGCACGACGGGGATTGCGGAATCCGCGATCGCGGAGCTGGTAGGAGCGGACTTTCTCGACGCTCCGGCCAGTGAAGCAGGATCCCTGTCGCTTGCGTATCTACCGGGGATCGCCGGAGTAGATCTTCGTATCACTGTGAAGGGTCTGCCACGGGCGGGGGCCGAAAACCTGGTGAGCGCGGTGATTGAGAAACTCCGCACCAGGGTTTCGGCGTACGTCTATGGAGAAGACGAAACTGACCTTGCTGCCGTAGTGATCGACCGGTGTCGCTCTCTCGGACTCACGCTGGCCGTAGCCGAGAGCTGCACCGGAGGATTGCTCGGAGAAAGAATCACCAATATCCCCGGGTCGAGCGACGTTTTTCTTGGTGGCGTCATCGCCTATCACAACGACGTCAAGCAGGATGCTCTGGGCGTGCGAGCCGAGGACATCGAGCGGTTCGGTGCAGTAAGCGAGGAGGTGGCGCTGCAAATGGCGTCCGGAGTTCGCGAAAGGGCGCGCGCTGGTGTCGGAATTTCGGTGACGGGAATTGCGGGACCGGGCGGAGGCACGGCTGAGAAACCAGTCGGACTCGTCTGGATCGCCATCGACGCTGCCGAGGTCAAGGCACGCCGTTTCCATCTTGTTGGAGATCGCGCGGAGATTCGGCAACGCGCTGCCCAGGCGGCATTGGAGATGGTGCGGCGCGCGCTTTCAAACGGTTAACTTAGGATCATGAGACATTCGAGAAAGAAGACCGGGCAGACACCCCAACCAGACCAGGACGCGATGGGATCTGCCGATGATTATGCGCCCCCGCCGGGCGGGGCGGCCAATCAGGTAGACGGGCAGATCGCGGATCCGCCGTTCGGGACCTCGACCGATGCCACCAGCGGTACGGAATCCGTGAGCGGCGCTATTGATTCCGATGATGCTACCGGCGCTTCCGAAAGCGGCGTCGCCGAGACGCGTCGCTCGGGAAACGACCCGGCCGTGGAGCGCGATAAATACCTGAGACTCGCCGCTGAATACGACAACTACCGCAAGCGCTCGGCGAAAGAGCGGCAGGACGCCGGCGCGCGAGCGCAAGCCGATCTTGTTCGACAGCTGATAGACGCACTCGATGATGTCGCGCGTTTCGCGCACGTCGATCCTGCGACTACAGATGCCGGCACGATCGTGCAAGGCGTCGACATGGTTGAAAAAAAGTTGCTCAAAGCGCTCGCTGGCGCCGGACTCGAGGTAATCAATCCCGTCGGAGAAACGTTCGATCCCGCCCTTCACGAAGCGGTTGCTACGGAGCCCACTTCAGCGAAAGAAGACGATCACGTCGTGTCCCGCGTCTACCAACCCGGATATCTGTTCAAGTCTCAGCTGCTTCGCCCCGCCCGCGTCGTAGTAAAACAGTGGAACGGGTGAACGCGTTCGCGCGCTGATCGCACATGCCCCAGACGAAGGATTTTTACTCCGTACTCGGCGTAAGCTCGAACGCTTCGCAGGACGAGATCAAGAAGGCGTATCGCAAGCTCGCCAAGAAGTATCACCCCGATGCCAATGCCAACGACGCGAAAGCGGGGGAGCGCTTCAAGGAAATCTCCGAGGCCAACAACGTCCTGGGAGATCCGGAGAAGCGAAGGCAGTACGACGAGATGCGCCGCCTCGGCGCATTCGACGGAGGAGGGTTCGGAGGTTTTGGTGGCGGCCGATCCTCACGCGCGGGAGCGCGGGGAGGAGCTGGCGGCGCACAGACGATCAACTTCCAGGACTTCGACATCGGCGGACTCGGAGGGCTCGGCGATCTCTTCAGCTCGATGTTCGGTGGCGGCGAAACCCGTCAGACGTCGCGACAGCGCGGACCCGAGAAGGGACAGACAGTCGAAGCAAATCTGGACATTCCATTTCGGACCGCCGCTCGCGGTGGGAAGGTTCCGATCGAGCTCGAGGTCAGTGAGGAATGCGGAACCTGCCATGGCAGCGGTGCCGCGCCGGGAGCTTCGTTAAGGATCTGTCCTGAGTGCAACGGCCGGGGAGTGATCTCGTTCGGGCAGGGCGGTTTCGCCGTCAATCGTCCATGTCCGGTGTGCCTCGGTCGCGGACAGGTACCAACTGAGCCGTGCCCAACCTGCCATGGCACCGGCGAAGTGCGGGCGAGACGAAAGGTCCTGATCAACGTTCCTCCCGGTGTCGACACCGGCTCGAAGATTCGGTTGAAGGGCCAGGGCGGAAAAGGGAATCAGAACGGCCCCGCCGGCGATCTCATCATCACATTCAACGTGCAGCCGGACAAGTTCTATCGGCGTGATGGGCTCGACGTCATCGCCACCGTCCCGCTCAACATCGCGCAGGCGACGCTCGGCACGAAAATCAGCGTACGGACACTCGATGGAAGGAAAGTCGCGATCAGGATTCCGTCGGGAACACCGTCGGGGAAGAGATTTCGCGTAAGGGGCCAGGGAATTCAGAAGGGCGACAAGAAAGGCGATCTGATCGTCGAGGTATCCATCCAGGTTCCGGAAAAACTCTCCGAGGAACAGGAACGGATGATGAAAGAGTTTGCTGAGTCGGGCGGTTTGAAGTACTAAAGGCGTTGAATCTGGAACCGGTTGATTTGATCAGAGTCGCCATTCGGGATCGGGTATAGAATAATTGCCTTGAACTCCGAGCCACCTCGAAAAACGCGACACGCCCTCGCGTTCATCGCTGTCACGCTGCTCCTGGATACGACCGGTTTCGGCCTCATCATGCCGGTCTATCCGAGGCTGCTCGTCGACCTGACTGGCGAGAGCCTCAGTCGTGCAGCCGTGTATGGCGGCTGGCTCGGTTTCCTGTACGCGGCGATGCAATTCGTGTGGGCGCCCGTCCTCGGAAATCTTTCCGACCGGTACGGACGCCGGCGCGTTCTTCTGTTCGCCATCGGCGCGCTTGGCATCGATTACATCATCATGGGACTTGCTCCAACGCTCGCTTGGCTTTTTGTGGGGCGAGCGATTTCCGGCGCGGCGGGCGCGTCGTTTACGCCGGCGTATGCTTACGTCGCTGATGTGACTCCACCGGAGAAGCGGGCTCAGAGCTTCGGCGTCATCAGCGCATGTTTCGGAATCGGTTTTATCGTCGGACCTGCAATCGGCGGCTTGCTGGGAAGCTTCGGGCCTCGCACTCCATTTTTCGTCGCCGCCGCGCTCAGTCTCATCAATTTCTGTTACGGATATTTCGTGTTGCCTGAGTCGCTTCCTCCCGAGCGCCGCCGCGCCTTCGAATGGAGACGAGCGAATCCGCTCGGCACGCTCGCCCAGATGCGCAAGCACCCAGTCGTGCTCGGACTGCTTCTAGCGCTATTCCTATGGGCGCTCGCCAACCAGGTCATGCCGACGACCTGGGCATTTTACACCAAGTTCAGATTCGGTTGGTCGGAGGCGATGATCGGCGCGTCGCTCGCAACTGCCGGCGTTGTAATAGCCACGAGCCAGGCGACCATGATGCGCTACATCGTCCCGCGGCTGGGGGAGCGCAAAGCGGGAATCGTCGGGATAGTAGGCGGAATTGCCGCCTACACGGGGTTTGGATTGGCGACCGCCGGATGGATGATGTTCGCCGCGCTTGCCGCGTGGTTCTTCGGGGCAATCGTGTTTCCCACGATGAACGCTCTCATGTCACATCGGATCGCTCACAATGCGCAGGGCGAGCTGCAGGGAGCGGTGGCGAGCCTTTTCTCCTTGAGCTCCATCGTCGGCCCGCCGCTGATGACCCACATCTTCGCGCGTTTCACTTCGCCTGCCTCGAGCGTTCACGTGCCGGGCGCGGCTTTCCTGACGGCGGCTCTGCTCGCCACCGTGTGTCTGGTGATCTTCTGGGTTTCCACGCGAGAGCCTGCCGTCGAGCCAGGCGCCTCTGCGTCGGCCTCTGCGCTCACTGCCGCGTAGTCGATTCGTCAGCTCGATCTCAGATCCGGGGCTACAACCGCCTGATCCAGATATTCCGATAGCGCATGGGATTCCCGTGATCCTGCAGCTTCAGCGGCAGTTCGGCTGGATGCGCGATGTAAAGCGCCGGTCTGTCGTTATAGGTGATGCCGTAGATCTCGACATTGTTCTGAATCAGCACTCCGTTGTGCAGCACGGTGACGCGCGCGCGATCGATGACCTTTCCCTGCTCGTCGAACTTTGGTGCGTGAAAGATGATGTCGTAGGTCTGCCACTCACCCGGTTTTCGCGAGGCGTTCACCAGCGGCGCGTACTGTTTGTAGACGGCGCCCGCCTGACCGTGATAGTACGTCTTGTTGTCATACGAATCGAGCACTTGCACTTCGTACTGTCCCATGAGAAAGACGCCGCTGTTGCCGCGCTCTTGTCCTTCGCCTTTGACGACGGCAGGTGTCGCCCACTCGATGTGCAATTGCACGTCGCCGAATCGTTGAGCAGTCGCGATGTCACCTGTCCCGGGCGCAACCTCGACGTAGCCGTCCCGCACGTTCCATTTCGCGGCGCTTCCATCCGCCGCGCGCCATTGAGAGAGATCTTTCCCATTGAACAGTACGATCGCATCAGAAGGAGGATCTGCATTGGTTCTTCCTGGTGTGACGACTGGCGGTTCCTTTTTCGGTGCCGGAAAGGGCACGGCATCCTGCGCTAATGCCGATCCGGTCGCGGCAATCACCGAGAGAGCAGCCAAACCCAGTCGGCTTACCATGGAATCTGAGGCGAGCGGTAGTAATTCATCCCCATGTAATTCCAACGCGGTGCGTGGGTGGCAAGCCGGGAGCGGAAGCTCTCCCAATTGCGATTGGCTTGCGGTGTCCAGCCGATCTCAGCGACTGCCGGCATTCGCGGCAAGGCTAGATACATGACTGCGCCGATGTTGCGGACCGTTTCACTCCAGATCGGCGCTTCTACGCCCAGGATGTCGCGCTCGCCGACTCCTTTCATGTACTCGGCAGGATCCCAATCGTATGCATCGCGCACCTCGACGTACGCCGCCCAATGCAAACCGACTTCCGTCGCCGGAGTGTACTTCATGTCGAGGTAGATCTTCGGCGCTGGCGAGAGGATCAGTTTCGCGCCCTGAGCCACGGCAGCTGTAGCCGAATCACTCTTCCACTGCTGCGCGATCGTCGTTGGGCTGAGCCTTGCTTTGGTTATTTCCTCCCAGCCGATCATTTTCTTGCCGTACTTATTGACGATTCCCTGGACGCGCTCGATGAACCGAATGTATTGCGGGTGAGTCAACGTTTGTACTTCGTCGCCTCCGATGTGGAAGTACGGACCGGGCGTCATGCCGCTCAGCTCGCGAATGACATCATCGACGAAGGCGTACGTGGCTTCCTTGTCGACGCAGAGCGCGCTCCAGCCCACATCGGTTCCACTGTATAGTGCGGTTGGCCTCGCGCTGCAGCCGAGCTCGGGATACGCGATCAGCCCGGCGTTGATGTGGCTCGGCATGTCGATCTCCGGCACGACCAGGATGTACCGCGCGGCGGCGTAATTGATAATGTCCTTGTAGTCCTGCTGCGTGTAGAAACCGCCGGGTCCCCCGCCAACCTGCGTCAGCGATCCGAGTGCAGTCAGCTTCGGCCGCGAGTTGAGTTGAATGCGCCAGCCCTGATCGTCGGCGAGATGAATGTGAAGCACGTTCATCTTGTAGAGCGCAAGCATGTCGATGTATTGCTCCATCTCCTTCACGGTGAAGAAGTGTCGCGCGACATCGAGCATGGCCCCGCGCCACGCAAAGCGCGGCCAGTCGACAATGGTCTGCGCTGGAATCTGCCATGTGCTTCTTTCACTACCCATCTCGGATTCGATGTCCTGCGGCAACAGCTGCCTGATTGTCTGAATGCCGTGAAAGAGGCCTGCCGGGCGATTGGCAATGAGCCGGACCGAATCCGCGGTGATGGTGAGACTGTACCCTTCTTCGCCGACTGAGGCCGGCGCGCCACTGAGTCTTAGAATGATCGACCCGCGCGACGCAGCAGCGCTCGAGACCGGCATTGGGAATTGCGTCGGCGGCCTGATCTGCGCCGCCAGCATCTCGGCAATCGCAGCCACCTCGGGATTGCCCGCATCGACGACGATGCTCGATGTGCGCGCGAGGTCGAACGGTGCACCGCCGGCAAGGGTTACCGACACCGGATCAGGCACGACGCGCGGGGTCTGCACCCTCGGTTGCGGAGCCGGGATCGCCGTCGGCCGGCACGCCGCGCTTCCCAGAGCAACAATCAGGACAACAAGACGTAGTCGTGCCTGCAGCGATTCCTTGCCTTGCATGACGCCGGCCTCCCCTCGCGAAAGGTTTGCTCGGCGATCGCCGAGCGTTATGCCGCCAGAACTGGAAGCGAACTACGCTGTTGCCGAGCAGACTCGATGAAGCCACCGCC
>JGI10216J12902_101326139_pt1 | contig 11575 bp, 7 predicted proteins | sample KanNatreferecore_FD_12902 | JGI IMG/M metagenome (IMG submission 12902)
TACGGCAACGCCGGCTACATGCGCGAGCAGGTCTGCAAGTACATGTGTCCATATGCGCGTTTCCAGAGCGCGATGTTCGATCGCGACTCGCTCATCATTTCCTATGACACCAAGCGTGGCGAACCGCGAGGTTCACGCGCTCGCAATGCCGATCCCAAATCCAAAGGTTTGGGCGACTGCATCGACTGCACGCTGTGCGTCCAGGCTTGCCCCACCGGCATCGACATTCGCAAGGGGCTGCAGCTGGAATGCATCGCCTGCGCAGCATGCATCGACGCTTGTGACAGCGTCATGGATCGCATGAACTATCCACGCGGTCTGGTTCGCTACACGACTCAGAACGCGATGGACAACATTCCGACGCGCGTGCTCCGTCCGCGAACTCTCATCTACGGCTCGCTGCTGCTCGCGCTGATCATCGGCTTCGGTGTTGCCGTGGCGAATCGCGATCTCGTGGAAGTGGATGTACTTCGCGACCGGAATGCGCTGTACCGAACCGTCGGCGACGGATTGATCGAGAACGTGTACACGGTGCGCTTCATCAACAAAGATACGGAAGCACATGCCTTGCGCGTGTACGCCGAAGGCATCGATGGACTGAGCGTCGACACGGATCTCGACGTGCAACCTGTCGGCGCGGGCGAAGTCGCGAGCGCGGCCGTCCGCATCCGTGCGCCGTCAGGAAGTGTCAGCGGCGGCCGCACGATTCGAATCGTCGTCAAATCCACTGACGGCGACATCGAAGCACACTCCGAAGCTCGCTTCATTGCGCCGGTCTCGAGATGAACGCCGCGGCTCAACTCGATGTTTGCTTTCACTGCGGCGAGCCTCTGCGCGGTTCGATCCTCGTAGCTCGCGTGGAGCGACAGGAGCGGCCGGTGTGTTGCAGCGGGTGCCAGGCAGTCGCCGAGCTGATCTCCGGCACGGGACTCGGCGACTACTATCGCTATCGGGACGCGACCTCCACTCGCCCGCGCAATGACGATCTCGCGGCCGACAAATGGCGCGTCTACGCCGATCCGGAATTCGCCCGGCAATTCACTCAGATCGCAAACGGGCAAACGTCCACGACGCTGCTGATCGAAGGACTGCGGTGCTCGGCGTGTAGTTGGCTGATCGATCAGGTGCTGCGACGACATGCCGGCATCGTCGACGTAAGCGTGAATGCGGCCACGGGTCGCGCCAATGTTTGTTGGGATCCTGCGCGGCTGAACCTTGCCGACGTAATGCGCACGATCGCACAACTCGGATATGTCCCTCACCCCGTGACGGACGAGACCGTCTCTCGCGCGCTGCGTGAGGAGCGACGCGATGGCCTGAAGCGCCTCGCCGTTGCAGGCTTCGGCATGATGCAGGTGATGATGTTCGCGGTCGCCGTGTACTCGGCGGAGCTCGCGCATGAAGTCATGGATCCAGGGATCCTCAATTACTTTCGCATCGTGAGCCTGCTGGTCGCGACGCCGGTGATGTTTTACGCCGGCGCGCCCATCCTGCTCAGCGCCGGGAACAGCCTGCGCGGCCGCTCGGTCGGGATGGACGTCCCGGTCGGAATCGCACTGGTGCTGGCCTACGCCGCGAGTGTTTGGAACACGTTCCAGAATTCGGGCGGCGAGGTCTACTTCGACTCGGTGACGATGTTTATTTTCTTCCTGACGCTGGGCCGGTTCGTGCAGATGAGCGTCCGTCAGCGCACAGCCGGCGTCACCGATGCACTAGCCCGTCAACTGCCCACGATCGCTCATCGCGCTCGCGACGGGGGCATTGAAGACGTACCGGTCACTTCGCTGCGCATCGGCGATATCGTTCAAGTGCGCCGAGGCGAAGTGTTGCCGGCCGACGGGCAATTGCTCGACGGCGAAGCCGAGTTGGATGAAGCCCTGCTCACCGGCGAATCGCTGCCGGTGCGGCGACCGGCGGGAGATCGGGTCGTCGCCGGCACGATCAATGTGGGCGGACCGATCAGTGTCACCGTGACCGCCTTGGGCACGCAGACCGCGCTCTCTCACATCGTTGCACTGATGCAGCGAGCACAAGGCCACAAACCTGCTTTGGCTCGCAATGCCGACGCCGCTGCCGCGAAATTCCTTCGCTACGTTTTGCTCGGCGCGGGCATGACCTGTGCGATCTGGTTCGCGATCGATCCTTCGCAGGCCTTCGCCGCTACGCTCGCAGTTCTGGTTGTTGCCTGCCCCTGCGCCTTCGCAATCGCGATGCCCGCGGCCCTCGCCGCCGCAACCGCGAGCCTGGGACGGCAAGGAATTCTGCTCACGGATGCGGACGCGCTCGAAGCATTGGCTCGCGTCGATCACATCGTGTTCGACAAAACCGGCACGCTGACCCGCGGCGAGTTGCGCGTGTCTCGATGCGTTCCGCTGGAGAATCTGACTGAAACACGATGTTTGCAGATCGCCGCCGCGCTCGAGCAAGCGTCGGAACATCCTTTGGCGAGAGCCTTCGCTCGTCACCCTGGCGCGGGCAGCGTCGATGATCTGCGGACCTTCGCCGGCGCGGGCATTGAAGGTCGCATCGACGGTCGCCTGTATCGAATCGGCAGCCCGCAGTTCGTGTGCGAGTTACATACGCTGACGCATGAGGCGCCCGCCGATCTTACCGGCAGCCCGATCATGCTCGGCGATGAGCAACGCGCGCTCGCCTGGTTCGAGCTGACGGATTCAGTACGACCCGCCGCTGCCGAAGTTGTGAGTGACCTGCGATCGCTCGGCATCGAGCCGGTCATCCTGAGCGGTGATGGTCACGGAGCGGTGGCGACAGTGGCACAGAAGGTCGGCATCACTGAAGCAGTCGCGCGCTGCTCGGCGCAGGAGAAATTGAGTCGACTGCTAAACCTGCAGCAGCAGGGCAAACGAGTGGCAGTGATTGGCGATGGCGTCAACGACGCACCGGTGCTCGCCGCCGGCGATGTTTCCATCGCCATGGGCCGAGGCGCGGCGCTTGCTCACGCGAGTGCGGGGCTCGTGCTCGTGAGCGACAATCTCAGTGCGCTACCCGAGGCGGTGAAACTGGCCCGGCGAACACTGCGCATCGCGCGCCAGAATTTGTTGTGGTCGGCGGTTTATAACTTCGGTTCACTGCCGCTGGCGGCGTTCGGATTGATTCCTCCGTGGCTGGCTGCGCTCGGCATGTCTCTGAGCTCGGTGGCTGTGGTGCTGAATTCCACTCGGCTGCTTCCACGTAGTGTCTTCGAACAATCCACGGCGGCACCGCGCAGCCGCCTGAGCGAGACTGCGGCATGAGTATTCTTTTCGTGCTGATCCCGTTGAGCCTGGCACTGGTAGTGCTTGCGGGCTGGGGTTTCTTCTGGGCCGTGAGCGCGGGTCAGTTCGACGATCTGGAATCGCCGGGCTGGGATGTACTCCGCGAAGAAGTGCCACTGCCGATCGGCTCTTCTGGCGACGATGACGAACGCCGCTGACGCCATCAGCCTCTCCGCCGCTTTCATCGCGGGCATTGCCGGCAGCGCGCATTGTTTTGCGATGTGCGGCAGCCTGGCCGGAGCATTTGGCATGCGAGCGCGCGCAAGCATGGGCGGCGTGCTCGGAGACGCGCTCTCGTATCACATCGGCCGCTTGAGCGGCTACACCGTTGCAGGCGCGATCTGTGGCTTGCTCGGAGCAACACTGCAAGCTGTGCTCGATCTGGCCCGCATCGGCTCATGGCTGCGCATCGCGAGCGGCGTGCTGTTGCTGTTGCTCGCGTTTCGAATGCTCTCGCCCTGGAATCCGCTGCGCTGGTTGGAATCATTGGGCGCGAAGTTCTGGCGTCAACTGCAACCGCTCACGCAGAAGACCGGTGCTCTGAACGGTCGAGCTCAGGCCCTGGCGTTAGGGTTCCTGTGGGGCTGGCTACCCTGCGGGCTCGTGTACTCGATGCTGCTGTTCGCCGCTCTCAGCGGCAATGCCTTGAATGGGGGCGCCATCCTGTTTGCGTTCGGCCTCGGCACGCTACCCGCGATGCTCACCAGCACCGTGCTTGCTTCCCAAGTGCAACGATTGCTCCGCAATCGCTGGCCTCGATTCGCAAGCGGCGCCCTGCTGCTGTTGCTGGGCGCATGGATGATCTGGATCTCGCTACCCGCCGCTGAACACGTGCACCCTCATTGAGCGGCGTGCAATCGTTGTAGCGCCTGCTCCATATTCGTGCAGAAATTCTGCTCGCCGATCAGCTCGACGATGCCCGCCCGCTGCAACTTCCCGGTGACGCGCTCGTTCGCGCCGGTGAGCATGACTCGCACCTTGCGTCGATGCAGATCTCGTATCACCTCTTCGAGCGTCTGCAGACCCGTGATGTCGATGAACGGCACCCAGCGCAAGCGAATGATCAGCACCTCCGGATCGGTGCGGGTGCTCGCGAGCGCGCGCTCGAAATTCTCCACCGCACCGAAAAAGAACGGCCCCTCGACGGCGAACACGAGCACCCCGGGCGGGAACTGCAAACCCCGATGCGCGAACTCGCTGTTGAGTTGCAGGGGAGACAGCTGCTGAACTTCGACACTGCTCGCCATCCGCCGCAGGAAATGTAACGTCGCCACGATCACACCGATGTTCACGGCGACCACGAGGTCGACGAACACTGTCAGACCGAACGTTACCAGCAATACGACGACGTCGGCGGGCGGCGCTCTCCGCACCATCTTCACGAAGTGACGCGCCTCGCTCATGTTCCAGGCAACGACGAACAGAATCGCCGCCAGCGCCGCGAGCGGAATGTTGACTGCGAGCGGCGCCAGCGCGATCAGGATGAGAACCAGCACCAAAGCATGCACGATGCCGGCAAGCGGACCCGTGGCGCCGTTGCGCACGTTGGTCGCCGTTCTCGCCAGTGCACCCGTAGCGGCAAATCCGCCGAAGAGCGGTGCCGCCAGATTGGCGATGCCCTGCCCGATCAACTCCTGATTCGAGTCGTGACGCGTTCCGGCCATGCCGTCGGCGACCACCGCGGACAGCAATGATTCGATGGCGCCGAGCATCGCGATAGTGAACGCCGGGCCGATCAGCTCGATCACCCGCGCGGCCGTGATTTCCGGCATTTGCAGGGTCGGCAGACCCCGTGGAATGCCGCCGAATGCCGAGCCAATCGTGGCTACTCCTTCGAAATGAAACACCGCCTGCACGACGGTGGCGAACAACAGTCCCCACAACGGCCCTGGAATGCGCTTCAAAAGCTTCAAGCGCGGCGCGAATATGACGATCAACAACGTGGTACTCGCGAGCGCGGTCGTTTCCAAATGCGCCTGCGGCAGCACCTGGAGGGTGTGCCAAAGCTTTTCGTGGAAATGCTGACCCGTGATCGTCGGCAGCCCGAAGAAGTCGTGCCACTGCCCGGTCCAGATCACGACCGCGATACCGGCGGTGAAGCCCAGGATCACCGGATCGGGAATGAACTTGATGATGCCGCCCAACCGGGCGAGGCCGAGCAATAACAACATGAGCCCGGCCAGAAACGTGGCGATCTGCAATCCATCGATGCCGTACTGAGCGGTGATGCCGGAGAGGATGACGATGAATGCGCCGGTCGGTCCCGCGATCTGCAGGCGGCTGCCGCCGAACAGGGACACCAGCAGCCCGGCGACGATGGCCGTGTACAACCCTTGTTCCGGCTTGGCACCGGATGCGATCGCGAACGCCATCGCCAGCGGCAGCGCGACCACGCCCACCACGATTCCGGAAACGATGTTGCGCGCCCAGTGAGCACGTGCCAATAAGCCGGCGCGATGCGCCTCCAGAATTGCGATCATCCGCTGCGGGTCTCGAGCGATCGGCCAGTGATGAGATGTCACATTATGCGACATCGGCCGTCAGGGTCGAGCGCGGCTCGCCCGCACTACTTAAGTGAGAGCCCTAGTGGCGCCCTGCCCGGCTAAGGCGCTGCCCTAATCGGCGATGGGATGACCGATTCTTGCGCAGCTGCTGTGACAACAGTACGTGGAGTTCGCAGCTTCGCGGCCGATAGTGCTGGCATGCCATCGTATGAATTGTTCGGAGCCGGGCTGATAACGCTGCTGATCGTCTCAGCGGCGGCGTGGCTGTCGCTCCGGCGGTTCGCCCTCCCGGCCCGCGCCGGCTCGCGGCATCTGGAGGCGGAGCTGACGCTGCTGAACACCTGCAATATCGTCTCCAGCACCGATGCCAACGGGCAGATCACCCACGTCAACGAATTGTTTTGCCGGATCAGTGGCTACACGCGCGAGGAGCTGCTCGGCCGCAATCACAACATCATCAATTCCGGCCTGCACCCTCGCAAGTTCTTCATGAACCTGTATCGCGCGATCGCGACGGGACAATCCTGGCGCGGCGAGATCCGCAATCGCGCCAAGGACGGCAGTTACTTCTGGGTCGATACGACGATCATACCGACCCTCGACGCCGCCGGCCGAGTCGCACGCTACACCGCCGTTTGTATCGACATCACCGCCAGCAAACGATCCGAGGAGATGCTCGCGCTGCTGCGTGAACGACACGCGCTCGCGATCCAGGGTTCGGGGATTTGTCTGTGGGATTGGGACCTGGTGCGCGATGAGGTGCAATTTCACGGCAACTGGGGACCGCTGCTCGGTTACAGCGTCGAGGAAGTCATGCTTGCGCCCGCCAACGTCTGGCATCGCTACATGCAGCCGGACGATCTCGCCCAGCTGGAACTTCACATTCAGCGCTGCAGCCGGGGCGAAGCGCCCGCCTTCGAGAGCGAGGCGCGCATGCGCCACAAGAATGGTCAGTGGATTTCCATCCTGATCCGCGGTTCGGTGATCGACCGTGACGTCAACGGACTTGCGGTGCGCATTTCCGGCACCTCCATCGATGTCACCGCGCTCAAGCAGGCCGAAACGGAATTGATCGGGGCGCGCAACGCGGCCGAAGCGGCGAGCAAGGCGAAAAGCGCATTCCTGGCGACGATGAGTCACGAAATCCGCACGCCGCTGAACGGCGTGCTCGGATTCACCGAAATGTTGTTGGATACCCGGCTCGATCAGGAACAGCGCAGTTTCGCCGCCACGATCCGCGACTCCGGCAAATCGCTCATGACCATCATCGACGACATCTTGGATTTCTCGCGCATCGAAGCCGGACACGTCGCCGTCGAACGCTCGCGTATCGACGCGCAGCGGATCGCCCATGATGTCTTTACTCTGCTGCGACCTCGGGCGGCCGAAAAGAACCTGCAGCTCGACGTGCATTGGCCGGCAGCGGTGTCTTCGAAGATCCTCGCGGACGCGGGGCGCTTGCGGCAGGTGTTGTTGAATCTGGTGTCTAACGCGATCAAATTTACCGAAGCCGGTCGCGTCACCCTTCGTGCTCATGACGATTCGCAAGGGATGCTGCGAATCGAAGTTGCAGACACCGGCATCGGCATCGCGCCCGAGCAGCTCGATCGCCTGTTCACCAAATTCACCCAGGCCGATTCCTCGATGACGCGCAAATATGGCGGCACCGGTCTTGGCCTCGCCATTTCCAAACAACTGGTCGAGCTGATGGGCGGCCAGATCGGCGCGCGAGGGAACCCCGGCGCAGGCTCGACGTTCTGGTTCACCCTACCCTACGCACCGCGCGCCGAAATCACGGGCACGAACAAGATTCTGGTATTGGACTCGCAACGCATGCAGCGAGCGGCAACAGATTGCGTTGGCGACAGCGGCCTGCGAGTGCTGGTCGTCGAAGATCACGCCGTAAACCGCCTGCTGGCCACGCGCCTGCTGAAAAAACTCGGTTGTGACGTGGCCATCGCCGAGAACGGCCGCATCGCCTGCGAATGGACGGCTGAAGAAACCTACGACCTGGTGTTCATGGATTGTCAGATGCCGGAGATGGACGGGTTTGAAGCGACTCGAGTCATTCGCAGCCGCGAGGCCCGAACCGGATATCGCTTACCCATCGTCGCGCTTACCGCGAACGCCATGAGCGAAGATCGGCAACGCTGTCTGGACGCCGGCATGGACGATTTTATTTCCAAACCGTGCTCGGCGGCGGATTTGGAACGAGCCATGGCCCGCTGGTGCAAGCCTCAGGCATTGCCGGCGACCGGCAGCGAAAAATAAACCGTCGCGCCGCGACCCTCGGCGCCTTCCGCCCAAGTGCGGCCGCCATGTCGCTGCACGATCCGCCGCACATTCGCGAGACCGACGCCCGTGCCTTCGAAATCTTTCTCGGTGTGCAGGCGCTGGAACACGCCGAACAACCGATCCGCATACTGCATGTTGAAGCCGACGCCGTTGTCCTTGACGTAGTAAATGATTTCGTCGTCGGCCTCTTCCGCGCCGATTTCGATTCTCGCCGGGTCGCGCGGACGGGTGTATTTCACCGCATTCGCCAGCAGATTTACCCACACCTGCTTCAGCAACTGCGGATCGCCGACAGTGTCGGGAATGGCGTGCCGTTCCCAATCGATGCGTCGATTGGTCAGATCGGGCGCCAGGTCCTGGAATGTTTCATCGATCAGCTCGGTCATGCGAATGCGTTGGCGATGCATGGCGGCGCGGCCGATGCGGGAGAATGCCAGCAGATCGTCGATCAGGCGCGTCATCCGCAGCGCCGCCTTTTGCACGGTCGTCACATGGCGCCGCTCCTCGGAATTGAGCTTGCTGCTCGCCGACGCGTCCAGAATCGATATGTAGGAATGGATGTGCCTGAGCGGCATGCGCAGATCATGCGACACCGAATGACAAAACGCCTCCAGATCGGCGTTGGCGGCAAGCAGATCGTCGTTTTTCTGACGCAAGGCATTGTTGAGCTCGCTGACCTGCTCGGCGATGCGCACGCGCTCGGAGATCTCCTGCTCCAACTCGTGCCGCGCGCGATCGAGCTCCACGAAGACAGCAACTTTCGCGCGCAGTACCTCGGGCTCGAGCGGCTTCATCAAATAGTCGACGGCGCCCGCCGAATAACCGCTGAACACCATTTCCGCCGTGCGCATCATGCCGGTGAGAAAGATGATCGGCGTCGTACGGGAGCGTTCGCGAGCGCGAATCAACGCCGCCGTTTCGATACCGCTCATACCTGGCATCTGCACGTCGAGCAGAATGACCGCGAAGTCTTGTTCCAGCACACACTTCAGTGCCTGCTCGCCTCGCAAGGCACGGATCAGCCGCTGCCCCAGGCTTTCCAGCACCGCTTCGAGCGCGTCCAGATTGGCCTGCTCATCGTCGACCAGCAGGATATTGGAGATATGCGCTTGCGCCATCTTGTCCTCCTCGCCGTCGTTGCTCAACACACCTTGCGATAGATGCGATGGCGCATCGACAGCTGCTCATAACAGGACTGGTGCCGGGACAGGTGCAGCGACTCGCTCTGGCCCAGCGCCAGAAAGCCGAATCGCACCAGGCTGTCCCGGAACAATTGATGCACGCGATCCCGCAGGGCCGGCTCGAAGTACATCAGTACATTGCGACAGAAGATCACGTGGAACTCATTGAACGAAGCATCGCGCGCCAGGTCGTGGCGAAACACGGCGACCCGTTCCAGCACCGCCGGATCGATCACTGCCCACGACTTGCCACGGCTGTAGTAATCCGACAGGTCGCGAATCCCACCGGACGCGCGATAGTTGTCTCGATACTCATCGAGCGATGCGAGCGGCAGCAGCCCGTTGCGCGCTTGTTCCAACACCGCTTCGTTGATGTCCGTCGCATAAATCCGGCAACGCTCATAGAGCCCCTCCTCTCGCAACAGAATCGCCAGCGAATGAGCCTCCTGCCCAGTCGAACAACCGGCGATCCACAACCGTGGATACGGATAAGTGCGCAACACCGGCACCACCCGCTCCCGAACGCAACGAAAGAACCTCGGGTCGCGAAACATCGTCGTGACCCGCAACATCAGCTTGTCGAGCACTTGCTCCAGCAAGCGCGGGTCATGGCGCATGCGTTCAGCCAACTCGTCCACGCTCGTCAAACGCTCGCCTGCGAGCAAGCTGCGCAATCTTCGCTGCAGGGCGCGCCTGCCATATCCGCGCAGATCCACGCCGCTCAGCTCGAACAGCTGCTCCAGGAACGGCTGCAATCCCGGCAGCACACCGTTGCCACCGTTGTCGACCATCAATCCCGTGGTGAATGTTTCCTCGCCCGACTTCATGAGAGGTGACATCCGCTCTCAGGCCGCCCGCCGCGAGCTCATTTGCGATTCTTGTAGAGCCATACGCGCAGCATGGATCGCAACTGATCGAGATCGACGGGCTTGGCGAGATAGTCGGTCGCGCCGGCTTTCAGACATTGTTCTCGTGCGCGCGCCATGGCCTTCGCAGTGAGCACGATGATCGGCAGGTTGGCGTGCCGCTCGATGGCACGAATGTGGCGGATGGCCTCGAAGCCATCCATCTCGGGCATCATCACATCCATCAGCACCACGTCGAACTCCTCGTTCGACTGCATGATCGCCAGCGCTCCGGCGCCGCTCTCTGCATAGCGCACACGCATGTGATGGCTTTCGAGACCGGCGGTGATGGCGAAGATATTGCGCACATCGTCGTCGACCACCAGCACGCTGCGGCCTCGCAGGATCGGATCTTCCTTGCGCGCCCGTTCGAGCAAACGTTGGCGTGACTCGGGCAGGCGCGACGGCGGATAGTGCAGAAACAAGGATGTTTCATCCAGCAAGCGTTCTGGAGAGCTGGCATCCTTGATGATGATGGCCTCGGAAACGGCGCGCAGCTCGGTTTCTTCGGTGCGAGTGAGCGGCTTGCCGGTGTAGATCACCACAGGTGGCGCACGTTCGCCGAGGCGACGCTGCGTAGTAGCGATGAGATCTGCGCCGCTCATATCCGGCAGACCGAGGTCGAGCACCACGCATTGGAAACGCTGCTCGCCCAAAGCCTTCAGCGCATCGGCCGCGGTGCCGACGGCCGTCACTTGCAAGTCGCTATTGCCGAACAGATCGACGATCGCCTGTCGCTGACGCTCGTCGTCTTCTACGATCAGCAGCCGTCGCATCGGATCGTCGATCAACGCCAGCGTTTCGCCCAGCACCGCATCGAGCATTTCACGCGTGACCGGTTTATGCAGGAACGACATCGCTCCTTGCACCAGTGCGCGTTCACGCTGGTCGTCCACCGAAATCACGTGCACTGGCAGATGGCGCAGCTCAGGATCGTGTTTCAAACGATCCAGCACCGCCCAGCCATTGCTGTCCTTCAGCAACAGATCGAGCGTGATCGCGCTCGGCCGGAAACGCTTGGCCGCACGCATGGCTTCGTGCGCCGAGCGCTCGACGATGACTTTGAATCCTTTCTCACGGGCGAAATCCGACAGAACCGCGGCGAAGCTTCGGTCATCCTCGATCACCAACAAGATGCGATCGCCGGGTTGCAGCTTGGAACGATCGTCGTCGTTCTCCTCAGTCATTTCCTCGGCCAGCGAGTCGTCGATATCGGTCGACTCTTCGAGCGCCGTTCGAGCGGCTGCACGCGCAACCGGCGTGGGCGTCGGCAACGGTTGCGGCGGAACTTGAGTCAGCGTGCGCGGCAAGTAGAGCGAGAAGGTGCTGCCCACTCCAGTGGTGCTATCGAGAGTGAGCGCACCTTGTAACACTCGCGTCAGCTCGCGGCTGATGGACAAACCGAGTCCCGTCCC
>JGI10216J12902_100314304_pt1 | contig 11574 bp, 8 predicted proteins | sample KanNatreferecore_FD_12902 | JGI IMG/M metagenome (IMG submission 12902)
AACTCCGAGGCTGGACGGCTGGAGGCGCGCGCCGGGGTCGCGACGGCCCTCGGAACGGCCCTCCGCCGCGAGAAGCCAAAGGCGCTGCCCAGGGTGCGGAGCAGTCCGGGTTGGGGAGAGATCTGGATGGTCACTGGCTTCAGTAAGTTTCCAAAGAGTGGCGCGGCGGCCGGCGGGTTTGCGTCCGGGGGTTTGCCCGTGAACGCCGCGCTGGAGACCGGGCCTTGGCCCGCCGGCAGTCATACATGTTGTTGGCGCCTCCCGGAGGTGCCGCATCGGTCGCATGGCTATGCCTGCTGCTCCAGCCGGCTATAGTGGCGGTCCGCAAAGAAGCCGTCCGGCTTCCAACGAAACGCGCGAAAGCCGCCTCCTTCTCCATGGGAGGCAGCGAATGGAGACGATCACGGCGTACCGCTACGAGGTACTGGAAGCCCCGGAGTCCGAGGAGCTGGGCACGCGATGCTCCCTGGAGCCCTGGACCTACGATCCGGAGCTCTACCGGGTCGTCGAGACCGCGATCCGTGTCGAGCTCCAGCCGGGCGTACGGCTGGGCCCGAGCGGCGGCAATCACCTGCTGCTTTACCGCAGCCTGATCCCGTACGGAAGGACGCTCGCCCACGCCCTGCGGGACGGCTGGTGCCGCGTGGTCGGAGACGACGATCCCCCGTCTTAGGTCGATTTACGACGTCAGCGCGGTAGGTCCGCCGGCCGCACGCCCGGCCGCCACTCGTCGGCCTTCTTGAACTTGAACGGGCTCGGCTTGAACTCCGTCACGAGCCGGACGTCCGAACGCGCCGGGATCTGCGACTCCATGCCCAGCGCCCAGTAGACGCCGTTGACGAGCATCCGCCGCGTCCCCTCGTACGCCAGGTCCTGGGCGGCTCCCATCGTGGTGGTGAACACTCGCGCGGTTTTGCCGGACTGTCCCTGGTAAGTTTTCGTCCACGCCACCGGCATCATCGGGTTATTCTTCGGGCCCTCGATGCCTTTTGAGCCAGGCTCCAGGGTCTCCGTGACCTCTCCCAGGACCAGCGGCGCGCTGTCCCCCGGCAGCGGCAGCCGGACCGTGTAGACATCCGTGGTCCCGAAAATGGAGCCGGCCTCGATCCCCTTCAGGATCGGGTGCTGCTCCTGCCCCGGCGCGGGGATCCCGCGCGTCCCCTGCTTGCCGTGCTCGCCGTGGTGCGCCACCCACGTCTCCCCCAGCACTTCCCGCCCGAACCCGCCGCCGGGGCTCCGCCAGGAATACTTCGCGTAGGTGGGACTGGTAAGCTGGAAGGAATGCGTGGAAGTTCGCAGCGCCACGACGGGCCGGCCGCTCTCCACGTAGTCCACAACGTGCTTCATCTGCTCGTCCGGGAGGTCCATGAAGCGGCTGAAGATCACCAGCAGGTCCGCGGTCTTCAGCTTCTCCAACCCCGGGATGTTATTCACCGTGGGGTTGATGGTGCCGTCCTTCGGGTCGATGGCGAACAGCACCGTGCAGCTGAAGCCGTGCCGCTTCGCCAGGATCCGCGCCAGCTCCGGCATGGTCTCTTCGGAGCGGTATTCCTGGTCCGCCGCGATCAGGACGACGTTCTTGCCCTTCCCCGGCCCGCTCCCGCCCGGGAGCGTGAGCCACGGCTCGGGCGTGGTCTCCGCCGCCAAACCGGCGGTCGCAGCCGCGACGAGCCCTCCTAGTAAGACAACCAGCAGCCGTGCCATAAGATTAGGCCCTCCGGGGCAACGCCCGGGATCCGTCAGAACCCGAGCACCATCCGCCGCGACGTAGCGCGACGGTCGTAGACCCTTCTGCCGATCGCGTGCCTTCCTCCTTCGCGAAGGGGTATGTTGCGTTGCCCGTGACGCAGAACGGCTTGAGGTACGGGAGCGCGCGGATGCGGATCAACTGCTAGTTCCGGCTGCTGGGTGGGGGTCTTCGGCGAGCGGGCCTGTCGGCGCTGATCACTCTCCAGCGCTCCACGCGCAGGTAGAGACCGTCCAGCCAGATATCCAGCACCACGTATACCAGCCACAAGAACACGGCGAAGCTGAGGATGTAGAGGCGCGCCGCGCCCGGGCTGGTGAGCGTTTCCCAGGCCGTCTGCGCCACCCTCAGCGGCTGGTGGAGCAAGTCCCAGCTGTTGAAGCGCAGCCGGAGCCCGAGGTAGACCCCTACCGCCATGAGCAGGAAGAACGGCGGGGCGAGGGCGTTCAGCGGGAAGCCGCGCGATCTGGCGAAGCGCTCCAGCGGCCGGATGGCGAGGGCGAACGTCAGGAGCCCGAAGCCGCTGAAGATCGCATAGAACAGCGTCCACCGCAGCAGGCGCTGGAGCGAATCGGGACGGTCCATGCCGGAATCCGGCAAGTCCGCCGAGTCCAGACGCCACCGGAGGTGGCGCAGCTCCGTGAGCAAGTAACAGGTATTGGGTAGGAAGATTAGCCAGAGGATGAGGAGCGGAGCCCAGAGCCAGAGGCGGCGGTTCGGCGTGGAGCGCATGCCGCCCGCCAGCAGCCATCCGAGCACCGCGGGAATCGCGGCGAGGAACATGTCCCAGAGCGTGTTGGCAAGGAGGTCCCATCTCATCGGGCGTGTGGTTGAGCGCGGATGTTGCGCGTAGGGCAGGCTTCTCCCAAGTATAGAGCCCGCAACCGGGCCATGGGTTCGTTGTCACAACCTGACAGCCGGATGTTCAGGCGTTCAGGCGTTCGGGCGTTCAGGTGCTGGAGGCTTCGGGAATGCTCACGATACTAGGAGATCGACAGAGGTTCTGCGACGGCGTGTCGCGGCGGAACTTCCTGAAGATCGGCGGGCTGTTTCTGGGCGGGATGAGCCTGCCGGACATCCTGGCCGCCGAGGCGCAGGCGGGCTCGGGCAAGTCGCAGAAGGCCGTAATCATGGTCTACCTCCCGGGCGGGCCGCCGCACCTGGACATGGTGGACCTCAAGCCGGAAGCGCCTTCAGAGATCCGCGGCCCGTACAAGCCCATCGAGACGAGCGTCTCCGGCATCCAGATCTCCGAGCACATGCCTCGGATGGCGAAGATGATGGACAAGTTCGCCATCATCCGCTCGCTCGTCGGCGCCCGGGACGAGCACGCCTCGAACCTGTGCCTGAGCGGCTACTCCATCGGCGAGAACCGGGACGGCCGCCACCCGTCGCTCGGCAGCGTGCTGTCCAGGGTCCGCGGCTCTACGGACCGCGCCATCCCGCCCTTCGTGGAGCTGATCCCGAAGACGCAGCACGCGCCTTACTCGAACCCCGGCGGCCCCGGCTTCCTCGGCATCGCGCACGGCTCCGTCCGCCCGTCCACGGACGCGATGCAGGACTTCACGCTGAAGGACCTCTCCCTCTCCCGCCTTTCGAACCGGAAGAAACTGCTCAACAGCCTCGACCATTACCGCCGCGTCGTCGATGGCTCCGGGATGCTGGAGCAGCTCAACGGCGTGAACCAGCGCGCGTTCGACATCCTGATGTCCGACCGGTTGGTCAAAGCGCTGGACGTGACGCTGGAAGATCCCAAGCTGCGGGACAAGTACGGGAAAGGCTCCCCGAATGCCATCACCGACGCCGGGCCGGACTGGAACGACCAGTTCCTCGTCGCCAGACGGCTGGTGGAAGCGGGCGTCCGGTGCGTCACCCTCGGGTTCGGCGGTTGGGACTACCATGGTTTCTGGGACCCGAAGCCCGGTGAGCAGTCCGGCCGCCTGGACCAGGCCCTCAGCTCGCTCGTGCAGGACCTCCACGACCGCGGCCTGGACAAGGACGTCTCCGTGGTCTGCTGGGGCGACTTCGGCCGCACGCCGCGCTTCAACAAAGACGGCGGGCGCGACCACTGGCCGCAGGTCGCCTTCGCGATCCTGGCGGGCGGCGGGATGCGCACCGGCCAGGTCATCGGCAGCACGGACAAGTTCGGCGAGGCGGCCGACGAGCGCCCCGTCCACTACCGGGACGTCTTCGCCACGCTCTACGACCGGCTCGGCCTCGACCCGTCGCACGCCTGGGTAAACGACGAGTTCGGCAGACCGTACTATCTGGTTCAGGGCCACGACCCCATCAGCGAACTCGTCTAGAGGCTCTGCCCGCTAAACACGCGAAAAGCGCGAAAGAGGAAGGCCCGGAGATGCTTGCGTCTCCGCGACTCGACACGATTCTGATGAGCCCTCGGCCGTAGCTACCCGCGGCCCCTCGGCGGGCGGACCACCGGAGCGAGGACTTTCGACGCGTAGCGCCGGTTGTGCTGGACCGTGTTCTCCGCGACCACCGTACGGCTCGGCCATTCGAGGGTGAGCGGCTCACCGGTGTTCGGGTTCGGCTCGTAGAAGGGGGCGCCGGTGCTGGCCACGGTCACGCGGATGCGGTGGCCGCGGTTGAAGACCTGGCTGAGCCAGCCCACCTGAAAGGCGACCTTGTAGACCTTCCCAGGCTCCATCATCACCTCACGGTCGAACCCCTCACGGTAGCGCGCCCGGCGGACGTAGTCGATCAGCAGGATCGAGCGGCCGTCCGGGTACACGTCGCTCACCCGGACGATGAAGTCCGTGTCCTTCGCCGTGGAGGTGACGAACAGCTCCGTGGTGACCCTGCCGGTCCATTCCACGGGCTCCGACAGCACGTCCGTCGTGAAGGTGCGCACCTGCGGCTGCTTCTCGAACGCCCGCGCATCTTTGGCCCCGGGGAAGGCGCGGCCGGGAATCTGCGCGGGGTGCTCCGGGTCCGCCCGGAACGCCGTGGATGCCGAAGCCTCGCCGGGCCTTTCTTGAGAGAGCCCGCCGCCGGCGCGCAGGAAGTAAGGGGTCACCCGCGCGGGGACCGGCCATTCCGGAGCCGTCCGCCACTCGTTGCCCGGGGCGCCCGGCTCACCCGTCGCGCCCATCACGTAATACTTCACCTTCGGTTCGCGCTCGGCGCCGTTGTCGACCCCCTTCAGGTAGTGGTCGAACCACCGCAGCATATGCGCCTCCTGGTCGAAGCGGACGTTCTGCGGGAAGGTGATCTCGTTGACGACTTCGGTCCGCGGCCCGCCGTGCAGCCACGGCCCGATCAAGAGCTGCTGCGCCCCGCGGGAGCGCGGCCCGCCGCGGTGCTCCCGCCCGATGTAGCTCTCAACCGATCCCTGGTTCATGAAGTCGAACCATCCGCCGAGGGTGAAGCAGGGGACGTTCATCCGCGCAAACTGCCGGCTGCAGTCTTCGGCTTTCCAGTACTGGTCGTACGCGCGGTGCGCGAACCACTCCGCCAGGAGCTCCCGGTTCTGGCTGGGCACGCGGCAGACGTCGTCCATTTGCTTGAAGCGTTCCGGGCGCGTGGTCCCGCCGATCCGGTAGCCTTCCTGGAAGAGGCTGAGGCCCGTGTCTGTCATGTACTGCGCCACGAGATGGGGCGGCCGCGTGACCGCCAGGAAGTTCTGCGCATAGCCCGCCTGCGAGCCGCCCCAGGTGCCGACCTTTCCCGTGGACCACGGCTGTCCCGCCAGCCACTCGCAGGTGTCATAGCCGTCGCGGAGTTCGCCCCAGCCCAGGGCGCGGTAGCCCTGCCATCGGCCCTCCGAGCGATGGGTGCCGCGGAAGTTCACCCCGCACACCACGTACCCCGCCGCCGCCATCCGCGCGTGGGCCTGGCGGGAGCCGACCAGGCTGGCGTAGCGCTGCTGGAACAGGACCGGCCACGGGCCCTTGCCCGGAGGGAAGTAGAGGTAGGCGGAGAGGCGCGCGCCGTCCCGCATGGGGATCATGAGGTGCTCTTCGCGGACCGCACCCAGGTCCAGCGGCGGGAGACCAGCGGAGGAGAACGCCGGGTTGGGCGGCTTCGGCCGGTCCTGCCCCTGCGGCGCCACCTTCGGCGCGGCCGCCGGGATCGGGGCCTGCGCGGCGGTGATCAGCGCCATGTCGTCCGGCAGGTGCTTCAGGTAGATGTCCCGGAACTGGATCTTCATCGCGGGACCCACGTGGACCTGGAAGCCCAGCACCCCCTCCAGCCGCCGTCCTTTCTCGTCCAGGTCGATGACGTCCACCGTCGGATGGCCGTCGATCCAGTGCTCCAGGTGGTTCGCCCTCGCCAGCACGCGGTAGTCGTGCCATTCGCCCGCCGTGAATTCCCGCAGCGGAAACTCGCCCGTGACCCAGGGCTGACCCTTCGGATCGATCACCACGCGCTCGCTGGTGTGCGCGAGGATCCGGCGGCCCCGCTCTTCGTAGAGCATCCCGTTGTAATCGGCGCGGTTGGACACCACGTCGCACTGGTAGCCCGTGACCACCGCCTCCCCCAGATCCGGCCGCTCCACGCTGCGGTACTGGAGCCCGCTGTTGCCCCCGGGCGTCACCCGGACCTTGATACGGAGCTCGAAGTTCCTGACGACTCCGCCTCGTCCGCCTCTCCAGACGATGAAGCGGTTGTAGTCCAGCTTCCCGTCCGCTGTGCCGGTGAGGCTGCCGTCCTCCACGCTCCAGTACTTCGGGCTGCCATCCCAACCGGTGAGGTCGCGGCCGTTGAACAGAGGGGCGAAGCCCTCGGGTACGCGGGGGTGTTGGGGTGTTGAGGTGTTGGGGTGTTGGGGCGCTGGGGCGCGGCCGGCGGCCGAGTGCAGAGGAAGCAGGCTGAGGGTGCCCAGACCCAGCATCAAGATCAGCACGCGCACTGTTCAACCCCCTTTCGCTGTGGACGCCATAAGAGCGAGAGTGCGCCCGAACACCAGCACTCTACCAGAGACCTTACAGGAAACCTCTCACCGCCCGCCGGCCCGCTCCTCGCCGCAGCCATCGAAGCTGCTCTGCGCGGCCAACAAAAGACCGCCCGGCGCACCGGGACGCCTTCACCTCGAAGTGCGGCGGCCTATGTCGACAGGGCGTCGGACTGGTTGTAGTGGACATCGTTTCCGAGGCTTGAGGCGTCGCCTCAGGCACGCAGTCTCGCCACGGCCTCATCAACCGTCAGCGTTTCCTGCTCCCCGCTCGCCATGTCCTTGAAGCCGACGACACCTCTCGCCACCTCGTCGCCGCCGAGGATGAGGGCGACGCGGGCGTTGGCGCGGTTGGCGGCGCGCATCTGGGCTTTCATGCTTCGGCCCTGGTAGTCCACCTGCGCGGGGATGCCGGCGTGACGCAGCTCGTTCAGCAGTTTCAGCCCGGGCAGCCGCGCCTCGTCCCCGAGGGTGACGACGAACACCGGGCGCTGCTCTTCCGAGCGGAACTCCGCCCCCAGAGCCTGGCAGACGAGGAGCACGCGCTCGATGCCGCACCCGAAGCCGATCCCCGGCGTGGGCTCGCCGCCGAGCTCCTCCACCAGCCCGTCGTACCGTCCGCCCCCCAGGAGGGTGGACTGCGCGCCCAAACAGCCGTGGGTCACCTCGAAGCTGGTCTTGACGTAGTAGTCCAGCCCGCGGACCAGCCGCTTGTTGCGGAGGTACTCGACCCCCAGGGCGCCGAGGGTCTCCTGCACCTTCGCGAAGTGGGGGCCGCAGTCGTCGCAGAGATAGTCGACGATGTCCGGCACCTGCCCTTCTAAACGGCTCCAGTCCTCGAGCTTGCAGTCCAGGATCCGCAGCGGGTTGGTCTCGAACCGCCGCTGGCAGTTGCCGCACATGGTGCCGATGACGCCGCGCAGCGACTCGACCAGCGCCTCCCGGTAGGCGGGACGGCACTTGGGGCAGCCGACGCTGTTGATCTCCGTCTGCTCGCCCGTGATGCCCAGCCGGCTCAGGTAGGTGAGGCCGAGGACGATCACCTCCGCATCCAGAGCGGGGTCCTCGCTGCCGAGCGCCTCGATGCCCGTCTGGTGGTGCTGGCGGTACCGGCCCGCCTGGGGCGCCTCGTGCCGGAAGTTGGGGGCCAGGTAGTAGAGCTTCGTTAGCGGGGATTTCGCCCCCAGGCTGTGCTCGATGTAGGACCGCAGGGTCGGCGCCGTCCCCTCCGGACGCAGGGTGAAGCTCTCGGGATCGTCGCCTTCCGTGCGGTACGGCACCACCCGGTACATCTCCTTGGAGACGATGTCCGTGTGCTCCCCCACGGCGCGCACGAACAGGTCCGGCTGCTCGAAGACCGGCGTCCGGATCTCCTGGTAGCCGAAGTCCGCGCACGTGCGGCGGAAGACCCCCTCGACGAACCGCCACCGCGGCGCGTCCTCAGGGAGAACATCGTGGGTTCCCTTTGGTGCCCGGTACTTCATCAGCGCTCCCTCACAATCGTCCTCGTCCTCGTCCTCGTCCTCGAACGAAGCCGGCAACAAAAAACCGCAGCCAGCCCGAGGGCGCTGCGGCTCCGTTCCCCACCGGAAGACTTGCTCAGCAGGCAGGCGCGGGCCGCGGCACCCATCGATGGTGCCCGTGGTGCGCGTGCGCGGGCTGGAATCGTCCCGTCATCGGGTCTACAATATCACGCCGGGCCGGGCCGGTCAAAAGCGGGAGAAGGCGAGCAAGGAGCACAGAGTATGCGCCGCTGGTGGGGAGCCGTCGTCCCTTTGGTGTTGGGGGCCGGTCTGGTCCCGTCCGCAGCCGCGCCGGAGCGGGGCCCGCTCCGGTTCCGGATCACGCTGTCCAAAGAAACGGCGCCCGACGGCGCTTCGGGGCGGCTGTTCGTCCTGATGACCTCCTCCGCGGCCCCGCAGCCCGTCCTCCGGACCGGTTTCGTCCCCGGGGCCACCTGGATCGCGGCCATGGAGGTAGCGCACCTGGCGCCGGGCCGCACGCTGGAGTTCAACCCGGACCTCAAAGCGTTCCCGCAGCCGTTTTCCACAGCGAAGCCGGGCACCTACCAGTGCATGGCGCTGCTCGATCCGGACCACAGCTACGCGCGTAACAACCAGGACGCGGGTGATTTTTGCGGTCCCGTCGTCGCCGCCGCGGGCTTGCGGCCGGACGACACCGCCCCGGTGGCGCTGTCCCTCGATAGGGTCACGGCGTCGCGGCCCGCGCCGATCGATACGGACGGAGTGAAGCTGGCGGAGCTGGAGAGCCGGCTGCTCTCGGACTTCTGGGGCCGGGCGATCCGCGTGCAGGCCGGCGTCGTCCTCCCCCCGGGCTACGAGAAGGACCCGCAGCGCCGGTACCCGGCCGTCTACCACATCCACGGCTTCGGCGGCGATCACACTTCGGCCTGGCGCTCGGGTCCGCGCCACTCGGCCCAGATCACCGCGGGCGAGGCCGCGCCGATGGTGCACGTCTATCTGAACGGTTCCTTCCCGACGGGTCACCACGAGTTTGCGGATTCCGCCAACAACGGCCCATGGGGCGCGGCGCTCACCCGTGAGTTCATCCCGTACCTGGAGGGCCGCTTCCGGCTGGTGCCGCGGCCGACGGCGCGGTTCCTCACCGGCCACTCCTCCGGTGGGTGGAGCAGCCTGTGGCTCCAGGTCACCTATCCGGAATTCTTCGGTGGAACGTGGTCCACGGCGCCGGACCCCGTCGACCTGCGCAGCTTCACGGGCGTCAACGTAACCCCTGCGTCCGAGGACAACGTCTACCGGACCGCGGACGGCAAGCCGCGGAACCTGGTCCGCTCGGGTGGGCGAGAGATCGCCAGCCTGGAGGAGTTCGCGAAGCAGGAGGACGTCCAGGGGGAATACGGCGGCCAAATGGCGTCGTTCGATGCGGTCTGGAGTCCCAAAGGCCCGGGCGGGCGCCCGATGCCGCTGTTTAACCGCGAGACGGGCGAGCAGGACCCGGAAGTGCAGAAGGCGTGGCAGAAGTACGACATCCGCGCCGTCCTGGAGAAGAACTGGGCGGCCCTCGGCCCCAAGCTCGCGGGCAAGGTGACGGTGATCTGCGGAGACGAGGACACCTTCCACCTGGACGAAGCGGTGAAGCTGCTCAAGGGCTTCTTCGAGAAGGTGAAGGCGGAGGCCGTTTGCGAGCTGGTGCCCGGGCGCGATCACGGCACGCTGTTCCGGCCTCACGACACCTACCCGAAGGGGCTGGCGGCCAGGATCGACCAGGAGATGTGGGCCTCGTTCCAGGCACGCGACCCGGACGGCAAGAAGGCGCAGGCTCAATAACCGTGGATCCGACCGAAAGCATCCAGGTCAAGGTGGAGCACCGGAGCTGGCTCCGGAGGGTCATCCGGCTCTCCGGCGCCGTGGACGCCGTGATCGACTACAACGGGCGCGGCATGGGGTTCGAATGCGTCCTGGTGAATGGGGCGGTGGCCGCGCGCGAGGTGTCGGAGGACGGCTTCCATCTCGCTCCGCTGTTTCAGTTCTGCGTGCCCGGCGGAGCGGAGTGGGTGCCCGCCATCCTGGAAGTCAACGCCTCCTTCGGGCTCAACGGCTTCCGCCTGCGGGTGGGAAAGCGCGTCGTCTACTCGGAGGGCCGCTTTCCCGCGGAATGGCTGCCCGACCGCGTTCTGGGCCCGCTCGCCGAGCGGAACATGAACCTGCCGCTGGCCTCGGACGCCGCCATCGCGCCGCAGGCCCTCCCGGTCCCCGCAGCGTCGCCCGACTGTGGGTCCGCCCTCTCCCTCCCGATGTTGGAGGTCCGCGCGGCGCTGATCGGCAAGAGCTGGCTGCGGCGAGTGCTCCGCCTCACGGGCGAGATCACCGCCACCGTCATTTACGACGGGAGCACCTTCGGTTACGAGTCCGTGCACGTAGACGGCCGCGAAGCGGTCCGCGTGCCCGGCAGCGAAAGCCATCTCGTGGTGCCCAGCCTGCATTTCACCCTCGCCGGCCCGGACGGGCCGCTGCCCGCAAGGTTCGACGTCGACACCAACCTCCTGCTCCAGCTATCCTCCGTACGCCTGGTCATCGGGAAGCAGGTCGTGTACGCCGAGGGCGGCTTCGGCAGCGTCCACGCCCCCGCGGCGCCCCACCTGCTGCCCACTCCCTCCGCCCCGCCCGACCATACCGAGGCCCTTCCCCTCCCGGCGGCCAACCGCCGCGGCGACCTCTCGGAGCTGCCCCTCCCGGGCGAAACGCAGCACCTCAGCCGAACCGATTAAGCGCAGCCGTCCGATAGGTCGGACACGTCGGACAGGTCGGATTGGTCCGATCAGCCCGGCCGGCGTGGCTTGTGGGCGCCCGCCCCAGTCAAGCCGACAATCCGATTCAGACCGAATCGTCTTCCCGCTCTCCCAACACCCAACGCCTGAGGCCCGACGCCCATCATGGACCGCGCAACATCGACCGCACGTATCCGCAGAGACCGCAGCCGCGCCGAGGTGCCGTGCCGGCCGGCGCTTCCGGCGCCCCTGGAGAGCCGCACGCCGCGCCCGGTTCCGAAGAACGCGGCGCAGCTGAAGACGGACCTGCTCGCCATCCTGCTCTTCCTCATGGGAGCGCTCCTGGCGCTGGGCATCTACCGGCCGGGGAGCGCGGGCGGGGTGGGCGCCTTCTTAGTGCAGTTCTTCCGCTTCTGGATGGGTTACGTCGTCCACGTCGGCCCGCTGCTCTTCGCGGGGGCGGCACTGGCCATCGCGTTGGACTACCGCCGCGCCACGAGCGTGCAGATGATGATCGGCGTGGCGCTCATGACGGTGTCGCTGTTCGGGACCATCCACCTGGTGGCCAGCACGCACGCACACATCTTCGACAGCACCGCGGCGCGCCTCCAGGCGCTGCTCGGCGCGCGGGCGGACGCCGACCTGCTGACCCGCGCGGATGGCGGG
>JGI10216J12902_102209262_pt1 | contig 11571 bp, 13 predicted proteins | sample KanNatreferecore_FD_12902 | JGI IMG/M metagenome (IMG submission 12902)
TGCCGCTGTGATTAACCGCCACAAACCTCAGGCCGGTGCCATCGAGTGGTCCTTCTGCATTCAGACACTGGGCGGGCATTCTCCGGTCGCGCGGTCAGTCGTCCATCGTAAACAGCTTCCGACGTGAACGCGCAAATATCAGGATGAAGTCGCGACGATTCTCCAAGAAACAACCCCTGATGAGGTTCGATCGTTGCGCGGCCATTAAGAAGATGGGACAACGCCGACACTTCGGCGCCTGTTGGATGAACGCCTTTCTGCGGCTGATCGAGTTGTTGCGGATCACCAAGCAGCACAACACTCTTCGCCGCAGGTGAAACTGCAAGAACGTTCGCGAGAGACATCTGACCCGTTTCATCTACGAAGAGTACATCAACAGATCCGCCGAACTCTTCGCGCGACCAGAGCCACGGCGTCCCGGCAGCTATCTGAGCTTCGCCGCTCTCCAACTTTTCCAAAACTTTTTCATTGGTCTTCACTTGCTTCACGAGTTCGTGAGCGCAACCGTCACCCTCATTAGGTTTCTTCCCAATTTAGTGATGAAAGACCTGAGCATTAGGCAGATCATTAAAGCGCTAAGTCAGAAGACAACGCTGCAACTTGAGGCGCCCTTACGTAGACGCCCTTACGTAGACCCATCCTTGGGCATCTTTGGAGAGCGAAGAGCAACATGATAACGTAAAGGTCGAACCGAGTTAGAGCTCACTCCATTCCTGGAACCTCCAGACCAACTTGAAGTCAAAGCTCCCGATAATAGAAAGTAGGATCGCCATGTTTAAACAATTCGTGAATGATGATTCAGGCTATTTAACGTGGGCACTCGAGAATCCGAATGGATACATTGTGAATGCTGATGAGCCGGCTACCAGCCCAGCCTATCCAATGGTTCATCGGGCCACTGATAAAAGAATGACGAGTCCCAAGAACCAGAATTATACAACTGGACGCTTTTTCAAAGTGTGCTCGAACGATATGAATGAGCTTGAAGTCTGGGCGAAGCGTGAAAGGGGCAGGGCATTGAATCCATGTGGCCACTGTATGTGAATCTAAAATCCACCCGGTTGCGTAACAGTCCCTTCTTGGCTCTGTCCAAACCTACAGCTCCTGCTGTACCGACCCGGTACTCTGCGGCAACGCGAGACCGAAACGATCGAGTTCTTGGGCTGGCGGAAGTTCAAGGCTTTTGACTTCGGCCAGCGATAGGTCTCCAATTGCCTGTAGGTCGCCCACGATATGGGCCATGCTGCCGATCACACCGTCAATCTGAGCATGACGCTTGGCCCAGATCTTTGAATAGGCTCTCTTCTCGCCGTCAAGGTCGCTCTTTAGTGTGACTAGCATGTTCAAGACCGACTCAACACGAGTGCCGAACTGTGGGCTGGAGAGGTGGTCATACACTATTTCCATTTTCTGGTTCTTGCCGCGCGCAGCGCTTCGAGCCTTTTCAAGCTCAATCAGGCTTTTCCTGAGAACCAAAACCAAGTCGAAAGCACACGCATGGCTCGTTACCCAAAGGCCGTCGATCTGTTGGAATCGTTCACAGTCTTTTGGTAGGGCTTGAGTTAACAGCAGCGCAACGTCGGCTTTGGCTGTCAGCTGGTCCGCCTTAAGCTTATTCAGCCATCCGTCTGACCAGTTCTTTGTCCTTTTAGTTTCCCAAAGAATCAGTCCGCAAACTACTCCAGTACGATTGCAAACCTCCTGGATCAAATCAGCGCCTTTTACACCTTTGGGAACTGGCTTGAAGTTATCTAGCGGGAACATCGAGCTGAGATGCTCCTCCAGCGCAAGCTCAAGCACTTCACCTTGGAGTTGTTGTGAAGCTTGCTCAGCTTTACGCTTTAAGTTCTCGATCTGCTTTTTCATTTGCTCGAGCAGTTGATCCTTCTCCCGAAGAACGAGGTTCTGTTCCACCTCAACTCTCTTTCGAGCCTTCTCTTCAATTCCTTTTCGCTGTTCGTCGATTTCTCTGGCAACTCGAAGCTGCACCTCGGCCTTCTCTTCTTCCAGAGTTTGTCGTTCCTGGCGTAGCTCAATTTCGAGCACGCGAGCCTGCTTCAACTTTCCTTCCTGTCGCGACAATTGGCTTTTCAATGCCTTAACTTCGACGGATAACTCCGACGTCGCAGTGGCCTTCGCCTCGCGCTCTGCCTTCTGAACAGCCGCGGAAAAGTCTGCCTGGTACTTCTTCTTAAGAACACCTTCACGAAGGTCAAGCTCATTCTGAAGCTTCGCCTCAACCTCACTTGAGATCGCCTCGCTTCAGTGGGATTGTCTTGCTGCAAAAAGGACATGTAATAGATTCGCTTATCATTGTCGTCTCCTGAATTCTGATCGCTGACTTCAAAAACTATGTTGCTTCGCACCGAGTCTTGGCCCACTCTTAAGAAACGCAACCCTGGCTGCTACGAGTCTATGCGGCTGCCTTGAAGGTTCGAAATACTGGGCGCGAGCGTGCACAGTCCGAAGCGGGCGTTCTGAGCGCTCACAACAACGAAGCCGCGCACATACGGGTCATTACAAACCGTGATGTCGTCGATGAAACGCGTGCTCAAGAAGAGTAAGGCGGAGCGCTTGACGCCGTAGTATCGGATTCGCCCACGCCCCCTGCTTGTTTTTGCAAGCCGATTTGCAATCGTAGCTCGCAGCATCAGCCGTTGGGAGTTCGCTGACCTAACCTCGGTCAGAATTCTTCCGAATGTCTTTCGTTTGCCTCTTCGACTAGCCATTATGATTCTCCTTATCAGGCGAAGGGTTTAACTTACTGCCTTTCACACCGAGAGCTTTACACGTCATTAGAGTTCGCCGTACTTAGAAGGGCTCTCTCACTCCTAGCCCTCTCGCGATCGCGTTTCTCCTCAGACGGCGCGACCGCGGCTCCAGCCCTTCAAAGTCTCTCTGCTCATATCTGCGCCGCATCTCCCACTCGCGCTTCAGAGCCTTACTTAGTTTTCCTGGCGTTACGCTACCGTTGATAACATCCGTAAGATCGTGGTTTCTCATTTGCGCTTCTCCTCATGTGCTTTCCGATTTGGGCATCACCCTCGCAGGTTCACATGGCAGATGGTGTGCCACGGAAGATCTGTCAGAAACCCGGTGTGTTTCAGGGTCGGATTTCTAGTGGTCCAACGACTGGGCTCAATGGCCCCGTCAGCGCGGAGCATCTTCTATGCAGTAATCAGCCTGGATGTAAATTACGGAATCAATCCGATATTAGCGGAGCGCTTTTGAGTAGTTTTATTTCGATCCGGACTTTTCATCTGATGTGCGATCAGCTCTGAAACTTTCGAGTCGAATGGTCAACCACGCCGCTGCGAGAAAACGCATATGTCACAAACAGGACCCGAACTCTTGCGAACCTCAAAGCTGCAAAACCAATAAGCCACATGGCAATTGGCGCCACTTCGTCGCCAATTGCCGTTCGGCTATCAGCTTGAGAAAGTAAAGTGTCGAATTTTCAGCAGCTTAGCGGTGGCACGGCAACTGCCAATGGAGTGTGGGAGGGACCAAACGATGTTATCCTACAGTGTTCATTTTATCCGTCGGCAAGAGCAGCGCGGCCTGCGACATGACGTCCTGAGCTTTATCGTTGAATTCGGCGAGTTCAGGGTTTCGCGAAAAGCCACTTGGTTGGTCATCGAGAGACGTTCCCTCCCGGACGGCATCAGGAATAGCAGTCTGGCATTACGAGCCTCCGCATGGCTCTTGCTGGTTCGTGATGGTGTGCTGGTCACTTGCTACCGGTGTAGTAGCCCACTCCGCAAACTGAACCGTTCACACTGACAATCCTCATGAAAAAAGAACTATTAATAGCAGCGGCGCTCGACGATGAGAGGCTCTTGGAGGTTCTTATACCTGGGAGAGGCCCTGTAACCAGAAAAGTGAGAGCGCAAATTCGTAGCTTTGCCAGCAACCCCGCTGCTCGCGGTGCTCTGATACTTGGTCCAGTCGGCGCCGGCAAGTCAACGATCGCGCGCGTGATTTCATTAATGCGCTACTTGCATTGGTGCCCCGACGACAAAAGGATGCGGATCGTGCAACATTTGGTTTTCGATGGTCCATTTCGCATCGATAAAAAATCGCTCAATTGGTTCGAGGAGATGAACCTCACAGGGCTCACCGATGAGATGGCCCAGGCGCAGCTATTTGGCGTTACAAAGGGCGCTGCCACCAACGTGAGCGAGAGGCGGGGGATCTTCGAGCAGGCGATGAACGGCCATTTTGCAAAAGACAACAAGTCCGAGGCCGCGAGGATCACGGGCGGAGTTGTGCTTTTGGACGAGATAGGCGATTTCTCGCCAAGCTTGCAACCTCTCCTCCTGATGCTTCTAACCAGCGCAGAAGTATTCCGCCTAGGGCGTGAGGGAGATCCCGCTTACGGTTATAGCTACAGAGGTGTGACCCTTGGCGCCACTTGGAAGGATCCCTTTGACGGCAGGTTGCGGCCCGACCTGCTCTCTCGTCTTGCGCATTTTGTTATTCGCATCCCTGGGCTCAATGACCGGCGAGACGAGTTCGAGGATATTGTCAGCGCGATGCTCGAAGACATCAACGACACGCATAAGAACTACCTTGATGGGTTGGACAGGGAGAGCGGAGAAGCTGTCTCGAGGGTCAAGATAAAGCAAGAACGGGTGCGTACGCTGACATTGAATCAAGCTTCAGTTTCGTTTTTGAGGGATCTGGACTGGAGTTGGCGCGGGGATCTGAGAGGACTACGGCAGATTCTGGAGCGCTGTTTCTATGAAGGTATCTCAGTGTCGGAGGCCGCTGCGGCACCAGTTTCCGTCGAGCGCACGAAGTCTACTCAAACGGGAGACTTTGTACGGGACGCAATCGAGGATATCTGTCGCGGCGTCCATGCTTCGACACTCACGCGCGAGATGAACAGAATTGAGAGTCAGTTGCGTGCTCGACTAGCCGCTAAGCTCAAGTCAACGCCTGAGCTTAGGCAGAGGATGGCGGGGAGATTGGGTATCAATGATCATGAATTGAAGCGCCAACTCAACAGTCTGACGCGAGAGCGTTCAGCGATCAGTAACAGCGAAGCGGAGCCCGCGAACACTGGAGACAAAAATTAAGTCTTAGCCTGACCTGAGTCGGGCGGAGTAAGAATATTATGAAGACAATGACTGATTTCTTTTTTATGCGCGACGGTTTCGAGACGTTTCGTCTTGAGCCGGAGAAGCACAATTTCCTGTTGTTTGGCAAACAGGACCGGGCGCAGCGCGATCACTTACTCGACCTTCTAGAAGAGGCGTCGTACTCGCTTGATGGTCATAAGAGTGTCGTTATCGGAGACTTCGGGAGGGGCAAGACGCACCGATCAAAGAATTTGAAGTATGAGATTGAGCAGCGTGAACTAAACCTATTCCCGATTTACGTTAAATGCATTGAGTTCAAGGCTAAGGAGCCTTTCACCAGCTTCTTCAAGGAGTTGGTGCTGGGAATCCCCACCGAACACCTTCAAAGGCTGGCTAAGGGATACGTAGAGCGTGAGGCTCAAGGCAGCGCGCCGCAGCTCGAAACAATCATTGGGGATCAAGATGTCGCCCTCGTGTTTCGAACTGGCTTATCTGCTCCTAACCTCGACTTGGTACGCCTCTGCATGCGTTGGCTCGGTGGAGAACAAAAACTAGACATGCATCACATTGCCGCCGATATGCCATCGCTCCAGATCAGCAAGCAATTCGGCTCTGTTCTGAGAGGACTGGTACAGCTCTTCCGGGTTGTTGACGAGCAGGTCCCGGTGTTTTTAGTAGACGAGGCAGAGCGTTTCAGTCAAGTCACAAACACGGACTCATACTGGAGTTGGATGGCTGCCCTTCGGGAGCTCACAGAGATTGTCGGCGTCGCTATGATTTTTTTCATCGGTGCTAAGAGCCGGGACGAACTACCCTCGATGTTTTTGATGGACGAGGTGATGACCAGAATCGGCGTGAGTAACTATGTCGAGTTCTATAACCAAGGGCGAGAGGATCTTAGGGATTTCCTTGGTGAACTCCTCCAAACGATCATCAAGAAAGGAGTCCCGCCTAAGGACCTAGAGCCGGTCCTTCAAAGGAGGATGGCCGTGCCACCTGATGAGGACGTCCCACAAAAGTTGACTCAGATTCTTCAAGAGGCAGATGAGTCGATAGAAACTTATCCATTCACTCGTGAGGCATTTGATCAGTTCATCGAAGACTGCGCCACTGCCGATCTCTCCAACAAGCCAAGGGAAGTTTTGATCCGGGCGCAAAAAGCAGCCGGCAGAGCGATGCGCAAAGGCAAAGACCTGATCGACAACGCCACCCTCGAAGACATTTCGAAGGAAGGTATATAGGAGTATTGAATGCCTCAAGTTTTTGACATTGAACCGCGGATCACCAGTGACGTGTACATCGGCGATAAGCGCCGGCAGGCTGTTATCTACGCGGGTAGGTTGGCGGAAAAGGGTCCGAGTGCTGGAGGTAGCGTTTATTTCGACGGCAGCGACAACTTCGTCGTTCTTGAAGTCGGAAAGCGAGGGTCCGGAAAATCTTACGGTATGGGGTCATTGCTGGAAGGGTTTGCGACGAGCGCATTGACGAAGATTAGTTCCCACAAAGAGGAGCGCGCCGTCCTCCTATTAGATCCGCTGGATATCCATTGGACGGCCATTCTACCGTTGAGAGCAGAGGGACCTGAAGGGCTAAAGAGACAACACAAGGTCTTCAAGGCTTGGGCTGATCTTGAAGTGGAACATATTAACGCCGCGGCGTGGGTACCAGCGGGATTCGTGTGGGATCTTGATCACCCGAATTTTCGAGAGTATTTCATGCCGGTCAGTGCGCTCGACTCTGACGATTGGGCGCTGCTCCTGCAGACGGATCTTATGCTGGAGACGCGCGGCCGTCTGATCTACGAAGGGTTCCAGAAGGTGACGACGTTGGGGTGGGTAGAATCCAAGATCGAGCATCCGGCGCGCACGGATTATTCGATCCAAGACCTGATTGACTGCATTTCGAGGGATGCTGAGATCGCCTCGTTCTACCATGCGGAGACAATCAGAAGCGTAGTCCAACCGCTAAAGTCTTACGCCAGGATGAAGCTGTTCTCCGCTCGCGCTGGCACGCCAATGACTGAGTTAATACAGAAGGGCCAGTTATCAATTCTGTCACTTGGCAGATTGGGGGGGGATCTGCGAACGGTATTAACAACGGTTGTTGTTCGAAAACTGCACAAGGATCGAATGATCGCAAGCCAGATTGCACGGCGTCTCGCGCTTCAAACGCTCGACGAAGCGACCAAATCAAAATTAGAAGAAGAGGTGAAAACGCACGTGCCTAGGACTATCCTTGCAATCGACGAGGCGCAGATCTTAATGCCGCAAAAATCGAATTCACCCGCGCGTAAGGCTCTCGAATCGTTTGTTCTCGAAGGCAGAAATCACGGCCTGTCACTATGGCTAGCGACGCAGCGACCGAAGGGGGCAATCTCAGATGCGGCGGCTAGTCAGATAGACACTTTTATTGTTCATAGACTGTCAACTAGCGATGACATTACCGCCGTCTGCAATATGTTACAGAACGCGCAGCCGGATAAGATTAAGAAAGGTGCCACTACTCTGGACCTGGGCCAGCTGATCAGGAGCTTAGACGTGGGGCAGGCGGTGATTTCTAGTGCGACGAGTGATGCACCTCGACTTATTGTCGCAAACATCAAGCCGCGCATGGTGGCGCATGGAGGCGAAGCCTTCTGATGGGCATTGCATTCCTCCGCTACAACTCTGACCATCTCCAAAGGCTCGGCGCGCTTAAAATGCTGGTGGCAGTGCTGGATTCCCAGCGAAGGAGTACTGCTCCGGAGGGGATCGTAAGGAAACTGACCCCTCTTGTTTGCGGCCGCACGGAAGGTGACCAAACACGCGCCGAGTACCTAATCAAGCGGGCGGCTGGTACGTCGTGGAATTTTAGATTTACCGAAGGCAACATAAAACAGATTCTCGAGTGGGCGCGTCTTGCGGGGTTAGTCAGCTCCGGCAATCAGATCACTGAAAGAGGACTACTCCTCCGTCACCTTATGGGAGAAGAAGCCGTCACCTCAATACAGAGTGGGGACTTAAGCTTCAACCCGTTCGATCTTACGGCTGCCGAGAAGCTCTATTTCCTATACCTGCATTTTGAGCTCGACAGTTGTTTGTACTTTCTCATCAAGAGGATTGCAGTACTTCCGAGCAATGAAATGATCAGAGGTATGCAAGCTAACCGGATTGCTTGTTTTGCCCTTTATGATCTTTTTAGGTTGATGTCTCAATCGCGAAATTCCTCTAAGGTGTTATTAGCGCTAAAGGGCCTTCGAGAATTGATAGGCCGGATGGTGTTCGAGCTCGACCTGTCTGCTGAAATCCCAATTGCGCGAGTCGTCAAGCCCCGTTCCGCCACTGCCTTCAAGCAGAAGCCTGAGCAACGCGATAAGAAGAGGACCAAGACATCGGATCAAGAAGCCATTCCAAGGTTCGAATTGCTTGTGGACTTGGGGCTGCTCACAAAGAAAGTAGGTACCGAGGATCCCGACGAAGAGAAAGCCAGGAAGGCGTGGCGATACTGGCCGACCTCCGCCCTTGTGCCTTTTGCCTCAAAGCTACCCGAAGCATTCGACCCTGAGTTTTGTTGGAATCACTTTGCGCGTTGTGCTGCGGCCTTAGTGTCTGAGAAAGTCGTAAACCTCGACCCCGTTAAAAACGCCCCGGCCATAGCCCACCGCGCCTACACTGCCTATGCGAAAGTTAAACGCCGTTTCGGCCATACGCCTGTAGAAAGCGTCGGTATCATGACAATGATCTCGTCGTTAACGGATGCAGAGATTATCGAAGTGAGGGACATACACGCACTCTTTTTGGGGTTCAAGCTAGATGACTTGTTCTCCGATACTGTGCATTACGCTGCTGGCAATGACTTAGAAAAAATGTTCATAGACATCAAACCGGAATTCTTGAATGAGCTTGAGAATCAATATGCGACCCGAGATTAACGGAACTGCGCTTGAGCGGGCAGCATCAGCTGTTGAGGATATGGAAAAGCGGCAAGCCTATCTCAAACGCGCTGTAGCCAGTTTCAAAAAGGTAGTTAAGACGGATCCCTGTGCGATCCACCGTTGGATTAAAGCTAACAAGGAGCTGGTTGAGCATGAGGCCCCGACGCTTCTAAAAATTGCTGGCGAGGTCGAGGCGCTTTGTCGTGAGGCGATGCTCCGTTTCGAGGCAGATCTTCGCGAGGCCCTAACTGCGGCCGGTTATTCGATCTCTGGACAGTGGCCCAACTATTACGTCGAGCACATCGTACCGGTGGTTATTGACGAAGATAAGTTTCTCATTACTGTGGGCGAGGAGCGGTTGTCGAGCTTCACATCCGACGCAGTAGTCGCAGGTCTAAGAGTGCAGTTAAGGAAGCTTGCTATTGAGCCTGATAGGTTGAAAGAGTTTTTGAGGGAACTATATGAGGCTTACAAGAGACTCACAGGAGGAAAGAGTGAAAGTGTTGCGGTCTGGGCCCTATACCGTGAGGTGGTTATCGGCAAGCAGCCGCGAGCACTGTGGCGAGATGCGACTACGAAAAATTTCCGTCCATTCACAGGGGCCGAATTTCGGGCGCACATTACGGCAGCGCTGAAGGCTAACGAGACAATAATTTCTTCTCATCAGCTACGACTGCTGCCTCCAATATCCAAGAGCGAGTCACTTTTTATTTACCAGCCTGCCGAAAACCGTTTTGCACACGTCGGCCGCATTCAGTTTATTCCCCTTAGTGGAGGCGAAGCGTGAATCGCATGACTCCGAGCGCTGCCCGCGTCCTCATCAAGAGCCTACACCGCGGAACCGTCAGACCAGGTGGAGCCAAATATGTGCACCGTGGTCACGAAAACTGGATCAACGCACAGATTGAAGAGTTGAATGAGATTAACGAGGACGGAGGTGCGGTCGTTCACTTCGTACGAGGTGCTTATGGCGAAGGCAAGACACACTTCCTTTATTACCTGGAAGAGCTCGCGCGCGATCTGGGCTGGGCGTCGGCGCATCTTGAGTGTCGGCGAGACAAGGTAGAGCTCGATAAATTTGAGACGGTCTATCCCAGCGTCATCCAAAAGCTCCGGCTATTCCCAGATGTTCTAGACGTCGATGAGAACGCCAACGACGATCCGGCCCTGAAGCTATTGGACCTTTGGTCCGAAAAGCTGCTGAACGAGGTGGGATACGTAAGACAGGCGGTCATGCGCCCAATTGAGAGTGAAACGAAGCTCTTCGAATTATTACAGAAACGTGTGATGCGCCGAAATCTACCTGGCGACCTTCAAACCGTTCTGTGCGCCTATCCGCGCGCGATGCTCCAGGATGATTTCGGCGCTCGGCGCGACTTGGTGGCCTGGCTCAAAGGGGAGAATCGTACGTTCCACATCCCAGGGGTACTTCTCTCCAAACCCGGTCAGAGGGTAAATGCTCCCGGAGTTAACCCTCGCTTAGTGCAAGCCATCACGCTTCGTCCGATCACCTCAGCAACAAGCCTCGATGTCTTCCGTGGTGTACTTTGGGTTCTTACTCAATGTGGGTTCAGTGGGTTGATTCTGGCGATAGACGAGGTTGAACAGATTGCTCGCCTGAGGCCAAGCGTGCGGAGAGAGCGAGCATTGCAAACCCTTCGAGAGTTTGTTGATAACACCGACGGTGATATTGGTCTGCAACGCGTTGCTATTTACTTCGCAGCGACGCCGAATATGTTTGACGACGAGGAGTATTTTAAAAGCTATGACGCACTGGCGACTCGGATCGAGCCTGTCAGCGACGAGGTCAACTGGCGAGGGACGGTAATCAACCTTGAAAAGTCCATGCTTACAAAGCAACAACTACAATGGGTTGCAGCCCGAATCCGCGAGATCTACGAAGTCGGTTACGGCAGAGACTCCACGATTACACTCTCCAATAATCGCTTAACAACGATTGTAACTACAGTGGATAACTCCCGCTACCGAATCGCAAAACCAAGACTGCTGTGTCGGGTTGTCGTAGATGAGCTCGAAAGGGCGCGGCAAGGGCACGCGGAGAAAGATGCTGACCAGATCATTTCGCAGGCCGCCAAGCGTCTCTCTGAGGAAGAAGAGTGAACCTCAAAACCGACAGGAGAGCCATTCGCAGCCTTAGAGTCGGCGTGGTCCCATCGACCCACGTCCTAGATCTGACTGTCGGCGCCGGCTCGCTTTCCAATACACTCGACCGAGAGATCGAATCCTTTAAATCTGGACGACAACGATCTTGCGCGGTAAAGGGAGAGTGGGGCACGGGAAAGTCAAATCTGCTGAGTTATGTGAGGGAGTACTGCCTGCAGCGGAACATCGCGGTCTCGTACATTAACTTGAACGGACGTTCCGTAGCCGTGAATCACCCACAGCGGTTTTATCATCGAGTTGTGGCAGATCTGAGACTCCCAACGGTGAAAGGCAAAGGGATAGCAAATCTGCTTAACGTTATGAGAACCCCGGAAGGCGAAACTATCATCTCGAAGTGGGGTGCAGCGAATGCATATCGGAGCGAGTTAGCACGAGCTTGTTTGGCCTATA
>JGI10216J12902_100316081_pt1 | contig 11570 bp, 10 predicted proteins | sample KanNatreferecore_FD_12902 | JGI IMG/M metagenome (IMG submission 12902)
TTCTCGCGATCCCATCCATTGACCGTCACGCTCTTCACCTGATTGGCCGTGGTCAAGGTCGGTTTGAAATCAATCAGCGACAGGCCCCATTTCAGTTCGAACGTCGCGGGCTTCACACCGGTACGATTGGCCTCTGACGGTCCGAAATAGAGTTGCCGTGGACGAACGACCTCAGTCCCTTTCTTTTGTTCCTCTTCGATGAAGACGACATAACCGACACGGCGCGCCAACGCGAGCAGAAATTCAATGTCGAATTGATTGCTCTGCGCGATGTAGTCGATATCGTCTTCCCCGTTGACGTCGTTATTCTCGATGTTGACTGGCAAAGGAAAGCGCTTTCGATCTCGACGTTTGGGATCGGGATCGGGCAGCGTCTCGAAGCTCTTGGCGATGTTGCTTGCTTTCTCCTTCGTCCATGCATAGCTGTAGCGGTTGGTTCTCAGCTTGTGCAGGATGTTCAAGCCCCGCACCGCGAGTGTCGATCCGCCGCTGCTGGGGAAGTTGGGCTCCATGGTGGTGAAGTTCCCCTTGAGCATCAGGTTCAGCGGGCGGGAACCATAACCCATCAGGACATCGACCTCATGCCCGCAGGGCTTGAAGAGGTTGTGCAGCGGATTGTTCTTCAAGGATTCCGGAGTTTCGGCTCCCACATATTTGAATTGTTTCTTCGCGGCATCCCAGTTGTTCACGGTGATCTCAAAGCTGTCCAGTTCTTTGACGTTGTCCTTGTAGGTCACCTGGGTGACATCCCGTAAGACATCCAACGGCAGGTTCGCGCCGGCGATCCGTATTTCAAACCGCGGAACATAAAAGGCGCCCTGTCTCGCCGATTCTTCCAAGAGGGTCACGACTCCCATTCCGATATCTCCTACCGGGTTGGTGGAACAGTCAAGAACGTGCCAACGATGAGACGGCGCGGATCCTCAACGCCGTTCGCATCCGCGATGAAACGCCAATCACCCGGGTTCTGATAAAAGCGGGCTGCCAGCGCCGACAGGGTCTCTCCACTCTGAATCACGTGGCTGTGGGTTCGATCGGGCGACAACAGGTTCAGGTGCGCAAGTTGTTCTTCGAGCGTCTTGTATTCACGCAGCGCGACCGTCAGCGTTGCCCGCAATGGCACACCCTTCGGACTGAAGAGCGTGAACTTCTGCTTAACGCTTTCGACGATGCACTTGAATCCGTTCCGGCGCTGATTGCCGGTCGCGAAATCGACCACCGTTTCAACCAAATCACCAACTGCCTCGGCGGCTTCGCCGACAGCACCTGCCAACGCGCCAAGCACGCCGCTTTCTAATTTGCTCGAAGCACTCCCGCGCTTTCCGTTCAACGTGGATCCGGGGAACTCCTCATGCCAGATGAACGTGCAGATAGGAGGCGCGTGGCTTTCAGACTCAATCTTCAGGAGCTGGTAGATCCGATCGGTGTGTGTGATGACGCTGACCGCGTTCCTTCCCATCCCACCTTCGTCAGTCGTGTCGAAGAACAGCTCGAGCGTGAGCTTCTCTGCCTGCCCTCGAACGAACTGCTGCAGCGGGGCATCGAGGCCCGGAATGGCAATTTCGGCAATCTGGACGCCTTTGTCCCAGGACAATTCCGTCGGGTTGTACTGGAGCGGAATGTCCTCGGTCCTCGGTTTCCCCTCTATGACTTCCGCCCACTCAACGTGCAAGAGAGCCTTGGCTACCTGCTCCATGAACCCCACTCCGCTTCCTGGTCGTGGTTGATGCCGGTCGAGATTCGCTCTTCATTGCGGACGCGCCCGCGGTGAGACTCTCGATCGGCAACTGCCTGCAGAACGATCCGAACGATCTTTTCCAGCGTCGGAGGCGACAGAAGTGCGTCGCCGTCGATGGCGCGAACGGTGCTATTCAAATCGCCGATTTCAACTTCCATCGAACGCTCTCCTTCCAGGTTCTAACCGCCGGCTGCGACTCCGATCGCCGCGGCACCGACACCGACGAAGGGCACCTGGTAAATCCCCTCATGAGAAATCTCGATCGCTTCAATCGCCACGCTGCTCTGCGTCGCATTCATCGCCGGACCCGTGTATTTCACAGGCAGCCCGCGCCGGAAGTACCAGATGTTGTTGGGCAGTTGTTCGAAATCGCCCAGCAGCATGATGACGCCGTCACGACGCCGCCCCTTGCCGACCGCAAACCCGTACTGCCAGTCCCACAAGGCCGTGCCGGCGCCGACCCCCTTCTTGAGGACGATGTTCGACCACGTCACCCGAGTGGGGAATTTATGAATGAAGCCGTTGTTGCCGCCTTCTTTGAATTCGTCCGGTTGCATCGACATCTCGAGGCCTGTGCATTCGCTGAATCCGCCAACGGCCACGTCGAAGATCGCGGATTTCGCAATCGAGCCAATCAGCCCCAGCAAACTCGTGGTGTCGATCAGGCTGATCACGAAGTTGTGATTCAGCAACGGATTGCCGATCTTGAGAATCGCCACTAGAACACTCCCGCTCCCGAGGCACTGCCCGGCAGTTCATTCACCTCAAACTGGTTTTGTGAGCGGCCAACCCGCAGGATGACGAACTCAAACGGCCGCGATGGAGCGACACCGACCGTCGCGAGCATTCGTCCGTTTGCTCTCTCGCTGGGCGGATTGTTCTCGGCGTCGCACTTGACGAAGAAGGCTTCCTCCACGGTGTCGCCCATCAGCGCGCCGCGTTGCCAGAGCGAAATCAGAAAGCTGGTGAGCGCTAGATGAATCTTGGTTCTGGTCGAGACGTCGTTGGGTTCGAACGTTGCCCATTGGGTGGCCACGTCGATCGCCTTCTCAATCATCATCATCAGCCGGCGCACGTTGACGAATCGCCAATCGGGATCGCTGCTGACGGTGCGGGCGCCGAAGATTCTGATGCCACGGCCGATGAGAGGGCGAATCGCGTTGACGCCAATCGGATTGAGGAGGCCGTGTGCTTCGTCAGCGATCGCGATCGTCACATCCTGAATCCACACCATGGGCGAATTGGCCGGGGCCTTGTGGACTCCAAACTGAAAATCGCTTCTGGCATATTGGCCGGCGACATGTCCGCTGGGCGGAAGGTCGCGAGTGATTGAGATGGCGGAACGCAACGGATCAACCACCCGCAGCCAGGGATAGTAGAAAGCGGCGTACTTTGAATCGAAGCGAGCGCGCCACGCCCGGACGGCGCCGATGCCCACCTTGTCATCACGCGCCGCGCTGAGCGGTGGGTCGATGAGAGCGATGCGATCGCGAAGACGCTCGCACTGGCCGATCATTTCCGATTGCACCTGAAAGATCTCCGCGTCAGAGAAGATCGGCGGCAGATCACCGACCGCCGGCGGCAACGGCATCGCGGGCGCTGGTGGGCCTGGCGGCAGACATGGATCGGGGATACAGGGCGGGGGAGGCTCGTAACGCGGGGTGAGACGCGGTTGAATATTGATGTCCGGAACGGCAACGATGGACACTTCAGTGATCGCTTCCAACGCGCGGACGCCGCGAATCTTGATGGCCTTGACTGTGTCGCTGTCGCGCGGGTCGACACTCTCGCCGACAAAATCGAACTTCCGCAGCGTCGCCAGTCCATCGGCACCACGGGAAAGTGGGATCAGCGTGTTGGGAGAGACCGCGATCGGCGCCAGGTCCAGGATCGGAAGACCACGTCGCTCCTCGATGACCAGCGGCTCGGGCGAGGCGGGCAGCGTCAGGAATGCGCCGGAGGACGGCTCAATGACAAGTGGAGCCAGGACGTGGGGACCATATCGGGGGTGCTCAGGCACCAGCGAGAGATCTTCGTACACCCTGGTCAGGGTTCCACGCTCCCTCACCCAGAGCGTGTACTCGATGCTTTCGATCAGAATCGGCAGGTCGAGATTGAAGCCGATGACCGCACTGTCATAAGGCAAACGCGCTTCTTGCCTCGGGTGGAGCCAGATGAGACGGCTATTGACGGCGTCTACGTCTGACACAACTTTAAAAATAGTGCTGGCTCCCTGAGTGAGCCTGACATGTACGCCACGACCGAAGCCTGTAATTGACGTGACTTCCGAGAACTCAGGAGTACTGCCCGCCGGTATCGAAAGGGTTTGGGCTCGATGCGTCTCTCTCAGCGCGATCTGGAGACCATTACCCCACACACCAGGACTCGACGCTGAAATCCTCCAGGTGTCGTGGCCGGTTGTCGACGGCACATCCGTTTCCGCCGCCGCCGCGAGTTCGGAAGCCACTCGCACGATCCAGCATCGCTGCCCGCCATTTTCGAAAAAGCCGCGTACTGCATACGCCAGAAAACCGGCTCCGGTAAAGTCTCCGAAGTACGCCTGGAACTGGCGAAACGACTGCACCGGCAGCGCTCGATGCACCGGACCGCGTGTAGCTATCCCGACGAAACCTGCGATATCGGTTCGCAACGCCGAAATCGCCGGCGTGCTCACGTCGACTCGCTGGTAATAGACGCCAGGTGTTTGGGGCGATTGCACCGTCACTCCTCCGCTTCAGGCCTAGGCGACTTCGATGACAAGCCCTTCGTGAACGAGCTCAACCGATTCGATAGCCACCTCATTGCCGCTGGCTTTGAACGCCGGACCTTCTATCTTGTTGATCCAGGCTCGTTCGGCGTGCCACCGCAAGACCGGCGTGCGCTGCTCGTTGAGCAGATTGATGGTCACGTTGCGGCGGTCCGCGAGACCGTCGCGAATGTTGCCGTACCAGGTCCAGAGCGAGGTGTCCTGCGTGTAACCTCGCTTGAGCGTGATGTTGGCGTATTTGCGGAGGCCCACCAGCTTGCGCACGTTTGGTTGCCGATCGGTGCCTTCACGGTAATCCACGGCGTCGCCTTCAGCAGTCAACCCGGCGCACTCGCTGAAGGCGCCCGAAGGAATGTTGTCGATGACGAGCTCGAAATTAAACGAACGGTACGGGTCTGTTGGCATCTCGCTACCTTGCCTTTCGTCTCGCCTTAGTTATCCGCGTGCGCGGTAAACAACCCGATCCTGATGATCACAAACTCGGCCGGCTTGACCGGCGCGACACCGACCAGGACGATCAGTCGGCCGTTGTCGATGTCGGTCTGCGTCATGGTCGTCCGATCGCATTTGACGAAGTACGCTTCTTCGACTTTCGTTCCCTCGAGTCCCCCGTCGCGCCACACCCCGGTGAGGAAATTCGAGATCGATCGCCGCACCCGGGCCCACAGCGGCTCCGCATTTGGTTCAAACACCACCCATTGCAGCCCTCGATCGATCGACGCTTCAATGAAGATGAGCAGACGCCGCACGTTGACGTACTTCCAGTCGGGATCGCTGGTGATGACGCGTCCACCGAAGACGCGTATGCCCCGGTTGTTCGTGCGAAAGTCGCGAATCACGTTGATGTTCACGGGAAACGGGTTGAGGATGTCCTGCTCGCCCTTGTTCAGCGTCCGTTGCAGGCCGGTGATCCCGCGCACCACTTCATTCGCCGGAGCTTTGTGAACGCCGCGTTCGATATCCGTGCGGGCATAGATGCCGACCACGTGACCGCTCGGTGGCAGCGGATAGTCGGCGATGCGCGCGAGGTTTGCCGGAAACGGATCGGGCACCAGCAGCCACGGGTGATAGAGCGCTGCGTACTTGGTGTCGAACTGTTGGCGCTGCGATTGAACATCTGCCAGGGTGTCGTGCGGCGGCCGCGATGCGTCCAGCACGGCAAAGCGATAGCGCATCAATTCGCAATGAACGATCAACGCGTTCAGCAATTGCGAACCGGTGCGGCCGGGACACGCGACAATGCTGATGTCCTCGATGTTGCGCAACGAGTGGAGACCGGTGCGTTCCTCAGGTGTCGCGCTGTCATCTCCGATGTACGTCGCGTCCGACAGGGTGCCAACGGAGTCATTCCCTCCTCCGAGAGGATGCCGCGCCGCCCGTTGTCTTCCATCGGGTAACACGTCGACCAGGGTCTCCGGACCGAGGCGCGTGCTTTCGAGTGCAGTCGTCCGAGCCGGTTCAGTCAGGCTCTGCGCAGCATCGCGAACGCGCACGTACCACGATTCACCCTCCGAGCGGCGATCGTAGAGACGCAGTGGCTCGTCGTCATCGTCCAGCGTGGTACCAGCGGTGGAACTGAAGGTGGTGCCAATCACATTGTGGACGTAGCGGCTATGCCGGTGGTCCAATGAGAGATTGCGGTACACCTCGGCATCCAGAATCGTTGTATTTCTGGTTGGTGTAGCTGGATCCGGTTGGCGCAACAGATACACACTCAACCGAAACTCCCGTGAACGGACGCTCATCTGAACTCCGGGCGGCAACGTCGCAATGGCATTGAGTTGAGCGGCCGAAAGTCCCCCGTCCTGGAGCGTGATGTTGCCGGTCGCGCGATCGATGTTGCTCACCTTGAGCAGATCGCCCTCGCTGGCATTGGTGATCGGATTGAACAGCTCCAGGACCGTGCCGTGCTCCACTCCGGCCGCAGAGGCGAGCCGGATTTGAGTGGCGCCGCCAACGAACGCGAGTGGAGTTCTGGCGACCAGGCCGGATTCTTCGTCTTCAACGGAAATGCGAAGCCGATTGCCCCACGCACCCGCGTCCAGCGCCTGCACATTGAGCAGGACTGCGCGCTCGGCTATCGCAGCGCCGGCCGGATGAACCTGGGTCAGGGGCGCGTCGAGCGTAATCGGTGCGGCGTGCACGAAATCAGCATCGCCGCCAAGAACATAGAATGAACTCTCGCCGCCGCTTGAGACGCGAACGATGGTCTGGTTCAGGAAATGCACCGCCGCCGAATCTCCACCGTCGGTCACCACAAGCTGACGGCTGCCTGCCGACGCATCCAACACCAGCGTGGTGCTGGGAAGCGTCGTATCCAGGGCCGGAGCCTGCTGCCGGTTCACTTCCGTTCCGGTTAACCTGGCGCTCGCGAGCGGCTCGCTCAAGACGACGTTTCCGGCGTTCGGAGGAGCTCCGCCCGGCGACGGATTCGGCAGGGCCACGACGGAAGCAAACTCATGGTTCGGGGCAGTCCCGATCCGCAGCAAATCTCCAACCGACAGACCCACTCGATTATTGAGCCGGATGATGTTTGCTCCGGTCGAGGCATTGGCGTCCAACAACCTGGTGCCGGCTGGATCGTCGTCCGTCAGGGTCACCCCTTGAACGAGGGCTGAGGCTGGATGTGATCGATAGGTGCCGGCCACAAGCGGCAGGCGGCTGAGTCTTCCGATTCGTCGCGCTTGCCTGACGGCAGGATTGGATCGGTCGAGAATCACGACTTCGGCGCGATCAGAAAAGTTGGTCGGCGCCGATGCCAACAAGATGACCGTGTCCCCTGACCTCACGGCGCTGTCCAACGTGCTGTTCTCAACCTGTTCGCCGAGTCCGGCGGGCTGCGGATCAAGGACGGTCACATTGGTCGCGGCGGCGTAAGGCAGAACCAGCGGGCTGTCGAGCGCGATAAGAACGTGCGTCGCATCAATGCCAGTGACCGCACGAGCGAACCGCAGCTCGCCATTGAACGAGTCACCGATCTCCAACAGATCGTTCGCGTTGATGTCTGTAACGGCCGCTACTGTGGCGACGATGGTGGCCGCGCCGGCGTTGGCGGACTGTGACAGAGGGAATGGTCCGGCCGTGGCGACTCGCTTGATGTCATCGACACTGACGCCCGCGTCATAGCCGTGACTGAGGGGAAAATTCAGCGCAACATGATTCGCCGCGCCAGGAGCGGCGCCAAGCGTTCGGTATTCGGCATCGCTGCCTGAGCCGATGCGGATCCGGGTCGCGGGTGGCGCGAACCCGAGGCCGGCGTCGTTCAGCACGTAGATTGGGGAACCGGCGGTGCCGTCACCCTCGCGCGCCGGCAGCAGCAGAACCGTTTCGGCCGACAGCGACGTCCCGCGATCGTGAAGATCGAATGCCGCGCGCGCGGCGCCTTCAGTATCGAGAACACGTACGACATAGACCCGCTTGCCGCCGTTGAGAAAGAACCCTTCCACTCCCTGAGGCAAGTAACAGTGCAGGTCGTTCGGCCCCTGGGAAAAATCGAGCATATTCAGCCGCTCGCCGAACCACCGCGTGTACTCGCCATAGCTGGTAATCAGGATTGGTACGTTCACCGGGCCACGTTCAGTGACACCCAGCATGCCGGCCGTGCTGGTGCTGACGCCCTCGATGGGTTTTGTTCCGGTGTCGACCTCTTCGACATACACTCCCGGCGCTAGATATTCAGGCATTGCAGTCCTCCCGCATCGATCGGCTCATTCCGGTCAACAGTACTTTTGTGGTCCCTCTCGATTTACGGCACCGCCAGCGTGAGATCGAGGTAATTCTCGCGCGGGCGATAATCTGGACGAAAAATCGTCGTCAGTTCAAACGTCTGCGCTCCCACCGTTTTTTCTGCGTGAATCTCGACCTGTGCCACCCGGCTGAGCGGAGGAAGGCGGTAATACCCATTCGCATCGCTGAGCACTGAATAGGTCCTTACTTCGTGAAACTCATCCTCGCCCGCCAGTCCGACGATCTGAACCTTCTGCCCGCTCCCAAGCCCAGTCAAGTTGTCGAGAAAAATGCAGCTATCGCCTGCCGTCGCATCGACAGTGAACGGACGCGGCGTTCCCGGCGGCTGCGGCAGCATGAGCGCGACGACGGCATCGCGCCGGTGCGACTGCATCAACCGCTGGTTGAGCGAAATCAGGGTGGGCTGATCCGGCGCGCTGATCCCGGGCACTGACTCGATCTCGATGAATTCACTCAGGTCGGGTTGACCGGCATCGATCTGCAGGACGCCGCCCGCGGCAAGTCCCTGGCGATCCGACAGGCGGATGGCATCAACGCCCGGCGACACATCATTCAGCAGCGTCTTGTCGCTACCGGCAACGACGGCCAGATCTCTGGGCTGCACGTTCTGCGTCGCCGCCGGACGATCCACATATAACGGCGGCCGAAGATGGACGAGATTGGGCGGATCGGATGGCACAACGACATCGGCGGGCGGTGCAACCCGCCAGATTCCGGTCACGGTGACTTCGGAACCGGGCAGCGGCGTTGACGCATTTCCTGCGTTTCGAACCGTGCGGCCAGAAATTGTGACCGGCTCACGATGCAGGCCCAGATCGACTTGTCGCGCGGCAAAGTGGAGTGGAAAGCCAAGGTCCTGAGGAATTTCTTCATGCAGTTCGCGAGCTACATAACCTCGCGCACTGATCGTGAGATGAATCGGATAGTTCCGCGCATTGAGCCGTGGAATGACCTGTTGCGGGATACCCACCAGACCGGCCAGACCATCACTCGCGACCCGCGGCACGTAACCCCTCTCTTCGACTTTCAGCTCTATGGTGCTTTCAGGTGGCCTGGTTGTCAGCTCGTCAGTGATCCGCAGCTTGAAAAGTGCCTGAATCCGGCTCGCCAAGGGTAGGGGGTCATCCGGTGAGATGATGACAATGCGGTTCGCGAGCTGAATGTTGCGACGTGACATTGAAAGTTTCCCAGCCCGGTCTTTACTCTGCTCCCACGATCACACCGTATTCGGGCATCGCTATTTCAACCGGCGTCACCCGTACAGGCTCCAGATCGGGCGTGATATTGACCAGACCGACTTCATACGACACTGACAATTGATACGACCCGTTGAGCGCGTCCCAGACGCGAGTGATCTCCTCCAATGCCATCGGCTCCAACCGCATTTTCAGTTCCACTTCGGTTCCTGAGAATTCAGCTTGCAGGTCGATTCCCCTGAGTACTGGGTGGCCGTGAAACACCTGCAGCACTTTTCCCAGAATGATCTGCTCTGTTTCGGGCTCTCCGAATCTCTCGTTCGTGACCGGTGTGATCAGGTAGTGAAGTCTCAGTGGAAGCGGCGGCGGTTGCAGCTCGGTCGGACTCAGCCGCACGGGCGGATCATTCAGCCGTTGCTCATCGCGCATCACGCGGTACAGCCAGACTGATACGCCTTCCACCGGTTTTGCCGTCATCTCTTGAGGCGTGTTGAGCGACACGACCATTCCACCGGCAGTAAAAAAGCCGGATAACAGTGGATCAGCCTGAAACCGCGCTTCGAGAAACTTGCTGACGGTCCGACTGGTTGCTCGCAAGGCCGTATACATGGTGCCTGGACCATTTCAGAGCAGGTGCTCGCGTTCAAAGAAACCGAACTTCACGCCCCACCGCTCCAGATAGGGCCTGATGAATGTCGACACGCCAGTGAGACTCTCGAAATATCTGCGCTCGCCGCTGGCAACGTGGGTGACATGTCCACGCCATTTGGCTCGACCCACATCTTCAACCGTCTCCTCGAGCCAGACCTTGACGACAAATGAGTGAGTGTCGCGGTGCTCCACGGCTCGACTCTCTCGAGTTCCCTCTTAGGCGCACACTAAATGGTGGCGGTATCTGGCAGCGTCTTATGGGCGTCCGCGTGAGCGTCTGCCGTGATTTTTCTGTGGAGGTGGGGTCGGTTAATGCGGGACTACTTGCGGACGTGGTACAAGGACGGCTATCGGCCTCGCTCAGGGCGAGCCGGGCACAGAAAGCTACGTAGACAACAGGCTTTTGGGTTACTGCTCGCGTACCCGGCGCTGCATCTCATCCAGGTAGGCATCGAGCTCCGCGACGCTCTCGAAGATTCCGCCAGGCGGTATCGCCTTCACGATGTCCAATACTTTCCGCACGGGCGGTTGCGGATTGACGATGACGACCTTTCCGCCGCGCGGCTCGATCGCCTTGCGCGCCCGTATGAAGCATCGAATGCCGGCGCTGCTCAGATATACGAGCTGAGCCAGGTCGAAGGTGATGTGCGCGATCTTCGTGTTGGCGAGGATTCCATTCAGCGCGCCATCCAGCTCTGGAGCGGTGTCCGAATCAAGGTTTCCGCTCAGCGCGATGGTCAGCAGAGTCGATTGTTCATCAAGGTCAATCTTGAGTGCCATGTGTGTGAACTCCATGTGAATCGGTGACGCGGCTCAACCTGATGTCCAGAACATTGCAGCCGTCGATGCGTGAATAACTGCAGCTGTCGGCCAGCTGTCTGACGATGAGAATGCCGAGACCACCGACTTCGCGATCGGCTATGCCGGCGTCGAGCTGTGGTCGTGCACGCGCGAGTGGATCGAATGCCTGCCCGCTGTCGCGGACCGTCAAGACTATCTCGCCCGGCGTCAATGTGCACGCAAGCGACAATTGGATGTCCCCGGCCTGGCTTCGAGCCGCGCGCACGACATTCGTCAGCAGTTCCTCGACTATCAGCTCCGCATCGCCAATCCGGCCCGGATCGACGCCGCGCGCCGTCAGGATGGTGCGCAAACATTGCCGCACATGCGCGAGGCCCGCGGTGGACACCTCCGGCACGATCAGCCAGTGCGGCACACCCGCCTCGCTGCGAGCAGTCACCCCTGGAGGACTCAGGCTCACCGCCATCACGGTCAGATCGTCCGACGCATGGTAGTCGGACGCATGAACGGCCACCGCGTCGACAATCTCCTGTACGAGCGCGTGAGGCTCGCCATCGGGCGCATCTCGCAGCACTGCGCTCAGACGGTCGAGGCCAAACAACGAACCGTCTCCTGCATCAGCTTCGGTGACTCCGTCCGTGAAGAGCACGAGCGTGTCCCCAGGCGCGAT
>JGI10216J12902_100105833_pt1 | contig 11564 bp, 9 predicted proteins | sample KanNatreferecore_FD_12902 | JGI IMG/M metagenome (IMG submission 12902)
CAAGCCTCTCCCGCGCCAGCCGGGCGATGGTCGCCGGCCTGGGGGCTGCTCCGCGACCGGCGTGGGTGAGCCGGGGCCCCAACGTCTCCCGAAGGAGCTCTGCGTGCGTCCCCGGGTCTCCCAGGAGGGCGACGTCGAGTGCGCTCTGCGCGAGCTTCTTCGCCAGGTCTCCCGCCGCCATGAGCATCTCGTCGGCGCGCTTCTCCAGCACCTCGTCGCACCACTGGAAGAGGGCGGCATACAGGTGCGTCGCAGAGGCGGGCGCAACCGCGCAAATCAGGACCCCCGCCGGGAGCGGGTGCTCCGCAGCCAGGGCCGTGAGCGTCGCCACTCCGGCCGCCGGGATTGCGCGTGCCACCGCCAGAGCTTTCGCGGTGGTGACGCCGATCCGCAGCCCCGTAAAGGAGCCGGGGCCGACCGAGACGCCAATCCCCTCGAGCTGGGCCAACTCAACCTGGGCCAGCGCCAGTACTTCCTGGATGCGCGGCACGAGGAAGCGAGACAGCTCCATCCGGTGCCGGAAGGTGAGCTCCGCCAGCGCGCCCGAGGCGTCCACCACGGCGACGCCAGCGACCTCCGCTGTCGTCTCGATCCCCAGCACGAGCATTAGAGATCGTCCCTCACAAGGAATCCACCAGCGCTCGCAGCCGGGCGCCTCTTGGAACGAGCTCGATCCGCCGGAGGTCGTCGCCCGCGTCCGCAAGGTAAGCGTCCAGGCGTTCCGGCGGGAGAGCGGCGGCGATGCGCTCGGGCCATTCCACGATGATCACCCCGTGGCCTGCGAGGAGGTCGGTCCAGCTCAGGTCCACCAGCTCGTCGGTGCTCGTCACCCGGTAGGTGTCGAGGTGCCACACCGGCATCCGGCCGCGGTACTCGTGGACGATGGCGAAAGTCGGGCTGCTCACCGGCTCCGTCACGCCCAGTCCCACGGCCAGCCCCTGCGCGAACACCGTCTTTCCCGCCCCCATCTCGCCCCAGAGGCAGACCACGTCGCCCGGCTGAAGCAGCCGCCCGAGTGCCTCGGCCAGCGCCCGGGTCTCCTCCGCGCTTTCCGTAATCCGCTCTCTCCGCTCCTCGGCGACCACTGGCTCCGGCACACGGTAGTATACGCCCCTCCAAGGGGCCATTTGCCCTCACGGGCGGCGACCGTTATAATCGGGCGTCGGGGGTCGGGTCGGGCGGCCGAGCAGGATGAGCGACAGTTTCGATGTAATCGTGGTGGGCACGGGGCACGCCGGGTGTGAGGCGGCACTGGCGGCGGCGCGCATGGGGCGCCGAACGCTGGCAGTGACGCTCAACGCCGGGAACATTGGACACATGCCGTGCAACTGCTCCGTCGGCGGTCCCGCAAAGGGTCACGTCGTCCGGGAGATCGACGCGCTGGGCGGGGAGATGGCCGTCAACACGGACCATACGCTCACGCACATGCGGATGCTGAACACCGGCAAGGGCCCCGCCGTGCAGGCTCTCCGGGCGCAGTGCGACAAGGAGCACTACCAGCGCCGCATGGGTGAGGTTCTGCGCGCTCAACCGAACCTCACCGTCCTCGAAGAGACGGTTGCCGAACTACTCACCACTCACAACTCACCACTCACCACTCACCAGATCCAGGGCATCCGCTGCGAGTCCGGCCGCGAGTACTTTGCGCCAGCCGTGGTGATCACCACGGGCACGTTCCTGCGCGGGCTCTGCCACATCGGAGAGGAGAAGACGCAAGCGGGGCGTCACGGCGAGCCGCCCGCGGTGTCGCTGTCCGATAACCTGCGCAGCCTGGGATTCCAGGTCTCGCGCTTCAAGACCGGCACCACGCCGCGCATCGCGCTGGAGTCCATCGACCTCGACCGCACCGAGATCCAGCCGTCGGACGACGATCCTGAGCCCTTCAGCTACCTCCACGACCGGCTGGAGCAGACGACCCTGCTGCCGTGCTGGCAGACCTACACGACGCAGGAGACGCACCGGATCATCCGCGAGAACCTCCACCGGTCGGCGATGTACGGCGGGCACATCGAGGGCATCGGACCGCGCTACTGCCCCTCCATCGAGGACAAGGTCGTCAAGTTCCCCCAGAAGGAGCGGCACGGCATCTTCCTGGAGCAGGAGGGGTGGGAGACGAACTGGATCTACGTCCAGGGTATGTCCACCAGCCTGCCGGCCGAGGTGCAACTGGAGTTCCTGCACTCCATCCCCGGCCTGGAAGGGTGCGTGATGCTGCGGCCCGGCTACGCCGTGGAGTACGACTGCGTGCTCCCCACCCAGCTCCATCCCTGGCTGGAGACCAAGCGGATCCGGGGCCTCTTTCTCGCCGGCCAGATCAACGGTACCTCGGGCTACGAAGAGGCCGGGGGGCAGGGACTGGTAGCGGGTGTCAACGCCGCCTTGCGCGCGGGTGGTGAGACGGAGCCGTTCGTCCCGGACCGATCCGCGTCTTACATCGGCGTGATGCTGGACGACCTGGTGACCAAGGGGGTCCACGAGCCGTACCGGCTCCTCACCTCCCGCGCGGAGCACCGGCTGCTGCTGCGGCACGACAACGCGGACCTCCGTCTGACGGCCATCGGGCGCTCGTTGGGCCTCGTGTCGGACGAGCGCTGGGGCCGGCACCTGGAGCGGAAGGCGCTCATCGCCGACGGGGAGGAGCGGCTGCGGAAGCTCAACCTCCAGCCCGGCTACGCGTTTGCCGGCCTCCAGGGCACGGTGACCCTGGACAAGCAGGCGGTGGGAGCGCAGTTCCTTCGTCGCCCGGACGTGGATTTCGACCTCCTCCGGCGGGACTTCCCGCAGTTCGGGAAGCTGCCGCGCTACGTGGTCCGGCAGCTGGAGATCCACGCCAAGTACGAGGGATACATCGAGCGGCAGCAGAGCGAGGTGGAGCGCCACCGGCGGATGGAGGAGCGCCGGATCCCGGAGACGTTCGACTTCGACGCGATCCACGGTCTCTCCACCGAAGGGCGGCAGAAGCTGACGCAGGGGCGCCCGCGCAGCATCGGCCAGGCCGCGCGCATCCCCGGGGTAACGCCGGCCGACATCAGCGTTCTCCTGGTGGCGCTGGAAGCCTGGACGCGGGGTGCGGGCCGCGCTCACGCCAGCGATGCAGCCCGGCCGTGAGCGGAGATACTATCGCCGCCATCGCCACCGCCCCCGGCGAGGCCGGGATCGGCATCGTCCGCGCGACCGGTCCCGCGGCACTCCATTTGGCGATGACGCTCTTCAACCGAGCAGGAGGCGGCCACGAGCCGCCGCCGAGTCATCGCGCGTGCTACGGCCACGTCATCCGCCCCAGCTCCGGAGAGAACCTGGACGAGTGCGTGCTCACCTACTTCGCCGCGCCGCACAGTTACACGGGCGAGGACGTGGTCGAGCTGGCCTGCCACGGCAGCAACCTGGTGCTGGGCCAGGTGCTGCGCGGCCTGATCGAGGCCGGCGCGCGCCTGGCGGAGCCGGGAGAGTTCACCCAGCGCGCCTTCCTGAACGGACGCCTTGACCTGGCGGAAGCCGAAGCGGTGATCGACGTTATCCGCGCGCGGACCGACGCGGCGCTGCGCATCGCCACGGGCCAGCTTTCCGGACGGCTCTCCACGCGGATCGCGGAGTTGCGCCTCGCTCTGATCACCCTGCTGGCTGAGATCGAAGCCGCGATCGACTTCCCGGACGACGTCGACCCGCCCGCGGACGCCGAGGTAGCCGCGCGCGCCACGGAGGTGAGGGTCCAGTCCGAGGCGATTTTGCGGACCGCGGACGCCGGACGCCTCTACCGCGAGGGCGCCGCGCTGGTGCTGGCGGGCCGGCCGAACGTCGGCAAGAGCAGCCTTCTGAACGCGCTCCTGGGCGAGGCGCGGGCGATCGTCACCGACGTGCCCGGCACCACGCGGGACGTCATCGAGGAATCGCTCAATCTCCGCGGGATCCCGGTCCGCGCCATCGACACCGCGGGCCTGCGGGAGACAACCGAGGTGGTGGAGACCCTCGGCGTGGAGCGGACCCGCGTGCAGCTTGCGTCCGCCGATCTGGTGGTCTGGGTCGTGGACGCTTCCGAAGGTCTAACGGAAGCCGATCTGTGCCTGCTGCCGGAGGTACGCGGGCGCCGCGTCGTGGTGGCGGCCAACAAGATCGACCGTGGCGACCTTCTCGAGGACCAGGAGTTGAGCGCGCTGGGACCCGTGGTCCGGATCTCAGCCCTCGACGGCACCGGGATACCGGAACTGGAGCAGACCCTCGCCGACGCGCTCGTGGGCGGGGCGGCGCCCGAGAGCGTGTGGGTCAGCAACACCCGGCATCAGGCGCGTCTCCTCGCGGCCGGCGACGCCCTGGCGCGCGCGATCGAGGCGTCGGACGCCGGCTTCGATCAGGCCGCGATCGCGCTGGACCTGAAACTTGCCGCCGAGGCACTCGGGGAGATCACGGGCGAGACGGTGACCGAGGAGACCATCAGTCAGATCTTCGCCAGGTTCTGCGTCGGGAAGTGAGAAACGCGGGAAACGCGCGGGTGTCTAACGCGGCGATGCTGAACATCGAAGGTCCGGGCGTCAAACTGTGCGATCGGATCTCCCGCCGCTCCCTGCTGCAGGCGGGATCGATCTCTTCGCTTGGCCTGTCCCTGCCGCAGCTGTTCGCCGCGAAGGCGGAGGCGGCGGGCAAGCCACGGGACATCAACTGCATCATGCTCTGGCTCTGGGGAGCGCCGTCCCACATCGACACCTGGGACATGAAGCCGAACCAGGCCGAAGAGATCCGCGGTCTCTGGCGCCCCATCAAGAGCACCGTGCCCGGCATGGAGGTGTGCGAGCATCTCCCCCGGTTCGCGAAGCAGATGCATCGCATCACGCAAGTGCGGACGATGTTCAACGACGCGCCGGACCATCCCGAGGGCGCCGCCATCGCCCTTTCCGGCTTCCGGTTCGTGCCCGGCAAGCCGGACAAGGAAGGCCCGCACCTCGGCTCCGTGCTGGCGAAGTACGCGCGGCCCTCTTCCGCGCTGCCGCAGTACGTCGTGCTCGGGCGAGAGCTGTGGGACAACGGCAAGCGCGTGCCGGGGCAATACGGCGGCTTCCTGGGCGGCGCTTACGGACCGTTCCGGGTCGAGGACCCCCGCGGGGGCATCGCGAACTTCCCCTCCTTGAAGCTTCCCGACGGGGTGACGCCGGAGCGGTTCGGCCGCCGGGATGGCGCGCGGAAGATGCTGGACCACTTCCACCGGTGGGTGGAAACGGCCGGCACGGACTCCTATGACACCAGTGTGAACCAGGCGCTCAGCCTGCTTACGTCTCCCAATGCCAAGGCAGCCTTCGACCTCTCTCAAGAGCCCGTGGCGCTCCGTCAGAAGTACGGGGATACCTTCTTCGGGCAGAGCTGCCTGGCGGCGCGCCGGCTGGTGGAGTCCGGCGTCCGGTACGTGCAGGTGAACTGGAGTCGTCACCCGGGCGCGGACGGGCTGGAGGGCTGGGACGTTCACGGCGAGTTCGGCGGCTTCCTGACGGATTATCCCAAGAAGCAGTTCCCCGCCTTCGACCAGTCCGTCCCTGCCCTCCTGGACGACCTGGCGGACCGCGGGCTCCTGGACAACACCCTCGTCATCCTGGGAACGGAGTTCGGCCGCAGCCCCAAGATCAACAAGTGGGGCGGGCGGGACCACTGGTCGAACTGCTACACCGTCCAGTTCGCCGGCGCCGGCGTGGGAGGCGGGCGGGTCATCGGCGACAGCGACGCCCAGGGGGGTTACCCCGCCACCGAGGCCTACCACACCCGCAACATGCTGATGAGCATCTACCAGCACATGGGACTGGACACCACCAACACGCTCCGCGTGGCGGGCATCGTGGACGCGGACCCGCCCATTCCCGGCCTGTTCGGCAACCGGGGGTGAGGTCGGCTAGCGCACGATCAGAAGCGAGGGCAGCGGAATGGTGATCACTCGAGGATCAACCACGCCGCTCGCCTGATCGCGGGTGATGAGCAGCCCGAAGGCCGCGTTGTTCACCGACTTCTCGATGAACGAACGCAGGCCCACCGTATCGCGCAGAGGGTCGAGCACGCGGCGGTACTTCACCTCGACAGGAATGCGTCTCTCGCCAATCGTCAGGACGAAGTCAACCTCGGGCTCAGCGCCGTGTTCCGGCAGATGAGCGAGCGAGAGCCCCGTCAGAGACGAGAAGTAGTATCCGGCAGTGCTTTCCGCAATCCTGCCCGCGAGGTCCTGCAGATGCGGCGAGTTATCGAGTACCGTCGGATCGAGTGGGATGATCTCCTGCAGCCACGCCGCTCGGATCGCGTGATCGCACAAGCAGAGCTTCGCATAACCTCGGCGGCGCTTAAGCCTGATCTCGAGCGGCTCTATTGTCCGCAACAGCAAGCTGCTGTTGAGGAAATCGAGGTAGTGCCTGACTCTCTGTGGGCCGATCGTAGCCCCCAGGGCGCGCTGGGCCTCCGCAGCGAGCAATCCCGGGTTTGGCGCCTGCCCGATATAGCGGCAGGCCATCCTGAATACCTCTTCAAGCAACTGCGGGTCACGCTTGCGTCCCCGCTCCCCCAGCCGGAGGTCGTGCTGAATCACGCGCCTGACCACGGTCTCATTTAACTGATCGGCGATGTCATGCCACGGCAGCGTCGCGTTTGCCTGCGCCAGAGGGTAAGCACCCCGTTCGGAAAACGCGGCGAATGCAGCCCGAAGAGAATCTCCTTGAGATGCCGCGGTCTGATTGAGATCTCGCCAGAACGCCGCCTCTAGCCACTCGCTCCAGCCATTGTCGAGTTGTTGGGGCCGCAGATCCCCCAGGCCGCGGAGGGCCGCAATCTCGGTGAGCCTGAGGGGTCCCACCTCAAGCGAATGTATGCGGCCCGCGAGAGAATCACGACCGCGTTCGATTCTGAGAGCGGAGCTCCCGGTAACCATCGCGCGAACCGTGTTGTGGTCGACCAATGATTTGAGCTGCACGTCCCATGAACTGAGGTTCTGCACTTCGTCTAAGAATAAGAAGGCCGGTTTACCTCGACGGGCAGTCTCATTCAACGAGCCCTTCAAGACCGAGCGTTCGTACCAGTCGACGAGTCGCAGTATCGGTTCGCTGTACCCCGCAAGCTGCAGCGCCGGAAGCGCGTCGAACTGTATCCTGAAGATCCGGTCAGGAGAGACTCCCTCTTCCAGCAATGCCTCGATCAGTTGGAGCTGCAGCGTCGTTTTGCCGATCTGACGCGGCCCACGGACCACGATTATGGGCGCGATGGGATTATCGAGACGCTGGCGGAGCTTCTCGTAGGGCCAGCGCCGGAAAGCCGGGAGCACGGGAAGGGCGTCGCTCCTCCACCAGGGGTTCTGGCGCATCAGGTCTCGGCCGAGCTCGGCCGGCATGTGCAGCTCGGGAAATAGGGAGGTGGTCAACGGCGGTTGGTTCCTGGCGGCCCCGGACGGCGACGAGCCCGCACTTTTCGCCCGATCATTGTACCATCAGCCTGAACGTCTCTTCAGCCAAGTCCTTCAATCGCACGCGGTGGTAGCCGGTGACTCCGGTCTGGAGCGTGTCGTTGAAGGGAGCGGTCCATTCGCCGGGCACTTCTCGCGCGCCGTGGAGGATGCCGATGACGGAGCCCGCCGTGGCGCCGTTGCAGTCCGTGTCGAAGCACGCCTGGACCGCACGGGTCAGCGTCTCGCCGAAGCGTTTCTCGCCCCAGAGGAGGGCCAGCGTGACGATCATCGCGTTACTGATCGTGTGGCACCAGTCGTGGGCGCGGTCCTCGTCCCATTTCGCGTGGATCCGCTCGCTGGCGTTGTCGTAAGAAGTCCCCTCGCGGCGCCAGGTTAGGACGGCGCCCACATCCTCCGCCAAGCGGCACTTGTGTGGGATCTGGGCCAGGCCGGCCAGGATGATGGTCTCCACGTCTTCCGTGACGAAGGCGGCGGCGATCATGGCGGCGGCCCACATCTCGCCGTAGATGCCGTTCTTGACATGTGAGATGCAGGCGTCCCGCCACGCGAGCTCAGCTGCCAGCTCCGGGTTACCGGGGGCGGCGTAGCCCCAGAAGTCTGCTCGGATCTGCGCTCCGATCCACTCCCGGTAGACGTTCCGGAACGACGCTGAGGCAGGCGGTGGGATGAGGAGGCTGAGGTTCCGGTAGGCCACGCGCTCGGCGGTGCAGCAGTGCAGGATGGGGATCTCGCCCAGCCAGAAGTTAGCCACGTCCGTGGGGGTGAAGCTCGCCCCGTGTTTCTTCATCAGCGCCAGACCGGTGGTCGTATAGTTCGTGTCGTCGTCCTCCGGCATGAACTCCACGGTCTCGATGAACGGCCGCTGGGGCGTGACCTGGTACCGCCCCCGGATCGCCTCCGGCGCGTCGAGGCTGAAGTAACCGCCGAGCGGGAAGCAATCCGTCTCCTTCAGGTAGCCCCACATCCGTGGCCGGCGCCAGCCCTCGACCGGCTTCCCCAGGAGGCAGCCGCAGACTCTTCCGAGCCAGGCGCCGTAAGCCTTGTCCCGCAGCTCGTCGGCGCTGAGCCGCAGGGGCGGGAGCGCAGGGGCGGCGGGACGGGCGGCGCGGATCGACTCCAGATCGGACGGCTCCTGGTACGGGAAGTCAGACCGGACCGGGAGGGCAATGGTCCTGTCCAGGAGTGCTTGGGCGGCGGGCTGGTTGACGGCGTCTTCGAGGTCGACCGCGGCGAGGCGCTGAAACTCTTCCTCCACCGGCGAGAGGTCCTTACCTTCTTGCAGGCACTGCCGGCGCTCGGTCTCGAGGTCCGTCTTGCTGATGTAGAGCCAGATGCGGTTTCTGTCCATCGGAGCTTTCGATTACGAGGACGAGGGCGACGACAGAGACGATCGGTTGGCCGGAACTCACCCCCCGGCGATTGCGTCTCAATGGTGAGTCGGCTGCTCGCCGGCTCCTCACCCTCATGAAGAACCAAATCCTTGCCCTTACGGGCCTGGCGCTTGCCGCCTCGATACAACCCGCCTCGGCCGCCGAGGTGAAGGTCCTCGCCCCGGCCGACCGGAGCCTGGTGCGGGGCACCGTCACGTTCCGCGTGCAGCCCGTGGACGCGCCCACCGACATGTTCTTCTCCAACCCGGAGGTTTCCATCCAGGACGAGATGGGCCGCCCGGTGGAGAAGCTCCCCGCCGTCAAAGACCCCAAGACCGGGATCTGCACGGCCGTCTTCGACAGCACCAAGGTGCGCGACGGCCTCTATCTGGTCACCGTCGACTACCGGACCCTCTACCGTGGCAGCTTCCCCATGGAGACGCGCGAGGACCTGTCGATCGGGGTCCGCAACGGAGGGCTCCGGCCCACGAAGTTCACCGTCTCGCTCCCGGAGCGCAACTACAGCCCGGATGAGCAGGCGGATTTCGAGGTGAAGGTCTACGACCAGCGCGGCAGGCTGATGCCCGGCGCGCGCGTGAGCTTCAAGGTGGACCGGGGCGAGGTGAACGACCCCGCGGATATCACGGATACGGCCGGAGAGGTGTTCAGCTCCGTCTCGTCCGAGGAGGCCGGCACGGTGACCCTCACCATCACCGTGGAGAGCCTCCCGCCCGTGACGAAGACGATCCGGTTCGCCGAGTAGACGCGGTGCCCGCGCCTCTGCCGGTGATCATCGACACGGACCCGGGCGTCGACGACGCCCTCGCCCTCGTCGTGGCGTCGCTCTCCCCGGAGCTGGACGTGCTGGCGATCACGACGGTCGCCGGCAACGTCGACCTCACCAGCGCTACCGAAAACGCCCAGCGCGTGGCCGCAGTCGCCTGGGCAGGCCGGCCACCGCCGAAGATCTACCGCGGCGGGTCGGCCGCCAGCGAAACGGCCCTTCACGTCCACGGCGACGACGGCCTGGGCGGCGTGGCGACGCTCCTCGACCGCGAGGGGCGCTCCCTCTACCCGCCCTCCGCGGAGGTGAGCGCCGGGGACGCGGTGGACGCCATCGCCGCAATGGCAGCGGAGCGCCCCGGCGAAGTGACGCTGGTCACTCTAGGCCCGCTCACCAACGCGGCGTCCCTCTTCCGTCGCTACCCGGAGAGCGCGCGCCGGCTGCGCGAGCTGGTAGTGATGGGCGGCGCCTTCCGCGAGCCCGGGAACGTGACCTCGACGGCCGAGTTCAATATCTACGTCGACCCCGACGCCGCCCAGTGCGTCTGCGATTCCGGCGCGGCAATCCGATGGGTGCCGGTGGACGTCACCCACCGCTGCCTGCTCTACGGGGAGGACCTGGACCGCCTGCCGGAGACCCCGCTGGTCCGGTTCGTGCGCCAGATCGTTCCCTGGTGCTTCCGCTTCCACGAGACCTACCACGGCGAGTGGGCAATGTACCTTCATGACCCCGCAGCCGTCGGCGCCGTGATCTGGCCCGAGCTGCTGCAGACGACCCCGCTGCGCGTGGACGTGGAGACCGCCGGCCGCGTCACCCTTGGGATGACCATCGCCGACTTCCGCCCGATCGGCTACCACGCTACCCACGTTCCGAACGCGGCCGTCTGCCTCGACGTGGACGCGAGCGAGCTCGTGCGCCGGATCCTGGACCGCCTCAGCTCCACCCCCAACGCCTAACGCCCAACGCCCAACGCCCCTCCCGCCTGACCGGACGACTCTTCCCCCGTATAACGGAACTGAGGGACGCTGCCATGCCGAACCTGTTCAGCCGGGCCTCGAGGCCCCTGCCTGATACATTGCTCGATGATCTGACCGAGCTTTTGACCTGGGACAACAACTGCCTGCTCACCTGGGGCCACCTGGGGGACGACAACGAGCCGGACGGCACCCGCTGGTTTTCGGTGCTGTACTCCAGCGACGGCCGCTCCTACGGCCTCCGCCTGGAGTTCTGGATCCCGGAGTGGATGAACGAGCGGGCGGTTGCCGCCGTGCTGCCCGCCAGCCTGAGCGCCGGCGAGACCGTGCCCGGGAAACGGGCCGCCGTGGACCTGGGGATGCGGCCCCGCGCCGAAGTCGCCGCCAGCCTGCCGAAGGTCGCCCGCACCTGTGCGCGGCTGATGAACGAGCTGTGGGGCCTCACCGCCAGCGACGACGTGCTGCTGGTGGCGATGGAGTACCAGGAAGAGCTGCTGGACGCGCCGTTCCCGGGGCAGTGACGCCCGGCGCTCGCCCTTTACACCGTGCCCGGGCGTGCGCTACAATGTCCCTCGCGGGCGGTTGGCTCAGGGGTAGAGCGCTTCCTTGACACGGAAGAGGTCACAGGTTCAAATCCTGTACCGCCCATTTTGCCTCGACCTCGGGGGTGTCAATCCCCTGAAGACCCCTCTCACCTCGCCGGTTCAAACCCTTGTAGACCTCCTCGACCTGGAGCTTGTTAAGCCCACGGAAGGGGTTACGTCCGCTGTCGGCTGACGTACCCCGGGCAGGTCGGTCGAACCCCGCCCCGCCCGCGTTGGGCTGTAGGATGCGAGATCGAGACCTTCAAGCACTGCTGGCGTGGTCGTCGCTGCCTTTCGTGGGGGAGCGGTCGCTGCTCGCGCTCCTGGACCACGCGCGAGAGGGGCGGCAGACCCTGGCGGACCTCTGGGAGGCGCCGCTGGAGGACCTGACCGCCCTCGTCCGGCTGCACCCCAAGGCGCAGGCGGCCCTGG
>JGI10216J12902_102167684_pt1 | contig 11562 bp, 9 predicted proteins | sample KanNatreferecore_FD_12902 | JGI IMG/M metagenome (IMG submission 12902)
GCCGCCGCTGATCAGCGTGATGAGATTGTCATAACGCCCGCCGCCGGCGATGGCGCGGAATTCCCCCTGGCGATCGAACGCTTCAAACACCACACCGGTGTAGTAGGCCAGGCCACGAATCACGTGATAGTCGATCTTCACGTAATCGCTCATGCCTCGCGCGGCCAGGTTGTCCAGGATACTCTTAAGTTCGGCCGTCGGTTCGCCGCTTTCGATGAATTTGTTTACATCGTCAAGTGAGAACCCGAGTGTTGAAAGCTTCTTTGCGCTCTCTTCGGGAGCGGTCCGCTCCAGCTTATCGATGATTTGAAAAAACTCGTAGGCATTCTCACTTCGAACTTCGGACTTCTCACTTCGACCTTCGTAAAACTCCTGCCATGCATTGCGGCTGCTGAGCCGGATGACGAAATCCTTTTCGGTCAGGCCGAAGGACCGGAGCGAATCAATCAGCAGCGCGATCAATTCGGCGTCGGCCGCCGGGTCGGTTTCACCGATGACATCGGCATTGAACTGGAAGTGTTCCCGCAGCCGGCCTTTCTGCTGGCGTTCGTAGCGGAACAACTGGGGGATGGCGAACCATTTGATCGGCTTTTTGTAGTTCCGCTCGTGGGCCGCCACCATGCGCGCGAGAGTGGGGGTCATTTCGGGGCGCAGGGAGATTTCGCGGTCGCCTTTGTCGGTGAAATTATAGAGCTGGCCGACGATTTCCTCGCCGCTTTTGGTGGTGAACAATTCGAGGGTTTCGAGCGGGGGCCCGTCGTATTCGCGGAAGCCGTAACGCCGGGCCGTGTCGCGCCATTTGCCGAAGATGTATTGGCGTGCGTCCGCGCTCCAGACGTCGGAATGCGGCAAAGGCTCGGGATAAAAGTCACGGAAACCGGGCAAACGTTCCATAAATCAGCGCCGAAGGTAAGAGGCGCACGGGCAAAAGAGAAGAGGAAAGCGACTGGAGACTAACGGAGTGCTGGAGTGCTGGAGTATTGGAGCGATGGAGATGGGTCTAATTCAGCAACCCAACACTCCAATACTCCATCACTCCATTCCGCTCAAACCTGCGGCTGTTGCCCGGAGGAGGTGCTCGTGGAGCTGGCCGGTTTGGAGCTGGAACCGATCTTGAGGACTTCGGCGCGCATCTCTTTGCCGGGTTTGAATTTCACGACGGAGCGTTCCGGGATGGGCACGTCGGTTTCGGGAGCGTTGGGATTCCGTCCGATGCGCGCTTTGCGGACTTTGACTTCGAAGACGCCGAAGTTACGCAATTCCACCTTGTCGCCTTTAGCGAGGGCTTCGGCGATGTAATCGAGCGTCTTTTGAACGACGTCGAGGACTTGCTGCTGCACGAGACCGGTCTCGTTGCTAATGCGAGTCACGAGATCACGCTTTGTCAGAGTCATAGGGATAAGTGGTTTTAGGGTTATTTACGGAATCAGACGGGTCCGGGAAACAGACATCGACTTTAAGAGACAAAGTGCCAGCAGGTTGGGAGGTGCAGACGCAAAGGGCTCCCGGCAAGTCGTGAAGCCAGCCGAAAAAGGCGGTTCTGTAGGTCATATGTCCTTTGCCTGCATAGAGCTAATGAGTTTGGGGGAAAGCTGTCAACACTAATGAATGAGCTAAAAAGCCTGGCCGGACCCCTGAAAACCGCCGAAATCCTCAGCTTTTCGCGAGAAAAGCCGTTTTTGAGGATTGAACGGGCAATTCCAGCGTAAATGTCGACCCCTTGCCCGGACCGGCACTGATCACTTTCAGCGCGCCACCCATCTCTTTGGCCGCCAGGGCGCCTCCGTGCAAACCGAAGCCGTGACCTCCCTTACGCGTGGTGAAGCCATGATTGAAGATCTTCTGCAGGTTCTCAGCCGGAATGCCGATGCCGTTGTCGGTGACGGCAATCCGGACGCGGTCTTCGCCGTTGTGCACGCGGATGGTCAGCTGCTTGTCTTTGCGACCCGATTCATCGCAGGCGTACTTGGCGTTGCGGATCAGGTTGACCAGCACCTGCAACACTTTGTGTTTCTCGACGTTGATCTCGGGAATGCTGTGGTCGAAGTCGCGGATGATGTCGACATCATGACGCGCCAGGGCGTCGGTGTTCATCTGCAGAGCGTCCTCGACGAGGTCGCATACCTTGACGGTTTCTTTCACGCCGGAGAACTGCGCGTAGTTCTGCTGCATCGCGATGATCTCCTTGATGTGCTCGATTTTCTTTTTTACGAACGCGACTTCTTTGAGGATCAGGTCCTGTTCCTCGACGAGGTGTTCTCCGAGTTCCGTGAGGTAAGCGGGGATCTGGCGTCCTTTCGGGTCGTTCGTCAGAAAATTGCCGAGGTCAGCGGAATGTTCTTTCAGCATCATCGCGATGCGGGTGACGCTGCTGGCTTTGAAATGTTCCAGGTGATCGGCGACGACGCTGGCGGAAATGTTCACGCTGTTAAGGACGTTGCCGACGTTGTGGAGGACGCTGGTGGCGACTTCTGACATTCCGGCTTTGTGGGAAGCGGTAAGGAGTTCCTTGTAGGTGTTCTCCATCTGCGCCGTGGCGCGTTCGCGTTCCGCCATTTCTTTCTGCAACGCTTCGTTCGCCGTCGTGAGAGCGGTGGTTTTTTCCTTGATCCGCGACTCCAGTTCAAAACGCGCTTTCTGTTCTTCACCCTCCAGACGCACGCGCATCTTCAGCACGGATTCCATGTGGACCATTCCGGTCAGCAACAACAGCGAGATCAATCCGTAAACCACGTCCATGCGGATGCCGATCTCGGGGGTGACACGCAGGGGACCGGCGGAATGGATCGCGTGAAAGATCGCCAGCAGCAGGAACGCGGCGAACAGGGACCAGCCGACGCGCCGGGCGCCGAACAGGCGGTTGAGTCGCAAAGCGTAAGCCGCGACGGACAACTGCAACAGACCGGCCACCCAGGTGATGACGGTTGAATGATCCATGGGCGCGAATTTAGCAGGAAAAAGGCCAAGAAATGGGCTTTGGCCACTTTGCAGCAGGCAGTTACGCAGGCGGCCTGTCAGACAAACCACGACATAAGAATCAGACCGCCGCCAATGTTTTCGCTTTCCGCTTTCGGGAATCCTCATGTCCGAAGCGGGCGCTGCGTGTGGCGTTCGTTTCAACGAAACGAAAACAGTCAACCGAGCAAAACTATAAACCCGATCCTGCCACCCCATTCGGCCGATCCGTGGATGATCTTTCACGGCGGATTCTACTACTATTGCGAATGCCGGAACCGGCGCCAGATCTACATCCGCCGCGCACGCACGATCGCCGGCATCGGCCATGACCACGGAGTGTGCGTCTGGACCGCGCCCGCCCGCGGCGGCAACTGCGACAATATCTGGGCGCCGGAACTCCACCTGATCGACGGCCGCTGGTTCATCTACTACGCCGCTGACGATGGCCGGAATGAAAACCACCGGATGTGGGTGATCGAAGCCCAGGGCCCCGACCCGCTCGGCCGTTACGAATGCCGCGGCCGCCTTGATACCGGGACCTGGGCAATCGACGGGACCATTCTCACGCTCGATGACAGTCGGAAATTTTTCATCTGGTCCGGCTGGCCCGGCAAACGCAACGGCCAGCAGAACCTTTACATCGCTCCCATGCGCGACCCGGTCACGATCTCCGGTCCGCGCGTTCTGATTTCATCTCCCGACCAGCGCTGGGAACGGGTGGCCATGCCGATTTGCGAAGGTCCGCAGGTGCTCAAACGCAACGGCGACATTTTCATCGTTTATTCCGCCAGCGGCAGCTGGACCCCGGATTACTGCCTCGGCATGCTGCACAACAACACGCGCGACCTGCTCAACCCCGCGGCCTGGCGAAAGCACGGGCCGGTGTTCAAAAAGACCGAACAGGTGTGGGGCGTCGGGCATTGCTCGTTTGTGAAGTCCCTTTGCCAGACCGAGGACTGGATCATTTATCACTCCAAATCGAGCCGCAAACACGGCTGGGAAGACCGCGACGTTCACGCCAAGCAATTCGCCTGGAGCAGTGACGGCTTTCCCGATTTCGGCGAACCGCTCCCGCGCATGGCCCCGCTGCTGCCCGAGGTCCCGGTCCGTCCGCGCTCAACCAAACCCGTTCCGATCGCCGCCTGATGAAGCCAAGCCGCTCGTTTGCTGTTTGGAAACGGGTCGCGATGTTCGGAACGCGCCGGTGGTTCTGCTGCGCGTGCGGATTGCTCTTCGCCGGACTCGTTTCCTGGATCGCCGGGCGGTTCCCCGCGACGCCGGAAAACGTGGGCGCCGTGGCAACCGACAAGACCGCGGTCAAAGTGTTCACCCAGCGCAAAGGCGACGTGACGCATTTCTACGTCGACAATTCCGAATTGAGCGAGGTGACCATGACCTTCGATTTCAACCTGGTGAATCTGAAGGGCGACGTGGCTTTTCCGTACACGGCGACGTTCAAGCCCGGCGAAAGTCAGGCATTCACCCTCGCGCCCGCGAACACGAACGTGCAATGGCAGTACGCGTACACCAATTACTTCAAGCTCGGCAGCAGCTCGGCCGAGCCGGACGGATACGTGTACGCACTGCCGTACGCGCCGGGTCATACGTTCCGGGTCACCCAGGGCTACGGCGGCAAGTTCAGCCACCAGGGGTCTAACAAGCACGCCGTCGATTGGAAAATGCCCGAAGGCACGCCGATCTACGCGGCCCGCGGCGGGCTGGTGGTCAAAACCCGCGATGATTCCAGCCGCGGCGGTTCCGGCATGGAATACGACAAGTTCAATAACTACGTCCTGATCCGACACGACGACGGCACGCTCGGCCATTACTGTCATTTGAAGAAAAATGGCGCCAAAGTCACTCGCGGACAGCGGGTGGAGACCGGCGATCTGATCGCGCTTTCCGGCAATACCGGGTTCTCCAGCGGACCGCACCTGCACTTCTGCGTTTTCAAAACCAAAAACGGACGCGAACGCGAAAGCATTCCCGTGCGGTTCCGCGACGCGAATGGCACCGCCGTCACGCTCGTGGAAGGACGCAAATACAAAGCGGGCGACGTCCGCGAGGTCAACGCACCGCCGCTGCCAGGAAAAGTCGCCGCTTTGCCGGGCGTGCAAAAAGCGGCCGGAGAAGGCGCCGCCACGCTGCGATAAGCGGGCGAATAGCATTGGGCTGATCCCGTTTCAAAGGGGGGTCTTCACTTCTTTGCGCTCTTTGCGGTTGAGTTCTCCTCCTTTAACTGCTTTTAGTATAAACACCGCATGCCAATCACCGTGTCCATCGTGGAAGACGACCGCCGCACCCGCGAGTCGCTGGTTGAGCTCCTGAGCAAAGTGGACGGTCTGCGCTGCCTCAGCGCGCATCCGAGCGGCGAAGCGGCGCTGAAGTCCGTGCGGACCGAAAAGCCGGACGTGCTGCTCGTCGACATCAACCTGCCGGGCATCAGCGGCATCGAGTGCGTGGCGAAGCTGAAAGCGGAGATGGCGGAATTGCGCGTGTTGATGCTGACCACGTACGAAGACAGCCACATGATTTTCAATTCGCTCCGCGCCGGCGCCAGCGGTTACGTGCTCAAAAACCGCCCGTCCGCCGAACTCATCCTGGCGATCGAACAGGCTTACGAAGGCGGCGCCCCCATGTCCATGAGGGTCGCCCGCAAAGTCGTCGCGTTCTTCCGCCAGTTGCCCGAGCCCACCTCCGAAGTCGAACAACTGAGCGACCGCGAATCCGAGGTGCTCGCGCTCCTGGCAAAAGGATATCTCTACAAAGAAATCGCCGCCCAACTCGGCATCAGCCTGAACACCGTCCGGACCTACATGAAGCGCATCTACGAAAAACTCCACGTGCAATCCCGCACCGAAGCCGTGGCCAAGTTCGGAGTCAAATTGCCGGGGAAAACAGAACGGGGTGAGTAGGGTCAGCCGTCCCGCCCGTTGCCGTGACCGCGGCGCCGGATCTGGCAGAATTCGATCCGGCGAGACCGGAACGGCCTGCGTCAGCCGAGACTGCTCAACCCGGCTGTTTTAAGGATAATTCTCCGGGAAACCCCGTAAAACCTGCTTTCACAGCATTTTAACTTATTTACCCCAGCCCCCGCCGCGTCACATAAATAGAGGACATGCAATCGCACAGGAGGCTTTGATAGGGTTTTACCAATCCAACAAGCAAAAGCTTTGAGGATATAATCGAGCCGCCGGGCGGAATAGGGGCCGCCCGGCGGTAAGATAAAATTAGTCAGTGTCAGTCCCGCAGCCCCTATTCTGAAAAGAATCCCGCAGCGCTACCGGCGCTGCGGTGTGTACATCACCGCGCGCCGCGCGCCTTGCCACAACCCCGGTGAACTTTTACTCTCGCCTTCACGCCCGAATCCGGAAACGGACCGTGACGGCGAAACGTCTGTTCGGGCTGGAACACATTTATGAAATCCGAAAACGGAATTGAATCGGCAGCGTTGAAAACGTTGTGTGCCCTCGCGCTTGCCCTTTGCGCACTGTCCGCGGTCGCGGGGGAAGGCGGGGCGCCCGCGCCCGCGAAGTCTCCCGACACCGTCAAGGCCGAACACGATGCCCTCGGCAATGCGCCCGCCCCGGCCGACACGGCGCACAGCGCGCATCCCGATGCCCAATGGTATCCCGACGCCGGCCTGGGATTGTTCATCCATTGGAGTCCTTCCTCGGTCAAAGGCATCAACATCGGCTGGTCGATGATTGAAGGACTGAACGGACGCCCGGCCCAGATCACGCCGAATGAATACTGGGCCCTGGCCGAAAAGTTCAATCCGCAAAAGTATGACCCGAACAAATGGCTCAAGGCCGCGAAAGACGCCGGGTTCGTTTATGCGGTGTTCACCACGCGACATCATGAAGGGTTCGCGATGTGGCCGAGCGCGTATGGGGAGTTCAACACGAAGAATTACATGGGCGGACGCGATCTCCTGAAGGACTATGTGAACGCCTGCCGCAAAAACGGGTTGAAGGTCGGGTTTTATTATTCGCCGCCGGACTGGTATTTCGAACGCGAAACCAAAAACTTCACGCGGCGTCCGAACAGCCCGCCGCTCGGCCCGGACTTAAAGCCCCGCGAATCGAAGCCGACGCCGGAACAGCTGGCGGCCCAGACCGTGGAATACTCCCGGATGATCCGCGGCCAGCTCGAGGAGCTCCTCACGAAGTATGGGAAGATCGATCTGCTCTGGTTCGACGGCCGCGCGCCGAACGTGGCGCCGGACGAATGCATGAGCGTTGAGCGCATCCGCGAATTGCAACCCGGTATCGTCCTCAACACCCGCTGGCACGGCCGCGGCGATTTCATCAACATGGAACGCACGCTCAAGACCGACAAAATCCAGGACGGCTGGGCGGAGTATTGCAACACCTGGACGCCTTACTGGCCCCACGTGAATGATGCGCCGTTCCGCGCGCCGGGTTTTATCCTCGGACAATTGGTGACCTGCCGATCGTTGCAGGTGAATTATCTGCCGGGCGTCGGACCCACGCTCGATGGGGAATTTGTCGACGGAATTTACCAGGGCTTCGCCGCCGTGCGCGACTGGATGAAAATCAACGCCGCTTCCATCAAAGGCACCAAAGCACTGTCCGCCGGCGAGTCCGCGTCCGTCCCCGCGACGTCGCTCGGCTCCACGCGTTACCTGTTCGCCCTGCCGAAATTCAAAGACAACGGCGCGAACGACCAGGTATATGAAAAAGACCTGCTGCCGGCCGGGGACGTGACGTTGACGCTGAAAGGGGTTGCAAAGCCCGCCAGCGTGAAACTGCTGGGTGACAAAAAACCGCTGGAGTTCAGCTACGCGGACAACACCGTCACGGTGCAATTGCCCGCGGCAAAGCGGACGAAGCTGGTGGACGTGGTGCAGGTGGAGCTGAAGTAGGCCGTAGCGCACGCATCCTGCGTGCTTGAACATTCACGGCAGCATCTTGCTGCCGGTTTCAAGGAGAGAAACACTCCTTCCAACAGGCCAAAAAAATGAATGGCAAGCGCCCGGGATGGAGCTAAAATCAAACCCATGTCACAAAGCGACAACGCGGCGAACCCGGTAGTTTCCGTCGAGGAGATCCAGAAGGCATGGAGCGATCTGGCCTTGAACGTGAGACAGCTCCAGGCCGACCACGATACGCTCCAGCAGGAAAACAAAGCGCTCCGGACCCTGCTCGAACGGGTCGTCGAACATCGCCAGAAATCGCACAACGAACTCATCCTGCTCCTCACCGGCCTCGTCAGCAAACTGCCCCTCAATGACGTCGGCGCCATCGTCGCCAAACTGGTCGAACACAACGCCAGCGTCGCTGAAGTCTGCGCCGCGCTGTCCAAAGGCAAAGTCGACGCCAGCCTGCCGCAACCCGCGATCCTCAAAGCGATGGAGCAAACCAAACGGGAGCTGCTCGCCTCGATCAAGGCAGTCGTCGAAGAGTTGTCCCGGATCGACACCCCGCTCGAGCCCGAAATGCTGCAGGCGTTGATCACCGACCCGGAAACGTTTTTCACCCCACGCGTCGTGCGCGCGACCCGCTGTTACATCAAGGGCCAGGTACCGCGGGAACGCGTGGTGAAGGATTTCAGCGAACAGGCGCTCGTCTTTTTCAACGACATGACCACGGACCCGAAATTAAATCCGCGTCCGAAACCGGAGGAAATCGCGCTCTCGTTCAAACCCGACTTCGAAGCGTGGTTTCAGCAGAACCCGGCGTTGATCCCGGACAAACGAAACGACTTGATGGCGTTGTACCAGAAAATCCAGCGCAGCAAAGCGGCGACCGAGCCGGCGCGGGCCCAGCGGTACGCGTTTCAGAAACTGTCGTTTCTGCTGGAGGTGATCCATTACTACGAGAACCAGAACACCGAAGCCCCGGACGTCATTTTCGCGCAGCGCCTCCCGGCGTTGATCGAGCAGCTCGTGATCACCGGGCCCCAGGATCCGCTCGACGAAAAGCTGGTCAAGGAGGCCGAAACCCTCATGGCCTTTGTGGTGAACCCGGTTTACCGCCACGCCATCGTGAACAACCTCGGAAAGAGCGGCGGCATGCCGAAGACGTTGAGCTACGTCTTCAAACTGCGCACCGACAAGGTTACCGACGAAATCCGCAACGAAGTCATCCCCGAATTCGTCAAACACCTCGTCCAGAAATCCGCGCCCCCCGCCGGATCCCTCGCCGCCACGCTCCGCCTGATCAATCCCGAGATCCAACGGTTCGTCGTCCGCGCCATCATGGACACCGACCGGCTCAACAAATCCGAAGCCGAAGCGCTCGGCAAAGCGGTGGCGAAAGAGCTGAACATCACCGGCCTTCAACCGCCCGGCAAAGGTCCGGAAAATGTCCCGCCGGAAATCGAACGGCAGCTCGCCTGGGAGAAAATCAAAACGCTCATCACCAGCCGCAGCGACCCCGGCGTGATCGCCACCGCGATCCGCGACCGGCTCCACGCCAAATACGATGCCGACGAGCTCAAGCAAAGCTGGCTGACGCTCATCGAGGTGGATCCGATCGCTCTGATCCGCATCTTTTGCGCACTGCCGTACCTCGCCGATGGCAGCACCGATGCCGTCGCCCGGAATGTCATGGAAACCTACGTCACCCGCCTGACCCACGAGAAGTACGCCGCTTCCTACAATAAAGTCGTGACCAGCCTGCGAAACATGTACCGGGCAAACCCGACCAGCCCGACGCTCCTCAACTTCATCGCCCTCGTAAAATGGCTCGACCCCACCGCCGCCCACCGCATGAGCACCGACATCGGGATCCCCGCCACCGTGCAGTGAACCCGCGTCCTTTTCGTCCTTTAGGTCCCTGAGGTCCCTGAGGCCCCTCCTTCACCGCTGAATCTTGGGTGGCACCGCCGCCCCCACCGCCCGCGGAAACCAACACCCAAAGTACCGCTTCGTCTCCGGTTTCAACCAGTGGATCAACAGCGGCACCATCCCCGCCACGGTGATGCAGAACGGGAAGATGGACGCGCAGATCGCGATCATCCCAATGGTCCAGCCGGTGTAAGTGCGCTTCACCATCGCCGCTGCTGCGGCATAAAGGAGCGCTGCGCCTGCGCAGAAGACCGCCACAGGAAGGCTGTCCTTGCGGTCGGTCGCAAGCAATTCCCTCCGCGCCTCCTCGTTGCCGCGGGTGAAGAGGTCTTCCATCCCGTCCAGGCTCGGTTCAATGTAGCCCAGATATTTCGCCGCCCCGTACAACGCCAGCCCGGCATACCCAACGGCAAACAGCGCGCACCAGATCCGATAGTAAGCGATCACCGGCGGCGGCTGTTCCGCGGGAATGGGCGGCGGCATGGGTGCGTTCATCAGGGGTCAGAATGAATACAGGGCAGGGGAGAAGTCAATTGATCGATAGTGGCGTTACGCGTCCCGCGTGACGTAGCGCCGCGGCGTCCCGCCCGGCGGAATCTCACGCGTTGCTCGCGACCCGCGAAAACGCCTGCGAGCTGCAAATTTCCTGCGTAAATCCGGGCGGCAGGATGCCGGCCCTCTGCGTCAGGCGGGGACGCCTAACTCCAGCTCATTTCCACGTGCACATTATTAAAATCCGGATCATCCAGACCACCCGCATGCCGGCAGATGAGGCCGGGCAGCGAACCCATCTGAATTTCCTGTCCATCAGCAATCACTCCGCCCTGGGCCTGAAACAGAACAAAACGATTGAACAGTTCAATCACCGCGTTCTGATGCTCCGGTATCACGTTGTGCAGGCTGAGATCGGGCCGTCCGAATTTTCGCAAACCGCGCGTGCGGATCCAGCGGCGTCCGCCGGCTTCGTCCGAAGAGAAAATGACCGCGTGCAGCGCAAGGTCGGGCGATGCCGGCGCGAACAGTTCCGTCCGCCACGCTGCCGCGTCGTAAAGCTTGAACTGCTGCGGGTCGATCGCCGCGATGCCGCCGTGGTCGAGGAGATACAGGATCAACCCGATGGCATCGCGGAGATAATTCAGGTTGGCCGGGTCGGCGACGGTGCCTTGCAGGATCATGCATTCCGGCACCTGCTGCACGGCGGCGAACAACGCGGGCTGTTTCGGCCGCAGCAATTCGCCGATCGCTTCGCTGCTGAACGGAAAACCGGGTGATTGCGCGCGGTTCAACTTTCGCAGACTGGTTCCCTGGGGAACGCCCGCGGTGCGATATTCCGCGCTGGAGACCTCAACGTCCGCCGGGAAGCGGCCGTAAACAGCGAAGAACAGGAAAGCGTCCCCGCCACCCGGCTGGTGATAAACCCGCGGCCAATCGGTCAGGTCACCGGTCATTCTTTGGGCAACCCGAGTGAACACCCGGCGATGGGGGAAGTCAATCGCGAGCTGTGGCGCGGAGGGGCGGCATGCGCGCCCTTTGGAGTGCGGTGTCGCGCTTTCGCTTTGCCGCCGCACTCCATATTAAACGCTCGACAAACCCCGGCGCTGTTCGAACATTTCGCCTGTGCCAATCGAGGTTTCCATCCGTCAGGCAACTCCCGCGGACGTCGTGGTGATCGCGGATATCTTCAACGAAGCTGTCCGGTGGCTGGAACGGTCGGGCATGCCGATGTGGCGCGGTGACGAGCTGACCGCGCCGCGAATTGCCGCCGATGTGGCCGCGGGACTTTTGTTCCT
>JGI10216J12902_103799601_pt1 | contig 11561 bp, 5 predicted proteins | sample KanNatreferecore_FD_12902 | JGI IMG/M metagenome (IMG submission 12902)
ACAAGCCGATCGGCGGACGGCCGCCGGACCCGACACGGAGCAACGAATGGGCAAACATCGAGGCAGGTCTTTATTGGCCCTTTCTCAAAGAGCGGAAGGCTTACAATTGTCCGCTCGACAGGACCAACGTGATCTCCTGGCAGAGGCGCGTGCCGAAGCTTTCCAGTTACATTATGAACGGCGCGGTGTGCTCCTTCGGACGCTATCAGAATCAGAATGGACGAACCTATAAACTCGGCCAGTTCAATCCGGCGGCCTATGCGATGTGGGAACCGGAGATTCGCAATTTCGGGGGCACCTGGGGATCCAATGGCGGTTTCGATGCCAGTCAATTTCCCGACCGAGACGAGGGCATCGGGCACCGACACAAGAAAGGCGCGGTGATCCTGGGCTTCAGCGGCCATGTGCATTTCATCAAGTACGAAGAGTTCGACCGCGAACAACGATACAACAAGCCCGGTCTGCTCTGGTGCGTGCCAGATACCCCGAAAGGCGAATGAGGCTACTGGCTTCGCCTTCAATCATCAAAGCATCCAAGCCAGCCCGCGACTGATTCGTGCTTTCCAAAGCCGGGCGATCTGCTATCGAAGAAGCACTGTTTCATATGCTCCATTCCCCTCCACTCCATGAACCTGGTAGCCGCGGACGTGAGTCCGCGCATTTTGAGGCCCAAAGCAGTCAGCGCCGACTGACGTCGGCGGCTACGGTTCTGGGGTTCAAGGCGCGAACAACTCGCTCGGTGCGTTCTCTCCTGGTGATGTGCGCTGCCCTGGCGGTACCGCCCCCGGGCAACAGCGCGGAAATCAAGCTGGCATCCCATGCCTTCACCGTTCCGGACGGTTACACAGTGGAGCTGGTCGCCGGCACCAATCTCGTCCAGCGCCCGGTCAGCGCCAGCTTCGACGATAAGGGCCGTCTGTACGTGACTGACTCCTCTGGTTCCAATGCGAAGACGGACGAGCAAGTCAAGAATCCCGATCACCGCGTCCGGCGGCTCGAAGACACCGATGGCGACGGCAAGTTCGACAGGAGCGTCGTGTTCGCCGACAAGGTCATGTTCCCCCAAGGCTGCCTCTGGCATGATGGATCCGTGTATGTCGCCGGTCCGCCGAGCATCTGGAAGTTTACCGACGCCGACGGCGATGGAGTGGCGGAGAAACGCGAGGAATGGTTCAAAGGCGGAACGCTGACCGGCTGTGGGAACGATATTCACGGTCCGTATCTGGGTCCCGACGGCTATCTGTACTGGACCAAAGGCGCGTTCGCCGAGCAGACGCACAAACTTGGCAACGGCCGCACACTGAATGACAAGGCCCCGCACATCTATCGTGCGCGGCCCGACGGCTCGGGCCTGGACGAGATCATGTCGGGTGGCATGGACAACCCGGTCGAAGTGGCGTTTACGCCCGAAGGAGAGGCCATCTTCACAAGCACGTTCATCGATTTTAGCCAGCCCGGCTACCGTGACGGCATCGCGCACGCGGTCTATGGAGGTGTGTTTGGCAAGGAAAACGACGTGCTCGAAGACGGTCGCGTGAAACGTACCGGACCGGAGTTGCTGCATCCGTTCGTGCAATTCGGCCCCGGCGTGCCTTCCGGTCTCTGCCGCTACGAAAACGACGTCTTTGGCGCAGGCTATCGGGACAACTTCTTCGCCTCGCTCTTTAACCTGCACAAGGTAACCCGCCACGTGCTGCGGCCCGACGGCGCGACCTACGCCAGCACCAACAGCGATTTCGTGTCGAGCGACAACATCGACTTTCATCCGACGGACGTGCTCGAAGACGCGGACGGTTCGCTGCTCATCGTCGATACGGGCGGCTGGTACAAGCTCTGTTGCCCTAGTTCGCAACTGGCGAAGGCGGATGTGTTGGGGGCTGTTTATCGAGTGCGGAAACAGGACGCGCCAGCGTTGAAATCCTCTGATCGCAAAAGGGCCTATGAAAGGCTCACCGCGCCTCCGACCATGACAGAAAACAGCCTCGTCGTGACGAGCAAACGCATGACCTGGAATAAGGTCACTCCCGAACAGTTGCTTTCTTTGCTCAAGACCGCTCATGGAATCAAGAGCGCTGGAGACTCAGCCCGGACTATCCGCGCCTGCGCAGAGGTCTTCGGCCGGGTCAGATACAAGGATGCCGCTATTTTCCTGCTCGACGCCGTGGAGAACGCAGGACGGGATGTCGCCCTCGAAGGCGGGTTGATCCGAGCGCTCATCGACATCGCCGATGCCACACCGCCACGACTGGTGTTGGAGGTTGAGGTCATCTCGCGGTCCAGTCCCGGCTACAAGCCGACCCCGCAACGAATCCGCGCCGCCCTCATTGCCCTCGACCAGATGGACGGCGGCGATCTGAAGGCATCGGAGGTCCTGCGGTTTCTCACTGCATCAGACAAGCGCCTTCGGGACGCCGCGATTTGGATCTATCGCCGACACCCTGAATGGGCGGCGGAAGGCGCCACGTTGGTCCGTGAACTCCTTTCCAAGCCACGGGCAAACGAGGAAAAGAATGATCTCCTTCGGATGCTCGCTGTTGCGCCACTGGTGCAGGTCGAGATCGCGAAACGCCTCGACGCAGCGCCGCCCGCCGAAAAGGCGCTGCTCCTTGAAGCCGTCACGGAAGCACATCCGAAAGAGTTCGCACAGGAATGGGTCGCCGCCGTCCGCGCCCTGCTCGGAGACAAAGATCACGCCGTTGCCGGCGCGGCCGTGAATGCCGCCCGCGCCCTCAGCCCCGACGCAAAGAAGCCGCACCCGGCCGCGAACGAACTGAAACCGTTGCTGGCGACGATCGCCCGCGATACCACGCGTCCGATTGACCTCCGACTCGATGCGCTGCTGGCTATCGCTGGGCCGCTCGACGGGATCAATGGGGCATTACTCGATCTGGCAGCGGGCGCTCTCGATCCGGCGCAAGCCCCGGCGACCCGGGCCCGAGCGCTTCAAGTTCTCCAACGCGCGAAGTTTGCCAAAACCGACCTTCTGAAACTGGCGGATGTGATGTTGCGTGTCGGGCCGCTTGAACTGCCGCGCCTCTTGACGGTCTTCGAACAGCTGCCCGATGAAGAGCTCGGACTCAAACTGCTCTCGATCCTTCGCCAGTCCAAAGCTGCGAAGAGCCTCCCGGCGGCCAGCGCACGCACGTTGTTCGCGAAGTTTCCTGCGGCCGTGCAAACGGACGCCACGGCCCTGATCGCAAGCCTCGATGCCGACGCCGCGAAACAAGCCGCGCGCCTTGACGCCCTGCTCACGGACCTGAAGTCGCATCCCGGGGACATTCGCCGCGGCCAGACGATCTTCAACAGTTCGAAGACCGCGTGCGTCGCATGCCACAAAATTGGCTACCTCGGCGGCACCATTGGTCCTGACCTGACGCGGATCAGCGACGCGCGGGGCGAGCGCGACCTGCTCGAGGCGATCGTCTATCCCAGCGCGAGTTTTGTTCGAAGTTACGAACCCGTGATCGTGGCCACGAAGTCCGGTGACGAACATAGCGGCGTGTTGCGCAAGGACGCGCCCGACGAACTTGTCATCGCCACCGGCGCGAACGCCGAAGTGCATGTCGCGCGCGCCGACGTCGCGGAGCTGCGTCCCGGCGCCGTCTCGGTCATGCCGCAGGGTTTGGACGAACAGCTCAGCAAACAGGAACTCGCCGATCTGCTCGCCTTCCTGAGGAACACGAAGTGGGGCGCGCAGTAGGGGCGGAAGCTCCAGGCGCCGCTTATGAAACTTTCCGCTGCCTTCCTCCTTCTCTGCCTCATCCCGTCCGCGGCCGCTGATCTGCGAACCGGCACGGCGACGGTGAACATCAATCCGGCAACCGGCACGCCGCTGGCCGGTTATTACCGCCAGCGCGGCGCGGAGGGAGTCCTGGACGACCTCTACGCGAAGGCCGCCGTGCTCGACGATGGGAAGACCAAAGTCGCCCTCGTCGCGTGCGATCTCATCAGCTTGCCGCGACACACAGTGCTGGAGGCGCGCAAGCTGATCGAACAACAAACCGGTATCCCCGGCGGCAACGTGATGATCTCCGCCACGCATCAGCACACTGGACCGGTGATCGCGCGCGAGTCCGCGCGCGACGATCTGGACGGCGGCAGCAGCGCGCTGGGCAAGGCTTACACCGACGACCTCCCAAAGCTGATCGCGAAATGTGTCGCCGATGCCAACTCGAAGCTCGCTCCGACGCGCGCCTCGTACGCGCGCGAGTTCGAACACCGGCTCGCATTCAACCGCCGTTTTTGGATGAAGGACGGCACGGTCGGCTGGAACCCCGGCAAGCTGAATCCGAATTCCCTCCGGCCCATCGGCCCGATCGATCCCGAGGTGGGCGTCGTCTATTTCGAGACATCCGATCAGAAGCCGCTCCTCACCTACGTCAATTTCGCCATGCACCCGGACACGACAGGCGGCGCGCGGATTTCGGCCGATTATCCCGGCGCGCTTTCCCGCGGCCTGGCGAATTACAAAGGGCCGGACATGCTCACCCTGTTTGCCAACGGCACGTGCGGCAACTTGAACCACGTGAATGTTAATTGGGCCGGACGCCAGCAAGGCACGAATGAAGCCAATCGTCTCGGAACGATCCTCGCCGGCGCGGTCATGAAGGCTTACATGGACCTGAAGCCGGTTTCCAACAGCACGGTCCGCGTCCGAAGCGAACTCGTGCAGTTGCCCCTCGCGAAAATCACCGACGCTGACGTGATGGAGGCTCAGTCGGTCGTAAAACGGATGGCGGAGGCGAAGTTCATGGAGTTGGTCAAGGCATTCAAGGTTCTCGACGTCGCGGCGCGTCAGGGCAAGCCGATTGAGGTGGAGGTGCAGGTGATGGCGATGGGCGACGAGCTTGCGTGGGTTTCGTTGCCCGGCGAAATCTTTGTCGAGCTGGGACTGAACATCAAAGCCGTGTCGCCGTTCAAGCAGACCCACATTGCCGAACTCGCGAACGGTTCGATCGGTTATATCCCCAATCGCTCCGCGTACGCCGAAGGAAACTATGAAGTTGTGAGCGCGCGCTGCGACGAAGGTTCAGGCGAGCTGCTGGTGACCGCGGCTGTCAGAATGCTAAACGAGATCTTCCAGGAGGCAAAACCAACGATTCCGCACGGCAATTAAGGAGTGTTGCTCGGCAGCGACAGTTTCTTGAGCACGTCCGCCGCGCGAGTGCTTACGCTGGCGTCCGGGTGATTCTCGAGCTCGCGAAGGGCGGGCAGCGACGCGCTCGCGTCCGCGCCGATCTCCTCCAGGAGTTTCATCGCCTGCGCGAGGTGGAAGGGATGAGTTTCCTTCGCCCGGAGCATTTCGATGAGGACCGGCAAAACAGTTTTGACTTGCTGGCGGTCGATCTGCCAAAGCGCGCGGCAGGAGTAGAATCGCACGTTGTTGTCCTTGTTGGTCAAAGCCGAGACCAGTGCGGGAACTGCAGCAGCTCCGATCTGGCCGAGCACACCCGCCGCCTTGCCGGTTCCGTTGTTCAAATCATCAGGGATGACTTGGATTGCGACGTTGGTCCGGCGATCGATGTACCAGAGCGCATACGCCGCATCGATTCGGAGCTTCGGATCACCCAGACACTCTTCGATCGCGACCAGAGCCGGTTTGGCTATCGGACCAATCTGGCCCAATGCGCTCAACGCTTGCAGGCGCAAGTCGTTGTCGTCGCCCTTCAAAGCTTTCGTCAACGGCGCAACCGAGTCCCCAAGGAGCGGGCCTTTGCCTCGCGAGCCATACTCCGTCAACAAGAACGCGGCTGCTTTTCTCACTTCCAGATCCGGATCAGAAATGGCCCGGACTAACGTCGGGGCAATAGTCTCGGCATCTGGCTCAAGGTCCCGAATAAACCCCGCGAGGATGTGGGATCGTTCCGAACCGCGTGCCGTCTCAAACAGCCGCAACAGATGCGGCATGACTGCGCGCGCCACTTCCCTGCGATGCTCGTCCTGGAGCCCGCTCGCCACTTCCCTTGCCACTTCGGTGAGATCGCGGTTGGAGACCGGCTGGGGAATCTTTCGCTGAAGGAACGGCGGTGATTTTCTCCAGATGGCCTGAAGCAGACTGTCGTCCCTGGCGTTCTCTTTTTTAAACGCGTCAATCACGATTGGGACGCTGTTCGTTCCCAGTTCCCGGATTGCCTGGACTTGTTCTCTTCGTTTTTGCGGATTGAAGCCGTTCCTCTCTGCTACCATGAGATCGAACCATTCTTGAGCCGTCTTGCCTCGGTACCTTGCTGCATTCGCGTCGGGTTGCCGGTTCCCCAGGAAGAGGGCCGCGAACGCAACGAGACAAACGACGACTACGACCCACCGGGCTCCTCTTCGCGATCTGCCTGGAGTCTGTTTGGACATCTAGTCGGCGATAAACCGTCTCTATTCAGCCCCGAAGGGTGATGGCGAGCGTTTCCATTCATGGAACAATTACGACTCACGACGTCCGCCCTCTTGTAGTCGCCTAAAGCAAACCCGGCTGGCTCCTCGTTCCCGTTTTCAACCCGAGCTTCTTGAAACTCAGTTCGGTCGCCACGCGGCCCTGGGACGTGCGGTTCAGATAACCCTCCATGATCAGATACGGCTCGTAAACCTCCTCGATTGTGTCCGGCTCCTCTCCCACCGCGACGGCCAGCGAGTTCACGCCCACCGGACCGCCGCCAAACTTCACGATGACGGCTTCGAGAATGCGTTTGTCCATTTCATCGAGCCCGTTCTGGTCGATCTCCAGCATCGCCAGGGCCTTGTCGGCGACGGCGCCGGTGATGCGGCCGTCGTGTTTGACCTGGGCGTAATCGCGGACCCGGCGGAGCAAATTGTTCGCGATGCGGGGTGTGCCGCGGCTGCGCCGGGCGATTTCATGCGCGCCCGCGTCTTCGACCTCGACATTCAACAAACGCGCCGACCGGACGACGATCTGCTGCAATTGTTCGGCATGGTAATAGTCCAGCCGCTCACGGACGCCGAAGCGCGTCAGGAGCGGGGCGGTGAGCAACCCGCTGCGGGTCGTGGCGCCGATGAGCGTGAAGCGCGGCAGGTTCAGTCGCACGCTGCGCGCGTTGGGTCCCTGGTCGATGATGATGTCGAGTTTGAAATCCTCCATCGCGGGGTAAAGATATTCCTCGATGGTTTTTTGCAGGCGATGGATCTCGTCGATGAAGAGCACGTCGCCCTCTTCGAGGTTGGTGAGCAGGCCGGCGAGGTCGCCCGCCTTTTCGATGGTCGGTCCGCTGGTGGACTTGAGATTCGCGCCCATGGCCTTGGCGAGGATGTTGGCGAGCGTGGTCTTGCCCAGGCCGGGCGGGCCGCTCAGGAGGATGTGATCGAGCGCCTCGCCGCGTTGCCGGGCGGCGGCGACGGCGATTTCGAGCCGTTCCTTGACCTTGGCCTGGCCGGTGAATTCCGAGAACAGCGATGGTCGCAACGTCATTTCCAACGCCGCGTCCGGCTTGGCCAATACTTCCGAAATCATACGCTCCGCCATCGCGCGTCAGAATGCGGAAAGCGCAATGGAGCGGCAAGGGGAAAGAGTCGCCGCGCGTGCCTCCGGTGCATCTCCGATTTGTTGGTAGCAGCAGGCGTCCCGCCTGCCGTAGAGGGCGGCATCTTGCCGCCTGGAACCGGCGACGAGATTCAAGGCGCGCTCCGATTTCGCTGGTGGGTTCCGCCGGGCGAGACGCCACGGCTCTACGGCAGGCGAGACGCCCGCCGCCACGCGCATTCGGCCACCGCCAACTGGGAGATGCACGGCGTGCCTCGGAGCAGCGTTGGCAGACGAATTAATCCCGAGTCGCCGGAGTTGAAAACCCCATCGACTTCGATAGGCTTTCGTCGTGATCCCGCGATGTCAACGCGAGCAGGACGACTTTGCGTTGGCGCAACCTTTCACTGCTCCCCTACCCTGATTGTGACATGAACACGCGCACCTTCGAACGACGGAAAGACACCGCGCGCCGCCTGACGCGCCGAAGTTTCATCAAAGCAGGAACCGCCGCCGCGCTGACCGCCGCGTCGTGGAACCGGGTCCTCGGCGCCAACGAACGCATCGGCATCGGCCTCATTGGCTTTGGGCTGATGGGACGAATCCACGCGCGCAACTTCAAGTCGCAACCCGACGCCCAGGTCGTGGCAGTGGCCGAGACGTATCGCCCGCGGATGGAGGCCGCCGCGGAATTGATCGGGGGCAACCTGGCGCAGTACCGCGACTTTCGAAAACTGATCGAGGACAAAGAGGTCGATGCCGTCGTGGTGGCGACGCCCGATCATTGGCACGCGTTAATGACGATGATGGCCTGCGCGGCGGGAAAGGATGTTTACGTGGAGAAGCCGCTCACGCTTTTCGTTCGCGAGGGTCGATGGATGGTCGATGCGGCGCGCCGCCACAAACGCATCGTGCAGGTGGGAACGCAACAACGGTCCGGCCCGCATTATCAAAAGGCGCGTGAGCTGATTCGCGGCGGACGGCTCGGGCAACTCGTTTCCGTGCAATGCAATTTTTTCCGCAACGTCACGCCGGGCTTTGGCAATCCGCCGGATCAGGATCCGCCATCCGATTTGGACTACGAAATGTGGCTCGGTCCGGCGCCAAAGCGACCGTACAATCCCAATCGCGCGATCTATCATTTCCGCTGGTTCTGGGATTACTCCGGCGGGCAGATGACCAATCTCGGCGCGCATTCGCTGGATATCGTGCATTGGATCGCCGGCGTAAAAGGTCCGACCGCCGTGACGAGCGCGGGAGGCCGCTTCTTTCTCAAGGACAACTGCGAGACGCCCGACTTACAGGATGTGTTCATCGAGTATCCTGGTTTCCATACCGTGTGCCAAATCCGCGAATGCGCGGCGGGCTTCGACAAATCCGGGAGGAGCGGGGTCGATTTCCAAGGCAACAAAGGCACGATGTCGCTCGGCCGGGCAGGTTTCGAAATCGTGGGGGACAAGAAGGAGAATCCAACGAACATCGTGGCGCGCATCATGGGGGGCCATCCCGTGGGGGGACCGCAACCGGCGCCCGGAGAAAGCGAACAGCTTTGGACTGACGCCGCCAAAGACGTGTCAGGCGATGCGAGAGAGCAAAACGTCCTGCACGTCCGGGACTTTCTCGACTGCATCAAGTCGCGGAAGGAGCCCAGCTCGGAATTGGAAAGCGCTCATCGCGTCGCGACGGTCTGTCACCTGGCGAATATTTCGATGAAGACCGGCCGCAAGATTCGTTGGGACGCGGAGAAGGAAGAGATCATCGGCGATGCGGAAGCGGCGAAGATGCTGGCGCGGCCCTACCGCAAGCCGTGGGACGCGGAGCTCCGGGCGTTGGGGGTATCGTAAAGACTCCGGACGGCTTGCGCGCGATGATGTCGTCCGAAAACATCGGGTTCTGATTGGTTGTCACCTGCGAGGAGGATCATTCGCACGCCAGGACGGCGCGATTATCATGTTGCGTATTCTTCACGCACTTTGCGTGAGAATCACGCGGTCTCCAATTCTCACCGGGCAGTAACCGAACAATCTCGCGGCCTCTTCGATCGGCACAAACAGTGCTGAACGGAATATTCAGTCGGCGCATCGACGAGTAGCATTCCGGATGATACACGGCTTGCGTCGGCGTCGTGCACCCAAACGCACAGCGATCGAGAGCCCTATGCAATCGGAGGCACACTTCCCAAGGCCGTCGTGTCATTCATACGATGCGGTTGACTCGATTACCTGGCCCAAAACCAACGAACATTTATGAATGCTCAAGAGCATTTGCCCCATCGATCTTCATTCAGGAGTTTCATTGTCGCCACTAGTGGTATATGGAATTTTCTCCGGCGTGCCTCCGTCCTCTGTTGCGTGCTGGCCGGATTCGTGTTCCTGGGAGCTGTGTCCGCGCAGGCCGCCGTTGCGCCGGTCATCCTGCCCATTCCAGACCAGGTCACATTGGAAGACCAGCCCATCCTCGAGGTGCCGTTCGCGGTCTGGGACCCGGACACGTCGGCAAGCCAACTCCTGTTTTCCACCAGCCTTTCATTCACGAACGGCTTCTGGCCGCGCGATTCCAACTTCATCATCATCGGCGGCAGCGGCACTAATCGTTGGTTCTCCATCTATCCACCTCCGAACGCTTCGGGTCTGGCTTATGGGCTGATCACAGTTTCCGATTCGACCTCTCAACCACCCGTGGAGGCCCGCTTCCAAGTGCGGATACAACCCGCCAACGACGCCCCGCGTCTGTCGTCGATTCCGAGCCAGGTCGCGCTACAAGGTCAAGGCGCGATGACCATTCCCTTTACCGCCACGGATCCGGACAACGCGCTTTCCTCGCTCCGGTTCCAGGCCTGGAGTTCCCGACAACGTGTCGTGCCCAATGCGAGCCTGCAGTTTTCGCCGGTAATCGGCCTCACGAACCGCAATCTCCTCGTCATCCTGTCCACGAACAACCTCCCCGGCTCAACTGCCATCACGATCCTGGCCGACGACGGGAACACGACCCACACCACATCGTTCATCCTGACCGTTCACCCGCCGGACTTCGGCCGCAGCAGCAATCCGATCACAGGGGCAGCGTTTTCTTTCCAACCCGCCTGGGGCGACTTCAACGGCGATGGGTTGCTCGACCTGGTTGCTTCGACCTTCTCCATTCAGACGAATCGGGGCAACGGGCTGTTCAGTCAGGGAATCTCTTTGCCAAGCACGCAAGCCTCAAGTGCGGCGGCGGCAGACTTCGACGGCGACGGGGACCAGGACCTGTTGTTTTGTGGAAATACTGTCCCTCGTTTGTTTCGTAACAACGGCGGGGCTTCGCCTACTTTCTCAGATGTTTCAACCAACTGGGGTTCGCTGCAGACCTATCGCGGACAGCTTGTATGGACGGACATGGACGGCGACGGAGACCTGGACATCCTCGGTGGAACAAACGACATCCGGTGGCTACGGAACGACGGCGCTGGTGGGTTTACTGACACCGGAACGGGGATTCCCTCGCGAACCGTTGTCGGGATGCTCGCCGCAGGCGACTTCGACAACGATGGTGATCCGGATGTTCTGGCGCACACCTACTCGTTTGTCACGCCTCCCTACGGAGGCCCGCGCCTCTATCTGAACGACGGCATCGGCCGGCTGACTGACAGCCAGATAAGCTTGCCCCAAGGACTCACGAAGGCGGCTGGATGGACCGATGTTGACAACGACGGTTCACTGGACCTGTGGTTGGTGCAAGCGCAGTCGCTCAATGTGGCGACCAACTCGCTGGTCGTGTTGCGGCAGGTTTCCGGACGATTCTTCGAAACGTTCCGCCTGAATGACTCCGCTTCGGTAACGACGTTTCAGGCGGTCCTTGCGCCGCCCTGGGCCGATTTCGACAATGATGGCGACGTTGATTGCGTGGGACGCTTTTGGTCCCGTCTGTCTCCAGCCGGCAATTTCACCAACTATCCCTCGCTCTACCGAAACAACGGTGACGGCCAGTTCACCACGACAGGATTGCCAATCGCAACCGACACGGGCCAACTTCAGTCTCTGGCGGGAGATTTCGACGATAACGGCTCGCCCGACTTGCTTTATCGCACGGGCGCAACCTCGGGAAACTACCTGCCGAT
>JGI10216J12902_101553222_pt1 | contig 11559 bp, 18 predicted proteins | sample KanNatreferecore_FD_12902 | JGI IMG/M metagenome (IMG submission 12902)
CGATAATGGGTTCGCGTGAAAAGACTTGCCCCACAAGTCCGCCAAGGGTTCGCTTCGCGACGTTGTAGAACACGGCGCGGGTAAGGTACGCCGTGTACCTCGCCCGGTTTTCGTTCGACACGTCGGCGGCATTAGGGCGCGGTAGGTACTTATCAGCCCGGAATTTAACTTGCGCTTCGCCAGCGACGCAATCCGAAATGATTTCGTAGTACGGAAGGGTTTTCCGTAGTGCGTCATGTACGGTTGATGCGGGCATAGGTTCGGCCTCTAAGTTGGAAACTTAATCTTGATAGACTTCGCAGCCCTGTTTGACCCTTTAAGCACGCGATACCGCACAATATCGTACAAATGATCCTCGCTATCCGTGTCTACGTCGTCAATGTTATCTTCGTCACGCGGAAGCGACGGCAAGGTAGCTATTGCAGCTACGCAATTCGACATAAAGTAGAGTGCTGGCCCCTCGCCCTTCATCGCGCATTCTAGGCGTTCTCTAGTTAATTGCAATCCGATTTTCCGCGAACCCGGGGACTTATCCGAACTTTCCCAATGTACGTTTTCGTCGGCCATTTTCTTTTCGATAGTATCAATATCCGCTTCGCGTACGTCGCGTATTGAGTTATCGGCGGGGCCGGGCCACGGTAGCGAAGCGATTACGCCTAACTCTAACATTTCCTGTTCGCGTTCTTTGATCCCCTTGGCAATCGCGGACGCGGACAGCTTAAGGCCGACGTTCGTCCCTACCTCTTTTGAGCCATACCATTCGGCGAATACGACAAGGCTTCCGGCTGGCGGACAGAATACACGGCCGCCCGGCAAGTACATTTCCTCGCCGTTGCTTTCGGCAAACCATAGGACGGCGAACGGTTGCGACGATCCCCAATCGAACGCCCTATCCAGTTTCCAGCCCGGCGGTATCAACGTTGAATTACGGGCTAAAATTTCGCTAGTAGACGGGAACGGGATTACATGGATATTCTTTCGCCACACGTCGGACAACGCGCCGCCCGCGACTATATCCCAATCGCCCCAAAGCCACGCGGCCCTAATGTTTTCGTCGCTGATACTTTCAAGTTCGGCGATATACTCCGGCGAAAGGTATATGTTTTCCTTGTACGATCCGAATATAGATACTTGGGTTTTCGTGACGGGTTCGCGTTGCTGCGTTCGCGGGTTGAATACGTCAATAGTCTTTTTGACCAAATGGCCGTACGGGGCCGGGTCAATGAACCGGCGCTTAACGGCCGCATGGCCCGCGCCGTAGGGGTTCGTCGTGGCGAACACTTCCAACGGGATCGGCGGGAGGTAATAAACGCCTTTAGCGTTGCGTTGCGGGTAATCCTCAGGACGATATGACGAACGATTACAGGTCATCATGCGGTCAAACAATTCTAACGTCGGATACTTACATAGTTCGTTCCAACCGATAAATGGAAACTCTTGGCCGTGATAATTCCAGTAGTCATCTAGCTTTTTGATAGCACGGAATAGCAATTCTTCGCCGGTCGGCCATACCCATTTGTAATCTTGCGCCGAACTCAGAAACCGCGCCCCGTCGCCGAATTGGTTGAACCATCGTCGCGACTTGTTCACAAGGTCGTCAAGGTTCTTATATTCCCGGTCGAATATGACGCCGCGCCAAAACGACTTATAGCCGACGCCCACATTGCGCCGGAACCGCATTAGCTGTGTATCGGTTTTGCCCGGGCCACGCGCGCCCGTGTACATGGTGATATGCGCGCGGGAGTTAATCGCTAATTCCTGTGAACTCCCGGGTATCGGTGTCCATACGGCTTCGAACTGTTCGCGTTTGCGCCCCGTATGGAATGCGGTAGCCGCCATAGCCCTAGTCCCGGCTATGTTCAATAAGCTTTGTTTGCTGACCTACGGCGGCGCTTTCCCATTGTTCGTCAGTACCGAAATCCTTCATAATCATTACGCGGTTATTGTTGACGGTTAGGTTATTGGTTACGCCTTCGCCCTTCGGCACAAACCCGCGCAATTCAGCGTACAGCTTGAACGCCGCAAGCTTGTCCTTATTGTCGGCCGCATTCTCGCCGACTTCGTATATACGCCGGGCGACTTGCTGTTTTGTGGGCAAGTATTCGTCCGGGCCGAACTGTTCCAGCAATTCGGCTTGACGTTGCAACACGTAAAGGTCGTACGGCCATAGGTTCGATATGCGAAGCGCCGTAGCGGTATCGTTGCCGAACACCGTCAAGGCCGCGCGGAAAGGATCGGTAGGCGTGCGTAACAACGCTTCCGCAAAGCGGTCCTTTTGTTCCTTTTCGGCCTCAGGGTCCGGCGCTACGGCCGGGGCCTGAAACGGTGCCCATGGTGCGTTCATTCGCGGCGCTCTAACAACGTCGCAACACGTATCAGATTAGCGTTAACTTCGTCAATCCGTTCGTGAACGCTGTTGACATTATCGCGCACGTCGCGGAACCGATTTTCGGCGCGAGTTTCTAAATCCCGTATCGCGTTGCCCACATTACTGTCGATTTGCTGGCGGCTTTGGCTCAATAGTTGCGCGATATCCTCCCGGGTTTCTCCCCGGGCTAGCCCCTGTCGGCCGCGAATATCCGTTAGTAGATCGTAAATGGCCTTTAATGGGCCTTGATAAAACATAACGTTAGCCGCGTCAATTTTAACGCCGCCGCCAACGTCCATATGTACGGCTTCGGACTTCGGCTTAAAGTACGACGCTTTTAGGTACAGTAGCGCCCCGGCCGCCGGTATTAACACCGTCAACAGTGCGGCTAGTAATTTCAATGTCGGGTAATTGTCCAAACCTTCTAACGGTATCGGCGGGTACGCCGGTTCCGTCGTCGCTATTGTCGTAAACAGCAACAGTAACGACAGGCTTAGCGTCGTCAGTTTCGCCCAATGCATCTAACCCCGCCCTGAGGCAAGAGTATAGCGCCCCCGCCCCCCATATGGCATGACTGCCGATCCCAAGCGAATACGTCAGCGTATCCGGCGAAAGCCGCCATAAGCATAGCGCCATATACGCTAACGTCACCGCACACACGATAGAACAAATAGCCCGCGTTCGCGCCGTCCAAGGCAAACCGTTTCCGTTGAACAGCAGCGCAACAAACCAAGCGAAGGCGCATGTTAGCATTACAGCGGCGAACAATTGCCATGGAATGCCTAACCCCTGAGGCCCCGGAACCGACAGATACTTAAACGCGCCTTTAGATATCGTTTCCGGCGTTGCAACCGTAGTCAACCCCCAATTTAACATACATGCTGCTAAAATCCACTCTGTCGCGCGATTACAGCAATATTTTCCCGCCGAAGCGGTTCCAATTAACATGTCGTTCAACTCCGATTTAGCTACGACGCCCGTCCGGGTCTAGTAGCCGTTCAACCGGCGAACGCGGCTTAGGTTGCGCCGGGACAGGCTCTACGACAGGTTCGGGCACGGGTAGCGGTTGCCCAACTTGCGGGAGCGAAGCCGGAACTACGATAGGGGCTGACGGTTCGTCAATCGTACGGTGCGTCAATTTGGCTTTCACGCGCGCAACAAATCCCGGCTTACGCTTGGCTGTCGGCTTCGCCGTAACCGGCGGCTTTGTCGGTTTCTTATCCCATTCGGCCGGGCGAGGTTTCGGCGGTTCGTGACCGCACGTCGCCCCGGCAATAACCGAAGCGTCAACGTAGTCTTGATCGTAAGCGGTTTGGCCCAATACTTCGTATTCAGCCTTCGGAATTATACTACAAACTCCTACCACACTGGCGGGTAGTTTGGTCGAAGCGCAAGCCCCTAAGCTTACAGCCGCGAGCAATATCAAGCAAACGTGTGTTAGCTTGAACGGCCGCCGTATTTTCTGCCGCGATTGCTGCCGCATGGTCGTTCCATCCCTCTGTATATACCTTATGGTGCCACACAAGGTACGCCCCGATTACGGCGACAACTGCCGCCCCGATCCCGATAAGCTTCGCCAGCCATGCGGGGCCAAGTACGCCCGAAAGCATGACCTTTGCGGCGGCCCATATCATGGCTAGCGCCTTCCGGTTCGTACGTCGTCAACGGTTCGACGTACTGCCGCAATCAATCCGAAGGATACGAATGCAAGGATACCGCATACGACGAACAGCCAAACGCCCGGCGGTATTTTGTGTAGGAACGACACGCCGGTACCTACGGCTTCGTCGGGTATGGCGTCGCGATTGCCAGTAAACCACGTCCAAGCCGAATACAAGTACCCGGAAAACGTGTCCCATAGCCCGGCGAGGAATGCGAGGATAGCGCCCCACGCTGTAGCGACTACGCCCCGTTTTTGCGGGATCGTATCCGGGGCGACTTCCTCGACTATTTCCGGGTCAGCTTCGGCGCGTTCCTTCGTAACGGGACGCTTGAAACCTTCGTCCATTGCGTAACCGACTTCGCGTACCAAGTCGTCGCGCATTGCTTCGTATTCGTCGGCGGACTTGGGGGCGGTTAGATCGTAGTCGCGTTCGTCCCAATCATTCAGGAACCCGGCGATAGCACCGGCAAGCCTGCCGCCGTACGTCCCGTCAATTCGCGCGGTATAGTAGTTCATTGCTTTCAGGTCGCGTTGTAGGTCCGCCGTAACAGACGAACGCCCGTCCGGGCGCGGGCGCGGGGCCGGGATCGGCAAGGGTGCGTCGTCGTTTGCAGCGTCCTCAGGCTCGCTAGGGAAGGTCGTAGGTTCGTCAATTTCGATTTCCCGTACGAATGCGCCCTTGAGGCCGCGCGACAGCTTTAGGCGCGGTTGTGCGGCGGCCTCGCCCTTCGTGATTTGGCCGTTTTGGTTCACGTCCAACCCCTTGTTTGCAAAATACGCCTTAGTCGTCTTGTCGCTGTCCCGGTCGAACAGAACATACGACGACGGCTTTCCTACGGCCTTCGGCCAAAGGATAGCCATATACAGGTCATCTATCGTTTTCAGTTTGCCCTTGTACGGCAAAAAGTACTTGCGGACGTAATCAAGTTGTTCGACGGCCGTCATACGGGCCAAAGCTTCTACGGTTGTCCCCAATTGCTTCGCCGTGTCGCGCATGAACTGGATAAGTCCAGTAGCCGACGATTTGGGGTTACGAATTGACGGGCTGAATGTTTCGGCGCTTTCGAACGCCATACACGACATAAAGTCGTTAGGAGGGAACCCGAATTCATTGGCTATGCGGATAGCCTTCCGTGCGAATTCGTTTGATACCTTGCCGCCCCATGCGAGTTTCATATAAAAACCCTGTCGCAGTTGCCCGCGACAGGGTTAACACAACTTAAGTAGATCGGCAATCGGCTTGGGGATAACGCCCCTATTCGGTGCGCCAGATACCCGCGCCCTTCGTACCGGCCGGGACGTTCCAAGCCTTTGCCATATTTTCGTCAACCGTCACGCTACGGACGATGAACTTTTTCGGTTCCAGCCGGTTCGACGCCGACGATACGGTAGACGCAATCCGCTTTGCCGGGTTCGGGTTGTCGCCGGTCGCCGGGAGGAAAAACGATTGGCCGACGTTCATAACTTCGAAGCCGTAGACGGTCGAACCACGGCCGCCACGACGCGGGGCCGGGGGCGGAATGTCCGATGCGAAGTTGTACGACTTGGTACCGGCCGGGGCGGACGCCTGAGGGGCGGACGCCTGAGGAACAGGAACGGTCGCCGCCGGGGCGGGAGCACCCCACACGGCTTGCGGGGCCGGTGCGCCGCCGCCCGGGTTCGCGTGAACGTTCATTCCGAGTTCGGTCGCGCGATAAGCAATCTTGTCGCCCTGTCGCATGTTCGCATTGTATTCGACAAGCGGGCCGCGCGGATCGTTGACCAAATGCGCCATTTCGGCCTCAGTCGCCATAAGCGGCACATTGTCGGTACGGGCCTTGACGGCTTCCGCCAGCAAATCGCGGGCCGGTGCGGCGGCCGATGCGGCCCCCTTGTTGCCTTTACCGCTACCTTTCTTCGCCATGTTCGTAACTCCTATCGGGTCCGGGGATCGGCCCGTATTCGTAGGTTACGAATTACGCCAATCAGTGTCAAGCCCCCTAAATGCCTCCCCCAACTGTTCGGCGGAATGTTTGGCCTGTATGCGGGCGAGCAATTCGCGGTGTAAAATTGCAACCTCTACGGCAATGTCGCTGTATGGGTCAGCGATGCTTACTCGCCGGGTCGCCGTATCGGTGTATATGGGTTCCATGCGCCGACGCTACGCCGGGACACGTTACGAAAAAGTTAACAAAAGTTTCACGGCGCGTTAACCTTAATAGATTGCTATTGACCTACTGCCAGCGGATGAATTCGCCGTTAGCTACGGTGTTGCCGTACGTAGCTTCGCATATGGAACGCAATACCTTGCCGTTCCATCCTTCCTGTTTATAGTGATCGCACCCTAACAAAAGTACGACGCGTTCCACTTTGGGTACTCGCCGGTAGGACCATATACAGCCGCATTCCCAATCAATTGTAATCCGTTGATCCTCAATAGTCGGATGGACGTATGCGGCGTAAAAGCTGTTCCGTGCTACGGCAGGTCGTTTTTGCTTTTCGTCCCTTGTCATGACATAGCCCCATTGTTTCAACGTATCCGGTCGCAACTGTCCAAAGCGTGATATGACCCGGATGGCGTACCTTGGTATCGTTCCATATAGCGTCTAGGATCGGCCTTAGTTCCGGCCGGTGCGGAGCTAGCTTTACCGGGAGCGGCGGACTTCGATACCGGCGGCGAACCTTACGCAAGGCAACCATTCCACTCTTATACCGCTTGATCCTGTACGCCATTGTCAGCCCCAAACGAAACCGCCGGGAGGTTGCCCGCCCGGCGGCCCGTAGTCAACCGTAGTTACGCCGCAAGCTTCATAATATCCCCGGCGGCGCGTTCCAGTTCCAGCCGCTTGTCAGTTTGCGCGATACCGCGAGCGTAGGCGGTAACGGCCGTAGTCACGTCCCAAGCGGTTTCAATCGGGCGGCCTTCCTCTACCGTGTGAACCATCTTGATAGGGTCAACAAGGCGCTTGCCGAACCGTGAGGCAAGGAAGGCGTCCAACTTGTCGGGCGCAATCATCGCGGCTTGCGCCGCCGCGATACCGTCCGTAACCGACTTGGACGACGAATTCGCATACGCGAGTAGCGCGGGCGTAACTTCATCAATCCAACGATCCGGGGCCGAAACCGTATGACGGATTTTGATTTCGGTATAGTCGGAGGCTCCCCAGACAATTCGGTTGCAACAAACGTAGTCGAACAGGAAAGTTCCCAAGCCGAACGTCTTATCGCCAACCTCCGAATTCCACAGAAAGAACCCGCGAGCCATTGAACCGGATTTGCCGTTACGACGGTTCGGAACTTCAATCCGGTTTTCCTCATCGCAGAGGAAAACGAACATATCACGGTCGGACGCGTACAGCGTAGTATTGTCCTTAGTGACGGTAACGGCCTTTCCGAACTCGCCCGGGACTTTCCATTCGCCCGTCACGCCGTCGCCGATACGGCGCGTAAGCGTGTCCAGAATGTCGGCGTTCCAGATACGGCCGTACTTCGGACCCGTAGCCGCGCGAAGCATTGACGAACCGTTTTTGTACAGCAACAGCCCAACGTCTTCAATGTTGCGCTTGAACTTAAGGCCGTAATTGATGCAATCCGCCGCCAGCGGGGCCGGGATCGTACGAAGGTAGCCGCCGGGGGCTTCCGCCAGTTGGGCAAGCTGACCGAACGCCCAATGTGTGGGGGCGTAGCCGTTGCCAGCCGGGCCGACAATCTCAAAGCCCTTATGCGGGTCGGCCGGATCGGGCCGGGCTTCAATCTTGCGGACGTTGACGACGCGTTCGGCCGACTTGTCCCGAACGTTGTGGAAATGGTTGCGCATGTCGAACAGAGAAGTAAACCGTTCGTCGTCGGGACGGGTCGCCCACTGATTAGAAGCCTTCATAAGCGTAGTCATTGAACTAAACTCCCTTGGTTGACCCGGTTCCTAGCCGGGAATGCGCGTTTGTAGCGCAACCGCCGAACCCTGTCAAAGCCTAACTTTCCGACGTTGGGGTTACGGTTAAAATTCCGTTAACACCCCGGTCAGCCCGTTAAAGTTACTTGTTCGTTACTTCCAACGATCCGCGTTGCTGCCATCCTAAGTACGAACAAAGCGCCGACGCTAATTCAAACCATCCGTAGCAAGTTACGACGTGGTAGCCGTTCCGGCGCATGGCTTCCTGAAACTTGATTTGATCGTCGCTACGGCCGCCGTTCTTTCGGTTGCGGTATTCCGGCAACTTAAGTTCCGCCCACATGCCATGGAAGCCTAGACGGGGTACCGGCAGGAACACGTCCGATACGCCGGGTTTGACGCCTTCGGCTTTCAGTTTCGCCGCCGTTGCCGGATGCCTCAGGCCGCCGGACGGAATAGCAAACGCTAAATTTAGATCGGGGTACGTGTATTGCCCCGTCGTGGCAATCCACTGGAATACGGCGGCTTGGTTGCCGTGTTCTGTCCCCGACGCCGCTAGACTTTCCGGGGTTATAATCTTCGAAGGGTCTACGGCGTCGGGGTTCACTCGCCTTTCACGACGTTGCCCCCGGAAGTGTGTATAGCGTTTCATCGGCGCTTGTCAGTTCCCCGTATCGCAACCCGGCGCGGCGTAGGTCATGCGGCGGACGCCGTGACGATCCGGCGGCCCCGGGATCGGCTGGCAACGCCTTTCCCATACGGCGATACGTTCCGCCTTTTCGCGTTCCTCAGCGTCCGACAGCTTCGGCACGATGATAACGCTAGGGACGGGTTCGGTTCTGTACGTCGAAACGGTTACGCCGCTTCCGGTACGCTGAATAACCGTCCGATAGCCTTGGGCGTCGGCGGCTGTCGCCGCCAGTAACGCCCCAATTACGATCAAGCTACGCATAGTCGTTACTCCGGTTAGAGGGAAGGGAACGGGCGCTAGTCGCGCCCGAACCCCATAGGTAGTTCCATGTTTTCCGCTTCGTCCAATTTGCCTTCGGCTTCGTCGTACGCCGATTGCAGGTCACTATGAATGCTTTCAACGTCCAAGCTTTCGATTGCTTCAAGCTTTTCCGCCGTCGCCGATTGCTGCAAATTGTCCGGCAAGTTATCTTTCCATTCGACGTAACTTTCCCGAACTTCGTTCAAGGCGTTGCCAGCGTCCTCAAGCTTCGACAAGCCTTCCGAAATCAGGTCAAGGGCCGTCCGTATGTCGGCGCACGCCGCCGCCCATTGCTGCGGACGTGAGGGCGGCCGAACACGCTTCGGCCGCTTGGCCGGGACAGGTACCGCCGGGGCGGCCGGGGCCGGATCGGCCGGGACGGATGAATGCGACGCGTCCATATGTGCTTTCAATACGTCGGCGTTCGCGAAGCCCCATTTGCATACGGGGCATTCCACTGAGGAACCGGGAACGGTCGGTTGTCGGGGTTCGTCGTTCATGTTCGTTGTCCTTAGTCCATTGGCCCGGCTACGACAGTGTAGCCACGTTTGCGGAGTTGCGCACAACGGAACACGGCGTCAGCCTTCGTCAGCCACAAAATTTCCCGTTCCTCGCCGTATTGCGTGCGATAGCGAATACCGAAGTAGTCGTTTTCGACGCGCGTAGCGTTCGACAGGATGCGGCGAAGGTCGTTCGCGGCGTTAGGTTCTACGAAGTGTACCCGGTCGGCCATTGTCGTAACTCCCTTTCAACCCGTCTAATGTACGTCAGCCGAGTTGCGGTGTCAAGCTACGATTTGGTACGTTACGTATACGGTTAAGATCGCGTTAACGCTTGGTAGACCATCCGCCCCCGCTGGAAGTCCAGCCGCCCACAATGTCGGCCGGGGGTTTCGTAGACCATCCGTCGTCCGGCGCGGCCCATGGCGCGGGCGCGGCCGGGGGCTTGGGCGCGGTTGACCATTGCGCTTCCTTGGCGTCGGCTTCGGCCGCCCGTTGCGCCAGCGTGACCCGTGGCGCGGCCTGAGGGCTGGCGAGATATTCGGCCCAAGTCCGTTTGCTACCGTCGCCGGTAGGCATGGCGTTTAAGAAATTGTCACGGCAAACCGGACAAGTTACGTTCCGGGTATCCGTCGTAACGCTTTCGCCGTTCCCGACGAAATCGCATAGCGCGACAATTGGCGAACCTCCCGCCTTGAGTTGTTCGAAGATATCGGGTCGCCAAAACGCAAGATATTGATGGATTAGCATGGTCAGCCCTTAACGTACGCAACGCCACTCTACGGGTCCGTTGAAACCGGCGTCGCGTACTAGTTCGCGGATTTCAACGGTTCGCCGTATCGCATATAGCACACATGCGCGGTACGACGCAAATTCGCTTAGCCCGTCGCCGTCGTCTAGCGGCTGTACGACGCCGCCGATTACGATAGCCCATACTAGGAACGTCATAACTGTACGCCGGGTACGTTACGTTGCTTGTACATGCGTTCCAGCTTGTCGGCTATCGTCCATGCGTCGTCCCCGCTACTGGCGAGTTCGAACGCGGCGGCCCATGTCGCGGCGTGTAGCATTTCCCCGGAGTTCGGGTTCGCGCTAACGCGTACGGCTAGTTCGTCCATACCCTCGATTTTACGAAGGCGGATGATCTTATGCGCCTTGGCGACGGCCTCAATTGCTTTTCGGTCGATTGGCATTTAGACGATCCCCTTTGATACGTGGTAAAGCTTCAAACCGTTCGTTGAACGTATTCGGGTTGACGATTGGCGTTATGATTTTGATTTCGGGTTCGGCTGGCGGCTTCGGCGTTTCGGCCTTGCGTTGGACAGCCTGAGGGTAGCGAACCCGCCCGCGCCGGTAGCGGACGGGTTCACTAATTAGCGCGGCGTAGAGGGTCGCCGCGTACATCATGCGGCGCGTTTCACGGTTCGCAACGCCGGATACGCTTGACGGTCGCCCACACGAATAGGCCGCCGGGCGTATTGGTTCAAGTAGAGCGTAAGACGCGCGACGAAACGATATTGAGGATAGCGCGTCCCGCCCTTGAACCATCCGTACAGCGTCGTGGCCTTCAAGTTGTCGTTCGTGTCACGTTGAATACGCTTCAAGCACGCGTTGAACGATATTCCCTCGATTTGCGCCATTGTTTGCAGCAATGTACGCAACACGTCTATAATCGGGTCTTTATTCCGAAAATTGTACGACGTGTTCATTTACGCCCCCGCCAATTCTTTAGCCATTTCGACGATAGTTGCGCGGGCCGAACGGGATTTGATCCCGGCGAAGTATCCGAGCAACTTTACGGCGTCACGGCTTTGAACTTGCGAGAATAGCGACGTGTTCGCGACTTGCGAACCGCCTTCGGTGCGGGCCTTGGGTTCGTCGTAGAAATACGCAATTCCGACGTGCAAGGCTTCGGCGATACGCTGCAAACGTCCCGCGCCGATCCTGTTTACGCCCTTTTCGTATTTCTGGATTTGTTGGAAGGTCACGCCGCAAAGGTCCGCCAGTTCGGTTTGCGACATGCATTGTTCAAGGCGTCGGGTTCGCACCCGGCGGCCTACTTCCACGTCCCGTTCGTCTGCCCGGCGTGCGCGGACATGCTTACTTGCTTGTGCCATACGAATAACTCCTATGTTGGCACTAGCAGCAAAGCGCAACCGAACGGGG
>JGI10216J12902_100440304_pt1 | contig 11555 bp, 10 predicted proteins | sample KanNatreferecore_FD_12902 | JGI IMG/M metagenome (IMG submission 12902)
TTCTTGCGGACCTGCCGGCACGGCCCTTTCACCACACTTTGCGCACGTTACTGCGCCTTTCGTGGCCGTCGATGGACTTGGTCGTGAACACCTGGCGGCCTTCGAGATGCCAATCGATCCGGCGCGTAAACCAGAGCCCCTCCGGCGTGCGCCCCCGCTCGAACGCGTAGCGGCACTTGTGCACCGCGCCCACCAGCCCCCCGATGACGTTGACGGATTCGGTCAGGTGAACGTCGGCCTTGACCAGAGCGGCGTCGCCTTCGTCCACCCAAATCCGCCCCGCCGCCTTGTTGATGAACCGGTCCTTGAAATTGCGGATCGGAAGATTCTTCGACGCCGGCTTGAAGTCCACCACCAGCGCCGCACGCCCGTCGATCGTCTCGCGCCCGACGAACTCGAATCGAAAGCGCTTCAATAAATCGTCCGTGATAGGAAAGTCGCTCTTCGTGAATGGCTTTCCTTTCACGTCCCCGTTGGCATCCTGGCGCAATTCCTTACCGGTTGTCAGCGAATCTTCATTCGCCTGGGCCGGAGACGGTTCATAGGCAGCCGGGAGCACCGGAGGCGTCGGATTGCTTTCGCTGCGCTTTTCCTGGCGATTCTTGAGCTTGCCCTGACTGTTGCGGTATTCGGTGACCTTGGTCCGCGTGTACGCATAGCGCGACTTGAAATCCCGATCGTTCCTGACTTCGACCTGGGCGCGCTCCAACACGCGCTTGAGAACATCCTCCACCTTCGGCAGCGAGTTCGTGTCCGGCTCCGCCAGTACCAAAGAGTGATTTCCCAGCACGAGTGCGACAACCAACCATTGCTTCAGAATTCTATTCATAAGACGTGCCGTTCAGTTGGACAAAGATATTCGATATGTATTCAATTCCGGCCGTCGGCGGCGGCAACGCCATCCTGCCCCTCAGGCGCCGTCGCATTCCACGCGGCCCCGAATGCCCCCGCGTACTCGCCCAACTGCGCTGGAACAATCCGCACGCTGTCCGTCCCGGTTCGCCACTCCATTTCGCGAACGAACCCTTCGAGCGGCTCGAACAGCGCCTTTCCTGCCCGCGCAATTCCCCCTCCAATGACCGCGATTTCCGGATCCAAAACGTTTGTGAACGACGCAATCCCGCACGCCAATTCGCGCACCGACCTCAGCCAGACGCGCGATGCGTCGGCGTCGCCCCCCAGGTGCGCCGCAATCAGATCATGCGTCGTGCTGAATCGTCCCTGGGTCCGTTCACGAATCGTGCAATTGCCAATGGCGACCTCAAGGCTGCCCGGCATGTTACAAACGTCCGGTGCACCGTCAACGTTCACCGTGCTGTGGCCCAGATGCCCCGCTTTTCCGGTATGACCCCGCAACAGGCGGCCATCCACCATCGCCGCGCCGCCCACGCCGGTGCCGAGTGTGATCATGATCACATTTTGGCAGCCACGCGCCGCGCCCTGCCACACCTCCCCCAGCAAAGCCGCGTGCGCGTCATTCAATACCGGAACCTGGTACGACGTCCCCAGGTAGTCGGACCAGTCCAGACCCACAAGTCCCGAAAGGCGTCCGGGCATAAAGGCGATCGAGCGACCGTCTTTTGCAGCCAAACCCGGCGCGGACAAGCCGATTCGCACCGCCGATCGGCCCTGCTCCTTCTCAATGCGTTGAACCAGCGCGCGAACCGTCTCGGCGAAATGCATAGGCCGGTCGGAATCGAATGCCTCGTTATGCCGCGCCAGCGCCTTGCCCTCGGTCGTGGCGGCGACCGCTTTCACGCTCGATCCGCCCAGGTCCATTCCCATGCCGTAAGTCATGGCAATGCCCTAGGACCAGTCGAAAAAATGACGAAGCCCAAAGGCTTAAGGCAACGCGCGGTTTTGCTTTTGAACTTCGGAATTCGGATTTGTTTCGTCATTCGGCCTTCAGCCTCCGTCATTCGTCGTTTAATGCTGTCCTTCGCTCACACACCACCCGCCATCCACAGCCAGTACCTGGCCGGTGACGAGTCTCGAATCATCCGACACGAGATAAACCGCGGCGGCATCGAGATCTTCCGGCTGCCCGATGCGACCGCCGTCGAGCGGTTGTTTCGTTTTGATGTATTCCATGATCGCCTCGTCGCGTTGTGCGCGCCCCGACATCGGTGTGGCGACGAGCGCCGGTGCCAGGACGTTGAAGCGGATGTTGTCCTTCGCGTAATAAGCCGCCGCGGATTTCGTGAAACCGATGATCGCCGCTTTGGTCGTCGCATACGCGTGCGTCGCAAAAAACTTCGGCGACGGCGACCAGCCGAGCACCGACCCCATGTTCAGCACCGTCCCGCCCACGCCCTGCTTGAGAAATTGTCGCACGGCGGCGCGGTTCGACTGAAACATCGAAGTCAGGTTCAGGTTCAGCGTGTATTCCCAGCCTTGATCCGTAAGTTCATGCAACGGCCCGTCCCCCTTCTTGCGGCCGCTGCCCCCGGCGACGTGATACAATCCATGAAAGCCGCCGAACGCCTTCAGCGCCGCTTGAATCGCCTTCTCCGCCGTCTTCGGATGGGTCGCGTCGCCAACGATCGCCCGGGTGAAACGACCCAATGACTTCTGCGCCAGCTTCACGTTGTTTGGGTCTCGCCCCACGACGACGACTCGCGCGTCTGCCTCCACAAATGCCCGCGCCGCGGAAAGCCCGATTCCCGTTGTGCCGCCGATGACGACGAGGACTTTGCCCTTCAGTCTGCTCACGGGGGACGTGATACCTGCTTTCACGAACGGCGTCGAGCGCGCAACGGAGTCGGACCGCGGCACTCCGGGCCGCAGCGGTCCCGAAGGCGGCGTGCCGTCCGTGATTCCTTCGTGGCGTGCTCCTCCGGTCCGTAGCGCTACGCCTCTCACCTTGATTTATCCGAGTCCATCCGTGCAATCCCTGGTCAAAACAGGCGTGGAGAAATAATCCGCGGAGGATTCAACCGCGGATGGCGCGGATAGAGAAGAAGTTGAATCCGTGAAATCCGGTCCGAAGGACGGTGACGGTTGCTTTCGCTCAGAGCCGATCAGTCTGATATTACCGCTTCCCCTCAGCCCGCCTCTCTTCCAATTCCTCCGGCGTCTTCGGCCAATCCTTTTTGAGCAACCGCGACAGCGACCGGTCCGCGAGCAATCGTCCGCCCGTCTGGCAGCCGGGGCAATAATTCGTCTCGTTGTCGGCATAACGAATGCGCTGGACCTCGAAATGTGGAATTCGAGGACGATGAAATTGGATACGAGCGCGAGCGGGGCGACCGGATCAGGCGTATTCCTCCCGCAGCAGGCGGGCGGCTTGCGCTTCGTTGCAGAGTTTGCGGTACGCCTCATCGAGGCTTACGACGGCGCCCGAGCCCGGCGCAAACCCGCAGTCCGGGTTCAGCGTGATACGTTCCGGCGCGAGAAATTTCAGCGCCTGGCGCACGCGTTCCGCGATGGTTTCGGGTGAATCCACGCGTCCCGGCGCGACGTCCACGCAGCCAAGGCCGATCTCCAGGTCCTCGCGCAGTTCGCGGAACACGGCCATGTCGCCCGCCTGCGGTGCCGTGAATTCCATCGTGAGGTGATGGGCCTTGAGCCGGTTCAGATGGGAGAGAATCGGACCATAACCGCCTCCGTGCGCGTGTTCCCCACGCACGCGCGCGCCGGCCCGACGGCAGAGGTGCACGGCGATCTTGATGCCACTGACTCCGTGAACGACCTCGTTGATCATTTCCACGGCAAACGCCGCGGCGGCGTCGGGATCGGCGTATTGGGAGCGCACCGCAGGGTCCACGAACAGGCACAGATGCGGGTCGTCAATCTGGGCGATGTCCGCTCCCGCGTCGCGGACCAGTTCCAGTTCCCGCCGCAGAATCGGCGCGCAGGCGCGCACGAAATCGTCGCGTTCGGCGTACGCCCTCGCCGATTTCTCCGCGCTCCACATCCGTTCGCCCAGCAGCGCAGGCGACGGCAGCGTGGATTTGATCTGCCGGGTGGTAAAGGTTTTCAGAAACTTGACTTCATTGGCGATGAAGCCGGGCGTTTTAGGCGCAAGTTTGTCCACCACCACGGTCCATGGACGGCCATCCGGCGCCGTGGCGACTTCGAATCCGTGTGCGAGTTCAGCGATTACACCGATGTAGGACTTGCGCCCCCATTCGCCGTCGGTGATGACGTCGATCCCGGCATGTTCCTGCATGGCGACCGCGTAGCGGATGGCTGCGCGCATTTCACGTTCGTAACGGTCCGGCGATAGCGGAGGGCGGTTGTTGATCAGGTCGAGCACAAACGCCGGCCGCGGGAGCGAACCGACGACCGACGTGGGAAACAGGTTCCCTTTAGACATATCGGGAGATCGCTGGCGCGTCAGCCGCGCGCCAGTTCACGCGGGCCAGATCAAAATCCTCCTGCGTGTCCACTTCCATGTAGTTTCCGGCCGTGTCTGCGTGAGACATGGACACACCCGCCTCGATCATGTCCTGCAACAGGTGAATCAAATAAGCCTTCTCAAAAACAACGGCTTCACGAAATGGCCGACCGCTGAATTGCCGGCGCGCCCGGTGAAAGTGTTCGCGCAACTGCGCAGCGCCGTTCGGAGTGAATTTGGCGATGCCCGTGTACTCGCCGTGCGCCTTATCCGGATCAATGCCGCGATGGATGCGTGTAACCCGGCCGTTTGACGCGGTGACCTTCTCGGCGTCGTCGGGCGGATGCTGCGTGCGGTGGCGGTAGCGCTCGAGCCAGTGCGTGTCCACGCTCAGCGCGATGTCCGCCGGATCGTTCAAGACGCAGCGCACGACCTCGCTCGTGAACAGCGTATCCGAGTAACAGCAGATGAACCCCTGGTCCATCAGGTCCTCGGCGTGCATGAGCGACACGAGAATATTGTTGCGCTCCCAATCAGAGTTGTGGCGGAACGTGAGTTGCGGGTAGTCGCGCCGCACCTTGTCGATCTGGTAGCCGCCAACAAAACAAATATCGTCGATGCCCGCGCCCGCGAATGCGCCCAACGCCCAATTCAGCAACCGGCGACCCTGCACCTCGGCGAAACACTTCGGCGCATCCGCCGTGGTCGGCATCAGACGCTGTCCGCGCCCGGCTCCGATGATGATGGCTCTCATGGTCAGCGTGTGCATCCGGATGTAAGCCGGATTGGGAGACGCTGTGAAGCGAATTTCCTTCCAAAACCGTTCCGCTCAAGCAGAGGAATCTCACGTCCGCGGCCGCGGGACAGCCAAGGCGGCAACGCTGCGGAGTTGCAACCGAAATCATCCCCGTCATCTTGCCTCTTCTGCTCTTTGCTTCGCGGTCTTTGCGACCCTTGCGTGAGATCTCATCCGCATAGATACGCTTAGTTGCGTCGCGCGCCGCTGGTCTTGCCTGGCCGCCAAATTTGCGGAGCGCGACCGGTCCCTCGGTCGCAGCAGCCACGGAGAACGGTGAGAATCCAATGGTTCATGACGCGCTCTCAAAAGCGGATCCGCTGCGCGCCGGGACGTCGCGCGCTCCGTTTTGGCTGCGGCCCAGCCACGAGGGAACGCTGAATCTCACTGAATGAACACGGTTCAATTGGCGGCCGGCGTCGGTGTTCTTGCCCGGCGTTGTTCCGCTTTCCACAAGCAAGCGATGACCAACGCGCCGGCAAAGGCACACCCCGCCCAAAACCGCACGGCGAACCACCAGCCGTGGTTTTGCGCCAGCTCGCCGGTCAGCCTGTCACCCGCCGCCGCCCCCATGTAGCCCATGAAGTTGACGAAACCAGCGGCTGCCGCAGCCGTACCGCTGCGCGCCAGGTCCACCGGCAGTGTTCCGACCAGCAATACTTGCGGTCCGAAGATGCAAAAGCCGATCAGAAACAGGATGGCCACGCTGGCGCCCAGGCCCCAGTGAATCACCGAATCATATGCCAGAGCCAGCAGACCCAGCGCCAGCAGCAAGGCGGTAATGACCGGAACCCGTCTGCCACCAAAGAAGCGGTCCGTCGCCCACCCGGCGAGATAGGCACCCGCGATACCTCCGAACGGGAGCACGGCATACTTGAACGCCGCCGAGCTCACGCTGCCTCCCTGAATCTCCTTCAAATGCGTTACTCCCCAATCTGTGAAGCCATAGCGGCAGGCATCGAGCAGCCACAAAGCAACCGCCGCCAACCACAGTGCCGGATTGGCGAGCGTCACCGCGAGGTTTCGCCAGAGCGACCCACCGCTGGCGGCGTCCGTCCCTCCGGTTATTGCGGCTTGCGGTTCTGTTCGTGGACTCTCTTCCAGCAGCAACCACATGTGCAGCGCGCTGGCCACGAGACAGACGGAAGGCACGAACAACGCTCCGCGCCAGCCAAACCGGTCGAACGCCCAACCGGCAACCACAAACGTGAGCGCCCCGCACAACTGGTAGCCCGTGCCGATGATACCGATGGCTCGACCACGGCGAAATGATGGGAACCAGTTTGCGGCCACGCGCATGGTGGGAGGCCAGCCGAGCGCCTGCACGTAGCCGTTGCAGGCCCAGACGAAGACCATGAAATAAAGCGCCGTTGCCCACCCGAAGAGAACGTTGAGACCCGCCGACGCCAACAAACCCAAGGCCAAAAGCCGGCGCGGCGGAAGGCGCTCGGCGAGTTGCCCGTTCACAAACTGCCCCACGCCATAGGCCAGTTTCAGCGCCATCAGGACCGTCCCCAGTTGCGCTTTCGTCAACCCGAACTCGGCGCTGATTCCCGGCAAGGCCACCGGCAGATTATTCCGGCAGAAGTAGAAGGAGCCATACGTGAGCCACAAAACCCAAAGAGTTAAACGTTCGCGTGGAGCCGTAGTTGTCGCGCGCGCGCTATGGGAAGCGGAATTCAATGCGCCACAGGAAAGCGAAACACAAACGTGCCGTCAATCCCGCTGGCCTCAGGATATTGACGCCGGTTTATCCGCGGCCACGTCTCACGAGCCCAATCTACGGACCGCGCAATCGCCTTCGGGAATTCCCGCGAGTTGCTCAATGCGAATTACAGGTTGGACATTGCAAGATGCACAGGTTTTGAGCCTGTTCACGGCTGCTACGTTACAACTTCAGCGTCCTAACTTGCTGTCCGGTGGACAGTTGAACATCTGTTGCGTTTCGTGGCTTCGTTTCTGCGCCAAGAGCACCGGACCAACGAAAGGATTCCCTGTGAAAACACTGAAAAAATCTGTGGCAATCGGGTTGGTTGGCAGTTTGGGCCTGGGCGTATTCAACGCTTCAGCCGATTTGGAAGTTTCAGCGTCGGTGCAGATCAGCGCCACCGCTGAGTTCCATGCGCCGCTGGCGACGCATGGTGCGTGGATCGAGGTCGGTTCTTACGGACGCTGCTGGCGCCCGGCGAGTGTCGCTGTCGGATGGCGGCCGTATTCTTACGGCCATTGGGTCTGGACGGACTGCGGATGGTACTGGGAGAGCGACGAACCCTGGGCCTGGGCCTGTTACCATTATGGGTCCTGGGTGATTGACTCTCATCACGGCTGGGTCTGGGTGCCGGGTATTGAATGGGCGCCGGCCTGGGTTTCCTGGCGGATGGGCGGAGGCTATTGCGGCTGGGCACCATTGGGACCACGTGGCGTCGTTGTCTCCGGCCCTTCATTTGTCTTCGTTGATGTCCATCGCTTTCACGAACCGGTAAGACCCACAACGGTAATCGTGAATAATACAACGATCATCAATAAGACCACTCAAATCGCTCAAGTGAAGCAGGAGACGCGAACCATCCAAGGACTGGGACCGAAAAAGGTCATGGTAAACGACGGGCCGGGTCTCGCTACAATCGAGAAGGCATCGGGCAAGAAAGCTCGTCAGGTTTCTATTCAAGAGGCCGCGAAGCAGACACCTGTCCCGACAGAGGTGGCACGCAAGTCGCGCGAATCTCAGGGCAAGGAAAGAGGGCCGGGTGAACAGGAAAAGCCAAACCCAGGCCAAGAGCGCAAACAGGCGCCGAAGGATGATACCTTAGCGCCCCCGGCGAAGCCAGGCGGTCCTGACAAAGGCGAAAAGCCGCGTAAGGATGATGAAGTCAAACCTGCCCCAAGACAGCCATCCACCCCGGACACGCCTCCGGCAAAGCCGCTCCCTCCGGACAAGCCGGACAAACCGGACAAACCGGACAAACCGCCTAATGACGGTATCAAGCCCGCTCCAGAGCGACCGCCGGCGCCATCGCAGCCTCCAACAAAGCCCTCCAAGCCTCCGACGAAAGGCAAGGAAAAGGGCAAAGGCGGCAAAGGCAAAGAAGAAGGTGGCAAAGGCAAGCCGTGATTTCGAGCCCGCGCTCCAATAAGAGCGGTAAACCAAATAGGTTTTATGAAAACGATCGCACTTGGGTTGATACTGCTGAGTTTCGCGGGTTCGACGCTCGCGGTCGAAAAAGCGGAACTGGACAACCGAATCCGAATGCTGACGGCAAAGTTCGAGGCATTGCAGTGGAAAGCGGACAAGAGCATCCCGGCTGAGCATCTGCGCAAGGCACAGGGAATCGTCCTGTTGGACCGCACCAAGGCGGGCTTCGTCTTTGCCTTTCAAGGGGGCGGCGGCGTGGCCCTCGTTAAGGACCCGGAGTCCGAGCGATGGAGTCCCGCGGCTTTTCTCGGTGCACATGAGGCCAGCCTCGGATTTCAAATTGGCGGCGAACACTCTCTCTTTGTGATCCTGTTCATGAACACGAACGCCACGCGCCTTCTGATCGAACCCAACATCAAGTTCGGCGGCGAAGCGCGCGGAACCGCCGGCGACTCGAGCACCGGAGCGGAGGGCATCGCTTCCCCGACGGAACCGTCGGTGCTCGTCTATGCCGCCCGCAAAGGGCTCTACGGTGGCGCGGCCATCAAAGGCGGCGCGATTGTGCCCGACGACGAGGCCAATCGCGTCTATTACGGCCAGTTCCTCGGAATGAACGATATTCTTTTCGAAAAAAGGGTGACGCCGACGGAGGCCGCGACCGAACTCGCCGTCAAACTCGCGGAGTTTTCCAAAGAAGACGGGGAGTAATCTACTTTTCTTGTCAAAGGAGTCCCGCGGCTATTGCCTGGGCGGACTCAGCGGTTTGATCTCTCCGGTGACTTCAGCAATGACGGGGTAACCTTCTATGTTGCGCGGAATGGATCGCTCCAGATTCGAATCCTTTCTGGCCAGCATCACTTTGAGGCACGGCGTCTTTTCATCGGGGAGCAGACCGACATAGACACCGACCACGCCGGGAATTGCGAGCAGATGGTCATCGTGATCCGCCAGGACGGCGTTGATGTTGCGCTTCGGAGAGGAAGGAGTGTTCCTGTCGGGCATCGGTTTCTGGCAGCCAGTTACAAGCGTCAGGCACAAAATACCCACCGAGGCGGATATTACGCGTAAGGTCGTGTGGCCAAAGACGGACCCATCTCGCCGGTGACCTTTCCCGTGCAAAAAAGAAATCACCCGCGCACCAATCCGTGAACGGACGTCTTCGATGGCCTGCACACGTCCAACAGTTTCTGCGGGCGGGTCAGTTACCGACCATGGTGGCCGTCCCGCCCAGCTCGTTTCCAAGGAACTGCAACACCTGGCCAATCGGGTTCGCAATCGCGGTGCTGCTGCTGCCCGCGTACAGCAGGCCGATCGCCCGCGGACCGGCGGCTACGTCTTCGACCATCAGTGAGCCGGAGTCGCCGCTGTTCAAAAACTTGCTTCCACGGTTGGCAATGACAATCTGCTCCGTGAACACTTTGGTGAACGCTGTCCCACCGGCACATTCATTCTCGTAGATGACGCTGATCGTGGCGTTCAAACCGCTGATCTTGCTGCGGGTGAGGCCGGAGGTGCGTCCGCTCTTCTTGACCGTTTGATTAATCGAGGCGCCGACGGTTTGCGACGAGATGGCGCCGATTTCGAGGATCGCACCGTCACTTCGAACCATCCCGGGAATCACCTCGGCTACAGCGCAGTCCACGTTGGAATCCGGCAGCGAGTTCAGCTTGACCAGGGTTGCGATATTTTGGGCACCATCGGCGTCGCAGGCGACATCGATGAGACCTGGCTGGATGATATCGTCACCTGTCGTCGCTACAATTCCATTGCCGCCACTGACGATGTCTGCTTCGAGGACGTGGTAATTGCTCAAGATGTATTGGACACCGTTAACCTGGATCAACGAGCCGAGCGTGCCGCCGCAGCAGAAGCCGTTGGCCAGATCGGTGCGCCAACCGCCGGAGGTCCCGAGCTGAATGGGAGCGGTTTGAATGGTTTTATGGCTGACCCCGCCACCGGGCTTGCCCCTGAAGGCGCGGAACTTGTCCGTAAGCTCCGCTCTCACGGCATGGCCGCGCAGTTGGGCGGGCAATGCGCGAATCACGTCTGCCACTGAACCGCCTTCTTGATCCACATAGACAACCAACGCAGCCCTCCCGGAATCCTCCAGGCCAACTGCTGTGCCCAGAACATCCGGCCATCTCATGAGCGCCGGGGTTACCTCTGTTTGTAATGCGATCACCGACCGGACGTCGGCGTGGCTTTGGTCCATCACCCCGAAGGGGGGGTTCGCCCAAGCGACACTGGAAACGATGATTGTCGCGACGGCCAAAGCCGCGCGAAGGAACCGACGGAGACTGATGGTCTTTGTCTTCATGGTAGGAATGCTGGTCGTCAAACTGTGTCAAGTAACCGATACGAAGGTAAGCACAAGACGTTCCCTGCGCGGCGAGATGTCCCGGACACAGGGATCGTCTTCCCACCGAACGCGCTGCGTCGTATCGTCCGTTACCTTCGCCTCGAATGGACCTTGGCAGGTGTCCTAAAACTCACCATCCTGCGCGGCAAAGGCAATGCAGCCGGCCCCGCCAGCAAAAGCCGATTCCCGATGTATTGTCAGACCTCGCCTGCATCCGGACTTCATTTCTGAAGTCTCGATTTCCACGAATCGATGTGGAAAGGTCAGCCATGATCTCATCCCGGTTTGGCTTGACGAGCTGCGCTGTAGGCCTGCTGCTTGGCTTTGAAGGTGTCGGATTCTGCGCCGAGACGAAAGTTGAGCCGGTGCCGCTGGAGGGACAGACCTTCCTCCACGATCCATCCACCATTCTCCGGGAAAACAGCCGCTACTATCTCTTTGCCACCGGGCGCGGGATTCTGACGAAGTCGTCGCACGATCTTATCAACTGGACCAACGGACCGAGTGTCTTCAGCGCACCGCCACCCTGGACCACCAACGCCGTGCCCGGCTATCGCGGCCACACCTGGGCGCCGGATGTCATCCATCTGAACGGCCGGTACCACCTCTACTATTCTGTCTCGACCTTCGGCAAACAGGTGTCGGCCATCGGCCTGGCAACCAATCCCACTCTGGATCCGTCCTCACCCGATCACCGTTGGACGGACCGCGGTCCAGTCATTCAGTCCACCAACGGCGGCCCCTTCAATGCCATTGATCCTTGCGTGACCCTCGATGGCGACGGCAGACTTTGGATGGCGTTCGGTTCATTTTGGAAGGGACTCTACCTTTTGGAACTTGATTCGAGATCCGGCCTGCGCCTCGACACCAACTCCCCGGTTCATCGACTCGCGTGGAACGAGATGATCGAAGCGCCGTTCCTGACCCG
>JGI10216J12902_103512839_pt1 | contig 11554 bp, 10 predicted proteins | sample KanNatreferecore_FD_12902 | JGI IMG/M metagenome (IMG submission 12902)
GGGCTCGCAGCCTGCCGCTCGCGGCACCGCTTCGCACGCAATGGCGCTTGCCGGCTCGGCTGTTCGCTGCTGGCTCATCAAGGCGTCCCCGCGGCACTGCTCACGGACCTAAAGACGGCCCGCCGCCCGCCAGGTTACCCACCAGTCAGCACCCCGCGCTGCCTTTGCCCTTCGCGACTGCGTTCTCAACCCCGGAAGTAGCGCACGGCCAATACAAGCAGCGGCGCATAGACCAGGGCCGGCAGGAGGTTGGCCACGCGGATCTGCTTCAGCTCCAGCAGGCGGAAGCCGAGCGCGAGCATCATGACGCCGCCGGCGGCGAAGAGCTCGTTCTTCACCGCGTCGCTGCCCAGAAGCGGCTCCAGTGCGTGGGCGCCGAGGGTGAGGGCGCCCTGAACCACCAGCACGGTGCCGGCGGAGAGGAGCACGCCCCAGCCGAGGGCGGAGGCGAAGGCGACGGCGCTGATGCCGTCGAGGGTCGCTTTGACCGCGAGGAGGCGGTAGTCGCCCTGGAGGCCGTCGCGCAGGCAGCCCAGGATGGTCATTGGGCCGACACAGAAAAGGATGCTGGTGGTCACGAAGCCGCGGGCGAAGTCGCCGCCCTCGGACGCACCGGTCAGCCGCCTCTCGGCCCATACCCCGAGGCGCTCGATGCCGCGCTCGATGTGGAGCAGCTCCCCGGTCGCGCCGCCGAAGACGAGGCTGAGAAGGAGCACGAGCGTGTCCTCGCTCTTCAGGACCATCTGCACGCCGATGACGAAGGTGATGAGCGCGATGACGTGCATCACCGTTTCGCGGATCCGGTCCGGCAGGCGCGCTCCGATCGCGCGGCCGGCGACCGCCCCGGCAACCACCGTCGCCACGTTGATGACGGTCCCGATCACCCGGGAGTCTCCTCCGGGTTCCACCAGGCGATGCCGTCGCGCTCCATCAATTCGTCGGCCTCCTTCGGGCCCCAGGAGCCGGCCGCGTAGAGCGGCGGCGGCTGGGGGTCCGAGTGCCACGCCCGCAGGATCGGGTCGATGAGCTTCCAGGAGAGCTCCATCCAGTCGTCCCGCGCGAAGAGGGTGACGTCGCCGAGCATGCAGTCGAGCAGCAAGCGCTCGTACGCTTCCGGGTTGTCGCAGCGGAAGGTAGAGGCGTAGTCGAAGTCCATGCAGACCGGCCGGATGTGCATCCCGGCGCCGGGGACCTTCACGCCGAACCGAAGGCCGATGCCCTCGTTCGGCTGGATGCGGATGATCAGCAGGTTCCGCTCCGGAAGGTCGTCGCCGAAGTCCTGGAACAGCAGGTGGGGCGCCTGCCGGAACTGGATGGCCACCTCGGTGACGCGCCGGGGGAGCCGTTTGCCGGAGCGGAGGTAGAATGGCGTGCCGGCCCAGCGCCAGTTGTCGACCACCCACTTCACGGCCGCAAAGGTCTCCGTCCGGGACTCCGGGGAGACGCCTTCCTCCTCGCGATACCCCGGCGCCGGACGATTCCGGACAGATCCGGACGCGTATTGCCCCCGCACGGCGAGCGCCGGGACGTCGGCTTCCGTGATAGGCCGGATCGCCTCCAGGACCTTCGACTTCTCGTTCCGGACGGAGCGGTGGTCCAGCCGCACCGGCGGCTCCATCGCCACCAGGCACAGCACCTGCATCAGGTGGTTCTGGACCATGTCCCGAAGGGCGCCCGCTTCCTCGTAGTAGGCGCCGCGGCCCTCCACGCCGATCTCCTCCGCCACGGAGATCTGCACGTGGGAGACGTAGCGGCGGTTCCAGATCGGCTCGAAGATGCCGTTCGCGAAGCGGAAGACCAGGAGGTTCTGGACGGTTTCCTTGCCCAGGTAATGGTCGATGCGGTAGATCTGCGGCTCGGCAAAAACCCGCTGCAGGCACGCGTTCAGCTCGCGCGCGGAGCCCAGGTCCCTCCCGAACGGCTTCTCCACGATGATCCGGCGCCACGCATCCCCGGGCTGCTCCGCCGCTAGACCGGCCCGTCCGAGCTGCTCCACGATCTCCTGATAGCCGCTCGGCGGCGTCGCGAGGTAAAAAAGCGTGTTCCCTCCGGCGCCGCGCTCCCGCGCCAGCCGGTGCAACAGGTCCCGCAGGGCCTCATAGCTCGCCGGGTCGTCATAGCGGCCGCGGAGGTAGAACAGCCCGCTCTCAAACCGCTCCCACTGCTCCGCCTCCGGTTCAGGGAACCGGGAATGCTGCTCCGCCGCCTCGCGCGCGCCCCGGCGGAACTCCTCATGGGAGCTCGCGGATCTCGCCATCCCGACGACCGCAAAACCCTCCGGGAGACGCCCCTCCACGTAGAGGTTCCACAGCGCCGGCAGCAGCTTCCGGTGCGTCAGGTCGCCCGACGCGCCAAAGATCACTACGGTGCAGGACTCAGGCTGCGGCATACGCACTCCGGAACGGACGATCACGAGAACGAGGACTAACCCAGAACACGGCGCGCGAGATGCCAGGCGGCGATACTCTTGGCGTCCCGGATCTCGCCCGCGGCGATCTTTGCCTCCCATTCGGGCATGGTCAGACGTACCACGTCGATGCGCTCGTCCTCGTCCGGCTCGGAGGCGGATTCGTAGAGGTCGCGCGCCAGGTAGACGTGCATGTACTCCGTGGTCCAGCCCGGCGCCAGGTAGAAGGCCCCGAGGCGGGTGACCTCACGGGCGCAGAGACCCGTTTCCTCAGAGAGCTCCCGGTTCACGCACGCCTCGGCCGTCTCACCTTCGTCCACGGAGCCGGCCGGAGTCTCGAGCAGCACCTCTCCGGTGGGGTGACGGTACTGCCGCACGAGGACGATCCGGTCCTCCGCGTCCAGCGCGACGACGGTCATCGACTCGCGGTGCTCTACGACTTCCTGCCGGGTGACGTGGCCGTCCGGCAGGCGGACCTCGTCCACGCGCACGGAGACGATCCGGCCGCGGAACGCGTGGATTGAGGAGAGGGTCTCTGCCATTTATTCCTGGATAATCTCGACGTTCGCCCGCGGGACGATGACGCGCTCGCCGTTTTGCAGCTCCGCTTCCAGCACGCGGACGTGAGCGCCGGTGGGGATTTCCTGCAGCTCGTGCGGCAGGGCGGTAACCGTGGCCAGCATCCCGAAGTAGGGTTCCCGGATGATGCGGATCGGCGAGCCCAGGTCCAGGTTCTGGCCACTCGCGGAGGCGGCCTCCGTCCCGCCGGGGCGCGGCACGATGATCTCCGGTCTGATCACTCCCGCGCGGATCTGGGTGGCGCCGTTGATGGAGGCGGTCTGTCCCGCCAGCGAGCTGAGCAGCCGGAAGGTGCGGTCCGCCATCCGGATGGAGCCGAAGCCCTCTGTCAGCACAAGGGTCAGCGGCAGGTCCTCGTGCCCGGTGATCGCCACCCCGATATCGTAGCCGAGGAAATCGATGAGGTCCCGGTCGATGATCGCCCCCGCCACAAGACCCGCAACCCCGATCTCCGCCGCCCGCCGCAGCGCCCCTGCCGAAATGTTGGCGCCGCCGACGACTACCTGTCCGGCCATGTCCGCAGTGAGGCGCTCTTCCGGCAGCGCTTCGTCCGGTCCAGTGGCGACCATCCGGATGGGCCCTCGCCGCTCGCCGCCGACGCCGAAGATCCCCTGGATCAGCGCGCCCTGCGTCTCGACGACGACGCCCTCCTCCGGCAGCACCTCAGCGACGCGCCCCGCGATGTAGGCGTTCACCTGCACCGGCTTCGGCTGCTCGCGGATGCTGAGATGGCCCGTCACCGGGCTGATGATCTCCAGCACGCCGCCCACCGGCGCGCGGCATTCGCTCTTGAACAGGCCGAAAAACGAACGGCTCTCGGCGAGGATCTGGCCGGCCTGGACCCGGTCGCCCTCCGGCACCACGGTGGCCGCCGGCAGCTCGTCCGGGTCGATCCCGAGGCGGTCCGACGCCCGCACGACGCGCAGGATGCCTGGAATCCTGGTCTGCGCCACGATCGTCTCCGGCCCCACGTCCTGGCCGGGAGTGACCAGCACCTCCCCCTTCAGCGGCAGCCGCCTCGTCTTCCGGACGAGGGTCGAGGGGGATACGGTCAGGCCGGGGGTGTAGGCGGTGGCCATTCGGGAGCGTTGGTGTGCTGCGTATTTGGGAGCTCGCAGGTAGTTTACCAGCCTCGATCCAACACCCGCCCGCTCGATCTCTCGATCACCCGTTGAAACTCCCGGCCCCTCGACGAGAAACAAGGGAACGACCGACGCGGTGGAGATCCTCCACCAAGAGTTCTATGAGGGCCGCCCCGAGCGGCAGGCGGAGCTGGAGGAGGCCCGCCTGAATGCGGCCATCGCACGGAAGATCTACCAGTTGCGCACGGAAGCCGGACTGACGCAGAAGGAGTTGGCGGAGCGGGTGGGTACCAGCCATTCGAACATCAGCCGGCTGGAAGATGACGACTACGAGGGGCACTCGCTGAGCATGTTGAAACGGATCGCTGCCGCGCTCGGCAAGCGGGTGGAGGTCCGCTTCGTGGAGGAGCCCGCTCAGGCGGCGTGATCGCACCCCGGAAAACGCCAAAGAGAGCCCCCACCACTTTTGGGAAACTCCTACACACGGGGTGGGTTGGTAGCTTCTGGCCGCTCCCGGCTCCTTAGTCCTCGCCCTGCTCGGGCGGAGGCTCTACCGCGCTGCTCATCTGCTCCCGCAGCACGACGACTTGAGCCTCCATCAGTTTCTCCATGTCCCCGGGGCTGTTGATCCACCGCATCATGGAGGACAGCACCAGCTCCTTGAGGTACGCGAAGGAGAAGTCGACGGTGCGGGCCGCCAGGCGCTGCAGCGCCGGCTCCTCAAGGCGCATGGCCGGCTGGAGCTGGCCGTTCCAGAGGCCGAGGTACTCGCGGCGCCCCTCGGGGCCGGGCAGATCGAAGTGGTACTTGCGATCGAATCGGCTCGGACGGTTCAGAATCGCGGGGTCCAGCTTCTCCGGATGGTTTGTGGTCGCCAGCGTCACGATGCCCGTGTTGGCGGCAAACCCATCCAGCTCGTTGAGGAAGAACGAGCGGTTGCCGTCGTCCAATAGCGAATCCAGGTCCTCGAAGATCAGGACGCAGGGTACGGTCTTGCGCGCGCGGTCGAACACCTCCCGGATGCTGGCGTGATCGGTGTCGCGGCGGGATTTGAAGCTCTTCACGTAAAGGCAGGCACGCCCGACGCTGTTGAGAAGGGCCTTTACCGTGTGCGTCTTACCGTTGCCCGGCGGCCCGATGAAAAGAATGCCGCGCTTCCACGGCACGCCGTACTTCTCGTAGGTAGCGCGGGATTCGAAGAACCGCTGGACGTCGTCCCGGATCTCCCACTTGAGATCGCCAGGCAGGACCAGGTTTTCGAACGTCGCGCCCTGGATGGCGCGGTAGAGCGCCTCGTCCTTCTGCCAGTAACCTCCCACGAAGACGAGCACTTCTCCCCGGACCTCGGAGTACCAGCGGCAGACTTCGGCGAAGTAGCTCTCCGCGACCTCGCGGCTCTCGGCCACGATCCAGTAGCTCTTGGTGCCGCAGCCGGCCTCCGACCACGTAAGGCGCAGCACCTCCAGGGCGTGGCCCCGCCACTCCACCTGGTGCCACGCGTTTGTAATGTCCACGCTGATCCCCTCTTCGGGCCCATCCCACGAGTACCGCGGCTGAGCGTGGACCTCCGCCCGCAGTGTGGCGGCGCAGAGACCGGCGGCGACGTACTCCGCGAATCCGAACTCCCACTCCTCCGTCTCCAGCACGAACCGGCCGGGGAACAGCTCCGCCAGCCTCCGGTGGACCGAGTAGGTGAGCGCGTTCGAGGGGACCCGCAGCGCTTCGAAGATGAGATGTTCCAGGGTCATAGACGCGGACCGTATAGCGGCACCGTGGCGCTTCGCTAAACGTTCTCGCGCGCGGCGCAGGAATCAGCCGTGCCACCGGCCGGCGGTTGCGGGTAATGGTGATCTCCTCCCCTTGCTGGACCCGATCCAGAAGTTTGGCGAAGTGCATTTTCGCCTCGGAAGCGCCTATGGTTCTCATCGGACCCCTCCGCAATCGGTTAGTCGCAGGCGTTCTGGTGTATCCGCCCAACGCCTAACAGCATTACGCCCCCGGTAGTTGGAACGCACGGAGCCACTCGCGCAGCTTTCCAATCCGCGTGGCGCCGTCCGAAGGCAGCTCCAGTGGACGCCCGCGAGCGTCGAGTATCAGGCCCGCGACGCCTCCTCGGACGCGCGAGCGAACCGGTTTGCCTTTCCCGGCCCCGGCGTTAATCCCGCGGGTGGGCGCGACCTCCACGTCCACCCAGTCGGCGTCCCCAAGCGGAAAGACCTGGATCGTACCGGCCGTCATCGGGATCTCCTGGCCGCCCATGCGCACCGTGGCGAGGGCCTCCCCGGCCCTGGCGGGGCCGGCCGGAGCGATGACGGTTCCCAGGCGGATAAGACAGTCGCGGTCGAACACCTGCCAGGCCGCCTCGGGGTGGACACTGGAGAGGACTCCCAGCTGAGGCATCATGAAGATGCTGTCCACGGCCAGCTCCGTGACCCCCTCGGGCTGGTAGGCGTCGATCATCATCAGCGCGGACTGCTCCCGCCTTGGCGCGTGGCTCAGCACGCCGCCGGAGCCGATGATGAGGTTCAGGTCCACCATCCGGACCAGCGTCTCGCCGCCGCCGGCCTGCTCGAAGATCTCGCCCACGGTGCGATCCCGCTGGATGCCCGTGAGGCCCCGCGCCAAGCTCTTGTGGTGGTCCAGCGCCAGGCGCAGCGCTTCTCGGCAGACGGCCTGCTCGATCAGCAGGTCCTCCAGGGTGTACGGGATCGTCGTCGGCCGGATCATCTTGTTGCGGAGGCGGTTCCGCAGGTCCGCCTGGTCGATGGGGAACGGGATCCAGCGGGCGATGTTCTCTACACCGGCCTCCGTGAGCACGTTGCAGATGGAGTAGCTCATCCCCAGGTTGGCGGATACGGTGCGGTTGTAGACGCCGCCGAAGACGCTGAACACGTCCGTGGTCGCGCCGCCGATATCCACGGCCAGCACGTTGATCTTCTCCCGCTCAGCGACGGCCTCGATCAATCGGCCTACGGCGTTGGGCGTGGCCATGATGTCCGCGCCGGTCCACGTCAGCAGCTTGGAATACCCGGGCGCCTGCTGCATCACGTGCTTGAGGAAGAGCTCGTGGATCTCCTCGCGGGCGGGGCCGAGGTTCTCGACCTCCAGGCTGGGCCTCAGGTTCGCGACCGGGTGCAGCTCCACGCGCTCCTGGAGCACCTCCTGCACGGGGGCCAGCGCTTCTTTGTTGCCCGCGTAAATGATGGGGATCTTCAGGCCGATGCCGAGCCGGGGCCGCGGGTCGGCCGAGACCAGCATCTCGGCGATCTCCACCAGGTGCGTGACCGTGCCGCCGTCCGTCCCGCCGGACATCAGGAGCATGTCCGGCCGCAGCGCGCGGATGCGCTCGACCTTCTCGTAATCCTTACGGCCGTCGTCCACGGCGATGGTATCCATCACGATGGCGCCGGCGCCCAGGGCGGCGCGGTTGGCGCTCTCCGCGGACATCGACTTGACCACGCCGGCGACGGTCATCTGGAGCCCGCCCCCAGCGCTGGATGTGGAAAGATAGAGGTCGGCGCCCTCACCCGCCGCGTTACGGGGAGCCAGGACCTTGTCGTCCTCGAGGAACTTGCGGCCCGCAAGCTCCTCGATCTCGCGGACGGCGTTCACCACACCGACCGTCACGTCGTCGAAGGGGGCCTCGACGGTGGTGGGCGCCTCGCCGCGGGTGACGAGGCGGTATTCCCCGTCGAGGTACTCGACGAGGATGCCTTTCGTCGTGGTGCTGCCGCAGTCGGTAGCGAGGATGGTGCGCGGAGGATTGGCGGCCATGGCGTTCGGAGCCATTGTACCATGCGCCGCCGCCTTCCCCTCTGGCTACTCCGAGGAGGGGATCTCGATGATGATTCGGGTCGGTGGACCGCTCTCGATCCACGACCGCCCACCATGCGCGCGCGCTACCTTTTCCACCAATGCCAGACCCAGCCCCGCCTGTGCGCGCCTCGAGGTGAAGAAAGGCTCGAAGGCGTCTTCCGAGGCCACGTCGCCGAAGCCAGGTCCGGAATCCTCCACGACGAGCTGCACGCCGTTATCGACAGCACGGCTGGCGAGGCGGATGGCGCCGGCCGCCGCGGTCGCTTCGACCGCATTGCGGATCAGCGCTCGGAGGGCGGCTTCCAGCAGTTGCGGATCGGCGGAGACCAGCGGCAGCTCCTCCGCCGCATCCACGTTCAGCTCGACGCCGTCGGGCACGGGCAAGCCTTCGGTGGCGGAACGCAGCGCTTCGTTCACGTTGAGACGCTGCAGGTTCGGCCGGTCGGCCCGGTAGAACGCCTGGACGCCGTCCAGCAGCCGCATCGCGGCGGAGACCTGGTCGTCGATCCGGTCCACCGCGCGAATGGCCCGGTTGTCCTCGACGCTCAGGCGCTGGCGCAGCAGGTAGACGTTCGTCCGGATGACGTTCAGCGGGTTGCGGAGGTCATGGACCAGTCCGTCCGCAAAGACGGCCAGGTCCGCCATCCGCTCGTCCGCGCTGCGCGCCGACGGCTCGGGGGAGAGCTCGGTGTTGGGCTCCATGGGGGGAGTTTCGCCGCGGCCCGGAAGGAGGGGCCATCCTATGTTGGTCCGATCCCCTCGCCGCGAAACCTGATGTCGCAGCCTTGGAGGTCGGGCCGCTTCGGATATACGCCGGACCGGGCAAGCGTGCAGGAACCGTGCAGGGAGCGCACACCGGGTCAGTCAGAAAAGGAGGGAGCCCACCGGGCCGGTGGAACGTATATGAGGTTAAGAGTGTCGAACGCTCGATAGTTACGAAACCATTCCCTGCTGGGAGGGAGTTTAATGATCCGCCTCTGCCAACGACCCACGCGTGCGCTTCCCGCCTTTCCTGGCCTTCCAATGGCTGCCGCCGGCTTGCTGGTCGCGCTCTCCGCGACCGCCGCCGCGGCCCAGGCCGTGCGCCCGCCTACGTATGTCCCCGGAGTCCTGGGGGTCCCGCAGCCCGAGCCGACCGTCACGGTCGACATGAAGGGCCGCTCGCTCAATTCGATCCTTTACGAGATCTTCAAGCAAGTCCCTCTCAAGTACGCCGTCCGCGCCGAGGTGGGGACTACCGTCTGCACGCTGAAGGCCGAAAAGCTGCCCGTCACCCAGGCGCTCAACCAGCTCCTCGCGCAGGATAAGCGCAAGGCGGAGCCGCTGGTGTGGTCGTTCCAGAAGAACCCCGCGGGCGGCGGGACCTTCGTCATCGACCGGGAGTTCATCGAGGTCGGGATGATCGAGGGCGAGAACCGCGTCAGCCTCTCCAACGGGCGGTTGACGAAGGTGCTCCCGATGATCTTCAACCTGATGCACGCCAAGTACCGGATCGAGCCGGACGTGCCCCCGGTCCCGCTGAGCCTGCAGCTCCGGCCTTCGGTCTGGCACCAGGCGCTGCCGCAGGTCATCCTGGAGGCCTTCAAGACCGAGCCCGGGCTCACCTACAGCATCGACGGCGATACCTATGTGGTCCACCTCCAGAAGGCTCCGCCGCTCCCCCGCAGTGTTTCCGAGGCAGACAGCCCGATGTTCCGGAAGGTGCACCTCAGCGTCGACAACGAGCCGCTCCGCGACGTCCTCGCAAAGCTGATGGCCGGATCCCAGTGGAAGTACCAGGTCTCGCCCGCCGTGAAGGACGTGCGCGTCACGTTCGCGTCCGAGCAGCCGGAGCTCGCCGCGCTGGCCGCTCTGCTGCGGCAGGCATCGGCTACGAGCTCCGCACAGCAGCTCACCTACCGGGAGGGGCCGGGCGTCCTGTTCATCGAGCTGGGGCCGCTCCCCGGCGAGCAAGTCGCCAACAGCCGCGAACTGGTGGTGGGGCCCACCCCGGTCACGATGAAGGTCAGCCTGCGCATAAAGCCACTGGTGGAAGAGCTGGCGTCGCGGACGGGCACCACCATCGTCGTGGCGATGTCCATCCCGCCGCTGCCCGTGGACATCGACGTGAAGAACGCGACCGTGGAAGACGTGCTCAAGGAGATCATCAAGAAGCTGAAGAGCAGCCTTCCCAACGTGCGCTACCGCTCCACCGGCCCGAACGCCTACATCATCGACCTCGGCGCTCCGTAGGCTGGTGAAGTTGGCAGCAGAGGGCCGCCCGTGAGGGCGGCCTTCTAATTCTTCACATCCCGCCTCCCAACAGCCGGAGCCCCATCAGCTCCAGCACCCGTTCCAGGTCGTCATCGGAGTAGAACTCTACTGTCACGGCTCCCTTGCCGCCGCGGTACGCCAGCGTGACCTTCGTGCCCAGATACTGGCGTAACTCCTCCTCGATAGCCCCGATGTGAGGGGTGTTAGGGTTAGCGCAGCGCTCCTCCCGCTCGGTCCGTATGCTTCCGGACAGCAAGGCGCGAACCTTCCGTTCCGTCTCGCGGACAGGCACCGCGTTCCGGACGACCCACTCGCCGACTTCGGTCTGCAGGGAGGGGTAGGGGAGTGCCAGCAGGGCCCGTCCGTGGCCCTCCGTCAGTTCGCCGCGGTCCAGCATCTCCAGCACGGCCTCCGGCAACTGCAGTAACCGGAGCGTATTGTTGACCGTCGGCCGGCTCTTGCCGGTGCGCAGGGCGATCTCGCCCTGGCTGTAGTGGAACTCGTCCGCCAGCCGCTGGTAAGAGCGCGCCGCCTCCACCACGCTGAGATCCTGGCGCTGGAGGTTCTCGATGAGTGCAGCCTCGAGCGCCTGCTCGTCCGTGTAGGAGCGGACGATGGCCGGCACCTCGCGCAGCCCCGCACGATTGGCCGCCCGGAGCCGCCGCTCCCCCGCGATCAGCTCGAAGCGCGGCCCCTGCCGGCGAACGATGAGCGGCTGGATGACGCCGTGCTCCCGGATGGAAGCCGCCAGCTCGCCCAGCGCAGTCTCGTCGAACCGCGCGCGGGGCTGATACCGCCCGGGATCGATCAGGTCGACGGAGATCGCGAGCACTTCTTCCTGGGTCAACTGTAACACCTCTATGAGACCCGTTTCACGTGAAGCACCCATCCTAATGGGGGTACTATTGGGCTAATGAGAGACCCGGGGATCAAACGACGAAAGAACGGAATTGCAGGGAGACCAATCGGGTAAGCGGAACCTCCTGCCGGAGGTGAGCACGCTATGAGCGTCCCCGACCCGTCCCTTCGCGATCAGGCGCTGCAGGCCCTGCACCAGAACAACCCCGACCAGGCCATCGACCTGCTCACACGGGCGGTCCTGGCCAACGACGCGGACGCCGAGGCGAAGGCGCTTCTGGGGGTCGCTTACAGCCAGAAGGGCATGGCGGCGGAAGCGACCCGCGCTCTCCAGGCCGCCATCGAGCGCCAGCCGCAGAACCCCAACTTCCGCTACAACCTGGCGGTCGTGCAGGAGCGCGCCGGAAACACGGCCGGCGCGGTCCAGGCCTACCAGGCTACGCTGCAGCTTCAGCCAGCGCACGCCCAAGCTCGCGCGCGTCTCGAGGCCCTGGGGTTCGGGCAGCAGCCTCCGCCCGCCCCCGGCCCGGGCACACCTCCTCCGCCCGGACCTGCCGCG
>JGI10216J12902_100099780_pt1 | contig 11552 bp, 11 predicted proteins | sample KanNatreferecore_FD_12902 | JGI IMG/M metagenome (IMG submission 12902)
TTGGCCATTTGTAAGCCTTTCAAACCCTCGAACGGCGTCCGCTCGTAGCCGTTTGACACTTCCATTTCGCCCCACGGCGGCCGTTTGCCCTTTTGCAAACGTCGCAAAACTCTGGACGGCGGCCGTTCACTCATTTGTAAGAGTTGAAATCTACCCGACGGCGGCCGTTGGGCAGTTTGTAAGGGTTGCAAAGACGCCAGCGGCCGCCGTTGAGGGATTTTTCACTCTTACAAAGTGCTGTGCGGCGCCCGTTTGGTAGATTTGTACGGCTACTTCGAAGCCTGCGCGCGTCACAATGGGGCCGGGTGCTTGTTCGCGGACCGGAGCGTGAGTCGCCCCAGTCTATGCAGGCATTTCAGAGTGCACCCGACGGCCGATGGCAACCTGACGAGATCCGCAGGCTATGCCACGGCCGTCCTTGACGACGTCTGTTCAACAAAGGGCCTTACTTCGGCGGTGCGAAGTTGAGAAAGCCCGTCGTGGGCGCACCCGGATCCTCCGGAATGTCTAGCGACACCTGTCCAAAACCCGCAGCGCGCGCCAGATGACCCGTGGCTTCGGGCACGATGCAGATCCCTTCGAATCTCCGTGTGTCGGCATCCTGGACAGCTGGCAAAAGGAGACCGATGAGGATCCCGTGGATGGTGTTTCCACGCAGATCGACTCCGTCGAGTACCATCGGGACGACGTCGCTGCCGTCCTGCTTCGGAATCTCCGTGCCGAAGACGAAGTTTAGCGGCATCTCTTTCGCGGCATACCCGGGCGATCCGGTGACAACCGCACGTGCAAAGGCTGAGTATTGAAGGCCAAGCACTCGATCAACGGACACAACGCCACTGAGCTTTGCCTTGAACGCGCCGCGCGAATCGAAGCTGTGAGTAGTCACGAGATTCCGGGTCTTAACGGCGGGAATTAATTCGACGTTTTCGCCACCGAAGCCGAGTGCCATTTCGTCGACGATGAATGCGAACAAAGGCTTAAGTTCAGACGACCCGGTCCCTTCGTAGGCAAGGGCCTCGGAAATGCTCAACGAGCGGTCGCCGTTCGAGTCGAGGACCTCCATCCCACTCTTCAAGCCCTTCGGCGAAGCAAACGAACGGGAAACCTCGCTCATATCCACATCCGATTCGGCCAGGAACCGTGCGAGATAAGTGAGCGTCTCCGTATGGATGTTGCGGAACATCTGTTTACGGATTTCCTCCGCCCGCGGCGTGGGCGATTCGGTGAATCGATCAAGGTGATTTAACCAGGCATCCGTCGAACCTGTTTTGCCCGGCGCCACCGGCGTCCCTTTCGCAATGAAGCCCTGACCTTGATCGGTTACCTCGATGGTATGTTGGTATCCGTCCTTCTGCCCATTTGGGAATTGCGTACCCAAGCCAATAACCGAGAACGATGGGCTGAACTGGCCGCTGGTGTCGTGGTGGTTGTGCAGCGCCAGCCCGATCTGCTTGAGATTATTCTGGCACTTAATACGGGCTGCCGCCTCCCGGACCTTTTGAACTGCGGGCAGCAACAGACCGATCAATACCGCAATGATCGCGATGACGACCAGCAGTTCGATAAGGGTGAAAGCGAGGACAGATTTGCCAGACCGCGCCCGAAGTGAGGAAACAAGGTCAGAATGCATGGACATAAGTGTTCTCCTCTTTCTACGGAGACAACAATCCCCTAGTTGCATCCCCCAAAGGCTGGAGCCGACGCCTAGTACGCCACGGCGTACGTCCTCATCCGCTTCGCCACGAGGGCTCCGGATTCAATCACGGTGCGATGGACACGAAGAATGGTTTCCTCGTAGCGGGCGACGATGTAGTCACCGTCTTCCCGGAGGTGCTGGATGACCGTTCCGCGAGGGAGTTGGATCCATCCGTAGGTGGTGTTATTCCGAATTGCCCAGATGCGGACCTCGGGAAGTTGCGCGTATTCGGCTCCAACAGTTACGGTCGGCACCGCAAGTTTCTCAATCGGCGAAACATACGGAGCTATGGGTTCCTGTTCAGACTGGAAAACGGGGGACGCGATGGCGGAAACGGTTCGCGCCACCTTTTCGATCGCCTTTTGAGCCTCGGGCGAGTTTGGAATAAGAAATGACAGTCCTGCGATTGCCAGAAGTGGCAGGAGAAGAAGGGAAAGTTTGCGACCCATGCCCTATGTATAGCCGTTCCAATGCCAAACGTCGAACTGAAAGATAAACAGTTTTTCAGATCTCCGTTCCATGAAACTCACTTCAACTGCCGCGTTGCTTTCCACTATCTTCGTTTCACTTACGGTGCACGCTCTGGACCTCGACCAAGCCGAGAAGTTTGCCCAACTCGCCTTGGCAGGGCTGGATCGCGAGTACCCGAACAAACCGGCGGATGTCCTAACGACGTCCGAGGACGTCCGGCTCCCCAAGGAGGTGCACCCCGCTTTTTTCGGTTCATTCGACTGGCATTCCTCAGTCCACGGACACTGGCTGTTGGTCCGTTTGCTTCGCCTTCATCCCGGTATGCCCTGCGCAGCCGAGGCGCGGTCCCGACTTTCAGCCCATCTAACTGCAAAGGCGCTCGCTACCGAGGCGGAATACTTCGAGAAGAAGGAGAACCGGAGCTTCGAGCGCATGTACGGGTGGGCATGGGTGCTCCGGCTTGCCGCGGAATTACGGAATTGGGACGATCCGAACGGAAAGCAATGGGCGGTGAATCTGCGCCCGCTGGAGGAGCGGATTGTCGAACTGACTAAAACCTACCTGCCGCGACTCACCTACCCGATCCGCACGGGGGTGCATCCAGACACGGCCTTCGCTCTCGGCCAAGGCGTTGATTATGCGCGAGGGGTGGGGGACAAGGAGTTCGAGAAGATCCTCGTGGCTCGTGCTCGCGAATACTATTTCGGCGATCGCGCCTATCCGACGACGTTTGAACCGTCGGGCGAGGACTTTTTCTCCCCGGGCCTGAATGTCGCCGACCTGATGCGGCGCGCGCTGCCGCGCGATGAATTCTCAAAGTGGCTCGATGGATTTCTTCCCGGCCTTCGCAATGGCGACATCGGTGGCTGGGCACACCCGGCTGAGGTCAGCGACCTGAGCGATCCGCGCATCGTGCATCTGGTCGGCTTGAATCTCAGCCGCGCCTGGACCCTGAAGGGGATAGTCTCGGCGCTCGAAGTGACCGATCCACGACGCGCGGTGTTGGAGGAGTCTGAACGCCGGCATGCCGAAGCGGGACTGCGGCACGTCTTCAGCGGTCACTACGAAGGAGAACACTGGCTCGCCACATTCGCGGTCTATTACCAGAGCGAAGCGGCACGGAACTAATCTGCGTGAGGACGCACGAGGCAACAACCGGGCGAGAGGAGATGGACTCGGGAATCAATTCCTTGTCGCAGCAGCCAGTGGCGCGACGAATTCGCCAAGGCGCCGGCTGAGATCGGGAGAGTCTCCGATCTCGGCGATGCGACGAACGATCGCACTGCCGACGACCACGCCATCAGCCACAGCGGCGACCTGGCGGACATGATCGGGATTGGAAATTCCAAAACCGACGGAGATGGGAAGCCCGGTCGTCGCCCGGATCGCTGCGACGCGCTCCGCGAGCGAGTCGGCGATTTCGGCGCGCTCGCCGGTAACGCCTTCGCGAGAAACGTAGTAAAGGAAGCCGCTGGCGTCCTTGGTCAGTCGCGCAATACGATCCTCGGGGGTGGTCGGAGCGATCAGACGGATGCGCTTCAGCCCCGAGGTTTGCGCAAGCTCTGCATTCAGGGCATCTTCGTCCGGGGGAAGATCGAGGATCAGCAGGCCATCCACTCCGGCTTGCTCGGCATCCCGATGAAACTCGGCGAAGCCGTAGCGATAAATCGGGTTCACGTACGTGTAGAGCACGATGGGTATTTGCGATTCCTTGCGAAGTTCTTCGATCATTTGCAATACCCCGCGGGTGGTGGTGCCGGAAGCCAGGGCCCGCGCTGCCGCCATTTGATTCACCACACCGTCGGCGAGAGGGTCAGAGAAGGGGACGCCGAGTTCGAGGATGTCGACGCCGGCTTCCTCGAACGCCAGTGCCAGCGCCTTGGTCTGAGCGAGGTTTGGATCACCGGCGCAGATGTACGCAATAAGTGCTTTGCGCCCGGCTCCGCGGAGCTCGGCGAACTTCTGATCGATGCGATTTGGCATGGGGCGGCGGATTCTGCGCGGCGTCGGGCTGATTGACAGTGAAATCTGGTGCGCGAGTTTGCCGGTTCCAAATGGCCGACCCGAAACCGCCGACGCTCGTCGTTAACGAGATCTACCAGTCCATCCAGGGCGAGAGTTCCTGGGCAGGTTGGCCGTGCACCTTCGTGCGGCTCACAGCCTGCGACCTCCGATGCTCCTATTGCGACACGGAGTACGCATTTTACGAGGGAAAGAAGCAGTTGCTCGACGATGTCATTCGCGATGTCCTGGCATTCGAATGTCCGATGGCCGAGATCACCGGCGGCGAACCGCTGCTGCAAAAAAACGTTCTCCCTTTGATGACTGCGCTTTGCGATGCGGGAAAAACGGTCCTGATTGAAACCAGCGGTGCGCATGACATCTCGACCATCGATCCGCGCGTGCACCGGATCATGGATCTTAAGACGCCGGGCAGCGGGGAATGCCGCCGCAACTTGATGGAGAACATCCCGCATCTCGCCAGGCGCGACGAGGTGAAGTTCGTCATCGGCAGTCGCGAAGACTACGAGTGGTCGCGCGAAATGGTTCGCGACCATGATCTCTCCACCCGCGTGGGATGCGTCCTATTCTCTCCGATATTTGGGCGCATCGATCCGCGCCAGATCGTCGAGTGGATTCTCGAGGACAAGTTGAACGTTCGTTTTCAACTTCAGATGCACAAGTTCATCTGGGAACCGCGCGCGCGGGGGGTCTAACTTAGTTCCCGGCCCACGGCGTACGAGCATGGTGAGCCCGGGAGTGACGCCAAGCCGTGCGCTTCCATTCCTAAAAGTCTGCCTCCACTGTTGTTGAATCCGCGCTCGGGCTTTACGCTGGATGTCCAACCGATGAAAGTTCGTCTGACCAAGGATTTCACGTTCGAAGCCGCGCAAACACTGCCCTGTGCGCCCGAGGGACACAAATGCCGGCAAATGCACGGGCATAGCTTCAAGGTTGAGATTGTCGTAGAGGGGGAGGTTGATAAGGCCACCGGTTGGTTTTACGATCACGCCCGGATTAGCCAGTTCATGAAGCCCCTCGTCGACCTGCTTGATCACGGTTATCTCAACGAAGTTCCCGGACTCGAGAATCCGACGATCGAAAACATGGCATACTGGTTCTGGCAGAAGCTCGCTCCCGACCTGCCCGGCCTCGCGGAGATCGTGATTCACGAAACTCCGTCCGCGCGTTGTTCGTATCGGGGGGAGTAACGATCGGGCGGCCTGTCCTCTGCGGGATGGAGGGAAGTATCTTCTAGGAACTGGCGCTCCGTTGGATTCTAGGCATTGTCCGCCATTCCGGAAATATTCCACCCATGAAGCATTCAGTCGCTCTGCTCGCATTTGCTGCCATAGCCTCCGCCTCGCTCGCCGAGGAGTTGGCGTCGAAGGTCAACGCACGCCTCATGCAGATGCCGGCGGTGTCGCAGACGCAGATAGCATTTGTGTACGCAGGCGACATCTGGGTTGCACCAAAGACGGGCGGGCAGGCGATTCGATTGAGTTCGCCACGCGGTTCCGAACAGTTTCCCCGGTTCTCGCCCGATGGAACGAAGATTGCCTTCAGCGGGAATTACGAGGGAAACACGGACATCTATGTCATGCCGGTTGCGGGTGGCGAGCCGCTCCGGGTTACGTATCATGGCGCCGGGGATCGGTTGCTTGGTTGGTGGCCGGACGGGAAATCGCTTCTGGTGCAAAGCGAACGCGAGGCATTTACGGGCCGGGTAGGTCAATTCTTCAGGGTCCCTGCGGGCGGTGGCCTGCCCGAGAAGCTGGCGGTGCCCTACGGTGAATTCGGTGCGGTTGCCCCAGACGGCAAGACGTTGGCATACACACCAATCACGACGGATTTTGCGACATGGAAGCGCTATCGCGGCGGCATGGCGTCGGACATCTGGCTGTTCGACCTCGACAAGTTGACCGCGGAGGTCGCGGCGCCGAATCCCGCGAAGGATACGCAGCCCATGTGGCACGGAGACAAATTGTACTTTATCTCGGATCGGGACGGACAATCACGCGACAACCTTTGGGTCTATGACACGGGCAAAAGGACGCTGCGTCAGTTGACGAGGTTCGCGGACTTCGACGTAAAATTTCCGTCAATCGGACCAGATTCAATCGTTTTCGAGAATGGCGGTCAGCTCTGGCTCTTCGACCTCGTAAGCGAGCAATCGCGAGCGGTGGAGGTTTCCGTGGTGACGGATGAAGCGACACGACGCCCGCGAGTGGAGACGGTTGGTGGCATGGTTCGCAATGGAACCATTGGACCGACCGGTAAACGCGCATTGTTTGAGGCGCGGGGCGACGTGTTTTCCGTTCCCGCAGAAAATGGCGTGATCCGTAACCTGATGGAGTCAGGCGGCGTCGCAGAACGTTACCCTGCTTGGTCACCCGATGGAAAATCATTGGCGTATTTCTCTGATCGGTCAGGAGAATACGAACTGACCATTCGTCCAGCGGACTACAAGGGCGCCGAAGAGACCCTGACTAAACTCGGACCGGGATATCGCTTTCAACCCTACTGGTCACCCGATTCGAAGAAAATCGTGTTCATTGATTCCGCGATGCGCATTCACCTGGTGGACGTCGCCGCGAAGTCACAGGAAGTGATCGATCGCCAGCTTTGGTATTACTATGGCGCCCTGGAGAATTTCCGGGTGAGTTGGAGTTCCGACAGCCGGTGGATGACCTACGTCGGTGACCAGGAGAACCGGCACTCGGCAATCGTGATTTACGACACGCAGGACCGCAAGAAGCACCAGGTGACAGCCGGGTTCTTCGATGACGAGCTTCCGGTGTTCGACCCTGACGGGAAGTATCTCTATTTCCGTTCGCAGCGCTGGTTCGATCCGACGTACAGCAGCTTCGATTCGACCTGGATCTACGCGAATGGCGAGGCGCTTGTTTGTGTGCCGCTCCGCAAGGATTTGCCGTCACCTCTGGCACCGCGAAACGACGAGGAGGGCGCGACGAAGCCCGAGGAGAAGAAGGTCGACGAGAAACCATCCGAAGACAAAAAGGATGAGCCGAAAAAGGACGATGCGCCGAAAGTCGCGACCGTGGGAATTGATGCGTCAAAGCCCGTGGAGCCGAAAGCGCCGGAGGCCAAGCCCTCGGATAAACCTGCGAAGCCAGAGGATAAGAAGCCGAAGGCGGTGCAGATCGACATCGACGGATTCGAAAGTCGCGCAGTGGTACTGCCGCCCGGTGGAGGCAAGTTCGACAATTTATGCGCCGTTGCGGGCAAGTTAATCTTCCAGCGTCGTCCGCGGGTGGGCGCCAGTGGCGGAAACAGTTCGGTGCACTTCTATGACCTCGAGAAACGCGAGGAAAAGCAGATCATCGACGATGCGGGTGCTTACGAGCTCTCCGCTGACGGCAAAAAGCTGCTGGTCGCTCGAGGTGGACAGTGGGCGATCATCAGCGTTGCCGAGAACCAGAAGTTCGACAAACCGCTGGCGACGGCGCAGCTCGAAGTGACCGTGGATCCGGACAAGGAATGGCGGCAGCTCTTCACGGAGGCGTGGCGGATCGAGCGCGACTTTTTCTATGATCCAGGCCTGCACGGGGTGAACTGGCCGCTGATGCGTGAACGGTACGGGCGGCTCATCGACCAATGCTCAACGCGCGGAGATGTGAACTACGTGATCGGCGAATTGCTCGGCGAGCTTAACGCTTCGCACGCTTACCGCAGCGGAGGCGATCTTGATCGAGTACCGGGTCGCAGTGTGGGCTATCTCGGCTGTGATTACTCACTGGAGCAGGGGGCCTATCGCATCAAGAACATCCCTGAAGTTGCGCAATGGGAATATACGACCCGCAGCCCGCTTCGCGCTCCTGGGGTCAAGGTGACGGAAGGTGAATGGCTGCTCGCAGTGAATGGGCGTCCTCTCGATATCTCGAAGGAACCCTCTGCTGCATTCCAGGGACTCGCCGACAAACCCGTGATCATCACGGTGAATGACAAGCCTTCACTTGAGGGTGCTCGCGAAATCCTCGTACAAACGATCGGATCCGAGAGCTGGCTGCGGCAGTACGCGTGGATTGAAGCGAATCGTCGCAAGGTCGAACAGCTTAGCGGTGGGCAGATCGGATATATCTACGTGCCCGACACCGGTCAGGAGGGGCAGAATCAATTGTTCCGCATGTGGCGCGCGCAATTCACCAAACCGGCGCTCCTCATTGATGAACGCTGGAATGCCGGTGGGCAGATTCCCGACCGATTCATTGAACTCCTGGCGCGCAAGGTTGTGAACTATTACGGAGTGCGCGATGGCAAGGACTGGCAGACGCCGTTCATCGCGCATCACGGCCCGAAGGCGATGCTCGCCAACGCGTGGAGCGGCTCCGGCGGCGATTGCTTCCCGTTCCTTTTCCGCGAAAACAAGCTCGGCCCCGTGATCGGCACGCGCACCTGGGGCGGCCTGATTGGAATGACGGGGGCGCCGCCCTTGCTGGACGGTGGGAGCGTGACCGTGCCCACGTTCGCAATCTACGATAAATCCGGAAAGTGGATTATTGAAGGCCACGGTGTGGATCCCGACATTGAGGTCCTCGATGATCCGGCGCAGCTGGCGCGCGGCAATGACCCCCAGCTCGAACGCGGCGTTAGCGAATTGCTTCGCTCACTCAAAGAGAACCCAGACGTTCACCCGGTAAAACCTCAATATCCGAAGCGTTCGGCGGACTAGACCTCGATGCGAGATACGCGCTTCCGGAGGGAGCGCGGTCCCGGGGCTACCGGGAAATATCCGACTGCCCGAGGATCGAGAACCGGTGCTGCTTTAGTACCGCCACGGCCACGTCGTTATCTTCGACATGAAGGGCAAGCGCTGCTTTCCCCCGCGGACGCGTCAGCAGTGCGTAGCTTCCGAAAATGTTGCACTCCGCAGCAAGGAGAGCAGCGAGCAGCCGACCCAGTTCGCTCGCGCCTTCCTTCAACTCTACGACGACCAAGTCACAGATCGATGCCGGGACGCCTTGTTCCATGAACAGGTCTTCGACAGACTCAGGATCGCTCACAACAATGCGAACAATGGCCGTGTCGGCGCTGTCCTGCACTGCCAGTGCAAGCACGTCGACCCCGCGTTCGTTCAACATCTTCACCACATCGAGCAGCGCGCCGACTTTGTTGGGAAGGAAAACTGAGAATTGAGTAACCCGCGGACCGCTGCCGACTTTTTCCGTCGTTTCGGAACCCATGGACTATTTGTAAGAGCAAATGAGGCAGAAAGCCGTGGCTTCACCCTCGAGTTCTTCGACTTTGATGTAATACGGTCCACTGGCGACGGGTGAAAACCCAACCGCTGCGGTGAACCCTTCCTGGTAGGGCTCTTCGATGGTGATCGCCGCGCCGGTCTCGTCGAAGACGCTGAGTGCCACCTTCTTTGCCTTTTCCGTACTCGCGACAGCGAAGTAATACTCGTTTCCCGCGTACAAATTGACCTGCACCAGCTTGCCTTCGCCGGTCTTGATTGAGCCGGACCAATGACCGTCCCGCAGCTTGAATCCGTCATTGGCAAATGCGCCCGCCAACTCCAGGGCATTCTTCCGAGCGGCGACCTCGTCGTCGGACTTTTCGGGCTGACCAAAGCTCAGGCTGCCAAGGAGCAGCAGAGCGGGGATGAGGCGTCGATTCATTTTAGATTCTTCTTCGAGAGGTCTTTCACCAGTTCCGCGGAGAGAGCATGGATCTTCTTCACGGTCTCCTGATCCGCGACATTCTCGCGGGGGGAACTGACCGCGCCCTTCAGTTCCGCCAACTTGACGCGTGCCCGCTTCACGGCGGGTTCATCTCGAAGTTTGTCAGGCAGGGCGTCGAGTTTTCCCGCGAGAAAATCCACGATCCCCGGCTGGCGAAGGAGCTGCGCGCCTTCCTTGGTATAAGTCTTTGCCACGTGACTGGCGATCAGTTCGGTCCCACGGACCCATGCGCCTACCGTGACCAGTGCGATCAGGTCCGTGTCCCCGGTAGTGGCCAACTTGATCTTAATCTCGTTTTGCGTCGCCTCCAATTCCTCACGGAGAACATCCCATTGCCCTTCATCGGCGAAATCCGTGAGGCTCTTTCCTCGACTGATGAGTTCCTCCGAGACTCCCAACGGCTTGGCGAGCGCGATGATATCCTTGCCGATGTTCTTCACGTCCTGCTTCGACTCCGCTTCGACCGCGAGGTAGCCGTCTGCGACGAGCGTGCCGAGGTTCAGAGCGCGCTGGCCGCGATCCGGAAAATCAGTGGGAATCGGCGGACGCGTCTTCGATGACCAATCGGGTTTGCCCACCTTGCTGAGCGCCGCCATGAACTCACCGGGCGTTGGAATGGAGAAGTCGTCGGTCCGGGCCGCGGCCTTGATTTGCTCCGCGGTCAGCGGAGCGGATTGCGCGGCGGCGAAGACTGTGCCGCAGAGTAGCGCAAGGCTGGCGGCGAAGTCTCGAGTTCGTGGAAGCATGGGGCTAGATAGGCGGATCACAGGGCGGGTGTCGAGAGTTTCTCTGAGCAGTAGCGGGCGGTTGGAATCGGACCAGCACGCGGTTGAAGCGCGCTGGTCGCCACAAGACACCGAGCGCGGTTGTCCGTTCGATCTTTTGTCGACACCACCGCACCATATTCCCCTTGCACGCGCAAAGCCCGGTTCGTTTAGTGCACGCACCTCCCACGCTTTTCATGAAATACCGCACGATTCTCATTTTCGGCGCCCCTGGCAGCGGAAAGGGCACCCAGGGCAAAATACTCGGGTCGATCCCGCGGTTCTTTCATTGTGCCTGCGGGGATGTATTTCGCGCCCTGGATACGCGCACCCCACTCGGTCAGCAGTTCCTCGAATACTCATCCCGCGGGCACCTCGTCCCGGACGACCTCACGGTCCAGCTTTGGAAAGTGCGCATCGGTGATCACGTGGGGGCGCACACCTTCAAGCCGGACATCGACTACCTCGTGCTCGACGGCATTCCACGCAATCCCGCTCAGGCCGAGATCATGCAGGATATTATCGAGGTGAAGAAGGTGTTCCATCTGTCCTGCCCTGATCGCACTGCGCTGGTCAATCGGTTGCGAAAGCGCGCTCTGAAGGACAATCGCTTCGACGACGCGAGTGAAGAGACGATTCGACGCCGCTTGGAAACCTACGATCGGGAGTCGAAACCGATCCTGGATTATTACGGGCCGAAGCTGACCAAGGAGATTGACGCCACGCAACAACCGGTGAAAGTCGCCTTCGACCTCATTTCGACACTCATTGAGGAAGGCCTGTGAGCGCCCGTCAATTCTCCGATTTCAAAGCTTCATCGCTCTACTGCCAGAAATGCGGCAGCGCCCAGCCCGTCAGGGAGCGGCTGCTGCTCGTGCTCCCCGATCGCGAACTTCATGAATACACCTGCGGGAC
>JGI10216J12902_100409674_pt1 | contig 11548 bp, 11 predicted proteins | sample KanNatreferecore_FD_12902 | JGI IMG/M metagenome (IMG submission 12902)
GCCCGCTTCACCGCCGCGGCCGCCGCGCACGCGGATGCGCCGGAGGGGGCCAGCGCGCTCTACCGCGTGGTGGGGCAGAAGGCGGACCTGATGTTCCTCCACATGCGGCCCACGCCGGACCATCTCGGCGGCCTCGAAACGGCCTTCGCCCGGACCCGCCTGGCGGACTACACGGTTCCGGCTTACTCTTACGTCTCCGTCACGGAACTCAGCCTGTACGAGGCGCAGTCCCGCGGGGCGATGGAGAACCCGATGGAGGTGCCGTTCGTCCGCGCCCGTCTCAAACCGGCCGTACCCGACAAGCGCTACGTCACGTTCTATCCGATGAACAAGCGCCGCGGAGAGCACGTCAACTGGTACTCGCTGGGGATGGAAGAGCGCCGCGCGATGATGCGCAGCCACGGGACCATCGGCCACAAGTACCACGGCATCGTGCAGCAGATGATCACGGGCTCCGTGGGCCTGGACGACTGGGAATGGGGCGTCACGCTCTTCACGGACGACCCGCTCCAGTTCAAGAAGCTCGTTTACGAGATGCGGTTCGATGAGGTGAGCGCGCTTTACGCGGAGTTCGGCGCCTTCCTGCTGGGCGTCCGACTCTTGCCCGAAGAGCTGGACGGCTTCCTCAACGACAGCCCGGCCTGGCTGCAGGAAACACCGGAAACGCAGGAAGCTCCGCCTTCCGCGCGAAATGAATAGACCGTTACGCTTCCGGCGACGAGGGCCCGCTCCTTGCAGAACCGCTCCGGCCTGATACTGGCAACGATGGCAGCCGTGTTCACCCTCGTGGCGCTGGGGGTAGGCTTCAGCGGCTACCGCAGCAGCCCGCCGCGGCCCGAGCCGAGCCGCATCCTCGCCGACTCCGCGACCCCGCAGGACAAAGACCCACTCGCCCCACGCCTGTTCGACCAGAGCGCGCCGGTCCGCGTCCACGTGGCGGGCGCCGTGAAGAAGCCGGGCGTCTACGCCCTCCCCGGCCACGCGCGCGTCATCGACGCGATGAAAAAGGCCGGCGGCGCGACCGCTGCGGCGGACCTCGACGGGATCAACCTGGCGGACAAGATCCGCGACGGGGAGCAAATCCGCATCCCCGTCAAGGATGATCCGGAGCCCCTCACGGAGCATCGTCCGACCCCCGAGCCTCCCTCCACTCCGGCCACCGTGGGCGGCACCGGGCTCGGCCGCTATCCCTTTGCGTCCGAATCGCCCGGCGTCCAGCTCCAGAGTGCCAGCGGAGGTCCGGTGAACCTGAACACCGCCAGCCGGGAAGCGCTGGACGAGCTTCCGGGAGTGGGCCCGGCTACCGCGGAGCGCATCGTCACCTACCGGGAGGAGCGCGGGCCCTTCCTCCGGCCCGAAGACCTGATGAACGTGCAGGGCATCGGCGAGGGCAAGTTCGAGAAGCTGCGGCCGCTCGTCACCGCGCCCTGAGGTGCCCGCGATGCTGCTCAGCGACATCCGGTGCGACGGCTGCGGCCGCGGCCCGAACTTCGTGGAGTGGATCCGCGGCGAGTTCTCGCAGTCCGGCTACGCGGAGTGGCATCACCCCGGGATCGCGTTCCGCGACGCGGGGGTTCCCATGTCCTACGACAACCGCGGGAGGTGCGAGCGCCTCTTCCTGGCCCTCTTCGGCCATCCCATGCCGGACAACCTCAGCTATCTCTGTCCGCACTGTGCCCAGTTGGCGAAAGAAGAGCTCCCGGCCCTGCAGGCCGCCGACGAGGGTGACGACGTCCGGGCCACCCCGCGGCATTACGTCATTTGAGCGGTCAAGAGAGAAGCACCTTCAGGCGCTCAAGCGCCCTCCGCTCCAGGCGCGAGACGTGCATCTGGGAGATCCCCAGCACCCCGGCCACCTCCTGCTGCGTGGCCTCGCGGAAGAAGCGATGGTAGATGACTTCCCGTTCCCGGTCCGCCAGCCGGTCCAGCGCTTTGCGGACGGCTTCCCGGTCCTCGAACGCCTGATAGGCGGGGTCGTCGGAGCCCATCGCCTCCGCTAGGGAGGGGATGTCCGGGCTGTCGTCGCCGGAGACGGTCTCCAGCGAGGTGGCGTGATAGAGCTGGCTCACCTCCATCGCCTGGAGGAGGCGCTCCTCGGTGACCCCGGCTTCCTGCGCCATCTCGGCGGCGGTGGGAGGGCGGCCGAGGCGCTGCTCCAACGCCTCGCGCAGGCGGTGCAGGCCCATCCCGAGCTCCCGCAGCCGGCGCGGGATCTTCAGCGCCCAGGTGCAGTCCCGGAGGTGGTGCTTGATGAACCCGACGATGGTGGGCGTGGCATAGGTGACGAAGCTGACGCCCGAGAGCGGGTCGTACCGCTCGATGGCCGCGATAAGGCCCAGGGTGCCCACCTGCACCAGGTCCTCGGTGGTGGCGATGCCGCGCGGGGCGAACCGGTTGGCCAGGTACTGGACCAGCGGCTGGTGGTAGGCGACGAGCTGGTTGCGGAGCCCCAGGTCCCGGGTGCGCACGAACTCGCGAAGGACGCCGTGCGGATCGCGCAGGCCGCCAGCCTGAGCTATCCGCCGGGAGTAAGTCCGCCGTGGCCGCCTGGTTGCCATTCCAAATCCTCTTCGAGCCGGGGCCGCGCCTTAAGAAGGGGTACCCGGCGCGCGGACGCCGCAAACGCCCGCCGCGCCCGGTCGGTTAGCTCACCACTATCATTTCATGATAGCGAGCAACCACTCGCCGGACCGAAAGCTGGGCGGGTCGCGCCACTTTTCGTTGTCGGTTTTCGGCTCTCGTTCTCTTCTACGATTAGTAAGCCGACCGAGTTGCTCGCGGATCCTTTCATCCCCACCATCGGGTCCCGCATCGCTGCCCTGCGACCTGCAGCGCTTGCGCGCCCGCGTCCAGGCACCGACCTCACGTCCTCCGCCCCGGAACCGCCGCCGACCCCGATCACCCCCAAGCCGAGTCGTACGCGGTCACCGGTGGCGCATCGCCGCCATCAGGCCCCTGGTGAAGCCGACGGATTCGGCCAGCCCGGGCACCGGATCGTCCGCGTCCTTCTCGTACTCGAAGCCGACATGACCGCCGAACTTGATCTGCACCAGCGCCTGCAGGATCGCCATCTGGTTGAGGATCCCGCGGCCGGATTCGATCGGCGTGTTCCGGTTCCCCAGCGCGCTGATGTCCTTCAGGTGGATGTCGTAAAGCCGGTCCTTGCACTTCACGATCGACTCCGCGGGGTCCACACCCGCTCGGGCCGTGTGGCCGACGTCGATGCACAACCCCAGCCGCCGGTCGTACGCCTCCACCAGCTTCATGGCGTCGTACGGCGAGGGGTATTTCTTGTCCTCCGGGCCGTGGTTGTGGATGGCGATGCGGATGTCGAACTCCTTAACCATCCGGTCCAGCAGCGGCATCGAGTTGGGGTCCGGGCTGCAGACGATGGTGGGGATGCCCGCGTCCCGCGCATATTCGAAGGCGGCGCGGACGTTCGCCTCGCTGTTGTCCATCGTGATGTTGCCGCAGCTCAGAGGGGTGATCCCCGCCGCCTTGAACTTCGCCGCCACGGCGCGCCGCTCGTCCGTGGTGCTCTTCAGGGAAAGGTGCGCGTCCTTGATCGATACGTAGTGGAGATCCACGCGCTGGATCGCCTTGATCGCGTCGTCCAGCGGGAGCTTCCGCAGCGTGTAGGACGCCACGCCTACCCTCAACCCTCGCCAGGGGTCGTTACCGGCACTCGGCGGCGCCTGCGCCTCGGCCAGTGAAGCCAGGGAAAGCAGCGGCGCCGCCGCCGCCCCGCCGGCCAGCAGCTCGCGGCGGCTCATCATTTGTTCGCTCATGGTCACCTCCTTATTCAAACAGATACTGCACCTCCGGATCGGCCGTCAGCACCTCGCGCTCCTCGCCGCGGACCAGGACCACCGTCATCTCCCTGGCGATCTCCCGCATCAGCCACGAGGGAAGCCGGCCGTCCGCGGCGCCCGGCCGCATCTCGTAAGCATACACCGCGTGCCCCGGGCCCAGGGCGCTCTCGTTGGTGCAGAAGAGGACCCCGCACCGGTCCGGCCGCAGCTCGTCCGGCAGGTTCGGGGCGTTCAGCCAGCCGCACTCGAACCGCCGGCATACCGGCGGCCGCTCCGCGTAGATCGCGCACCCGCAGGCCGCGAGCTGGGGGCACGGCAGCCCGGCGGCCTTACGGAACGGCGACTCGTCCTCACGGGCCTCGAAGCCGAGCACGATGCAGCACGCGCGGCATTCCCCACAGGTCCGGCTCATAGCGAGTCCATGTACTCGATAAACCCGCGGGCGGTGCGGTCCAGGTTCTCCAGCGATCCCCCTCCGAGAAGCGGCGCGCACATCTCGAAGGCCACGTATCCCCGGTACCCCGCTTCCTCGATGGCCCCGAAGAACCCGCGGTAATCGATTTCGCCCTCGCCCAGCGGCGCCATCCGCATCACCGGCAGCTCCCGAGAGAACTGCACCCACTGCGGCTGATACCGGAACCGCGGCCGGGACTGGTAATCCGCGACCGTCGTGTGCACGATCCACGGCGCCATGCGGCGGACCGCCTCCGCCAGGTCCTCCCCCTGCAGCGCCGGGGTCCAGGCGTCGAAGGCCGCCCGGCAGTTCGGCTCGTCCACCTCCGCCAGCAGGTCCGCCATCGGGAGGTGATGCGAAGCGAGATCGTGGTGGTTCTGCACCGCCAGCGTCACGCCGAAGTCCACGGCCTGCCGGGCGGTCTCCTTCAGCCCGGAGACCACGCGCCCCCAGAGCTGGTCGTAGGCCGCGTCGGAGCGCTCGAACCCGGTAAACACGCGCAGCATCGAGCCGCCCAGGTCCTGCGTGAGGCGGCACAACTCGGTAAGATAGGTGATCTGCACCTCCGCCATTGGAACGTCCGGCCGCTCCATTCCGAGGGTGAAGTCGTTGTAGCCCGCCACGCAGGCGAGCTCCAGACCGTTCTCCTCCAGCAACCCCCGGCCCCGGCGCCGCCCCTCCCCGTCCAGGTCCAGCGGCGAAAGGTGCGGCCGCTTCGCCATCAGCATCACGCCGTCGAACCCCAGCCGCCGGGCACGGGGAACGAAGGCGTCAAGCTCCAGCCGGTCCTGCCCCCAGAATCCGGAATAGCTAACGGAGTGCAGCGCGTACTTCCACTTTCGTGCCATGCCTGAACCCTGCTCCAACACCCCAACATCCCAACACCCCAACACCTCAAGACCTATCTCCCCTTCTACATCCGCGTTCTCCTTTCCGCACCGAACTCTCACGGCTGGCCGCCCCACCAAACCGATGGCCGCGTCCACCCCGGGGCGATGCAGTTCGCCCGTGGATCGCGGTTCCGACGGTCCCCCTCCACGGAGGACCCACCCCGCACGCGCCTGGAACCTGGAACCTGAAACCTGGGACTTCGAACCGAGGCGCCCGTGACTCGACGACTCACCCCCCTGGTTCTGGCAGCGGTCTGCTGCCTGACCGCAGCCAACCTCACCGCGCAGGAGCAACCGGCTTCCGGCAACCTGGTCTCCAACCCCGGGCTGGAGCCGCCGGCGCAGAAAGGGCTCCCGGACGGGTGGTCGGCCGTGGTGATCGGGGCTCCCGCTCAGCTCGCCGTCGACGCCGAAGAGCGCCACGAGGGGCGTCTGAGCGTCCGCATCACCGCGGCGGAAGTTGCACGCTCCTACGTCCGGAGCGAGCCGATAGAGGTGGCGCCCGGTGAGAAGCTCCGGATCGGCGCGTGGGTCAAGACCCGGGGCGTTCCCGCCGACAAGGGCACCGTCATCGCCATCGCGGACTTCACCACCAGCTCCGGCATGGAGCTGCCCGCGATGAAGGTCGGCACCGCCAACCCCGCCGCCGTGGGCTGGCAGCAGGTTTCCGGGACGCTGACCGCTCCCCCACTCGCCGTCCGCCTGCACCTGCGGCTCGGCTTCTCGTACAGCCTGGGGACCTGCTGGTGGGACGACGTCACCGTCCGGGCGGAGCGGCCCCTGGTGGCTCGCATCGATCTCCCTTCCGCCCGCCTCAGCCCCGCGATGGGAGCGGTGCCCGTTACCATCCTTAACCGCGGTGCCCGGAAGGCTCCGGTCAGCCTGACCCTGTCGGGCGCGGGCGGTGCCGCGAAGACCGAGGTCGCTCTGACGGGCGCGCGGGTTCAAGAGGAGCGGATCCCACTTAAGATACTAAAGCGCGGGCGCGGGAGCCTCTCGCTCGCCCTCGGTGAGCCGGCTAGGGAGGAACCGGTCTTCACCGAAAGCCGCGCGGTCACGGTGCCCCCGCCGCTCACGCTGGCGCCGCTGATCCCCACCCACTGGGTGATCGAGGACGGGCCGGCGCAGCTCCGCGCGGAGATCGCGCTGGAGGTGTCGCCCGACGAGTGCCGCGGGTCCTCCCTATCGACGCGCATCGTCGATTCCACGGGGGCCGTGCGCGCCACCCTGGAGATCGCCGAGGCGGCTCCCGGAACGGCCAGGCAGTCGCTCACCGTCTCCCTTCAAGAGGGCAGCTACCGCGTCGAAGCGGAGTTCCGTCCTGCCGAGGGACCCCCGATCAAGGCCGAGCAGCCCTGGGCGGTCATCCCCCGGCGCAAGGCCTCGGTGCGTCTGAACGCGGCGGGCTACCTGGAACAGGACGGCCGCGCAGTCTTCCCCCTCGGGCTCTTCAATGGCGGCGCCAGAATGGCCGAAGCGGGCGCCGCGGGGTTCACCGTCTCCCACGCCTACAATGCGGTCCGCGTGCAGCCCGGCCAGTCCCCGGACGACCAGCGCGCCAAGGACTTTCTGGACGCCACCGAGAAGGCCGGGATGCGCGCCCTCTTTCTGGTGCCCATGCCGTGGGCGGTCTCCGGGGATTGGGAGAGCTTCCGGCGCCGCATCCGGATGTTCCGCAACCATCCGGGGCTGCTGGCATGGGATGAAGAAGAGGGCCTCGCTCGCGGCGACCTGAAGCCGGAGACCCTCCTCAAACTGCGCCAGGTCCTCCGGGAAGAGGACCCGCACCATCCGCTCATGGTCGGCGATTCCCGCGACGTGATCGGCCGCGTCACGGACCGCTCCAACTTCTTCCCCGTGGACGTGATGGACCTCGGGATGTGGTGGTGGTACCCAATCCCGCTGGCGGCCCGCCCCCCCGACGCCCTTCAGGGTGAGGACGCGGCGAAGGGCGGAGAGCTGGTGCCCCCCTCGTTCCTCACGCAGCGGAACACCGCCAAGCCCCTCTGGGTGGGCGTCCAGGCCTACAAGAAGCCGCAGCCGACCGCCCGCTACCCCAACGCGGCCGAGTACCGCGCGCAGGCCTACCTCGCGCTGATCCACGGCGCGAAGGGACTCATGTGGTACGGCGGCTCCGTCACCGGCGGCCTCTTCCTCTCCCCCAAAGAGGGCGACTGGGACTCCTTGAAGGGCCTCGCCAGGGAGCTGAACGGGCTTTCGCAAGTCCTGATGGCGCCGCCGGCACCCCTCCCCGCGGTGTCCTCCCCGTCCGTGAGCGCCGCGATGAAGAGCGCCGGAGGCAGGCGCCTGATCTTCGCCGTCAACCGGTCCGCGGCCACCTTGGAAGTAACGCTGCGCGTGCCCGCGAGCCCTACCGCCGCCGTCGTGATCGGCGAGGGGCGGAGCGTCACCGTCTCGGCGGGCGAGATCCGGGACCGCTTCGGCCCGTACGCCACACATGTGTACGAGCTCGGCGTCAGTCCTTGATTCGCTCCAGGAACTGCCACACGTTGAACAGGTGCTTCATGTGGTCCGGGCCGGCGTCGCCCGCGAAGCCGTAGATCTTCAGCTTCCCCTTCACGAACCGGCTCTGCAGCTGCAGCTCGCCGGGCCACGCTTCGGATACCTTCTCCCGGGCGCCGCCGAGCTGTTTGATCAGGTAATCGGCGGTCTCCGCCGTGCTGGCGTAGTTGGGCGTCAGCAGCTCCGTGTGGGAGACCAGCATCCGCTTGCGGCCCTCGACCGCCTCGCGGGCGAACCTGACGAACCCTTCCATGTTCGCGGGGTCGACCTCTCGCCGGGCCCGGTCTCCCGTGAAGCCGGCGTAGATCGAGTCCGCCATCACCAGGGTGTCGATCCGCGCGAACGCCTCCGGGTTTTTCAGGAGCTCGCGCACGCCGCCGAACCCCGCGCTGAACGAGGTGATGGTCACCGGCGCGACGCCCAGCTCCGGCGCGCCTGCTGCGTCGGCGACTTTGCTCCTCGTCTCTTCGAGGATGCGCCGGAAGACCGCCGGGTCCCGGAACTTCTCCGTATACACGCCGGAAAGGCCCGGAAGCGTCACCGTCACCGAGACGCCCGGCTGCTTCGTCCGCGCCAGGTTCAGCTCCGCGCGCAACGCCGTGCCGTGAAGGTGGATGGTGAGGTCCGCGGCGCCTCCGGCGGGCTTGAAGCCCTCCGGAATGAAGAGCTGGCCGTCCGTGAGCTGGAACCGCTGCCCGGGCGGCGCCTCCAAAAGGGCCGGCTTCGGCACTTCCTGGACACCACCGAGCGCGACGAGGAGCACCAGGATGGCCGAGGACGTCATCACTTCTTCTTCGGGCTCGCCTTCTTCGGGGGCGCCGGCTTCTTTGCCGGCGCCGGCTTCGCAGGCTCGGGGCGGAGGTCCGGCATCGTGGCCACCCCCTCATCCGCAGCCGGCGCGGCGCCCAGGCCCCCGCCCAGACCGCCCAGGCCGCCGCCTTTCTTTCCGATCTCCTTCCGGATGGTCGCCTCGATCTGGGCGGCTCGCTCGCTTTCGGCGATCTCGTACTTCATGTCGAAGGGCCGGATATCCGTCAGCGCCTGAACGCTGCGGAGGCGGATGAGGGAAGCCGTCAACTCCGTACTCTCCTTGAGGGACTCAGGCGGCGGCAGGTCCGCGCCCTCGCCGGCCTTCATGATGGCGGTCATGTCCAGCGACTGCTGGGGCGGCCGGTAGACGAGTATGAACATCTCGCCGCCCAGGTCGAGCGTGACGCCGCGCGTGTAGGCGCGAGGCGGCGGGGGCGTGAGCAGGCTACCCATACCGCCGCCGAACATCCCGCCCATCAAGCTGCCGATCATCCCCAGCATCCCGCCGCCCTCTTCGCTCTTCGCCTCCGGAGTCATCTGGACCCGCAGGCTCTTCCACTCCGGCGTGAGCTGGCTGAGCTTAATGGTCGGGGTACCCAGGGCATCGGACAAACGCGGGATGGTAGCCTGCGCGTGCGCGCCGGGGCAGGCAGCAAGCGTGAGCAGTAGGAACAGAGCGCAGGATCGCGGAATCATGGCGGCCTCCTATCGGCAAGGGCGCGTTCCCGCGTATGATACCCTACTCAACGGCAGCCCGCCGTGCGCGCGCCTAATCCACCGAACCCTGGAGCCTGCCGAGTGAAACCCGCCCTTTACACCAGCGACCACCGGTGGAACCCGGAGCGTATCAACGGCCTGGCCATCTATTGCAGCGATGGCCGCTGGGGGCTCGCGTTCGACCAGTTCTGCCACGAGAAGCTGGGGATTCCCCGCTACGACCGGTTCGCCGTGCCGGGAGGCCCCGCGTGGCTCACCATGCGCGACCTGTCCACCATCCGCACCTACGAGGCCGTGCGGGAGCACCTGGAGTTCCTGGTGCGCGAGCATCAACTGGAACGGATCGTCCTGATCACCCACTACGGCTGCGCCTTCTACAAGCAGCTCCTCGGCGGGAGCCCCGAGTCCTGCCTGCCCGCTCAGGAGGACGACGTCCGCAAAGCCGCCGCCGTCCTCCGCGTGCGCTTCCTGGGGATCGAAGTCGAAGGGTACGCGGCGATGCTTTCCGGACAGCAGATCTCGTTCCACCCCATCGATCTCTGATGGTCCCGAAATGGGAGGATGGGAGAATGAGGGAATGGGAGAATGATGACGGTAGGTACCGCCGCATCCGGACGGCGAACCCTCCGTTTAACAAGCAGTAGTGCGAGCGGTGAGGGCGGTTCCCGATCATCCCTCATCCTTCGTACTTCTTCTCTCAACTTGCGATGTCGTTTGAGTGGCTCTTTCAGTGGTGGAACGCCGTCTACTCGGTGCCGCTGGCGTTCGTGCTGGTGTTCCTCACCATCACCTCGCTGGTCAGCCTCGTGGGCGGCACGCTCGGCGAGCTGACGCATGGTGATGCGGACGTGGACCACGACGTCGACGTGGGGCACGACGTCGCCCACGACGTCGACGTGGGGCACGACATCGACACCGACGTGGACGTGCACGCGGACGTCGACGCGGAGGCGGACGTCCACGGAAATGGGCACGCCCATCCGGCCGGCGCGCACCACGCGGACCCCGGCCCCATCCTGAGCGGCCTGATGTTCATCGGCGTGGGGAAGGCGCCGATGGTGCTGGTGCTCCAGGTGTTCCTGCTCCTCTGGGGCCTCACGGGGCTCATCCTCCACCAGCTGGCGAACGTGATCGGCCCCGGGGCGCTGCTCTGGTCGCTGCCGATCACGTTACTCGTGAGCGTCCTCGGCACCCGCAGCTTTGCCCTGGTGTTCGCGCGCTGCTTCAAACCGTACGAAACGGCCTCCGTGCGGCGCGACCAGATCGTGGGGCGCACGGGACACGTGGTGTTTCCGGTGACGGAGGAAGAGGGCACCGTCCACGTCCGGGACCAGCACGGCACGCTGCACCGGCTGCGGGCCCGTTCGGGTCAGGGGCGGTTCGAGAGCGGGCAAGAGATCATCATCACGGGCTACAACGCGCAGGATCGCATCTATCAGGTGGATGACGCCACGGCTTTTGTTGACCGCGCCTGAACGGCGCTGGAGGTTCGAAATGTTTCTAGGGATCACCCTTGTCTTGGCGGGGGTTGCCGCCATCGTGGCGGGGTTCCTCGGCCCGATCTTCGGCATTCCCGGATGGGCCTTCTGGGCGCTGGGCCTCCTGCTCATCGTCTCCGGCGGGCTCGTCACCGTCCTCGGCGTCTACCGCAAGACCGCGGCGAACGAAGCCCTGGTGCGGACGGGCATGAACGGCGCGCACGTGGCGCTCAACGGCGGCATCGCGGTCTACCCGTTCATGCACCAGGTGGTCCCGGTTTCGCTGGAAACGATGAAGCTGGAGGTCGAGCGGCAGAACCAGGACGCGCTCATCACCAAAGACAACCTCCGCGTGGACGTGAAGGCGGAGTTCTACATCCGGGTCAACCCGACGGAGGAGGACATCCTGCAGGCCGCCCGATCCCTGGGGCACAAGTCGGTAGACGCCAAAGCCGTCGGCGCCCTGGTCTTTGAAAAGCTCGTCTCCGCTCTCCGCTCCGTAGCCGCGCAGAAGGACCTGGCGGAGATTCATTCGGACCGAAAGACGTTCGCCAGCGCGGTGCAGGAGCTGGTGACCGAAGAACTCCAGCAGAACGGTCTACTGCTGGAGACGGTCACGATTTCGCGGCTGGACCAGACGGACCCGCACGGTCTCTCCGACGAGAACATCTTCGACGCCCAGGGTAAGAAGAAGATCACCGAGATCACCGCGGCGGCGCGGGTCGAGCGGAACCGCCTGGAGAAGCTGGCCGAGCAGTCGATCACGGAGCAGAACGTCCGCACCACGGAGCAGGTTCTGGCCCTCGAGCGCGAGCGCTCGGAGGCGATGGCCACCCAGGAGCGCGACGTGGCGAACATCACCGC
>JGI10216J12902_102092698_pt1 | contig 11543 bp, 9 predicted proteins | sample KanNatreferecore_FD_12902 | JGI IMG/M metagenome (IMG submission 12902)
AACCAGACGGGCGTCCGCTCGACCTGCTCGAGCCGGCAGGCGCGGACGAGGAGCGGTGCGGACGTCGTCAATGCTCGGTTGTCAACCGATCGTCAAAGAGAGGGAAGATCGAGGCGCCGAGCAGCACGGGATCCAGTGTAGATATCGCCGTTCGTACAATCGGCGGCTATGCGCCACCGCCGGCCGCCCAAGGGCTAACGCTGCGAATCGTCGTCGACGTCAGTCCGCTCTCGCTGCCGCGAACCGGGATCGGGAACTACCTGCGCAGCATGGTCGGCGGGCTTGCGGAGGTGGCGAAGGACGATGAGGTCATCGCATTTGCGCCCACGGGGCTGCGCGGGACTGGGAAAGTACGGCGGGCGCTCGACGGGATTCCGGTCGAGACGAAGGTCGTGACGCTACCCGCCGCCCACCTTTTCCGGGTTGCGTGGAGCAAATCCGGTTGGCCTCCGCTCGAGCGGCTGGTCGGCCGGTTCGACGTCTTCCATTTCTCGGACTGGATGTACCCGCCGCAGCGGACGGGTGTCCGAACGACAACGATCCACGACCTCGTCCCGCTTCACTTCCCAGAGCTCGTCCATCCTCGGACGCTGCGGTTGCACGGCGCGAAGTATCAGAACGCGGCCGCGACCTGCGACGTCGTCTTTACGAACTCGCGCTTCACCGCATCGGACGTCGCCGAGCACCTGAAGATCCCGTCGGATCGGATCCAGGTCGCTTATCCAGGGATCGACCGGCGCTTCACTCCGAGCGGGGACCGAGCTGACCTCGGCGCCCCGTATCTCTTGACGGTCTCGACGGTCGATCCGCGGAAGAACATCGACGTCGTGATCAAGGCCTTCGAGCTCGTGCGCGAGGAGATGCCCGAGCTGCAACTCGCCGTTGCCGGGGGAATCGCTCCCGGAGCTACGCCGCCGCTCAGCCGCTCCGACGTACACCTGCTCGGGTTCGTCGAGGATGAGCGACTCGCCGCGCTCTACCGGGGCGCCGCGGCGTTCGTCTACGCCTCGCGCTTCGAAGGCTTCGGCATGCCGATCGTGGAAGCGCTCGCGAGCGGCACGCCGGCCGTCGCCTCGTCTCATCCATCGCTGGACGAAGCCTCAGGAGCAGCTGCCTTTCGCGCCGAATCAGACGACCCGGAGGAGTTCGCCGACAGAATCGTCCAGGCACTCCATCAACCCCCGGAGCGACGCAAAGAAGGCTTGGCGCACGCGGCGAGATTCACCTGGGAAGCCTGCGGCGAAGCCGTCTTGCATGGGTACGAAAGCGCGCTCTGAGACACTTGCGGCGTGGTCGAGGTCGCGTTCGATACGAGTCCGCTGAGCCAAACGAGAGCCGGCACCGCCCGCTACATCCGCGGTCTCCTGGGCGAGCTCGAGTCGGTTCCAGACGTCCGGCTACGACGATATGGCGTGACGAGGAGAGGCCGGGCGATGGTTCCCGTCCGCGACGTCGGCTGGTACCTCGCGGCCCTGCCACTGCTCGCTCGCGGAGCCGACGTGCTTCATTGCCCCACGTTCCGCGCTCCAGTCCGTTCGCGCGTACCGCTCGTCGTCACTTTTCACGACCTCGCCGTCCTGCGGTATCCCGGGATGTTCAACAGTTGGACACGGAGCTACAGTCGCGCGGTCCTTCCCCGCGTTGCCAAGGCCGCAGAACGCGTGATCGCCGTCTCCGAGTTCACGGCGCGAGAGCTCGTCGAAGTACTCGGCACCCAGGAACGGAAGATCCGCGTGATCGGGAATGGCGTCGGACCACCGTTTACTCCCCGAGGCGACGCGGCCGACGGCGATTACGTTCTCGCCGTCTCGACACTCGAGCCTCGGAAGAATCTCGGTCGCCTCGTCGAGGGCTTTCAGCGCGCGAACCTCGACGGTTGCGAGCTTCGCATCGTGGGGGCACGCGGTTGGGGGAACGCCGCCGCACCGCCCGGCCGAGGCGTGCGCTGGCTGGGCGAGGTCTCGGACGAGGAGCTGGCTCGGCTGTATCGGGGAGCCGCTTGCGCGGCTTACATGTCGCTCTATGAGGGTTTCGGGCTGCCCGTCCTCGAAGCGATGGCGTGCGCTACGCCGGTCGTCGCCGCCGATCTGCCGTCGATACGCGAGTTTGCACGCGGGGCCGTATCCGTCGATCCGACGGATCCCGACGCCATCGCGGCCGGACTGGTCGAGGCGCTGGATCACCGCGACGAGCTCGCGCGTGAAGGCAGGATCGAGGCGGCCAACCACGACTGGAGCGGGGTGGCCCGAAAGACGATCGAGGTCTACCGCGAGCTATCGGCTTGAGCAAGCCGTTGATCGTGATCGACGCCGACGTCCTCGGACGCCGGCGAACCGGAGACGAGACGCACGTCCTGGGACTGCTTCGCGAGCTGCCGAAGCTGGAGGCTGAAGTCCGGTTCGCGGCGGTGACTCGTCACCCTGAACGCGTCCCGGAAGGCGTCGAGGCGATCGAGCTGCCCGCAAGGAGCCAGCAATGGCGGATGGCATGGTCGCTGCCACGGCTCCTGCGCCGATTGCAACCGGCGATCGCACACTTCCAGCACGTGGTCGCTCCGGGGACTCGCACAAAAGCCGTCTTGACGATCCACGACCTTTCCTTCGAGCGTGATCCCGGGCTGATGGGGCGTAGCGACCGGTTCTTCTTCAGGACGATGGTTCCCCGCTCGGCGCGCCGGGCCGAGCGCATCCTTGCCGTCTCCGAACGGACCCGGCAAGACCTCGTCGAGCACTACGACATCGACCCGCGGAAGATCGACATCATTTGGAACGGTGTCGACGAGGTCTTCAGACCCGATGGGCCGAGACACGACGGGCATCCGTACCTCCTGTTCGTCGGCGGCCTTCAAGCCCGCAAGGATCCGGGCGTGGCGATCGAGGCGCTCTCCCTGATCGGCGGAGATCTCAGGCTCGTGCTGGCCGGGCCCGACAAGGGGAAAGCAGACGAAGCACGACGGGCGGCGACCCGATTCGGGCTTCAGGACCGGGTCGAGATCACAGGCCACGTCGAGAGCGACGAGCTCGCGTCGCTGTACCGCGGCGCCGAGGCGTTCGTTTTTCCCTCGAGATACGAGGGCTTCGGGCTGCCGATAGTGGAGGCAATGGCATCCGGAACGCCGGTCGTCGCTACGGCCGTCGGCGCGATTCCGGAAGTTGCCGGTGAGGCGGCTGTCCTCGTCGAGCCCGGCAACCCGGTTGCGCTCGCGGGTGGAATCGAGCGCGCTCTTGCCGACCGCGAACGACTGGTGCGCGCCGGCCTGGAACGGGCCCGCCTCTACAGCTGGAGGGAGACGGCTCGCCGGACGCTGGCGGTCTACCGGGAGTTGCTATGAGTGTCTCGGCGGTCGTCGTCACGCACGAACCGACCCCCGACCTTGACCGATGCCTGGCGGCGCTATCGCCCCAGGTCGACGAACTGGTCGTTGTCGCAAATCTGCCGCTGAAGGTCGAGCTTCCGGCTAATGCGCGATTGCTGAAGACCGACCGGCCGCGCGGCTTCGGCGCCAACGTCAACTACGGCGTCGCGCAGACGACCGGCGCATTCGCGGTTGTTGCAAACCCGGATACCGATCCCGAAGCGGACGCGGTCCGGATTCTTCATGACTTTGCCGCCGGGAAGCCTCGCTGCGGGATCGCCGGTCCGGAGCTCCGCTATCCCGACGGCCGCTGGCAACCCTCGCGACGGCGCTTTCCAACGATCCGGGGAACTCTCGTCCGGCGTACGCCGTTGCGGTATCTCGCGAAGCCGTCCGAGCGGCAGCGGGACCACTACATGTTGGGCGAGCGGCCCGCAAAGCCGGTCGAGGCAGATTGGATGCTCGCCGCCTTCCTGCTCCTGCGGCGCGAGATGCTGGACGAGCTCGGCGGCTTCGATGAGCATTTCCGGCTCTACGGCGAAGACATAGAGCTCTGCTACCGCGCAGCCAAGGCGGGCTGGGAGCGCTGGTACGTGCCGCAGGCGGTCGTCACCCATCGTTACGCCGCCGAGACCGACCACAAGTTGCTCACGCGCCGCACTCTCTGGCACTGGCGCGGAATCGCCCGCTTCGTCCGGAAGCACCCCGAGCGGTTGCGCGCGTTGTGACGCCGAGCGTCCGCGTAGTCATCCCGACCTACAACGCGAAGGCCCTGACGCTCGCGTGCCTCGAAAGCGTCGTCGCAGCCGATTGGCCGAAAGAACGGCTCGAGCTCGTGGTCGTGGACAACGCGTCCACGGACGGGACCGCAAAAGCGGTGGGGCGGCAATTCCCAAACGTCCGCGTGATCAGATCGGACCACAACCTGGGCTTCGCGGGCGGGGCGAATCTCGGCCTCCTCGACCTCGGCGAGACAGACTTTGTCGGCCTCCTCAACAACGACGTCCAGGTGGAGCGCGAGTGGCTCCGCGCACTCGTCGAGGTGCTCGAGGGCGACGACTCCATCGGGGCCGTCACCTCAAAGGTGCTCTTTGCAGGAAGGTACGTCTCGGTCCAGCTCGAGCTTCCCGACCTCGAGCAGGCCGGCAGCTTCGACGCCCGATCGAAGGGCGTGCGCATCGACGGTGTGCGCGTCGACGGCAAAGAGTGCTGGCAGCGCGCCCAGTTCGTCCACGGCTTCTATGACCCGGAGCTGGACCCGGGTCGTGGCACCCCGTACCGCTGGGTCGGTCGTCAGGCCGAGCTCCGCATTCCGGTCGGAAGCGCAGAGATACTGGTGTCGGCACAACGGCCCCAGGTGCTGGCCGCTCGCTCGGGAGACGTCGAAGAGAACTTCACGGTCGACGGTCGGGAGCGCTGGATCGGGCTTCCCAGCAACGGACCGGAGGTCGACGTGATCAACAACGTCGGCTCGCTTCTCGTTCCCGGCGGCTTCGGCGCCGATCGCGGCTTCCAGGAAGTCGACCGCGGTCAGTACGAAGAGGTTGCCGAGGTGTTCGCGTGGTCGGGGACGAGCGTGCTCTTCCGGCGCGCCTATCTCGAAGACGTGGGCCTCCTGGACGCCCACCTGTTCATGTACTACGAGGACCTCGACCTTTCATGGCGAGGACGCGCGCTCGGGTGGCGAATCGCGTACGTCCCCGGTTCCGTCGTCCGGCATCTGCATGCCGCGACCAGCGTCGAAGGATCGTTGCTGTTCCGGCACTACGTCGAACGGAACCGGCTGGTCGTCCACGCGAAGAACGCGCCGCCACGCTATGCCGCCCGCGTCGCCGGCAACTCACTGCACGAGACGGCGCTACACGTCCGTCGTGACGTCGTGCGCCCGTTGATCGAGCGAAGGCGTCCGACGACGGTGGTCGTGCGGCAACGACTCCGCGCCTTCGGTGGGTTCCTGACTCAGGTTCCCCGCGCGCTCGCAGCGCGGCGCCGCCTGGGGAGGCGCCGACGAGTTCCGGAAGAAGAACTGCTCAGGTGGCTCGGCTTACCGGATCCAAACAAGTCCATTGGTAGCGTTGACCGCGATGACAAGAGGAAGTGATCGAGGCCGTGCGGCCGTCTCTTGTTCGAACATCTGGAAGCAGTTCCGGCTGCCCTATGACCGCCCGTACACCCTCAAACAGCGCGTCCTGCATCCAAAGCGCTCGCATGCCGCCCGTGTGCTGGATGCGCTCAAGGATGTCTCGTTCGATGTCGAAGCCGGCGAGTTCTTCGGCGTCATCGGACGAAACGGGTCGGGAAAGAGCACCCTGCTCAAGTGTCTCGCCGGGATCTACGTGCCGAATCAAGGGGACATCGGCGTTGCCGGGCGCGTATCGCCGTTCATCGAGTTGGGAGTTGGGTTCAACCCGGAGCTGACTGCCCTCGACAACGTGGTCGTCAACGCTGCGTTACTCGGGATCCCCGCCCAGGACGCACGTAGGAGCTTTCCAGAGGTGATGCGGTTCGCGGAGCTCGAGGAGTTCGAGAACCTCAAGCTCAAGAACTACTCGTCCGGAATGTACGTCCGTCTTGGTTTCGCCGCGGCGATCCAGGCTCGAGCGGAGATCTACCTTGTCGACGAGGTTTTGGCTGTCGGCGACGCCCAGTTCCAGGAGAAGTGCTTCGACACCTTCCGGCGGCTCAAGCGCGAAAACCGAACGGTGATCTATGTAACCCACGATCTGGCAACGGTCGAGAGGTTCTGTGACAGAGCCCTCCTCCTCGAGCGAGGCGAGGTGATGGCGCTCGGCGAGCCGACGGACGTGATCAAGGTCTACCGGCGCCGAAATCTCGAAGAGGAGCAAGAGGCCGGACTACGACCGACAACGGAGGAAGCTGCGCGCCGCTGGGGGGACGGTTCGGCCGAGATCCTCGACGCGTGGTTCGAGACCGACGACGGGACACGTCAGCGCGTCCTTCTGCAGGGAACGACCGTGACGTTCAAGGCACGAATCCGCTTTCACAGCGCCATGGACGATCCGGTCTTCGGCGTCATCATCAAGAACGAACGAGAAGACCACGTCCTGGTTACGAACACGCTGTTCGACGAGCTGCGGACAGGACGCTTCGAGGCGGGCGACGAAATCGTCTACAGCGCAAGTTTCGAGCTTCTTTTCGCCGACGGGGTTCACACGGCGTCACCCGCCGTCGCCTACCAGGACGCTCAGCGGTTCGCCGACTGGCAGGAGGACGCGGTGAGCATGATCGTCCGAGGCGATCGGTTCTCGGGGGGAATCGTCGACCTACCGCACGAGACCCTGGTTGAGCGAACCGCGGAAACCGAGCCCCGCGCGCCGCAAGCTCGCGTCTCCTCGGGAGCCGAGTAGCAATGGCGGTCTATCCAGAGATCACGCCCCGCGAGCTGAGGCCCGCGCGCCACTTCTTCTACGTCGCGCTCGCGTTGTCACGAATGGAGTTCAAGCTGCGCTACTTCGGCTCGGTTCTGGGCTATCTGTGGAGCTTTCTCCGGCCGTTTCTGCTCTTCGGGGTCCTGTACGTCGTCTTCACGAAAATCGTCCGGGCCGGCGCCGGCGTAGAGCACTACCCGGTGCTGCTCCTCTTCGGGCTCGTTCTCTTCAACTTCCTCGCCGACGCGACGATGATGGGACTCCCGAGCCTCGTCTCGCGCGAAAGCCTCTTGCGCAAGGTCTCGTTTCCTCGAGCGTCGATACCGATCGCGGTTACGGCGACCGCTGCCGCGAACCTCGGCCTCGGTCTGGTCGTTGTGCTCCTACTCGCACTCGTCAACGGCGTCGGAGCGCGGGCCTCATGGCTCCTGCTCTTCCCGCTCGTTCTCGGCGTGATCGTCTTCGCGGCTGCGCTCGCGCTGCTCTTGTCCGTGCTCTTCGTTCGCTATCGCGACGTCCAGCCAGTTTGGGACGTAGCTCTCCAGTTCGCGTTCTGGGCCACGCCGATCATCTACACGATCGGCTTCATTCCAGAGCGCTATCGCCAGTTCGTCATGCTCAATCCGCTTGCCGTCGCCGTCGAGCAGGGACGGCACTGGCTCGTCGGATCGGAGGTTCCGACTGCGGAAGCCGTGATGGGAAGCTACGCGAAGCTGCTATTACCCGCGGCGGTGTTCGTCGGTGTCATAGCGCTCAGCGTGTGGACGTTCCGCCGCCGCTCGGCGTCGATTGCCGAGGAGCTCTGACGGTGGCCGAGCCTTCGAGGCGGAACGACACGGACGAGCGGGCAAGCCGCGCCGAGGCCGCGCTCGAAGAGGTACTCGCGGAGCGAAACCGGCTTTGGGAGGAGCTCCATCGGCAACGGGCCGACGAACACGAAGCGGCCTACTACCGGCAGCTCTACCACCAGGTTGTCTCCTCGCGATCGTGGAAGCTGACGGCGCCGCTTCGAAGCGCGAAGTGGTTCGTCAGGCAGGTCCCTGAGCTCGCCCGGAGGCTCCGGCGATTTCTGTCGCACCGCCCGCAGGCTCCGAGATGACGGGAATCGTCACGGTTGCGATTCCCGTGCTGAACGGCGCGGAGTACCTCGACGAAGTGCTCTCCGCCGTCAGGCGCCAGGTGATCGACGCCGAGCTCGAGTTGCTCGTCGTCGACTCCGGCTCGGACGACGGTTCGCTCGAGATCGCGCAGCGCCACCAGGCCCGCATTCACGAGATCCCGAAGATCGAGTTCACGCACGGAGGGACGCGAAACCTGATCATGGAGCTCGCTCAGGGCGATCGGGTCGCCTTCCTGACGCAAGACGCAACGCCTGCCGGCGACCGGTGGCTCGCATCTCTGCTTGAAGGCTTCGACGCAGCCCCGGGCGTTGGCGTCGTCTTCGGCCCTCATGAGACAAGGCCCAAAGCAAGCCATGTGCTGAAGGCCGAGATGGAGCGCCACTTTGCCAACTGGGGCGGGGGCGCCGAGATCGACGTCCAGTCAATCGATCGGTCGCCCCAAGGCCTCTCGGCCTATCGAGCCGAGCCATGGCGGTTCACCTTTCTCTCCAGCGTGAACTGCTGCCTCGACCGCGAGGCCTGGCAGAGCGTTCCGTTTCGCGAAGTCCCCTACGCGGAGGACCAGCTGCTAGGAAGGGACTTGCTCGAGGCCGGTTACGCGAAGGTCTTTCACCCCGATGCGCGGGTGCTGCATTCGCACCATTACCGGTCGTTCGGGTTTCTCCGCCGTTACTTCGACGAGTACCGGGGCCTGCGCGAGGTGCTGGGCTATCGCGAGCCGGCGGGGCCGCTCCGAACGCTCCGGTCGATTCGCACCCTCTATCGCTCGGACAAGGCCTGGCTGCGACGTCATGGCATCCGTGGCGCGCGCTTGGCCTGGGCCCTCGCCGGCTCGCTACGGCATCACACGATCCGCCTGACCGGCGCGATACTCGGCTCGCGAGCGGGGAGACTGCCACCTGGAGTACGGCGAATCCTCTCGCTGGAGCGTCGATCGACGTTCGAGCCGCTCCCGGTCGAGGAAAGTCCGCTGCTCCGATCAGATCCCCTGGTCGACGTGCGCGCAGATTGGGGCTGGGAGTTCGTGCGGCGGGCTTACCCCGCGCGTGACGTCCTCCTCGACCCTCACAGCGGTAGGACCAGAGGTGCGACAACGAGCGCGTGGATCGTTCCGCCGTGGGGGATCGGTTCCGGAGGCCACGCCGTCATCTTCAGGCTCATCGCCGAGCTCGAGCGCCGCGGCCACTCGTGCGCGATCTTCGTCTTCGACCCGTTCGGGTGGAACGCGCGGCCCGGAGCCGACCTGCGGCAAGAGATCCGTGAGCACTTCACGCCGGTCGAGGCTCAGGTCTTTGTCGGTCTGGAAGACTTCGACTCGGCCGACATCGCGGTCGCGACGAACTGGTGGACGGCGTATCCAACTCGCGACCTTCCCCGCTGTCGCGAGAAGGTGTACCTCGTCCAGGATTACGAGCCGTCGTTCTACCCCGCCTCCGCCGAAGAGCTCTGGACCGAGGCGACCTACCGGATGGGTTACCGCTGCATCGCCTACACGCCGTGGCTCGCAGATCTGCTGCGCGACCAATACCAGCTCGAGGTCGCCGAGCTCGACTGCGGCACGGACCTCGACACGTACCCGTTTTCAGACGAAGAGCGCGAGCCGGGCCTGATCGCCGTCTACGCCCGGCGAGAGACGCCCCGGCGCGCCGTCGAGTTGGCCTTCGCCGGCCTCGCGACCCTCCTCGAGCGTCGGCCAGGCGTACGAGTCGTCCTCTTCGGGTCACCGTTCCCGCAAACGGTCCCCTTCCCGTGCCGAAATCTGGGCGTGGTTCCACCGAGCGAGCTTGCAGCCCTTTACCGCCGGGCGAGCGCCGGCGTCGTCTTCTCGCTGACGAATCTCTCGCTGGTGACGCAGGAGATGATGGCCAGCGGCCTTCCCGTGGTCGAGCTCGACCGGCAGAACGTCCGCTCGGTGCTCGGGACGTCGGGCGACCTTGCCACCCTCGCTGAACCGACACCGGACGGCATCGCCGATGCGCTCGAGGCGATCTTCGACGATCGCGCGCGAGCCATGGAGATGGCCGGCAGAGCACGCGCATTTGTCGAACAACGAACGTGGAACCGTGCGTGCGACGAGCTCGAGCAGGCGTTCGCCGATTTTCTCGCGAGCCCGCGGGCGAACCCCGAGCGACGAAGTCTCGCGTTGAGGACTTAGCGGCTGACGAAGGCTTTTAACGCGCGAAGCGGACGCGTAATCCGCCACGAGAGAGACCGCTCCATCGCTTCGAGCTGGTGTTCGCGCCCGGTCGCACGCAGCTCCCATTCCTGTCGCTGGCGCTCCGCTAGCTCCGCCCGGTCCTGCCAGGGAGCGAGCAGCTGCTCCGCTTTTTCCGCCCGTTCCTGCCAGGGAGCGAGCAGCTGCTCCGCTTTCTCTGCCCGCTCCTGCCACGGCGCAAGGAGTTCCTCCGCCTTCGCCGCTCGGTCCTGCCACGCATCGACTTCAGAACCAAGCCGTTGCGCCTCGAACACGCCCGTTGCCACAGCCACCTGCCGAAGACCGCCGGCATGCCCCCCGCAAACGACCACGCTGTAGAGCTCGCCTCCCGGCTCGACTGCCGCAGCCTTCGAGACCTCGACGTCCAGCAACTGCGCCGGATCTGCTGCTGCAAGCTCTCGCTCGTCGAGGACCGCAGACAGGAGCCAGTTCTGTTGGTACAGCCGCAACCGCTGAGGAAACGCGGCGGCCAGCAGCTCGTCGAACTCTTCCGGTGTGTACTCACGCTCGTGAAACTCGTTCTCGACGAGGTATTCCTTGCTGTTCGGCGTCGAGATCACGAGCAGCCCTTCCGGCGTGAGCACCCGCCGAAACTCCGAGACAGCGCGGGCTGCAGCTCCAACGTGCTCGATCGTCTCGAAACAGGTGACGAGGTCGAACCGACCTTCGTCAAAAGGAAGCTCGGAGACATCACCACGCACAAAGTCCAGGCCGTACTTCTCCGCCGCGTGTTGGACGATTTCTTCGTCGATGTCCAGGCCGACCACCGAGGCAGCTCCCGCGGCCGCCAGGATCGCGGCGCCGTAGCCCTCGCCGCTGCCCGCGTCCAGGATCGCGCGATCCCGCGCGAACTGGGCCGCAAAGCGGTAACGGGCCAGGTGCTCGGCGTAGAGAAGCTCGTCCCGTTGCTGATCGGGCAGCAAGCGCTCACCTGTGTCCTTCAGCATCGAACCCGATCCTAGTTTTCGACGCCTCTAGGTGTAGTAGCGGACGAGAACCAACCCGAGCGAGAAAGCATCGAAGCAGCCGAGGGCAACGACGAACGCGGTCCCGGCGACGATTCCGGAGCGTCGCCCGAACGCCTTGGCCGCCGTAGCCACTGCGACGCCGTAAACACCGATCAACATCAGCAGGTATCGGCCCTGCGCGAAGGACTGGTTGGACTGAATCAGCGCGAAGTAGGAGCGAAGGTTCACGAGCAGCGCAGTCGCGGCAACCGCACCGACAGCGAGTAGCAACCTCGGCACGACGGTCCGCGCCTCCGACCGGGCTCGGTAAACGGCGACCGCCACCAGGACGAGGATGACCACCGATGCCGCTGCAAGCGCGGCATAGACCCAGCCTGGAAACGTGGTCTCGACATGGCCGAAGGCGGCAAAGAAGCCTTTGAAGAAGATGTCGTAGGCCGGGATGCCGGACCAGAAATCGTGCATGAACGGAAGCTTGGGCAAGTACCACTGCCA
>JGI10216J12902_101060554_pt1 | contig 11539 bp, 9 predicted proteins | sample KanNatreferecore_FD_12902 | JGI IMG/M metagenome (IMG submission 12902)
GACATTCGCAAAATAGTTAAGGATACGGGCGGCAATCTGTGGATCGCTACCCACGATGGAGGACTATGTAAATTCAACCCAAAGAATAATGAGTACGTAAGGTTCACAACAAAATCAGATAATGGCAAATCTTCTCTGCCCAACAATACTATCCGGTGCATGGTGGCTGATGGTCGTTATCTTTGGATTGCCACCGAAAATGGAGGGTTGAGCAGGATGGACGTGGCTACCGAAGAGCTTACTAACTTTTTATACGATAAGGCCAATCCCAATTCAATCATTAATAATTCTATTTGGTCAGTACATAAAGACAAGCAAGGCAGAATTTGGGTCGGATCTTTTGCGAAAGGACTTTGCGTGCTGGATGTGTTAGAGGATAAGATCGCGATCTATGATCCATCGCTCGAAAGTGACCTTGTAAATGTCATTTACATGGATTCAAAAAACCGGATGTGGATTGGAACAGAAGATGGATTAGTACTGAAAGATAACAGGGGCTCGCATCGCTTTAGGTATAATTCAAAAGATAAGAATAGCATCAGCAGTAATGCCATTAATTGTGTCTACGAAGATCGAAAACATCGCATCTGGATAGGCGTATGGGATGGCGGCATAAATCGCTTTGTTGAGAATTCGACCTCCAACAGCGGACGCTTCGTCCGATACAATCATGACCCGAATCGGAAAGAAAGTCTGACGGATCCAAATGTTTTTAACATTGCAGAATCTTCCAAAACGGGTGAGTTACTGGTTTCCACGTTTAAGGGTTTAAATATTTTGAAAGATGAGAAAGCCGGGATTTTTGAAAATCCGTTTTCCTATCCGCATGAGGGGGATCAATTTCATTTTACGTTGGCCGAAGATAACGAGCACAACATTTGGGTGGGTGCGCGAAGCGGTCTAAGCATTTATTCGCTGGAGACAAAACAGATCACACCGATCAATATTTGGGAGGACACAATCAAGACAACCGATCAGATCAATTGCATTTTTACTGACCACAAGGGAACGATGTGGATCGGTTCAAGTGGGGGTCTTCATCAAATGGTAAGCCCAAAGAAGTTTATCTCATACACTGCCGCCGATGGCTTACCTGTTGATTTTGTTCAGGGAATTTTAGAAGACGCAAAAGGAAATTTGTGGCTTGGAACGAGCAAAGGGCTGTCGGTATTCAATCCGACAACTAAACAATTCAAAAACTTTGACGAGAGTGATGGACTGCTTTCCAATGAGTTGAGGCGAAAGGCGTTCTTAAGAAAACAAGATGGGCAAATGTTCATTGGAGGAAGGGGAGTAAATACCTTTTTTCCAGATAGCCTCGTTTCGAACCCCAACAGACCCTCTGTTTATATCACGGATTTGAGAGTATTCAACCAACCCATCAAGCCAAATGGTCGTGATGGTATTCTGAAAAACGACATCGCCCAAACAAAGGAAATCTACCTCGATCCCGAGCACAGTTTTTTCACTATTCATTACGTCGGCATCAATTTCACTTCCAGTTACAAAAACCAGTACGCTTATAAGCTGGAGGGATTTCAAGACAACTGGATAAATGTGGGTACAAATCGTTATGCAACCTTTACCAATCTTGATCCAGCCACTTACGTTTTTCGGGTAAAAGCCAGTAACAATGACGGGCTGTGGAATGAAGAAGGCGCCGCACTTATTATCCATGTCTTACCTCCGTGGTGGAAGACGTGGTGGGCCCGGTCCTTACTTGCTCTGAGTTTTATCGCAGTGGCTACATTTACCTTTTTCACCCGTACCCAACGCATTCTAAAAGCCAATCGCGAACTGGAAGAGGCAGTTAACCAAAAAACAAAGGAGTTGGCGGCTCAAAACGAAGAGCTTGTGCAAAGCCAGGAAGAAGTGTCAGCGCAGCGCGACCTCGTTGCAAGACAAAATGAAAATTTGGAAATGGAAGTTTCCAAACGTACCAATGAGCTTGTAGAATACAATCAGCAATTGGAACAGTTTGCGTTCATTGCTGCGCACAACCTTCGCGCGCCGGTAGCAAGGATACTTGGATTGGGGCAACTCCTCGAAATTGAGGTCGCCCATGAAAAAAAGGATGAGATCTATCCTAAACTTGTACGTGCTGCAGAGGAACTGGACGGCGTAGTGAAGGACCTGAATACAATCCTCGCGTTCAGGAAAAACAGCGAATCTCAGCTTACTGTTGTTGACTTGAGCACTGAAGTCTCGAAGATCAGAGTCACGTTGGAACGGGAGATCGCCTATACGCAAGCAGTGATCACTACCGACTTTAATCAAGCTGAAAATATCCGCACAGTAAAACCATACCTCGAAAGTATTCTCTACAACCTGATAAGCAATGCTATTAAATACAGAGTTCCTGACCGCATTCCGGTAATCCACCTCAAGACTGAAAAATCAGATAGTGAAATTTGCCTGACTGTTGCCGACAATGGTTTGGGCATTGACATGACAGCATTCCGCGATAAACTGTTCACCTTATACAGCCGGTTTCACACACACCTGGAAGGGAAGGGGCTGGGACTTTACCTTGTCAAAACACAGATAACGGCAATGGGAGGAAGAATAGAAATTGAAAGTGAAGTTGAAAAAGGATCTACTTTCAGAGTGTACTTCAAAAATAAAAATCATGTTGCGTCTAAACCCGAGTAGTAAATTTGTTTGAAATCCCAATAAGTCAACAAAACTCCGTTTATGATTTTGGAAAATCAATGACTTAACGATCCACAAACGGTTAACAATTCAACACCATCAATCAGCATTTGTCAGGACAAGAAAGCCAAAATGGAAAAGGGTCGGCAATTAAATTTAAATTACACCAAAGGCGATTTCACCGACATCGCATTACTAAACAAAAATGAAAACGCCCCTGATTACCCGAGAAGGTTTAGAGAAATTAAAAGCTGAGTTGGATCATCTTTGGCGCGTTGAACGGCCGGAGACCACGCAAAAGGTGTCGTGGGCCGCAAGCCTTGGGGATCGTTCTGAAAATGCAGATTACCACTACAATAAGAAACGCCTGCGCGAAATTGACAGGCGAGTACTCTATTTACGCAAATGCATTGATGATTTGAAGGTCGTTGATTATTCACCTTTCCAGGAAGGCAAAGTATTGTTTGGAGCCTGGGTGGAAATTGAAAATGACAAAGGCCAACAAAAGCGATTCCGTATCGTCGGCTATGATGAGATTTTTGATACTAAAGATTACATCTCTATGGATTCACCTATGGCGCGGGCGCTAATGAATAAACAAGTGGGTGATGAAGCGGTCGTGAAAACAGAGGCCGGTGAGTTTGTATGGCGTGTGATCAAAATTGAGTATCAGAAATAGCATATTATCGCTCCTGGATAACGACTCAGCGTCGGAGGCATTAGATACAAAAACAAAAAAGTCCAAAACCTTCGGCTATAAATGAGTATATTTTAGTTATGCAAAAAAAGTGGCCATTCTTATGAAATGTTTAAAAAGATCCTTCATTCTCTCGATGCTTTTAGCCTCAATTATGGGTTCGCGGGCATTTGCCCAGGATGCTTTTAATTACAATGCGTCGCTTAAGTTTAGCCGCGATTGGACCGTGAGGGCGGAGCGCGACAAGGAAAGAAGGCAAGAACGAGCAAAGGAAGTAATGCTAGACAATGAATACGCTATTACTGGGGATGAAGAGGGAATATTTCTATCCAATCCTCTCATGTTAGGCGGAATGCCTTTGGACTACGGCGAATTTAGCCTGGGATCAACGGGCGAATTGACTGTAATTAAAGAGGCAGCTGTAACGGGACAAACTGTGGAAATCCCCTTTTATGTGTATTTGAGGAGAAATGGAAATAAAGTTCTTATTCCCGGCAAGGAAAGATCAGACCCAAAGCAAATTAAGATTGATATAACGGAGATTCTACAACACGCAGAACTCGGAGATCAACTTGTGATCGAGGCGATCAGGAAAGAAGACGGTTCCGTCAAAAGAATTTTGAAATTAATTAACGACGGTTGCTAGAACTGGTACATCAAGCTTGTAACCCTGGTGCAACCAATTCTCTCTCGAAATAAGCTTTTTGCTTCGCAGATTCATCACCTACAATTTCGCAGTAGTAGATACGATTGAAGTACTTTTTAATTTGAAGTCTGACAGTTGGCGATGTTTTCGCAAGTACGATCGAACCCACTTCGTAGTTGTTGTCTTCGATATTTTTATAACGCATGATTGAGCACAAGTAACTTTCGTTCAGTTGTACGTTAGATGATTGATCTTAATTTCGGTGCAGGGTTATGCACATCTTGATCATCCGAAGGCCGACGCGCTTGTTGGGCTTGGAAATGAGGAAGTTCTTCAAGATACAACAATATTGATGGATTAGTCTTACATGAAGAAGCTTTAATAATGAAAGGAGCACTTGCATCGCCAACAATATATTGCAGTTATAACTGTGAAAAGACCGAATTCACTGAGCAGAAGCCGAAGTTGCAGGAATACAGCGGGCTCTTTCCGTCGAACCCACCCGATGATCGTCACAAAAATCTTTCACTAACCCATCTTTATATCCCGCATAGGCCACTTTAACGAGATGTTATTCGTATCTTCATGCTCGCCCGTTATTTTAACCGTAAAGAACAAGCCTTTTGAACAGGCCTAATGGGGTTCTAAGCCAATCATTATTACACGGACGGCCCACTATCATGAAATCAGCCTGTTTATTCATCCTTTTACTTGTCTTCATTGGTTCGAGTTCGTTTAACACTGCCCGTCCCGGATACCAGCTCGTTGGCATTTGGGAATCGGAGCAGAAAAATCTACTGATCGAGATGTTTGAAAATGGCGGTGAGTATTTCGGACGAATGATCTACTTCAAATGTTCAACGGATGAGATTATGAGGACACGGAAGGATATTGAAAATCCCGACAAGGATCTGACGGAAAGACACCTCTTAGGTCTCATGCTTGTAACGGACCTGGCATATCAAGGTGACAATGTATGGGACGAAGGGAAAATCTACGACCCGAATTCAGGCCGCACTTTTGAAGCGCGCATTCAATTAACAGGTCCACAGTCGGCCACAGTGCGTGGATATTGGAAATACCGGTGGATTGGACGTAGCATGGTTTTTCATCGAAAAAAATAATGCTAATTATAGTCTATTGAAATCAAGCATCGGTGAAATACGGGCAAAACGTTTTGACCTGCATCCTTTAAATACTTCCCTATCATAGATTTCCAACATAAGGCTTACAAAATCGTTTTCGAATCACTACCTTTTCAAAGATAGGTCTTCAGTGATTTCGTACCGGAGCCATGTCTCATTCTTCTTGTTGCCTTTTCCTTGATTTGCCTGACTCTTTCTCTTGTAAGTCCAAGTCTTCCGCCAAGTTCTTCCAGGGTCAAAGGACCTTCTCCGTTCAAACCAAAGTATAAATTTATGACCTCCGCTTCGCGCCCGGTTAACTTTGACAGGGCACGCTTTATTTCAGTCTTCAAAGAATCGAAGAGCATTCCAGTATCGGGCATATCTTGAGCAGAATCACTAAGTACGTCCAGCAATGAGTTATCTTCTCCATCTTGAAAGGGAGCGTCTACGGATACATGTCTTCCGTTGTGTTTTTGGTTCTGAATAACTTCTTCAGCTGATACACCGATAGAATCTGCAAGCTCTTCGGTTGTCGGTTCTCTTTGGAATTTTTGTTCCAGCTCCGAAAATGTTTTCAGGATCTTATTCAGTCCACTGACGCGATTCAGAGGCAACCGTACAATACGCGATTGCTCCGCCAGGCTCTGCATAATCGACTGGCGAATCCACCATACGGCGTAAGAAATAAACTTAAAGCCTCGCGTCTCGTCAAATCTTTTGGCTGCCTTGATCAAGCCCAGATTTCCTTCATTGATGAGGTCGCCGAGACTTAAGCCGTAATTCTGGTATTGCTTTGCCACCGATACTACAAATCTCAGATTTGCTTTGGTGAGCTTTTCAAGCGCGATTGGATCACCCTGACGGATGCGTTGCGCGAGGTTCACTTCTTCATCCGAAGTAATCAAATCAACCTTGCCGATTTCCTGCAGGTACTTGTCCAGCGACTGCGTTTCGCGATTGGTGATCTGCTTAGAAATTTTTAGTTGCCGCATAGACATGTTTATAAAGTTTGACTTAATAAATGATTTGTTTCACCTCATTTACCATTGTTACCAATGATTCGGAAAATTATTACCCGTCAGGGAGCAATTTTCGAAGGGAAATGGTCAGGCATGACGCCAGACGAATGTACGAACCTTGTGCCAATGATAACCCGATCTCATCATTATATATCACCGCTGATAAGAGAAGTTAAACCCCAAAAGCCATGTTTGGGGTTGCCGGACTTCAAATCGAAGCGGCAATTAATACGCAGTGGTCTTTGGTCTGGCTTTCGACACCATAAGTTTTCTTCCAAAAAACTCAGCATTTGTCAGTTTTTGAATGGCGTCGAGCGCCTGGTTATCATTGGCCATTTCCACGAAGCCAAATCCCTTCGACTCCCCCGTGTATTTGTCGCCAATGATTTTAACTGATGACACTTGGCCGAACTCGGAGAACAGCGCCTTAAGTGCTTCCTCCTTAACTGTACGGCTGATGTTTGTTACAAATAAATTCATAGGTAGTTATTTAAATTTCTAAAAATGGAAAGAGACGGATTGTTACCAACGTTTGGAAAAATTTCCATTGCCCCTGTTTCCGTATCCACCACTTCCTCCTCTATTGCCATAACTACCACCTGAGGCAGAATCGGTCTTGGGGCGAGCTTCATTAACGACCAGTGCCTTACCATCGAAATCTGACCCGTTCAAATTGTCGATTGCTTGTTTGGCAGCAGCACCATCGGCCATTTCGATGAAACCGAATCCCCGGCTGCGATTGGTTAACTTATCGATGACAATTTTTGCAGATGTGACTTCGCCATGTTTTTCAAATAGTTCTTTCAGGTCAGCTTCTGACGCCTTGAACGGAATGTTTGCTACGTAAATATTCATTGTTTTAAATTATTGATTAGATAAAATTGGATCAGTTTGTTTTGGATCAGGTTGGAATTGTACCGATAAACTCACGCCTGATTTGTAATAGTCTCGCCAAAGCTCATACAGGTTAACTTCGAGCAATGGATTAAGAGGCACAAGATTTTCAAGCATAAAAAATTTATTCTGAAGCAAGAACAATTCACCGTTGTCGTCTGCCCAGCGAATATCACAGGATGCTTCTTCCCCAAATAATTTCAGGGGAACGATCAGACATTTCTCAGGTAAAATATTGTAATGTGCAGCATATTTTTTGGCCTGATGCGGCTCTATCTTGTATGGTAATCCTCGTTTAATTGTCATAAAGTTTGAGTTAGTTGTTAAGAAGGTAAGCCGGTTTTCACCGCCCTACTGGTTGCAAATTTGATGTTCGATGCACTGTTCATGCCTTCCTTGTTAATTAAATGGATGTTCAATAACAGATAAGTGTTTTTTTGATATCCGGTTAATGTTATTCAGGTACCCTCGCTCCTCCCTGTCACAGAAAGAAAGCGCCGAGCCTGTTTTTCCTGCGCGTCCTGTTCTTCCGATGCGATGCGTGTATGTCTCGGCCGATTCAGGTAATTCATAATTAATCACAAACGGCAGGTCGACAATATCGATACCGCGGGCGGCAATGTCGGTTGCCACCAACACGCGAGTCGAACTTTTTTTGAAATTCGCCAACGTACGCTGCCGTTCATTTTGACTTTTATCACCGTGAAACGCTTCTGCAGAAATTCCAGCTTTCGCCAGATCTTTTGCTATTTTGTCCGCGCCATATTTTGTTCGCGCAAAAACAATCACATTGCTCATCTTGTGTTCATCGATAACGTGTTTTAGCAACGACCGTTTGTCTTCTCTCGAAACATGATAGACAGACTGATCGATAGAAGCTTTTGCCGGTGCAGCAATCTTAACCTGCACCGATGCCACAGTAATGCTACGAATCAGAGCCAACACTTCTACAGGCATTGTTGCAGAAAAGAAAATATTCTGCCTTGGTGATGGCATAATCTTAAGAAGCTTCTTTATGTTATGGATGAAGCCCATGTCGAGCATTCGATCAGCTTCATCGAGAACGAGAATTTCAAGGTGCTTCAGGGTCAGGATTCTCTGATCTATCAGGTCCTGCAATCGTCCGGGTGTCGCTACAATGATATCCACTCCGTTGCGAATTTCTTTTACCTGGAGGAACTGGGAAACGCCACCATAAATCACTGCGCTTTTCAATGGCAGATTCTTTCCGTAAAACCTGAGGTTGTCGAAAACCTGTATGGCAAGTTCTCGTGTTGGAGCAAGTATGAGCGCGCGGACACCAGAATTTGGTTTACGAATCGAAAGAAGCTGAAGTATGGGAATACAAAATGAGGCCGTTTTACCGGTACCAGTTGCCGCTGACGCTACGATATCTTTTCCTAAAAGTATATGCGGAATAGTCTGCTGCTGGATAGCGGTGGGAGATTGATAACCCTTTTCATCAAGCGAATTAATAATTGCACTGCAAAGGTTTAATTCTTTAAAAGTCATTCTTAAAATGTTATAAAATAGGTCGAGGGCTGCGATGTTCGCAACCTTAATATGCGGCAATTGATCTGTTGCTAAGTGTTAGACAAAAAGAGACTGACTGCCTATTAACTGGGGAAGTTTATGAGACTACGTCCGGATAGCTTATCGGGACAATGCAGTGAATTTCCGCAATTGATAGCTCAAAGGTAGCGCTAATAAACTACAATTCCTATGCGGATGATAATCCACCGCCTCGACGTAATGGTAACGCCGAGTAGGGTGGAACATCTCTATATCCAATACTGTGATGTCTGATACGAGTTTACGATGTGGAGACGAGCAAGCAAGTCAGTCAATTCCTCGCCGAGGTCTATTTACTGCGATTGCGATAAATGCTGCGAAAGATCACGCATACGGAATATTGTCAAAGCACAACGACACAATAGTTAATGAAACTTTGGCTTACGTTCAAATTAAGTTATCACTTGACCTTTCACAACTAATGTAAGGAGACATGCGGGCATTTATCATCGAACTGGTCTGCCGAGGTGATACAAATGTGTTACATGAGAAATAATCGCAGCAAACATCGACTTGTATTCGTGATAAACAATATTGTATTCGTGGCAGGTCTGCTTAACGTATTGTGAAATAGCCGGGTAATGAATGTGACTGATGCGAGGAAAGAGATGATGCTCAATCTGAAAATTCAATCCGCCAAGCATCCAGTGCAGTACACGGCTCCGGGTAGCGAAGTCGGCGGTAGACCGCACTTGGTGAATCGCCCAGTTATTTTTCTTATCTCCGCTATCTGCCGAAAAGAACTGGGTTCCCTCCACTACGTGCGCCAGTTGAAAAACAATGCTGATACTCACGCCACAAATGAAGGTGATGAGCAGAAAACCAACCAACCAGGAGATGAAACCCAAGAAATAAATAGGAATCAGCACATAAAATAAAATATACAGAATCTTCGTCGTCCAGAAAATAACATGTTGTCCTATCGTAAGTTTTTTCTGCCCATCGATCTGCGAGATCCGCCCGCTGAAATATTTTTGAAAGTCTTCATAGAAAACCCACGCGAGGTAGGAAACGCCGTAGAGGACAACCCAGTAAATGTGCTGAAACCGATGGAACCATAACAAGGGTTGCCCTTCGTGCAGCCGCATAAAAGGTTTCACGTTGATATCCGAATCCATCCCTTCGATGTTCGTGTATGTGTGATGATTGATGTTATGCTTCACCTGCCAAAAGTGGGCGCTACCACCTAATGTATTTAACATGTGAGCAGCTACGCTGTTAACCCAGCCATGTCTCGAAAAGGACTGATGACCACCATCATGCATCACATTGAACCCTATTAGTGAAAGGTTGAGTCCCATAGCACAACAAAGCATCAGCGAAATCGCAACCGGCGGTGTAAAGAAAAGCAACACCACATATATTCCTATTGCACTAACGATAAGCAGCGAAGCTTTTAACAAGAGCTTTCGGCCACCGGTTGGCCGTACATTGCTGTTGGCAAAGTGATCGTTCACGCGCTTGCGCAGGGCTGAAAAAAAAGTATTGTCAGTTTTATTATCGAATGAATAGTTTAGCATGCGCGAAAATGGGAAGAATGAAGAATGAGGTGTAGAAGAATGTGGATAGTAAGATAACAGAAGAATACTATTATTCGTTCGAATTCAATTAAATGAGGTAATAATACTCCCAGTTGTGCGTCAATTACCCTGTTTCCGCTATTTCATCTCTAATTTGGTAGCCGATTATATACCAATGACTCGAAGACTTAATCAAAGCACCCTGAGCTGTACATCAAATCAATTATAGATTATCCACTAGTCATTTTGAAACCATAAATCTAATCAGCACTGGAAATCACTGAAACTAAGCATTGAGCATGCTAAGCGGAAGTCTTTTCGGCATGTGGTGCAAATTTTAACAATCAACGGCCAATCACTATGACGTACGATTATTTGCATCGAGAATTTTATTAACGTTGAGCAATGAAAAAGAAGATCCGCAAGCATGAAGATCGCGATGCAATTGCTATTCCCCCAGAATTTCGACTGGAAGAAGATCTCGCCGCTGCGTTTCATTATATGGAGTATACTGAAAACAGCCTTTTCCTCACGGGTAAAGCTGGTACGGGAAAATCGAGTTTATTGAATTACTTCCGGAAGAACACGTCAAAGAAAAATATTGTACTCGCACCCACGGGGCTTGCAGCACTTCATGTGGGAGGAAGCACCATCCATTCATTTTTTGGATTTCCCCTAAGGCCGCTGCTGAAAAATGACCCCGAAATTCGCCCATGGACGAAAGGTCACCCGAAATCAAGGATAATCAACAAAATGCAAATGTTGATCATTGATGAAATTTCGATGGTAAGAGCCGACGTCCTTGATGCAATTGACTACGCATTGAGAATCAACACAAATATTGAACTGCCTTTCGGGGGCAAGCAGGTGATTTTTATAGGTGACATTTTTCAGCTCTCACCTGTGGTGGTGCGGACCGGTCACTCGTATGAAGACGAGAACAGTTATGAAAGTCCTTACTTTTTTAGCGCTGATTCCTTCAGATCTCTTCACCCTTCCATGATAGAGTTGAAGAAGATCTATCGTCAGCAGGATGAAAACTTTATTTACCTACTCAACAGAATCCGGAGTGGCATAGCGACAACAGATGACTTTGATGAAATAAATCGCTGTTATCGTGACGCCACAAGTATTGAAGATGATTTCACAATTACATTAAGCTCAGTGAATGCAATTGCTGATATGGTCAATCAAAAAAATCTCATGGCTTTACCAGGACCGTCATTCACATTTAACGCAACGGTTGACGGAAGTTTTCCGGAGAAACTTTACCCGACGGTTTCGAGGCTGACACTGAAGGAAGGCGCACAAGTGATGATGGTGAAAAACGATCTTCAAGGACGATGGGTAAATGGAAGTATCGGAAAGATCGAATCGCTTGAAGAAAAAGTTATTAAGGTAAGGTTTCAGGA
>JGI10216J12902_102327920_pt1 | contig 11538 bp, 10 predicted proteins | sample KanNatreferecore_FD_12902 | JGI IMG/M metagenome (IMG submission 12902)
CTCGGATTGATCGGTGGGATTCCTGTGCGTGTGATGGCCTCGATCAAGGCCGTGCGGGTCGTAAAATCATGAGCAGCTGCGTTGAAGTAAAGCCTGTGACCAATTTGAATATCTACCAGTAGAAAGATGCAAAAGACAATCCAGGCTGCTCCCAGCGCAACAGCCATTTTTTGTTCGCGTGAAAATTTTTGCCCTGGATTGTTTGTTTTTGATGATCTCATTAGGATGACAACCCATATCACGAAGAATATGACGATTATCCCCATTCCATATCGGTCTGAAAGGAGACGATATGGTAGAAATAGAAGAACTGGTACCAGCGCATTTGAAAGGGCCATTGCAATTATATATTGAGCAAACAAGGTTCTTTGCCTGAAGGAGAACAAATTTGTGGTCCAGCCAATCACATAACCCGGGAAAACAAGTACCGTACTGAAGAGCAGTATTGCTAGAGATAAACTGAAAATATCTTGAACCGTGTAATTGGAAATCACGTCATTCTCCCGAACTGATGCCATCTGACTGATTTCTCAGTGGGTTCTTGAAAAAAGCAATCATGCCCCATGCCAACAATACCAAAAGGTTAATGACTTGAAAAAAGAGAATAAGTGCAAGTGCGTCCGATCTTGGGATACCCAACGGCTCAAGTATCACGACCGCCACGAATTGGTAGATTCCAACATATCCGGGTGTGGATGGAATGGCGCTTGAAAGTCCAAGGCCTGCCAGCAGCACAAAGGCTTGAGCAAGTGAAATGGATAAGTGCAGAGTTCGGCTTAGAAAGACGGTGCCTAGTGCATCGATTGTCCAGATCAGAGCGGTAAGTAGGATGAAGCCAGCGATTCGTTGGATTTGGTGAAGCGCCCCCAGCCCCCGAAGAAACTGATTCAGAAATCCTGTAAGCTTTGATCTAGTTGACAGGTCAAGCCAGGGCAGAGCCGCAATGACTTTACTGAGCCTTGTATCAAAGCGCGGCAAAACGATCATAGCCAACAGTCCGAGAATGCTTATGATGCTCATCGTCTGGAGCGCGAGTTGCAAAGTGCCGAAGAGTAATCTCGTCATAGATAGGGATATGGAGCCAAGGATGATCAAAGCAATTACATCCACCAGCCGTTCAACCAGACCAGTTGCGAATACGAACGAGATACTGACATCGTTCTGTTTACTGAGGTAAGCAGCTCGGATGAATTCACCTGCGCGGGCGGGTAGGATGTTATTTCCCAGATAGCCTGCCATGTTTGCCCAAAAAACATTTGGCAGAGAGATCTGTTTTTCGGCTGTGAGGAGTAACCTCCAGCGGAGAGCGCGGACCCAGTAGCTGAAACTACCCCACAGGAATATCAAGGGCAGGTAACCATAATCCGCGTTACTAAATGTTAGGATGAAGGATTGCCAGTCCATGCCACGTAGGGCAAGATAAAGAAATAATGCGGCAAGCAGGATTGAGGTCCAGAAAAGGATGCGACTTCGCAATGCTGTGGATTCAGGCGCGGGAGAGAGGAGATCCCTAAAAATTGATGCGCTCCTTTTCAATTACAAGTGGCCTGCGCACAACCTGAGTATAGATTGCACCAATATATTCTCCAACAATGCCAAGAAACATCAGCTGGACTGACCCAAGAAAAAATAGGCCGATCACCAGAGGGGCAGAGCCAAGGGTGAATTGATACCAGAAAATTATTTTATAGATAAGGTAGATGAGCCCAATGAGAAAACTTACCACCGACGAAAGTACCCCAAACATCGTTGCCAGCCGCAGTGGAACTTTGGTATAGCCAGTTAACCCTAGCATGGCGATGTCGTATAAGGTGTAGAAATTGTTCTTTGTTACCCCTCGTTTACGTCTGGGTTGAGTAAATTCGATTTCGGCTCTTCGGTAACCGAGGTCTGCAATCTGTCCCCTGAAGTATGGATATGGATCATTGATTTCGCGCAAAGCCTCAACAACAAGCCGATCATAAATCCCAAAGCCTGTAAAATTCTCTATCAGTGGCACATCAGAAAGCTTTCTGGCGACCCGATAATAAACAGTCCGCAAGAAATAAAATCCCCAGGTTTCTTCGCTACGTGTTTTTACGCCAACCACGACTTTGTAACCTTCTTCCCATTTTTTTATGAAGTCAGGGATACGCTCCGGTGGATCTTGCAGATCAGCTGCCATACACACTACAGCCGCCCCGCTCGTTTGCAATAGTGCATGATACGGAGATCGAATTTGACCGAAGTTTCTTGTATTGACAATAACTTTCACATGTTGATCTTTAGCGGATATTTCCTTGAGTATATCGACTGTTCGGTCTGTAGAAGCATTATCAATTAATATGTGTTCATAATCATAATTCAGCTGGCTCATAACCTGGGCAATGCGTTCATGAAGTTCATGAATGTTTTCTTCTTCATTATAGCAAGGGGTGATTATGCTAATTAATTTCATTCTGCTCCTTCGATTGACTCAATACCCTCAATACAGTTTAACCAATCCATTTCCAAGTTTAAGATCATTGCGAATCTGGTTTGCTATTTCTTCCTGGTAGATACGTGATGAGATCATTATGGTCTCAGTCATTCCTTTAAGGGCGTGAGGTGAAATGATGGGTACATTATTCAAAGATTTCCCCTGATATCTTGGATTGGAGTCAACAAAGGCCTTTATTTTTGCCTCGCCCAGGCGACTAGTTGCCAGGAGCCTGAGTGTGTGAGCGCCCGTGCCCCAGACAATAATAGGTTGGTCTTTATTGACAAGACTATTAATATTATCTTGAATTTTCAGGTTTCCTTTAGCCGATTGCTCTATGTATGTTTTTAAACCAGTTTCCGTCTGCAAATCACGTGAAAGCGAAGATGATGGAACAAGATGGCTGTTCTTAAATAACCCGTGAATAACCGGAGTAGTAGTTCGAAAGTTCGATTCGATCATATCAGCTTGAATTGACTCCTTAATGAATCCATTGGCTCGAAGCAAATTTGTTAGAGAGTCTGGGCCGAAAAAATTAATATGTTCAAGACTAAACTCTTGAAATGGTGCATCCTCACCTTCTGCATAGCGAGAGGCATCTGGTACGGTAATAAATATATGACCATCAGGTGACAACAGTTTTTTAAGCTGTTGCAGTGAAGGATTAAGATCACGTACATGTTCCAAAACGCCTGCCAGGATTAAGAAATCGAAAGGTACCTGGTTCATGTCCATGCTTGACAAAGTATCTGCAGAAACGCTAATTCCATAGCGTTCGCGAGCGATTTCTGCGCTTACCGGAGAAGGCTCAATTCCAAATACGTTTGCATAGCCTGCATTTTTTAGCAACGCCAGCAGTTGTCCATTTGCGCAGCCCACCTCAAAAATCCGCGTATGATGTGACTCTAACTTCTCGAGAATCAGGTCCGCCATTAATTGAAAACGAGCTTTTTCGTATGTAGATTCATTATCCCCTCTTTCTCTTTTTTCATACTTTGACATGTCGCGATAGTACACATCAAAAATTTCCAGCTTGGGGATCCCATCCGCAAAACAAAAACCGCACGTATCACAGACTACCACATCATATCCGGAGAGAAGACTGCCGCCCAACGAAATCTGGGAAAAGACCTGTTTATAAAGCAGTGTATTCTGGTAGCCGCCGCATATTTCACAGGCGCGGGTTTCAAAAGATTGAATATTCATAAGTCTAAGAAATACGTAATCGATTGACCGGAATCGCATAGCAAACCAGATCCCATACCTCGAGAAGATGTGGTCGCAAAAAGAAGCGATACTCATCTGAATAAGAATGGATGAGCGAGGGTATTTTCCATAAATGATCCTGGCTATGATAAGAGCAGACTGCCAGAACAGGCAAATTTTGTTTGATTACATTTTTGGCACCGGCAAGTGCCGCCAATTCCGATCCTTCAATGTCCATTTTTATGTACGTGGGCTTTTGATCGGAAAGGATTTCGTCCAGGGCAACACAATCCACTTCCATATTACCGGAACCAACAGCCGATGCTTCTGTTCCAGATGCCTCAAATTTGACCTTGGATTGATGCTCTCCAATTGCAAAAGGATACACCTTTAACCTCTCTTGCATATTGGCTGGCAAGGTATATGCAAATTGTTCCAGGTTTCTGAAATTTGCGGGATCTGGCTCAAATGCAAAAATATTGCCTGAATAATTCTCAATTGTCTTCAAAAGACTTCTGATTGTATCTCCATCATAAGAGCCACAATCTACAAAAACCTCATTATGCAAAAAGTAGGTCAGATCATCTGGAAAGTAAATTTCGTGAGTGACCGGGTCTGGCAACCCATCAAAATCCATGAACATTCGCCATTTTAATTGCGCAAGATATTCACAGCGGGACGCGTCATCACCCCATAGCCCTAAGACTTTTTGAACTTCTTCAAATTGTTCAAAAACCTTATGAGGCATGTCGAAAGCGTAATGTGGGAGGAATATATCGTTATATTTCCAGTATAAATAACTAAAAGGTATTACTTTTTCGCAATTTAGGTCGGTTAACTGCTTTTGCCTATCGGCCATCCGGTCTTCTGATTCGCCTTTCCAAATAGTAATAACAAAAGCTGCACTTTTTCCAAATTTCCTGCTGGCATCCTCCAACGACAACACTTTGATACCTTCCACCTCCTTACCCCACAAGCCCTGGTTATTATCTGCAAACGCGAGAGGTTCGATGCCGACTCGGCGCAGCCCGGCCAAAGTTTTCTTGCCCAGACCTCCAGCGCCGAAAAGAACAATGGATTTATCAAACGGGTCTGCAAGTTTGTCGAATGTGGTCTCTTCGCGTTTGTATACCTCCTGCATAGATTCGCTAAAAAGCTTCTGGAGTGCCTCTTTGTCTAAAGAATCAATCATGAGATTATTCCTTTCACCAGCTGCATATTTACTAATTTGAGAAAATCTTTTTTTCCACAAATCCACAAATCACATGCCATGCAAATTCATGACACTCCTGAATCCGTGCGGTATCTGACGATGGAACGACAAAAGAATAGTCACACTTCGCCCCTAATATTTGATTTCCTTTTTCTCCTGTGAAACCGACTGTAATGGCACCGCGCGCTTTGGCAGCATCGACAGCACGCAATACATTTTGCGAGCTTCCGCTCGTACTAATACCTATGAAGATATCCCCTTGATTTGCTAAAGCTTCAACCTGCCTGGAAAATACATTTTCAAAGCTTGAATCATTTCCAATACACGTTAGTATCGATGAATCTGTAGTGAGCGCGATAGCCGGCAAAGGTCCGCGATCGAGGCGGAAGCGGTTAATAAATTCCGCCGCGACATGCTGAGCATCGGCGGCGCTACCGCCATTGCCACAGAGTAGTATTTTGTTTCCACCCAGAAAACAGTTAACAATAAGCATCGATAAATCTTCTATTAACTTCGATGACTGCTCTACGGTGCGCCCCAATATTGCTTGATGCTCACTCAGTTCCATCTCAACGAAGGTTGACAAGGTTTACTCCTTTTTTCACCAGGAACTCCTGCCGCCATCGACGATCAAATTTGTTCCAGTCATATATGACGATGCGTCAGAACACAGATAAATAATTGCCGCCTTATACTCATCCACATTCGCCATGCGCCCCATAGGAATCAGGTTGCTAAGGCGTTGAACAAATTCTTCTGGTTGATTATTGTAAACGCCTCCTGGTGAGATTGCGTTCACTCTTATCCCACAGTTAGCCCAGTAGGTTGCCAGGTAACGCGTCAAACCAATCAGCGCGGTTTTAACCACTGAATAAGTTACTGGCTTTACCGGTTGTCTGTCATCTGGTAGGTCCGGCTGTCGATATAAGCGCTGATCTGGTGCGATGACTGCCAAATCAGAAGCAACGTTGACGATCACTCCTCGCTTGCGACGGGCCATTTCACTTCCAATGATCTGACAGCATAAAAATGCCCCGGTTAACCCGACTGCGATATCAGACTCCCATTGCTTTAATGGAAAATGCTCTAACCTAGTAAATTCAACATCAGAGGTTCTTTCCATCTTTGGGTTATTGGCGGCATTGTTAATTAAGATATCAATTCTCCCAAACCTTTCCAACACAGATTTTAACAATGCGCTGATACTTTCAGATTGAGTAATATCAACTTGAATAGCGCATGCCTGCTCGCCAAAATTTTCTATCCAGGCTGGGCTATTTGGTTCGACGTTCTCTAGATGAATATCTGCGAGAATAGGAATACCCCCAGCGTTTTGAATCGCCTTGGCGTGTTGTTGTCCCAACAGGCCTGTACCTCCGGTGATGATGGCAACCCGACCCTTTAAATCAAACAAATCTATTTTCATGCCAGCCAACTCATAATTCAATTGCCTTCCCAGTATGGAGTGATTTTTTTGCTGCAAGAGCTATTTTCAGACTATTCGCCGCGTCTTGTAATGTTACAGGCATCTCAGAATGCCCTTCCAAATATTCAATAAAGCGCTTCATCTGTTGTAAGAAAAGCTGGTTCCGTCCGTGATTTTCAAAGGAAATGTTTTCAATTTGATTACCTGATGTATCAAAAACCTTGATGGAAAATTCCCTGAAATTTACCAGAATCTTTCCATGTTCACATAGCACTTCACATATTCTTACAGGAGGGCGTTGGAAATAATCCAAGTGTATACTTACGGGTACCACTTGGTTTTCAACAATACATTCCATTAAGATATCTGCCGTATCTTCAACATCAATCTCGAGACTACTTAAGTGGCCTCCGATAGAGAATATCCTCGTTGGGAAGCCAAAAAGCCAATATAGATAGTCTAACTCGTGAATTTGTGTCAATATTACGCCGCCGCCCAGATCGCTTTTCGCTGCGTACAATTGACGATAATCCTCGTAGGTATGCCAACCTGGCAAGTATTCACCTACTTCGGCTCTAACCGAAATAATTCTGCCTGCCACTTTATCTTGCAACAAAGACTGCAATCTAGCGAGACAGGGGTGGAATCGCATCTGGTATCCTACAGTGGCCTTAATATTTCGAGTCTCAACCAACTTTATTAATTCTTCAACATTCTCGAAAGTATGAGAAAGTGGTTTTTCAATAAATAAACTGCAGCCAGCCTGCGCTGCTTGTATAGCAACAGGAATGTGTAGGCTGCTTGGATTGCAAACAAAAACCACATCCGGCTTTTGAAAAATGGCATCCTCCAGGGTTGCATAAACTCTTATCGAGTATTTTTCAGTCAAACTATTTCCTGCTTCTATTTCAAGTTGATCAGTTAATACCTGCGGGTTATCGCGATATCGGTAAGCAATAATATCTGTATCTGCTGCCATTAGAGTCCGCAAATTTCGAACGTGCCGCTGCCCTATTCCCCCCAGTCCCACCATCAAAATCTTCATGTCTGATCCTCAGTTACCACATATCAACATATAATTAAGAAAAAATATTCTGTAACACGAATTGTCGGTTTTTGATTGCGTGAGCTACTTCGTCGCCATCCACACCGCGTGCAACCTGGAGAATAAAATCGCCCCGATAGTTTATCTTTTTTAGGTTATTCCTTAGTGCTTGAAAATCTGCCGAACCAGTTCCTAACGGCACTGTGCCACCATTGAGAACTCGATCTTTGATATGAACGCTGCCAATATGTGAGCCATAAGCTCTGAATTCATCGTCCGGATGATGGCCCAACGCAGAACTATTACCAGAATCATAATTCACTTTTAGGAGTGGGTGGGGAATACTCGATAGAAGTTCAGCAAATTTCTGGGGTGGTAGAGAAGTTTCAAGATGGATTTCAACCCCTGTTTTTTCAGCTGAACTCAAAACCTGTTTTAGCGATTCGCCTACACTCTCAGATTCCTCCTCAGAATTAATTCGCGAATTATCTACAAAAGGCCAAATCACCCGACTTATGCCAATGGATTGACAACGGGTTAGCAGCCATTCGAACTGCGCGAGGCGCTCTTTTAATTCGCTATCGTCTACCCTAATTATTGGCTTATCCATAAAATAATCAGCGCAAAGGGAAAGAACCTGAGTACCGTGCTTTAGAGATAAGAATTTCATCTTCTTCAGACCTGTGTCGGTTGAAATTGGGTTCATATGGGCACTTTGAAGGTCATATATCCACTCAATACAATTGAGATTGGCTTTTGCAGCCAACTCAAATTCCTCTTCCCAACGATCTATTGGGAAGCACTGGATTTGATTGTCGGTTGGAGGTAGAAGCCGGCCCTGCATAATTCCAATGAGTGCCATATATTGTCCGGTAAGCTCGTCGTATACTTATTGCAATTCCGATTCGCTCAGTAGGGGAATGATCATATTCGAGGCCAGCTCGTTACGGTCCAGGAATGGCCACAAGTCTTCCAATGGTCTTGATACGATGGAACCATCCTCGCGAATATGCGACGACACCCGCGGGCCGATTGGACGTTCAGGGTCTGTCATCACCTCGCAAATTGTTGGTCCGGGAGTTTGTAAGGCCTCCCGAATTATCTCGCGCATATTAGTATGATCAGGAATGGTACTTGACTTTATTCCATATGCAGCTGCTATTTTTATGGTGTCTGGAAGTGTCAGGCCGCTGGATGGATCGCAACCCACCAAACGACCATTAAAGTGATTTCGCTGGGAGGAACGTATGGAAGCATAGCCTCCATTATTTATTACAAAATATTTGATCGGCAAATCAAGTCGTGCAACAGTCTCCAATTCTTGAATGTTTAGTTGGAAGCTGCCATCGCCCTCCAAAGTGATGGTTCTCTTGCGGCCGCTGGCCAGGCAGCCTCCTATACTTGAGGGAATCCCAAACCCCATTGCTCCCAAGCCGCCTGTGCTAAAAAGACGCTGCCCGGCTTTTACTCGAACTGTCAGCCAGAAAATATCAATATCTGCCCCCGAACTACCAGGAATCAAGAGATCATCTGTTGCTAATTCTTCAGACAGCACAGTAGTAAAGATATAACTGTTCACGAACTTTCCATTCTCCCAATATTCGGGCAGTACTACAGGATATCGCGCCTTCCACTCCTGGCAGCGTGCCAACCAATTGCTACGATTTTTTAACTTCATTTCATTCTTATGGTTAATAAGTTCCTCAATGAAGACCCTGGCATCGTTGCAAACGGGCAAGTCCACCTGCATTTTCAACTTGGCAATTTCGCCTGCGTCAATATCCACAACGATTTTCTTGGCTGCACGTGCAAACTTTGACTGATCAAAACCAGTGACTGCAAAATCCAATCGCGCACCTATAGAGATTAGCAGATCTGAATTTTGTAAGATAAAGTTCGCACCTCTAGATGCAACTGTTCCAGGCTTCCCAAAAAAAAGAGAACAATCATCTGAGACCAGATCAATTCCCATCCAGGTGCTTAGGACTGGAATACCCAAATGGTCTATTAACCTTGCAATAGAATCCTGGGCTTTAGCCAAGCGAATGCCGTTACCAATTAATAAAACAGGGCGCTCTGCCTTATTTAGCAAAGCAAAGGTTTCTTTTGCCTGATTAGATAATGCAGGCGAATTAAGTGGACTCACTGTTTGATCTGCCATGTCATAGGATTTTAGCTGGGCAGGTTCAACCAGTGTGGCTTGCACATCGAGAGGAATATCAATCCAGACTGGTCCTTTTCGGCCGGACGTTGCCAGGGCTAGGGCCTTTTCCATATGGTAACGAATAGTAAGAGGATCAGTAACCGTTACAGCATACTTTGTAATCGGCTTTACGATTGAAATGATATCCACCTCTTGCGGACCCACCTGCCGCACATTCAAGTTTCCCCTCATATCTGCCCGCTTGACCTGCCCTGAAATAATTAGGCACGGTGTCGATTCGAGCCATGCACCTGCAACACCGGTGATGGCATTCGTGCCGCCAGGACCAGTCGTTACTAATGCAACTCCAAGGTTATTTGTGACGCGTGCATAAGCCTCCGCCGCAATTGCTGCCGCCTGTTCATGCAAAGTACAAATAAACTCAATATCTGGGTTTGTTCCAAGCGAATCATTTAAGTGCATTGCACCTCCACCTGGCAGCATAAATATGTGCTTGACTCCATGCTCAGCTATGATCTGAAAAACGTAATCTGAAAGTTTTACCTTCAATCCATTCTCCTAAGATTATTTCCTAAGGCTTACCTGTTGTGTCGATTCGCCGGAGTTTTTGCATGATCGGTATTTCCCGCTCTATAACACGCTTTATACCGTCACCCAAGGATGTTTCGATTAACCGAATATCGCGAATGAGGCGGGTAATTCCGTTTGGCTCAAGTGAAGCTGCATGATCTGAACCCCACATGGAACGGTCCAATGTGATGTGACGTTCGACCAGGCAAGCCCCCAGGATAACAGCTGCAACGGTTGATGGAATGCCAGTTTCATGTCCCGAGTATCCTATGGGAATCGCGTATCTTTCTCTCAACCTAGGAATGACGCGTAAATTCAATTCTTCATAATAAGCCGGATAGGTACTGCAGGAGTGCATAATGAGCAAATCGTTTTTACCCAATATTTTCACCGCATGATCGATCTGTTCCAAAGTGCTCATTCCTGTAGAGAGCAAAATGGGTTTTCCTGTAGCACGTGTGTGTTGCAGCAATCTGTCATCCGTAAGCGATGCCGAGGCGATCTTATAACATGGCACATCGAACTGATCTATGAAATCGACAGCCTGTTCGTCCCAGCACGACGCAAACCACACGATCTTCTTTTCTCTGCAATAGCGATCGAGCTCTTCATATTCTTCCTGACCAAATTCCAACCCATATTTCAATTCGCCGTTTGTTGTTCCAAATGGACTTTCGCGTGGACGTGCCAGCTCTTCGGGCGAGTAGACCACATCGATGGTTCTCTTTTGAAATTTCACAGCGTTACATCCAGATGCGATTGCAAGATCAATTAGCTTTTTGGCAATTTCCACATCACCGTTATGATTGATGCCAATTTCGGCTATCACATAGCAAGGATGATCATCGCTTACTATATCATTGGCGATTCTAATTTCTGACATTTTGCCTCACTTTAGCCTGTGATTCTGCCCACGCAACAGTTTTCTGTATTGAACTTTGTATATCGACCAGCTGACGCAATTCTAATTCAGATTTCGCCCTTTCTACAGATGGGACATATCTTTCAATAGGCTTTTGTGAATTTGGATTGCTCCGTCTCTCAATAACAGCCACCGGCTTGAATCCTTTTGCTACATGTTCAGCCACCTGCTGGATGGACAAGCTTTTTTCACTGCCAACATTGTATGGTCGGCATGATTCACCACGTATCAGGATCGCCCAGAGCCATATTGCCAAGTCTGCCATATATAGGTAGGAGCGGTGTGGCGTGCCATCCCCCTTAATGACAATGGGGTCGCCGTTCATTGCATCGCGAATGAAATTGCCAATGGCGAAATGAACATCCAGAGGAAGATAAGGCCCAACAAAAGCAAAGCAACGCGCGATCTTTGTTTCGAGTGATGAATTTGCATATAGCGCACACAGATGCTCCGCGACGCGCTTGCCTTCTGCATATGCCGAAGTGGGCAGGAGCTGATCTGGCGCTCCCGGAAAATCTTCGGGAATATGTGTGA
>JGI10216J12902_101954195_pt1 | contig 11537 bp, 9 predicted proteins | sample KanNatreferecore_FD_12902 | JGI IMG/M metagenome (IMG submission 12902)
GTGACGTTTGGGAACAACAGCTTCGCAGCGGCGGACGTCGACCGCGATGGCTTCCAGGATTTGCTCTGGGTGGATTTCAATGCCAACAGCCAGCTCTTCAAGAACGACGGCAACACCAACGCCTGGCTTAGTGTCCGTTGCGAAGGCAGGATGTCGAATCGCGCCGGCATCGGCGCCAAAGTTCGCGTGACCGCCTGGGTGAGCGGCCGATGGCTCACGCAACTCCGCGAGATCGGCGGCGGCGGTTTGGTCTTCACGCAAAACGAACCGGTCGCCGCCTTCGGCCTCGCGGACGCCACCAACGCGGCCCTTGTCCGTGTCGAGTGGCCCAGCGGTCTCGTCCAGCAATTCACCGATGTGGCCCCGCGGCAATTCCTGCACGTCGTCGAACCCATCGCGCGCATTTCGCCGCTTGCCACGAACGTTCCCGCGGGGTCAAGCGTCACTTTTTCTCTGACGACCTTGGCCGATGCCGATGTGCAATGGCTTCTCAATGGCCTGCCGATCTCCGGCGAAACGAATGCCACCTTGGTCATTGCCAGTACTCGCAGCGAAGATCTCGGGAGCTACACCGTCCAACTGCGCGAACGCGCCTCGGGCATGACCTTCGAGTCTGCGCCCGCGAAATTGACCGGCGGAGTCACCGCATTGTCCGTTGCCCAAACCAATTACATTCGTCTCGGGAGCAATCTCACCCTCAACGCCACCGCTACGGGCGTTCCGCCGCTGGCGTGGCAGTGGTTTCATGACGGTGCGCTCATCCCCGGCGCGACCCAGCCGTCGTTGCTGCTCACCAATTTGCAGATTGCGGACGAAGGCAAGTACGCCGTCGGCGTTTCCAACGGTTACGGCGGCGTCCTGGCAGGGCAGGGGAGCGTCGTGGTGCTGGTTCGTCCTGCCATTACCGTTCAACCCCTTGGCCAGGAGACCGTCACCAACGGCACCGTCGCGTTTAGCGTCAGCGCCACCGGCCATCCCATGCCGCTGATTTTCCGCTGGCGACGCAACGCCGTCGTCTTCACCAACATAACCGTTTACGGCAGCAACTCCTTCATCACACTGCACAATGTGCAACCCGTCAGCGCGACCAACCGCATCAACTTCACCGTCGCCGTCACCAACCTCGCGGGAAGTGTCCTGAGCAGCAATGCTGTCGCAATCCTCCAGGCAGATGCCGATGGCGACCGTTTGCCGGACGATTGGGAGATCGCGCACGGCCTCGACCCGGCCAATCCCCAGGACGCCGCCATGGACGCCGACGCCGATGGCATCTCCAATTACGATGAGTTCATGAGCGGAACCGACCCCCATGATGCGGGAGAATCGTTGCGCTTCGATCGGCTGGCCTTGGACGGCGAAAACTGGCGCGCCACCTTTCGGGGTCAGTCAAACCGCACCTACGCCGTGCAGTCCGCCTCTCAGCCCGGCGCTCCCTGGAGCAACCTCTGGCACGTCGTCGCCGCTCCTTCCAATGAGGTCCACGAAATAACCGCTCCCCGCCTCGGTTTGCGGCAATTCTTTAGACTCAAAACCCCGGCGACCGAGTAGCCCCGCAGGGGCCCCGCAGGGGCGACATATTTGTAGAAATCGTCAGTCAGTAGAATTTAAAAGCTCCGTCAGGAGCGACATGGCAAGGCGTCATCCCCTTTCGGCAGCGTATGGATATTCATATCCTCGTCAACACGCCAGCATGACAAGGCGGAATGTGATTTAGAACTCAGAACAGCCACGTAGTTTATTGCACGCTGGGCGTGCAGCCTAAAAGGTGCCCTCAATTCGCCTAAAAATTAGTGAAAACGCTATTGACACCAATCTGTGAACTCTATTCACTGGGCGTGTGATACTTATTCACACATACTTATGACAGACTCGTTGATTGGTCTATACGAAATCGCCGAAATTGCAAACGTTAGCCCGTCGGCAGTAGCCAACTGGCGCAAGCGCTTCTCAGACTTTCCGACGCCGTTGGCGGACCTTAAGTCGGGACCTGTATTTAGACAAAATCAAATCAAACTTTGGTTAGCAAAACGCCAATCAAGCGGTTCTCCAGAAGTTGAGCTTTTCTATGATCAATTGGCCAGTCGCCGTGACGATCCGCCCGAATTACGCGCAACCGTGGAGACGGTTGTCAAAAAACTGCAAGAGGAAGCTACGTCGACAAAGCGACCGGGCATCTTGTTGGGGCGTGTACAAAGTGGGAAAACTCGTGCCTATCTGGGCGTCATAGCACGGGCATTTGACAAAGGCTATGATGTCGCCGTGATCTTGACAAAGGGCACCAAGTCTCTCGCAGAGCAAACTCTCATCAGAATCAAGAGCGATTTCGCGGAGTTCATTAGTGCTGATCAGGTCGACGTTTTCGATATTCTCTCCGTTCCGGAGTTCACTCCATACGAATTGACTAGAAAGCTTGTCTTCGTCGTAAAGAAGGAGGATGACAATATGAAGCGGCTTCTCGAACTTTTTGAGAAAAGCTATCAGGAACTGCGGAAACGTTCGGTGTTGATTATCGATGACGAGGCAGATCTTGCTTCTGTGAGCGGCCGCCGAGTAAATGGCATGAGCACCGTCGGTATAATCTCGCGCGCGATCGACCGATTTCGCGAAGTGGTTCCACAGTCGTCGTTTTTACAGGTTACAGCTACGCCTTACTCGCTTTATCTGCAACCGGAGGGCGAGGTGGTTGTTAATGAGATCTCGCTTTTTAAGCCGAAACGACCGGCATTTACGGTGCTGTTGCCAACACACAGCAAATACGTGGGCGGAGACGAATATTTCGAAAAGAGTTCGGAGCCTGACTCGCCGGCCTTCTACTTCTTCAAGGAAGTTCCGTTATCCGAGCGCGATGCTCTAAAAAAAGAAGACGGTCGACGCCTGCAAATCGGAAGAGTTTTGACCGAGACTAACGCTGCTGTTCTGACCGATGCAATTGTTACATTCCTTGTGGGCGGAGCTATCCGGCGGTTACAACAGCGGAAGGCCGGGCAAGTGCAACAAAAGTACAGTTTCCTTTTTCACACCGAACAATCGCGTGCATCTCATGAATGGCAACTGACAGTTGCCAAGGCGATTAGGGATGCGCTTGTGACCCAAGCCAGCGCCGACAGCCCGTTGTTCAACGAACTGCTGCGCTCCGCGTACTTCGATCTGCAACGTTCTATCGAAACCGAAGCGTTAGCATTGCCCAGCATAGAAGATGTAAAAAGGGCAGTTGTGAATTCGCTGATCACAGGCCAGCTTGTTATTACAAAGGTAAATTCGGACAACGAAATTCGAAAACTGCTTGCAGATGATGGTCAGCTAAAGCTGCGGACGCCTTTCAACATCTTCATTGGCGGACAAATTCTCGATCGGGGTATTACGATCAATAATTTGATCGCGTTCTACTACGGGCGGAATCCCAATCGATTTCAACAGGATACAGTCCTTCAGCACTCCCGAATGTACGGCGCTCGCTCTACCTCGGATCTCGCCGTGACAAGGTTTTATGCTCCCCTTCACGTCCATCAGGTTATGAGGCGCATACATGAGTTCGATGGCGCGTTGAGGGAGGCTTTCGCGTCAGGGGCGCACGATCAAGGTGTCTACTTCGTGCGCCGTGACGCATCGAAAGGGTTGATTGAGTGTTCACCCAATAAGCTTCTTTTTTCGGACCTAGTGAGCATACGTCCAGGCCGGCGATTGGTATTGTCAGGTTTTCAGACTGTGTCGAAGTCTGCGGGCAGGAAAAATCTGGCCGCTCTAGATGCTCGAATTACAAAACTCGTTCGCAAGCCTGAACAACCAAAGCTGATCAAGGTGGAAGACGCGGTTAACCTTCTAGAGCTAGCATACGCAAATCTGGAATTCCCAGATGAAAACGCTGAGGATGATCGTCAGGCGCACATCGCGGCATTGGAACATCTGTCGCGAACATGCAGCAAAGCGAAATTGAAGGGTAAGGTCTGGTTGCTGACAGCAAAAGATCGCAATGTTGCACGCTATCGCGAGGAGGGTCGTTTTTCTAACGCGCCGGACACCAAGCAACAAAAGGAATTGGCTTTGGCCCAAGCGGACGACATCCCCGTTCTCATGTTGCTCCGACAAAATGGCCGAGAAACAGAGGAGTGGCGCGGGTTGCCATTTTGGTGGCCGGTCATTCTCACGTCCAAATCTGCCCCGACAATGATCTTTGCGACACAGGATGCCATCGCCCCAACGGCAAGAGCGAGCCACGGCGAGGGCAGGCCGCTCTCGACAGACGAGAATCAATAGTTCTCGCCGCCTTGTTGGAAGAGGCTTTAACGGCAGCCGTGACGCAGCGTTACCACATTAACCATAACATCAAATTAACTTTCACATGCAATCACCGGAATTCTAAGAACATGAACAAGCGCCTCTCACCGACCGCAGTTCAAGCTCTTCAAGAAGCGTTGACGCACATTTATTGGTACAAAGGCGATTTGAAACACTTCCTTGTGGTTGGTCTAGGCGGAACCGTGCTAGTTAACCGTATCAATTGGGATAATCCTAAACGGCAAATAATCGGTGATCTAATGGAAATTCTTTGTGGCGACCAGGAGAAGTACTTGGGCGAACTCCGCTTTCTCATGAAAGAGGTATCTGAGTTCCGTGATTTCACCCATCTTGAAAGGCTTGAAGATGGAAAGCGTAAGGCAGCCGAAGCCCGTCAAACGGTTCGAAAGCTGCACGATTTGGTGCAGACGCACGACAAAGTAGTTACAGAAGAGAGAGAAGCTGCTGACCGTCGCCGCGAAGAAATGGCTAAGCTTAGTGGTCGAAAAGCTGTAGCTGCCGGACTAGATGAACTGAAAGGCCGCTACGTTGCGCTGGTCATAAATAAGAATACTCAGAAGCGTGGCTTCGAGTTGGAGAAGCTCATGTACGACCTTTTTCGTCTCTTCGACCTGGATCCCAAGGCCTCCTTTAGGATCATCGGCGAGCAAATCGACGGCGCATTCACCTTGCAAGCTCTAGATTATCTCTTCGAAGCGAAGTGGGCCGGGCTAGTCTCGGCGAAAGAAATGGACGTTTTTGCTTCTAAAGTACAGCGGAAATTAGACAATACGTTGGGCCTGATGTTATCTGTTGATGGGTTCCAAATCGAGGGCATCGAAGCCCATTCAAAGCAGCGCCCGGTTCTTCTTCTGATGAGCGGCGCGGATCTTATGGCGGTTCTCGAAGGGCGAATTGATTTCGTGAACCTTTTGGTGCGAAAGCGTCGTCACGCTTCGCAGACGGGAGAAATCTTGATTGAATTTGCTCAGATGTAGCGCCGCTTATCGTTAGGGAGCTTGCACGCCTATCAATGCCGCCGGCAATGAACCATGCCGCCCCGCTGGGGCTTGTTCGGTTGATGTTGCGGGTGACTATAAATATGTCGGCCCTACGGGCCTGGCCGGAGGCGACCCTCACCCCGTCCCTTTCCCGACAGGAGAGGGAAAAGCAAAACTTTCTTTGTCCAATCTCACTGGCTTTGGCAGACTTCCGGCGGCTGCATAAATACGACGAGTCGCGGGCGTGTCACCAACTGTAGATATCCTGGTTGCCTTTCTGCTCGCTTTGGCTCTGGTCGGGCTCCTCGCGCGCAAACTCCAGACTCCTTATCCGATCCTGCTGGTTTTTGGCGGCTTGATCCTGAGTCTAATCCCCGGTTTGCCAAAGATCCAGCTCCGGCCTGAACTGATCTTTCTTCTTTTCCTTCCGCCGCTTCTCTTTCCTGCCGCGCTCTTCACGCCATGGCGGGACTTCCGCGAAAATCTTGGGCCCATCCTTTATCTCGCCATCGGCCTGGTTCTTTTCACGACGCTCGCGATCGGTTTCCTCGTCCACCATCTCATTGGCCTTCCGCTCGCGGTCAGTTTCGTTTTCGGAGCGATCGTTTCTCCGCCTGACGCGATCGCCGCCAAAGCCATCGCTGAACGTCTCAGCGTTCCCCGGCGCATCGTCACGATTCTGGAAGGTGAAAGCCTGGTCAACGACGCCACCGCGCTGGTCGCTTATCGCTTCGCCCTGGCCGCCGCAGCCACCGGCTCCTTTGCTCTCGACCGCGCTGTCGCGCAATTCTTCATCGTCGGCATCGGGGGCGTCGCTATCGGTTTCGCCTTCGGCTGGGCGGCGGCATGGTTTCACAACCGCGTCGATGACGCGCCGGTGGAAGTCACTGTTTCGCTCATGACTCCCTTCGCAGCCTACATCGTGGCCGAGCGTCTCGGTCTCTCCGGCGTTTTGTCGGTGGTGACGGCGGGACTCCTGCTCGGCTGGCGCAGTCCCATTATCACCAACTCGAGCACGCGATTGCTCGGCGGACCTTTCTGGAAAATGGTTGAGTTCCTCTTGAACGGAGTGGTCTTCATCCTGATCGGGTTGAAAATCCCGGATGCCTTTCGCGGCCTCGCCGGTTATTCCACCAACCAACTCCTCACCTGGTCCATTGCCGTCAGTCTGGCGGTCATTCTTGTTCGCATTTGCTGGGTCTTTCCCGCCATGTACCTCCCCGCTTTGTTGTCCAAACGCATTCGCGCCCGTGACGGTTTTCCCGCGTGGCAACACGTCGCGATCATCGCATGGACCGGCATGCGTGGTGTGGTTTCAGTGGCTGCGGCGCTGGCCCTGCCGCTCAGGCTGCAAGATGGCGCTCCGTTTCCGGGCCGCGATCTCATTCTCTTTCTGACGCTGGTGGTGATCCTGGCGACGCTGGTTCTCCAGGGGCTTAGCGTGCCGTTGCTCATTCGTTTGCTCGGAGTTCGGGATGACAAACGGGCCGAAACCGAGGAACGCGAGGCCCGCCTCAAAGCCAATCGCGCGGCCCTCGAACATCTGCAGGCCATCGCCGAACCGACCCGCGCCCAGCAGGAAGCCCTCGATCGCCTCCGGATTGAATACGACGATCGCATCCGCCAATTGGAAGCCTACGCGCACGGTCGTGCGGGCAAAGCCACTCGGCTCTTCTCCGAAGAGTACGAAACGTTGACCTACGAAACGCTCCAGGTCGAACGGGACGTCATCTTGAACCTCCGCAACGAAAGCGTCATCAACGACGACGTCCTGCGTCGTGTGCAGCGGGATATTGATCTCGCCGAAGCACGGCTCAAGCAGCATCAGTAGAGGAGTTTGCTCAAAGAGGCGCAAAGCCCCGGATTTTTTACAGGAGGAAACGAAGGGTTTCCTGACAACAAGCGTGATCTCCTCATTGGAGGGGACCGTTTCCGACGCCTCGCCGCGGAAGCGCAGCGTATAAGGTTTTGGGGTAATCGCCTCACTTTTAGTGGTTCCTGGGTGAGCGAGGTTGAGGAACTATGGGAATACGATCAAGAAACGAAGAAAATCTGGAAAAAACACGCGGTGAACAACGCCGCGATGAAAACCGAGATCCCATCACCGGCACGCCGGGAGCTCATCCTGTCGGGACAGGAGTCGGGGCCGCCGTCGGCGGTGCCGCGGCAGGAGCGGCTGCAGGCTCAGTAGCCGGGCCAGTCGGCACAGCCGCTGGCATGGTGGTCGGAGCTGTTGTCGGCGGACTGGCCGGCAAGGGCATCGCGGAAAAGATCGATCCGACTGTCGAGACGGCCTACTGGAGAGAGAACTATCGCACACGTCAATATGTCGACAAGGATGCGCGCTGGGAGGACTATGAACCCGCTTACCGGACTGGTTACGAGGGTTATGGACGTTACTCCGGCAAACGGTTCGACGATGTGGAAGCCAATCTCCGGAGCGACTATGAACGTTCTCGCGGGAAGGGTTCGCTCGCCTGGGATAAAGCGCGTCATGCGACCCGCGATGCTTGGGACCGCGTGGAACGTGCGCTTCCCGGAGATGCCGACCATGATGGCAAATAGCTGATTTATCTCTCGGCTCTTTCGATCGCAGCCCTGGGACGCCAGGGCTGCGCTTTTCTATTCGCAAAAAGGAGAGGATAGCTCGGCGATTGCGAGCTAGCCCCTCACCCTGCCCCTCTGCCAAAGGGACAGGGAACAGCATGTGGCCCGATTTTCAATATTCAAAGTCATAGGATTCAGAGGGCGGCCTGCAGAACAGGAGTTCTGCGATACGGCAGGCTCGGAGGCCTGCGCTACATGTTGGACATAAATCGTTACTTGCTCGCTCCCTTCAACTGCTCGCGCAGCCAGCCCGGCCGGTCGGTGGTGAGGCCATCGACTCCCGCTTCGATCATTCCCCCCGCAACGACCGGATCGTTGATGGTCCACACAAGCAACTTCAGGCCGGCCTCTTTCACGCGCGCGACGAACGCTTTATCAATCGGCCAATCGAAGTGAAGATCGAGGCCATCCAGACCGGCTGATTTCGCATCCTCAATCAATGGCGCGAGGGTGGGGAACCGTTGTGTCTCCGGATCTTTCTTGTAACTGTAGAGATAGTAATGGCCGATCCTGGGAAAGCGCTTCTTTGATTCTTTCAACACGGGGAATTTGAAGCTGATGATCGCAAGTTCCTCCGGTGTCCGGCCAGACTCACCGATAACGCGCTCCAATTCGGGCAGGATTTCCGCGCCGCACTTGATTTCCAGAATTGCGCGACGGCCCTTGGGAACAGTCTTCAGAATCGATTCGATGCCTGGGATGCGCTCACCCGCAAACCGCGGATCTTTCCACGCTCCGACATCCACCTTCTGCAACTCCGTCCAGGTTTGCTGCGCCACGCGATTCGTGGTACCCCCCAGGCGCTTTGTGTCTGCATCGTGCAGCACCACAATCTTGCCGTCCCTTGAAAGCCACATATCCGTTTCGATAGCGTCGGCCTCTTGTTCCCAGGCGAGTTTCATCGCTGCCTGAGTGTTTTCGGGCGCGTCGTACGAAGCTCCACGATGCGCAATAATCTCGGCGGCGGTGACGGCTGTAACGCCAAGGAAAAGACTGCTTACGGTCCCAATGAATCGCGTGTTTAGGAATCGCATCGTAGCGCAATTAGAAATGAGCCGAATGCCAGCGTCAAATCATCAGCAACCCGCCCTGCCACCCATGTTGATCAGTTTTTAAGAAAGAAAAGCGGCTGCCTTGCGTTAAAGAGCGTTGAATGTTGCCGGGTGATGTATCCTGGTGCTTAATTCGTAATCAGAAGGTTGTTATGAGAAAGGCTCTTGTTTGTTTGGCGGCGATCCTGATGGCGGCGTTGCCTGCATGGTCACAGCTCTTGCGCATCGAATTTAGCGGCGAGGTCACGCAGGCCGCCGACGTGTTGTTGCCGGGGGTGACCGTGGGTAGCCCCCTCACCGGGCGGGTGGAGGTTGACCTGGCGCAGTTGCCGGAGGGTTATTACTATGGCGGGGGACATCCCGGATACACGATTCAGTTTAGCGCGGGGACGCACACAGTGCTCTTCGACTCGATCAACGCGTCGCGGGACCCGGGCTTTACGCCGGGGATTTTCCTGAATGACGAAGGTGGCAATTATGACTGGGTGGGTTTCCAGTTGCGCAACCAGGACGACCCGCTGGCGGTGACGCTGAGGTTTGAGGACGTGATACCGCCCTTCGCGCTCGTGAATGGAAATTTCCTTCCGGAGTCGATCCATTTGCCCACGGGCCTGTCGCGAGCCACTTTCACCTATTTCAATGAGTTTGGGCAGGGGTTTGTCCAGGCGAGGGTCACGTCTGCGACGATGACGATCGACGGGGTGGGAGGGGTGACGCCGATACTGCAGTGGCGCGTGAACCACTCGAATTTGTCAGCGCAACAAAAGCGGGCGTTGCTCAGCATGCTCCAGGCGGCCGAGCAGGAGTTTGCCGCCGGTGACTGCGAAGCGGGCCTGCGCCACCTGGAGAAGTTCCAGAAGAGGGTGCGCGCCCAGGTGGAGAAGAGTGATCCGGAATTAGCGCGCCGGCTGATTGTCGGGGCGGAGACGATCATTGAAGCGGGTTGTGGGGAGTGAAGTGCTGGCAGTGATCAGGGGGAAGTGGGGCGGTGGCCCTCGCAACAAGGCTGCCGAATGGCATTCGGCGATACGGCAGATTGCCAATCTGCGTTACTTTCAATCTACGACGAGTTTGACGCTGGTGTCGCCGCGCAGGGCTTTGGAATAAGGACAAGTCTGGTGGGCGGCTTCCATGATTCGCTGAGCCTGGGCTGGGTCGATGCCGGGAAGCTGGGCGTGAAGTTCGACCGATAAACGGTAACCGCCCTGATCGTCTTCCAGCAGGCTCACCAGCGCGCGCACCGTAGAGTCTTTGACGGGCGTGTTCAGCTTCTTCGCGGCGTTTATCAGCGCTCCGTGATAGCAGGCCGAATACGCGCCCGCGAAAAGAAGTTCCGGGTTCGGTCCGCGCTTTTCAGCCCCTTTCTCCAGTGGATTGCCGAGTGTGGCTTTGAGCAGACCATCCGGACTCGAGATAGAGCCTGATCGGCCCCCTTTGGAATTCGCTTCGGCTGTAAATAACGTTTTCATTGTTTCCCTCCAGGCGCAACGTCCGCGAGGAAAAATGGTTTGGCAAGGGGGGATCAAACTCCAAACATCGAGCAATCTTAATGACTGGGTTGACCACTCCAACCCAAAGTTCACGTCGTGATACGGCGCCCTCATCTGGCAGTGCGCCCCGCTCCACAATGACTCACTATCAAGCGGAGAGACCCTTCGAAAAAAGGCCGCTGCCGCCATTGGCCATAGCGCTTGTCCCAGGCGCCGGATTGCAAGTCACTGCTGAGTTTATCGACAAAACGCTGCTGGGCCTTCTCCTCCACAAACCCCCATGCTGACTGCGAACGGCGCACGGCAGGGTTCAGCAACTGCTCGGGACGCCCGTAAAATGCCTCGGTAAAACCGTCGACACAGTCGATAGGTATTGGTATCGCCTGAACCTCGGTTTGGCCGCCCAGGCCTTTGCGAATGGCATCGATCGCAGGATACCGGCGCGATTCCACCGCCATTAGTTCCGGCGCATAGTCCGCCAGCCAGTAACGATCCAAGGCATCACCGTCAAAGGTAAGGACGAGGATGCGATCGCGTGTGACTCGGCGCAATTCATCGAGCCCTCTTTGAAGGTCGGGCCACTGATGTACGGTCACCAGGGCCATGGATGCGTCTACCGACTGATCATCCAAAGGCAATTGCTCGGCCAGACCGTGAATGGCGGGCGCAAGATGCGTCGGACGTTGGGCTCGCATTGCCGCTGAAGGTTCGATCGCCAAAACATAGCGATCCTCGGGTTCATAAGAGCCTGCGCCCGCCCCGATATTGAGGACGGTGCGAGCAGCGCCGAGGGCCTGATGCACCTGCGTAGCGATCCTGGGGTCGGGGCGGCGCTGTTGCGAATAGCCTGTCCCATGTGTCTCGTAGTCGAAATCCCCTGCGCTGGTTTTCATATCTCTCTGGAGACAATTCCATTGTAATTGCAGGCCCGGAAGGCGCAAACCCCGAACTTTTCGAAGCATGGCGACTCCCCCTCCCATCCAGATAGTAATCTGGCGGGCGCCGATCTGTTGCAGGATGGCACGCTCAGCGTGTGCGCCGTCTTTTCAGCGCTTCCTTTGAGCTGTGGTTCGCTTGTTGTCCTGCTGCAGCGTCAATCCCTTCACTTCGTC
>JGI10216J12902_102010318_pt1 | contig 11535 bp, 12 predicted proteins | sample KanNatreferecore_FD_12902 | JGI IMG/M metagenome (IMG submission 12902)
TTCAACGACGTATTGTCATGCTCCACGTCTTTATCAAAAAATCGCAGCAGACGCCTAAACGAGAACTTGACATAGCCAAACGTCGATTGCAAGAGGTGTTGCGCCATGACCCACGATGAATTGAAACACACGGCACTGCAACAACCAGCAGTGCGAGCCGCCTATGAGGCATTGGATCCTGAATTCGAGATCTTGCGCCAAATGTTGCAGGCCCGCCAAGCCGCGGGCCTCACCCAAGCGCAGATAGCCGAGCGCATGGGCACAAAGCCGCCTGCCGTGACGCGCTTGGAAGCGTCGCTGAGTAGTGGTAAGCATTCGCCGTCTCTCGCTACTTTGCGGAAGTATGCCGAGGCGGTAGGTTGCCGTCTCGAAGTGCGTCTGGTGCGTGCCCGAGCGAGGTCTACCAAGGGCATGGAGCCGACGCGCTGAAGCGCGCGGTCCATGCCCAGCGTTGTGCCACAGACTTCTGATAGGGGCTTCCATAGTCTAGTGCTATACGCGTATCCAGGCAGCCAGTGCGGTGTTTATGCGTATTCCCAACCTGATAGCGGAGCTAAGGTCTCTACACCCCGGAGGCCGAGCACGCCGAAGCGCATGATTGCCAGATCAACTACAGAAGGCAAGGCGCATGCGAGTGGATTGGAAAGAGTATATCGTCAGGACGGCTGACGTGTTGCGGGGGAAACCACGCGTTAAGGGCACCCGTATTCCCGTGAGTCTGGTGCTTGGCTACCTTGCTGCGGGCCGTACACACGAGGAGATTCTTCAGGAGTTCCCAGATCTCACTCAGGAGCAGATTGCCGCCTGCTTGGATTATGCACGGGCGCTGGCAGAGTTTGAGGTTGCTGGGTGACGTCTCTGCGCTGCGCGGACAGAAAAGCACTGTCGAAATCAAAGCCTGTGAGGCGATCCGATGTGGATGACCTCGAAAAGACACTCCACACGCGTTATTCCAAAATCCCCACGAGGATCCGCACCAGGTCTTCCACATCGTCAGGTAAGGTGTAGGAGGCAAGGTCGCGTGTCACCAGCCGTACGCCGCGTTGCAGGGTGCCAAAGACCCACACATTTCCCATGGTCACTGCGCCATAGAGGATTTCGGGCGCATCCTCCAGCATGGCCAGGGCGATTAACTCCACGGCTAGCTGAGTAAACCCACGTGTCAGGTCGTCGCGCTTGGCCTCGACTACCACCAGACTGTGTGTCGATTGCAGGAAATAATCTAAAGTGCCTTGGAGTTGCTCATTGATTTTCAGTGAGTACTCAATCCGCAGTATGCGACGACAGATGACTGCGACTCGACTCAAGACTGGCGCAATGAGAATTTCCCGTTTGGCGGCTTCGCTATTTAACGTCACGTAAGGGAGGGTCTCTTCTAGCTGCTGTCGCAAGTCTTGGAGGCGCTCGATTGCACGGCTCGACCGGGGGAGTTGCAGACGCGCTTGGGTGAAGGAGTAAGCAAATTCTGCCAGGATTTCGTCCGTGTCATTGGGCAGCTTGAAATACGAACGGAAAGAATAGCTGGCACCCGGCTGTAAGATTTTGTGTGTGGACATGGGTGAGTCCATCGCATGCATCCAGCGTCCTCGATGAGGACAGCATACTCCGCACCTGACTGGCGCGAGTATCGGTGGAGCGCGTGTCAGGCGTAGGCGCAAGTATAACAGAAAACCTGCTGGCTTCTGCAACAGAAGGACGCTGGGGAAGGAGGGGGCGCTGACGTTGCATGCGCTTAGAGCATCCAGTAGGCTAAGGCGCAGGGGTTATGACTATAGGATGGAGCATACAAAAGTGACCATGAAGCGCGTCATCATCGACACTGACCCTGGCATTGACGATACCGCAGCTATCTTCCTGGCCCTGGCGTCTCCGGAATTACACGTCGAAGCTCTAACCACCGTCTATGGCAACGGCACCATCGCGGACTGCACGCGTAACGCGCTGGTGGTCCTGGAGACGGCAGGGCGCAGCGACATCCCCGTCTACCAGGGTGTGGGCAAGCCACTCATGGGGGCACCGACCTACGGCTCGCAGGTGCACGGCAGCGACGCCCTGGGGGATGTCGGGGTGCCACCGCCCGTTGGCGCACCACAAGCCAGGCACGCGGTGTATGAGTTAGTCGAGCGCGTCATGGCCAGTCCAGGAGAGATCACGCTCATTGCTTTAGGGCGGCTGACCAATGTAGCACTGGCACTCAGCCTGGAGCCGCGCCTGGCAGGGGCTCTCGTTGAACTGATCGTCATGGGCGGCGCCGTGCTGACACACGGCAATGTCACGGAGGTCGCCACAGCCAATCTGTATGATGACCCTGAAGCTGCAGCCATTGTGTATCAATCCGGGGCTCCTGTCGTCCAGGTCGGCATGGACGTGTGCCAGAAGGTGGCTATTCCAGAAGCCCACCTGGAACGCTTCCAGCACACGCCAACGCCGATGGCACAACTCTTGACACGCATGACTCCTACTCTCGTCAAATCCTATGCTGAGCGTGGTCTCAGACGGCTGGGCACCGGGGTACACTACAACGACGTACCGGCGGTAGCCTACGCCATTGACCCGGGCCTGTACGAGGCGCAGGAGTATCACGTGCGCATTGCGACGCACGATACCTTAACGCGTGGGCAGACAGTCGCTGATGTGATCCATCGCTGGCCTTATCCACCCAACGCCAAGGTCCTGATGGACGTACAGGCAGAGCGGCTGGCTGACATGTTCACGACGCGCGTGCTGAGTTACGCTGGACCGGCGTGAAGGCTCTCTCGCGGTCCGACAGGGCAACCGTCTTGATGCCAGGTTGGCTCTTTTGTCGTGTACGAGTGTCCAACAGTATGCAGGGATTGCCTGTCTGATACAGGAGAAGACGCGCCGATGACGCAAGAAGCCTGGAGACTCAAAGAAGCCGAAGAGCGCACAGCCCACTGGCGGCGCTGGGGGCCATACCTGTCAGAACGCCAGTGGGGGACGGTGCGGGAAGACTATAGCGCATCCGGCGCAGTCTGGGATTTTTTCCCCCACGATCACGCCCGTTCGCGAGCCTACCGTTGGGGTGAGGACGGTCTCGCCGGCATCTCCGATAATCACCAGCGGCTGTGTTTCGCGTTGGCGCTCTGGAATGGTCGTGATCCGATCCTGAAAGAACGGCTCTTTGGTCTCAGTGGCGGTGAGGGCAACCATGGGGAAGACGTCAAAGACTATTACTTCTACCTCGACTCGACCCCCACCCACTCCTACATGAAGTATCTTTACAAATATCCCCAGGCCGCCTTCCCCTACTGTCAGCTCGTGGAGGAAAATCGTCAGCGCAATCGGCATGACCTGGAGTATGAGCTACTCGATACAGGGGTGTTTGACGGCAATCGCTACTTCGACATCCTGGTAGAGTATGCCAAGGCCACCACCGACGACATCCTCATCCGTATCACTGCGAGTAATCGCGGCCCGGAGGCAGCCGAACTGCATCTCCTCCCGACGCTATGGTTCCGTAACACCTGGTCGTGGGAGCCGGGGCAAACCCCGCCGCGTCTGCGCGTCGGCGAATCTGGCCACGACTATGTGGTCGTCGTGGCTGAACACCCGTCACTGGGGCCACGCTGGCTGTGCTGCGCCGGGGCACCAGCACTGCTGTTCACTGAAAACAACTCGAACCGCTGGCGGCTCTACGGGGTCCCCAACGAGACCCTGTACGTCAAGGACGGCATCAACGACTACATCGTGCATGGCCGGCAGGACGCCATCAACCCGGCGCAGGTCGGCACCAAAGTGGCGGCGCACTACCACCTGACGCTGGAAGCCGGCGGGAGTCACACGGTCCTCCTACGCCTGCGCGATACCCAGCCACGCAGCGGCCCATTTGGCCGCGCCTTCGTCGAACTGCTGCGACATCGAGCGCATGAGGCGGACGAGTTCTACGCCACTGTGATTCCCGCTACGCTATCTGATGACGCCAAGCAGGTTATGCGGCAGGCGTTTGCCGGGCTGTTGTGGAGCAAGCAATTTTATCACTATGAAGTACGTCGGTGGTTGGAAGGAGATCCCACTGGTCTACCCCCACCACCAGAACGCCGGCGTGGCCGGAATTACGCCTGGTGGCATCTGTATAACGAAGATATCATCTCGATGCCCGACAAATGGGAATACCCCTGGTATGCTTCCTGGGACCTGGCGTTCCACTGCATCGCGCTGGCCCTCATCGACCCCGACTTTGCCAAACACCAGCTCACCCTGTTTCTACGCGAGTGGTATATGCACCCCAATGGCCAGATTCCGGCCTACGAGTGGGCCTTGGGGGATGTCAACCCGCCGGTACACGCCTGGGCCGCGTGGCGCGTGTATAAGATTGAGCAACGCGTGCGGGGGAAACTGGACCGCACCTTCCTCGAACGTGTCTTCCACAAGTTGCTGCTCAATTTTAACTGGTGGGTAAACCGCAAAGACGCCGAGGGCAACAACGTCTTCGAGGGCGGCTTCCTAGGTCTGGACAATATTGGCGTCTTTGATCGCTCTGCGCCGCTGCCGACCGGGGGCTATATTGAACAATCGGACGGCACGAGCTGGATGGGCATGTACTGTCTCAATATGCTCGCTATTGCACTTGAACTGGCGCGTCACAATCCTGCCTATGAAGATGTTGCCAGTAAATTTTTCGAGCATTTTGTCTACATTGCCTATGCCACGGACAACGTCGGTGGGCACTCTTTGTGGGACGAAGAGGATGGTTTTTTCTACGATGTACTCTACCTCCCGGACGGCACACGCTATCCGCTGAAAGTGCGCTCGATGGTGGGGCTCATCCCGCTCTTTGCCGCAGAAACCCTGGAGCCTGACATCGTTGACCAGCTCCCAGGGTTCAAGCGGCGCATGCAGTGGTTCATCGATAACCACCCGGAATTTCGCGCGCATCTGGAGATGGTGGAAAAACCGGGCGGTGGTATACGCCGTCTGCTCTCCATCACGACCCGTACACAACTCCCACGGGTGCTGCGTTACATGCTGGACGAGGCCGAATTTCTGTCACCGTACGGCATTCGTGCCCTCTCCAGGTTTCATCAGGCGCATCCGTATATCCTCACGGTGAACGGCACCGAACACTGTGTGGACTACGAGCCAGCTGAGTCTCGCACCGCGCTGTTCGGTGGCAATTCCAACTGGCGTGGGCCGATCTGGTTCCCGGTGAATTATTTGCTCATCGAGGCGCTGCAAAGGCTGCACTACTTTTACGGTGATCGCCTGCTGGTCCCATTGGCGACCGGCTCCGAGCGTCAGGCGACCCTCTGGGAGGTAGCCGAAGAGCTGTCGCGTCGGTTGACGCGTCTCTTCCTGCGTGACGCGAACGGGCGCCGGCCCGTCTACGGCGGGACGGAGGTGTTCCAGCAGGACCCATACTGGCGTGACCTCGTACTGTTTTACGAATATTTCCACGGTGACAACGGCGCCGGCATTGGTGCCAGCCATCAAACGGGATGGACTGCGCTGGTGGCCAAGCTTTTGCAGCAAAGCGGGGAATAGCCCTGTTCCTGCCCTCGTCCTCCGGGAGAGGGTTGGGGTGAGGGGCCCCATACATCGTGCGCAAAGAGTAGAGTATGACGCCTCAGCCTCCGTCAGCCGCCACACCATTCACGTGGCGCCGTCTTATCCCCGTCCTCGTATTCGTAGCCGGGTTGGTGGCGTTTTTCGCCCTGGGGCTCGAACGCTATCTCAGCATCGACGCCCTGCGCCAGCACCGCAGTGTGCTACGCGTCTGGGTAGAGACGTCGGGCCTGCTCGCTGCCCTCGTCTTTATGGCCGTTTATATCATCACGGTGGCCTTTTCGCTGCCTGGGGCAACCGTCCTGAGTATCGCCAGTGGCTTCCTGTTTGGTTCCATCTGGGGCACGGTGCTGGTGATCATCAGCGCCACACTGGGTGCCACCATACTCTTTAGCATCGCCAAGACAACCTTAGGCGATATCTTACGCGCCAAGGCCGGAGCGTGGCTGCCCCGGCTGGAAGCAGGGTTCAGAGAACATGCGTTGAGCTATTTGCTGGTGCTCCGTCTGGTGCCCATCTTTCCATTCTTCATCATCAACCTGGTCCCAGCGTTCCTAGGGGTGTCCTTATCGACCTTTATACTCGGTACATTTATTGGCATTATCCCCGGAAGTTTTGTTTATGTTACGGTCGGTGCTGGCCTGGGGAGTGTCTTTGAGGCTGGGGGAACGTTCACTCTCCGTGGGGTGCTGACCCCCCAGATCGTGACTGCCCTGGTGGGCCTGGCTGTTCTGGCTCTGATCCCTATTATCTACAAGAAGCTTACGGCACAGCGTGGCGCGAGGCCAGGGGCGTCCAAGCCCCATGGACCATGAGCCTGCCACGCGTAGGAGATGTGTATGGCCGTTGTCCCGCATGCGATAGTCAGTGCTGTCGAGGTCCTGCCGGATGATGCACACAACGCCCGCTTGCTGGCGCAGGCGCATCCCCGCGATTGGCGCAATCCTATCCCACGTAATCCGTATAACCTGGTGGTCATCGGTGCCGGCCCGGCCGGCCTCATTGCCGCGGCTGGCGCTGCTGGCCTGGGAGCGCGTGTGGCTCTGGTCGAACGGCATCTCATGGGTGGCGACTGTCTCAACTACGGCTGTGTCCCCAGTAAGGCGCTGCTGCGCTGCGCTACTGCCTGGGCTGATGTGCGAGATGCGAGTCAGTATGGAGTGCACCATGGTGACCTGCAGGTCGATTTCGGCGCCATTATGGAACGCCTGCGGCGCCTGCGAGCTGACCTCAGCGCCAACGATGCAGTGCAGCGCTTCACAGCACTGGGCGTGGACGTCTTTCTTGGCCACGGTCGTTTCGCCGGTCCGCATGCCCTCGATGTTGAGGGGCAGACCCTCACGTTTGCCCGCGCCGTGATTGCGACCGGCAGCCATGCCGGTGTGCCACCCATCCCCGGATTGGCAGAGAGTGGCTATCTGACCAACGAGAGCATTTTTGCTCTGACCGAGCGTCCGGCGCGGCTGGGGGTGATTGGTGGCGGCCCCATTGGCTGTGAGCTGGCGCAAGCCTTGCAGCGGCTCGGGTCGCAGGTGACGCTCCTCGAGGCCGATGCTCACCTCCTGCCACGTGAGGACGCAGAAGCGGCGGCCATCGTGCATCAGGCCCTGGGCCGCGATGGGGTACAGGTGACGGTGGGGGCAAAGATTGCCGAGGTGGCAACGCGTGGAGCGCTAAAGATCGTGCGGTACACTGACGCGGCTGGACAACTTGGCGAGGCAGTAATGGATGCGCTCCTGGTGGCGACAGGCCGGGTGCCCAATGTCGAGGGGTTGGGACTCGAAGAGGCTGGGGTGATGTACGACCGGCGCCTCGGGGTGCAAGTCGATGCGCGTCTGCGCACGACGAATCCGCGCATCTTTGCTGCCGGTGATGTGTGCTCGCGCTATCAGTTCACACATGCCGCTGACGCGCTGGCGCGTCTGGTGCTGGCCAACGCGTTGTTCATGGGCCGCCAGAAAGCTCCGGCCTTGACCATCCCTTGGTGCACGTATACGGATCCCCAGATCGCCCATGTCGGTCTCACCGCCGCCCAGGCCGAGGCCGCCGGCCTCGTCGTAACCACCTTCGTCCAACCGCTCCATGAGGTGGACCGCGCCGTCCTGGACGGCGAAACGGAAGGCTTTGCCAAGGTCCATGTGAAGCAGGGCACGGGGACAATCGTCGGGGCGACTATCGTGGCGCGTCATGCCGGCGAGATGATTGGCCTCTACACCACCCTAATGACGCACAAGTTAGGCCTGGGTGCTCTCACCCGGCTTATCCAGCCCTACCCGACCCAGGCGGAAGCGGTGCGCAAAACCGGCGACGCGTACCAGCGCACCCGTCTGACACCCTTCGTCAAAAAGCTCATGGTACGGTGGTTCGCCTGGCAGCGTCGGCGCTTAGCGAGATAGAGCGCAGTAAAAGTCAGGGCTTGCACAGTGGCAAAGCGTTATTGAGGTCCACAGTGGGAGAGAAGTTTTGCAGCGAATTCGCAGGTATGATCAGGCATTTTCGCAGGGAAAAATCAGGTTATGGATGTCCTCGGTGCCTGAATCCCTCCTGCCTTTCCATATCTCGACCAGCATGTATCTGGGTAATGAGAACGCGTTCTACGCCACGGCGGCGATGCGCCGCATCGCCGCCTATTTCAACCTGGGCAAGGATCTCAATGCGTGGCGCACTTGGCTTGCCACCAACGGTCCTATTCTAGCCGGATTGAACGTGGATGCAACGTGGGATAATGCCACGGCGACCCAGGGTAGGCTGGATACCTTCCAACCCAACACCGTTCGGGGTGGCCATGCCGTCTGCATTATCGGTTACACTACGGACGGGCGCTTCATCATACGCAATAGCTGGGGTACGAATTGGGGCGACAATGGTTTTGCTTACGCCAGCGAGGCCTACATTAATGGCGCGTTCTACAACGAGAGCTATGGTGTAACCGTCTGAACAAGGGTTCGTGTGATAGGACAAGCCGGTGCCTAGGGAATGCAGTGTCTGTCTCTTGCGGGGCTGCATGCGCTGGTGGGGGTAAGTCTTATGTATTCCCACGGTGCAGTTGATTGTCTCAGACCTGAGAGGGCTTCCCAAGCGATGCTGTTAATAGTCGAAAGCGATAACGGACGGACGGTGGATATTCGGCTAGGCGAGTCGGTCTGTGTAACTCTACGAGAGAACGCGACCACGGGCTACCGCTGGGCGATTGAGCGCTATGATGAGGAATTCATCGAAGCGCTGTCAACTGAACCTCGCTATACGGCAAATGTCATTGGCTCCGGTGGTGAGGTCGCGTTCATTTTCAAAGGAAAGAAAATTGGCACAGGAGAGATCGTACTGAAGCACTGGCGGCACTGGGAAGGAGACTCATCGGTAACCACCCGTTTTCGCATCCGGCTCCGTGTGCAGCCGTAGCTTTCTCGATCCAAGGTAAGCCGGATAAAACTTGCAGAGCCGGAATATTTGAGGCAGGCAATGCCCGCATGCGGAGCGATCGCCATCTGGGACCATTGCCTTTCCCCGCGCTACTGGTGCCTGGTGCGCTCTAGGTTTGGCGCCTGGGTCCTCTGCGGCCGCGTGGTGGTATGCGACACAGAGGCGCCGGTCAGCAACGTAAAGGTGAGCGCCTTCGATGTGGACTGGTTGCAGGATGACCCCCTCGGCTCAGCCATCACCGACACCACCGGCAAGTTCCGCATCGACTATCTGGCGGACGACTTCAAGAGGGACGTTACGCACGCCGTCCCATTCGGTTTTCCCGGCGCTCATGGCGGACTTGGCTTTGGTTTCTTCGGGAATTTGAAGCTCATGGGCGACTGCCCAACGACTTGCCCCACTGGCGGCTCGCCGATGCGTTATCGGTTCCTATACGAAGTACTCGGCTCGGGGCCAGCCTGCAACCGATGCGCGCGACAAACATCGTCCCTGTGGCCATAGGCTCGCGCCCGATCACGTGGGACGTCTTCGGCTGAACATCTCTACTTGGCCGGCGTGCTCCTATACCGTATCGCTGACCACACTCCGGATGCTTACAGATGGTGAAAGCGAGGACTCGGGACACACGAACCGAATTACCTTCTGCAAAGACTGATTTCGGGGCAGTTTGGCAACCGATGGGTCTCTGGTCACCGGTGGAAAACTTCGCCGGTGACCGAACGCGGGTGGCTTGGGCAGCGTTTGTGACCGTGTGGGGGGCGGGTTGATGGGCAACCCTCAACCCCTTGTTGCGTCAAATTTAGAATTGCTGCGGGTCACCAGGAATGGCTTGACCACATTGGCCTCCCCAGATACACTACGACCACATGCCTGACATGGTGACGGTTGATAGAGGGCCAAACATAAGGGGCAAGGACACCCCCGAGAAAGAGAGGCTTGTCATGGCACACAAGGGATTTTCGCATATTGGGCTGTCGACACGGGACTTGGACAGCACGCGTGACTTCTACGAGAACATCCTGGGATTCAAGGTGGCTCGCTGTGACATCATCAAGATTGCCGAAGGGGGCCAGATCCGGCACATCTTTTTTGACACAGGCCGGGATCAGCTCATCGCTTTCATGGAGCCGCAAGGGGTACAGGGAATTCCGGAGGACTATGATGCCGGCATTAACGCCGGGCTGGGCGTCCCAGGCTCGTTCTATCATTTTGCCTTTGAGGCCGGCTCAGTGGCGGCCCTGGAGGCGAAGCGCCAGGAGTTGCTAGCCAAGGGTGTCCCCGTCACGGATATCGTGGACCATGAGTGGGCGCAGTCTATCTACTTTCACGATCCCAACGGCATCTCGCTGGAGTACTGTTGTCTGACCCGTGATGTCGGGACCGAGGACGATGTCACGATGCAGGTGCGTATGGAGCGCTCGATAGAGGCGATGCGCGGGCGGTGGGATCGTCTGCGTGAGGCCGGTGTAACCGCAACGTCAGCGACACTGTAATACTACGCATGGATTATCGGCAGTCCCCCGCCAAACTGGCGGGGGCAACTAGCCGTACGCAGTACTAGGAGGGTCGTATGGGGTGGGAATTTGAGACAGTGGCTGGGCCCTTCAACCCACGTTTGACGGAGGGGCCGGCCTGGGATGGCAAGGCGTTGCTGTTTACGCACATCCCGGCCAGTCGTATTTACCGGTATGACCCCGCCACCGGGGAGTGTACCATCTTCCGCGAGAATACTAACCACACGAATGGGCTGGCTTTCGACTTGGAAGGCCGGCTGTACGGCTGCTGCTCAGGGGGACGGTCCATTGTGCGCTTCGAGCCCGATGGCAGTACGACGACCATCGTGGATCGGCTGGACGGCCAGCCACTCAACACCCCAAATGACCTGGCCATTGACCGCCAGGGCCGCATCTGGTTCAGCAATCCCTGGAACGCTGGCAATATCGATCCCAGCGAGAAGGAGATACCGGGCCGTAACGCGATCCTGCGGGCAGATCCCCAGCCCAATGGCACCTGGGTGTGCAAGCGCATGACCTTCGACGAGACGACTGGGACTAACGGCCTGCTGATCTCGTCTGATCAGCGCACCCTCTACATGATTCAGACCAACCCTGAGCGGCGGGAGCTGCGAGCCTACGACATTCAGCCTGATGGCTCCCTGGGCCCCTACACTGTCCTGCATCAGTTCGGCGAGGATTACCGGGGGCCACAGCGGGGGATTGACGGTATGTGCCTCGATGCTGAGGGGAATATCGTGGCCACTGCCGGTTCCTATGCCAGCGGTCCTGGCCCGATGATCTACATTTGGGACACCAAGGGCCGGGTCCTGGAGACGCATCCGATGCCAGTGGGTGTGGATACGCCCACGAACTGTACCTTTGGAGATCCGGACCAGCGCACGCTCTACATCACCACAGGTGGCGGGCACCTCTTCCGGGTCCGGAACACAGGGCGACGCGGCTGGATCATCTGGCCGCCGGTGCGGTAAAGATTGGGACACTCTTCGGGTGCGATGACCCATGTTCCTTCCCCTCTGGCCCTCCCCCGTCTCAGGGGGAAGGTCGCTGCGCTCCCTGCGCCGACACTGTCGCGCCG
>JGI10216J12902_102237928_pt1 | contig 11519 bp, 6 predicted proteins | sample KanNatreferecore_FD_12902 | JGI IMG/M metagenome (IMG submission 12902)
GCCGAAGCCGGCGCCGGAGACGAGTCCGAGCAAAATCCCATCGCGGGCGCTGTGGATTTGCTGCCGGCGGAGGCCGAAAATGAGGAGAGGGGATGCTTTCCAGATCTCTTCGTTGAGACCGTTGAACGAGAAGGTCATCACCATCGTAAGATCAAGGGGACGTCGCCGCATGAGGGATTCCATCGTGGCACCTGCGCCCTCCAATCCCCCGAAAAGAAGAAACAACGGGATCGCGCACAGGATGAACGCCAACGGGACGCCGGCGATGCCGGTGAACAGGAAATAGGCGACGGCGTTTCTCCAGGACATTTCAATGAGGGCAGGAGACGGGCGGATTTCGCGAGAGCCCGACTAATCGGGCCGTCGAGTTCCCATGGAGCGAACTGCTTTTATCGTCAGGGCGGGCGAATTGAAGTGGAAATGGCCGGATGAGGCGATTCGCTGCGCGGGAGCGTTGATTGATCGACCGGGACCTTTGCTTAGCCAGCGCGGAGGGCTGTGCGGTTGACCGGATGAGGCCATGAGCCGGCCGGAACCGTGGTTTTTTCGGTTGGAACAGCCGGTTCGCCCGTCGGGAGAATGGTTTAGAACGGCGGAAGCGCTGTTGAGGGCTCTGAAACAGTTGTTCAGGCCGATCAAAGGGCTGTTCAGGACGGTGGAAAAGTTGTTCAGGGCGCCGAAACAGTTGTTTAGGACGACCGAACACTTGTTTAGGGCGATGGGAGAGTGGTTCAGGCCGATGGAATTGATGTTCAGGGCGCCGGAACAGTTGATCGGCGTATCGAAGCAGATGATAGGGCACGCGAGTTGCCAGTTCAGGGAGGTGAGCAATTGACTGGAGTGTAGCGGATAGCTGCACGTAGTTTCGGCGGTCCGTTCGAAGAGTAAGATACCGATCCTGAATTGACATGAGTACGAAAACGAAAGCACTCCCGCATCAAACGGCCCTCGATCTACCGACGGATAAGCGAACCGAGTCGGTCCGAATCTTGAACCAACACCTGGCGAATCTGTCGGACCTGGCATCGCAGACGAAACAGGCGCATTGGAACGTGCGGGGACCCGAATTTTACCAACTGCACAAGCTGTTCGACGATCTGGTAGCGCCATTGGGCGAGCACATCGACACCGTAGCCGAGCGGGCGGTGACGCTGGGAGGTTTTGCCATGGGGACGGTGCGTTGCGCGGCGGCGAGTTCGGAGCTCGAGGAGTTTCCGCTGGAGCCCGGGGCGATCGAATACGTGAAGGCGCTGGCGAAACGCTGGGCGCAGGAAGCCAACGCGATCCGTGAAGCGATCGACAAGACCGCGGACCTCGGAGATGCGGATACAGCGGACCTGTTTACGCAGATTTCGAGGGAATTGGACAAGGGAGTTTGGTTCCTGGAAGCACACTTCCGGGCTTGATCATTAACCACATTAAATAAATCTGGCGCCGGTCCCCGACGTGCGCTTTTGTGCGCGAATGTCGTTAAGAATTACTCTTGGCTCCAGCCTTGCGCTGGGTGCGGCGGCGTTGATGGGGTTGACCGGGTGCAAGAAATCGGCGCCACCGGCTGCCGCGCAGGGACCGCTGCCAGTCAATGTGATCACGGCGGTCGAGAAAGACGTGACGGAGTGGGACGAATTCACGGGTCGGATCGAGGCGATCGAGTCTGTGGAGATTCGGCCACGTGTTTCGGGCTACATTACCGAGATCCCGTTCAAGGCGGGGAGCCTGGTGAAAAAGAATGATCTGCTTTTCGTGATCGATCGCCGGCCTTACCAGGCAGATTTGGACCAGACGACGGCGGAAGTGGAGCGGGCACAGGCGCAGCTCAAGCTGGCGCAAATCGAGGTAGACCGCGCAAAGGAGCTGAGATCGAAGAGTACCATCTCGGCGAGTGAATTTGACCAGAAGGCGGCGAGTTTCCAGGTGGCGTCCGCTGCATTACGGGCGGCGGAGGCGGCCAATGCGGCCGCGGCATTGAACCTGGAGTTTACGCAGATCCGTTCGCCGATCGATGGTCGCGTGAGCAGCGAGCGGGTGACGGTTGGGAACCTGGTGCAACCGGGGGCGACGGAGACGAGCATTCTCACGACGGTCGTATCAACGGACCCGATTTATGTGTACATGGATGCGGACGAGAACAGCGTCCTGAAGTACATGAAGCTGAAGGATGAGGGCAAACGGGAGTCGGCGCGGATCCAACGGATTCCGGCTTACGCGCAGCTGGCTAACGAGACGGGCTTTCCCCATGAGGGAATGATCGAGTTTGTGGACAATCGGCTCGATCCGAACACGGGCACGCTGCGGGCGCGGGCGGTTTTCAAGAGCTGGAGTGATCTGCTTGCACCGGGTTTCTTTGTGCGAACGCGCGTACCGGGCGCGGGGAGTTATCGGGCGGTGCTCGTAGAGGACAGAGTGATTAGTTCGCAGCAGGGATTGAAGTATGTGTTCGTGGTGAAGCCGGATAACACGATCGAGCGTCGCAATGTGGAAACTGGGCCGATGTTTGAGGGTAAGCGCATCGTGAAATCGGGGCTCAAGGACGGCGAACAGGTAGTGTCGACACGATTGCAGATCCTTCAGCCGGGTATGCCGGTGCAACCTGTGCCAGAGCCGCCCCCGGCCGACTCCGAATCAAAGGCTCAGGCAACGAAGTAAGCGCGCGAAGCCATGAAATTCGCTCACTTCTTTATCGACCGGCCGATCTTTGCCGGCGTCATTAGCATCGTAATTACGCTTGTCGGGGCGATTGCATTGATGGTCCTGCCGATCGCGCAATATCCGGAGATCGCGCCGCCGACGATTCAGGTGACGGCTAACTATCCCGGCGCGAATGCGAAGACCGTGGCGGAGACGGTGGCCACGCCGATCGAGCAGCAGATCAACGGTGTGGAGAACATGCTCTACATGTCGTCGCAGAGTACGAGCGACGGCAACATGACGCTCAACGTGACGTTCAAGCTGGGGACGAATCTGGATTCGGCACAGGTCCTCGTGCAGAACCGCGTGGCGATCGCTGTGCCGACGTTGCCGCAGGACGTTCAGCGCATTGGCGTAACGACAAAGAAGCAGTCGCCGGACATTACGATGGTGGTGCACCTGGTGTCGCCAGACGGCACGCTGGATACGCTGTTCACCAGCAATTACGCGCTCCTGCAAATCCGCGATGAGCTCGCGCGTTTGCCCGGCGTGGGCGATGTGAATGTCTTTGGCGCGCGCGAATATGCGATGCGCATCTGGCTTGATCCGGAGAAGATTTCCGCGCGCGGGTTGACGGCTCAGGATGTGACACAGGCGATCGCGGAGCAGAATGTGCAGGTCGCTGCAGGTATCGTTGGAGCGCCCCCGGTGCCGACGAACGCGACGGCATTCCAGTACACAGTGACAACTCAGGGGCGTCTTTCCGATGTGGACGAATTTGAGAACATCGTCATCAAGACTGGAGTGAACGGGCAGGTGACGCGTGTTCGCGATGTGGCACGGGTGGAGTTGGCCGCGAAAGATTACACCGTGGCCAGCAGGCTCGGTGGGAAACCTGCGACGGCAATCGGCATCTTCCAGTTGCCTGGATCGAATGCGCTGGAGACTTCAGATGCGGTGCGAGCCAAGATGAAGGAGCTGAAAGCGCGGTTCCCGAGCGGATTGGATTACCAGATCCAGTATGATCCGACGACGTCGGTGAGGGAGTCGATTCATGAGGTCCAGAAGACGCTGTTCGAGGCCATCGCATTGGTCGTGATCGTGGTGTTGGTCTTCCTGCAGTCGTGGCGCGCGTCGCTCATCCCACTCATTGCCGTGCCGGTCTCGCTCGTCGGCACATTTGCCGCAATGGCGCTGTTCGGGTTCTCGCTGAATAACATCTCGCTATTCGGGTTGGTACTCGCGATCGGTATTGTAGTCGATGACGCGATCGTGGTGGTGGAAGCGATCGAGCATCACATTGCCAACGGGATGTCTCCAAGAGATGCGGCGCGGAGGGCGATGGATGAAGTGAGCGGCGCGGTCGTTGCAGTTGCGTTGGTATTGGGTGCGGTGTTCGTGCCGACGGCGTTCATGACCGGAATTACGGGACAGTTCTTCCGTCAGTTTGCGCTGACGATTTCGATTTCGACGGCGATCTCCGCGCTCAACTCGTTGACGCTTTCACCGGCACTTGGAGCTATCCTGCTGAAGCCGCACGGCGCGAAGAAGGATGCGCTGCAACGATTGATCGACGGTTTGCTGGGATGGTTTTTCCGCGGGTTTAACAAGTTCTTCGCGTGGAGTTCCAATGCCTATGGAGTGACGGTTGGCCGTCTGACTCGCCTCGCCGCAATTGTGCTATTGTTCTACGTAGGCCTGCTCGCGTTGACCGGGTTGGGATTCAAGGTGGTGCCCAGTGGATTTATCCCCACTCAGGATCGGGGTTATGCGGCGAGTTTTTGCCAACTGCCCGATGCGTCGTCCCTGGATCGTACGCAGGAGGTGATCAATAAGATGGCGAAGATTGCCCGTGAGACCCCGGGCGTTCTCGACACGATGGAGATTGCGGGCATGAACCTCTTCGGCGGAAACCAACCGAATACCGGTGCCGTGTTCATCCCGTTCAAGCCGTTCAGTGAACGGAAGGGTGCTGACGAACAAATGCCGGCAATTCTGGCGAAGATTAATGCGCGTTTTCGTGCAGAAATCCCCGAGGCATTCACGGGGGCCTTTCCACCGCCTCCGGTTGCAGGTGTCGGCAACGCGGGCGGGTATCGAATGTACATCCAGGATCGCGGCGCTGCGGGCCTGGAGGAACTGCAGGCGCAGGCGTTCGGCTTGATGATGAAGGCCAATCAGGCGCCCGGACTGGGTGGCAATATCACCACGTTCCGGGCGGATGTGCCGCAGCTCTGGCTCGAGGTGGATCGAGTGAAGGCGAAGAGCATGAATGTCCCGCTCGGCAATATCTTCGGTACGCTACAGACATACCTGGGGTCGTCTTACATCAACGATCTCACGCTTTTCGGTCGGACGTATCGCGTGACGGCGCAAGCGGACTCCCAATTTCGTCTGACGCCGGAGTCGATCAAGATATTGAAGACCCGCAATACCCACGACGGAATGGTTCCGCTCGGCGCGGTCGCAACAGTGCGGGAGATCAATGGCGCGGATAAAGTGACGCGGTACAACATGTGGCCCGCCGCTGACCTGAGCGGTCAGCCTTTGCCCGGATTCAGCACGGGTCAGGCGCTGGCGTCGGTCGAGAAGCTGGCGAAGGAGAATCTCCCGACAAGCTTTACTACGGAATGGACCGAGATGGCGCTCCAACAAAAGCTGGCGGGCAATAGCGCTGTTTACATTTTCCCGCTGTGCGTGCTCTTCGTCTTCCTGGTGCTCTCCGCGTTGTACGAAAGCTGGACGCTGCCGCTTTCGATCATCCTGATTGTGCCGATGTGCCTATTGAGCGCGATTGGAGGTGTGTGGCTGCGGGACATGGATAACAATATCTTCACGCAGATCGGCTTCGTGGTGCTGGTCGGCCTCGCCTGCAAGAACGCGATCCTCATCGTGGAGTTCGCGAAACAGATTCAGGACCGCGATGGAGTCGACCGTTTCAAAGCGGCGGTGGAAGCGTCGAAGCTCCGCCTCCGTCCCATTCTCATGACTTCGTTTGCCTTCATCCTTGGGGTTCTGCCGCTGGTCATTAGCAGTGGTGCGGGTTACGAAATGCGCCAGGCGCTGGGCACGGCAGTGTTCTTCGGAATGTTAGGTGTCACATTCTTTGGACTGTTCCTGACGCCGGTCTTTTACGTCGTCATCATGTGGCTCCAGGAGCGCGGTACTGGAAAGTTTGATGGGGAGACGAAGTCGCTTCCCGAATTAGAGCCGGAGCCGGAGGCGCAACCCGCCGGGTAGAACTTTCCGGTCTATGCCAGGATGTCCTCAATGACTGTCCCGTAGACATCGGTAAGCCGATAGTCTCTGCCCGCATGCCGGTACGTGAGCCGTTCGTGATCCAGTCCGAGCAAGTGAAGAATGGTCGCGTGCAGGTCGTGGACGGTCGTTACGTTTTCAACGGCGTGGTAGCCGTAGTCATCCGTTCCGCCGTAGATTGATCCCGCACGTACGCCTCCACCGGCGAGCCAGATGCTAAAGCCCTGTGGATTGTGGTCGCGGCCATTTCCGCCTTGGGCAAATGGAGTGCGGCCGAATTCCCCGGCCCAGATGACGAGGGTCTCGTCGAGCAAACCTCGCTGGCGCAAGTCGCGAAGCAGGGCAGCGATCGGCTGATCGACCATCTGTGCATTCTCGGCGTGATGTTTTCGAAGGTTGTCGTGCTGATCCCAAGGCGCGTTATTTCGCGATCCCCGCGGGCAGGTGAGTTCCACGAAGCGGACGCCGCGCTCGACGAGTCTGCGCGCGAGCAGGCATTGGCGAGCGTAGAGCGCAGTTTGTTTGTTCGACGAATCGATTCCGTATAGCTTCTGAGTTGCCTCACTTTCCCCGCTCAGATCGGCGAGTTGGGGCACCGCGGATTGCATCGCAAAAGCGGTCTCATAGTTCCGTATGGCTGCGTTGACGTTGCTGTCATTAACCGCTGAGGCGAACTCGCGGTCCGCATTTGCTATGAAGTCGAGCTTCGCCCGTTGACGATTGTTATCGCCGGGATGGAGGTTCCGCACCAATCCGCCAGAATTATAAGCTTCGAAGATGGAGCCCTGATGCTGGGCGGGCAGGAAGCCGCTGGAGAAGTTTTCGACGCCACCAGTCGGGACGATGCCGCCGTGCACAACGACAAATCCTGGCAGGTCCTTGCACTGCGTTCCCAGACCGTAACTGAGCCATGCGCCCATGCTCGGGCGGCCTTGGATGGCATGCCCGGTATGCATGTAGAGACAGGCTTGTGCGTGTTCCGGGAAATCGGCGCGCATGGATCGGATGACGCACAATTCGTCCGCGCACGCGGCGATACTAGGGAACAAGTCGCTCACCTCGATTCCACTCTGACCGCGAGGTCGAAATTCCCACGGGCTGCCAAGGATCTTTCCAACTTCATCGAACTGGGTTGCTTCGATCTTCTGCCGAAAGGGTTGCCCGTGCTCGGCCTGCAGACGCGGCTTGGGGTCAAAGCTATCCACATGCGAAACGCCTCCATCCATGAACAGCAGGATGACGTTCTTCACTCGTGGACGGAAATGCGGAACGGCTCCCGCGAGCATTGAGTTCAGTGCGAGGAGCCCAAAGCCATTCGCGCAGCGGGCGAGCATTTCGCGGCGGGTGACGGATCTGGTAAGCATTCGTTGAGGATTAGCGAAGGAAGATGAACTCCTTCTGATTAAAGATTGCGTGCGCCAGATCGGTCCATGCGACCGTGCTACTTTCCCCGCCTGAATCTGCGAGAAATTTGCTGGCTCGATGGACGTCCGGCGCGTCCGGCGGTCGGGCGACGGCATTCAGATAAACCTCATTCAGGCGTTGCTGAATTGATTGAGCGCTCGATTCCGCCAGCCGTGTCCCCCACCGCTGCGCCTGTTGTTGCACGAAGGGGTCGTTGAGCAATGCGAGGCTTTGCGCCGGAACCGTGGTGAGGCTGCGCCGACTGACCGACGCTGAAGGCTTTGGCTGATCGAACACTCGAAGAAACTCCGTGGGGAAATTCCGGCGCGCTTCGAGATAGACACTGCGGCGGCCGTCGCCGTCGAGCGGGCCTGACTTCGGACGAAACTCGTCGAGCAAAGAATCCGGAAGCCAAACGGGCACGCCAGGTCCGCCCGATGACTCCTCGCGCAACGCCCCCGAGACCCGGAGAATGCTATCGCGAATCATCTCCGCCGAGAGCCGCTGCACGGGTGCATGAGAGCGCAACAGGTTGGACGGGTCTTTCGCCAGCGCGTCCGGCGTTGGATCGGAGGAGAGTTGCCATGCCCGGGTCGAGATGAGTTCGCGGATCAGCCATTTGGTTGACCACCCGTGTGCCATGAATTCGGTGGCGAGATAGTCGAGAAGTTCGGGATGCGATGGCGATTCTCCCAGCGCGCCAAAGTTCTCCGCAGTGGCGACGAGACCCCGACCGAACAGCCATTGCCATACGCGGTTCACATAAACCCGCGCCGTTAGGGGATTGCCCGGATTGGCAATTTCGTTGGCGAGGGCGAGCCTCCCGGATAGTTTCCCGTCGCAAGGCTGAGCTCCGAGCGCCGAGAGGTAGGCACGCGGCACGGTTTCCCTGGCGAGTTTCCAGTCGCCGCGCGACTGCAATTGTGCGTCGAGCGCGGTGGGGTCATCGACCACACCAGGAGTTCGAGTCGCGACTGGAATACGCGACTCGACCTGCCGATATTCATTAATCAGTCGCGCTGCAGGATGACCTTCGGCGAGCTGATTGTCGAAGATGCCTGCGACGACAAGTGCGTTGATCAAACGTGCGTGCCGGTCCTCGCACCAATCGCTTCCCCAGGCCTCCAGCGCGGTGCGCACTTCATCCAGGAATTGATTCACCAACGCATCCCAGGTGGCGGGCGGCGTTCGCCAAAAATCCGGTGTCAAAACGAGCGGCGTAGTCGAACGCTCGCTACCGTTCTCCATGAGCACGCGCACGACCCCGAAAGCGGAGCGCCCATCCGTCTCTCGATGCATTCCCGGCTTATCCTTGCCCACGACTCCCCGGTACGGCTTGTCATCGCGAGTGATGAATTCGACATAGGCGCGTCGGCCCTTCCAGGCGTCCCGGATATTCAGGTCGAACCAACGGAGTGTTGGCACGGCGAGATCCCGCGTGGCGGCCGCGAAGAGCACCGAGTCGCCTTGAAAGTTCTCGATTACGAGTCGGAGACGCGCGTCGCGTTCGCCGCAAGCGAGGACGCGAATGCGATCTCCATCGAGAATGAAATCCGGCGATCGGAGACTGCCGCCATGGCGCTGCGACAATTGATTCGAGAAGTAGCCCGATGGTTGAATGGTTCGGACCATTGCCGGGCCATCTACGGCGAGGGTGAGTTCACCGGGGGTGGTCGGCTGCTCGAGCAAGGCTCCCGAGCGGAACCATCCGCTGAGATCGCCGCGAGTGAAGTCGCCGATGACCTTGGCGGTCGAAGCCAGGCGAGGCTTCGCGCCTTCCTTCAATGCGAGCGTGGAGACCTTTCGCCACTCGGATTCGAAGGCGGGGGCGTCGTCCAGTTTCACGCGCGCCAACCGCGCGAGGGGATAGAAGGCGTGCTCCGCCTCATTTGCCTCGGGATTCCGAAATACACCCAGCCAACCCGTGGGCATCGCCTTGGGATCGGTTTCGATCCTGAGGTCCCCGCTCGCATAAAGCTTCGCTCGAGCGTCGGCGAGGTGCTGCGGCCAGGTTTCCAGTTCCTTCCTCCATTGGTGGGCGAGAATCGATTTCACCTCGCCTTTGAGGCGACGCAGTGATTCATCTTCCCGATGGAACTGGGCGGGCTCCTCAAGTTGCTGCATGAGGACCCGCGAGCTCGTCATGATTCCGTAAAGCGCGTAGTAATCCCGTTGGAGGACGGGATCGAACTTGTGATCGTGACAACGGGCGCAGGAGATGGTGAGTCCCTGGAACGCTTTGCCAAGCGCGTCCAACTGGCCTTCCACGATCGTGCCCTCCTCGCGTTTCACATCGACGGCGGCGTGGTTGAATTCGACGAAGCGTAGAAACGCAGTTCCGATGACGGATTCGTTGCGACCATCGATCCGGCGCGGGCTGGGTAATTGATCACCGGCGATGTGTTCGCGGATCAATTGATCGAAAGGAACGTCCGAGTTGAATGCACGAATGGTGTAGTCCCGGAAGTGCCAGGCTTCGGGAAGGATGTCGTCATTTTCTGCACCGTGCGTTTCGGCGAAGCGAACGACATCCATCCACTGACGCGCAAAATGTTCGCCGAAGCGCGGACTGGCGATCAATCGATCGATGGCAGCCTTGATTGCTCCATCGCGGTCAGCGATTGCGCTCCCGGCAAAGGCGGTGACTTCGTCCGCCGTCGGTGGCAAACCGTTGAGGGTGAAGCTGAGACGCCGGATGAGCGTGTACGGGTCAGCGTCTTTCGTCGGTGTGACCGACGCGGCTTCCATCGTGTGAAGCAGGAAGCGATCGACTGGACGAGAAGACCACGCGGTGTCTTTCACCTCTGGAGGGCTGACTTGTTTTAACGGTTGGAACGCCCACAGTTTTTTTGCTCGCGCGAGGACCGCTGCGCTGTCGGTCACGAGGCTCTGGGCCGCTTCTCGCGGATCCTCCGCGCCGGTCGAGATCCAACGCTCGAAGTCAGCGATGACCTCCGCATCAAGCTTTGGTTTCTTCTCGGGCATCTGCAGATCGGGATCGAGGTGCTTGATCGAGGCGAGTAGCAAACTCTTCTCCGGATCACCTGGGATGACGGCAGGCCCGGTGTCTCCGCCCCGGCGCAAGGCGTCCCGCGAATCCACTCTCAGCCCGCCTTTTTGCTTCTTCTCGCCGTGGCATTCGACGCACTCGTTCGCCAGAATTGGGCGGATGCGTTTCTCAAAGAACTCCATTTGATCTGCCGGCGCGGCTGCGATCCGCGCGGTGGCGACGATCGAAAGGAGGCTGGCGGGAAAGATGCAGTGTCGCATCAGAAGATTGAAGGCGGGGCGGGCTGGAACGGGTTGCGACCAGTCACCCAAACAAAGACCCCGGGCAACCGCTTCCGATTGAAACATTCTTCAGACGGCCACGTCCTCGAGTTGAGCTCGCCACTGGGTGGGCGAGAGAGCGTGGCGGCGGCGGAACTGCCGATTGAAGTTCGCCAGGTTCTCGAATCCACTCGCATAACAGACCTCCGCCACCGTTTGTCCGGACTCGCGCAAGAGCTCGCAGGCGTGACCGAGGCGAATATCATTGAGAGTTTCGATAAAGCTCCGTCCCGTGGCGCGACGGAAGAATCGGCTGAAGGCGGCCGGGCTCAGACCGACCTGAGAGGCGATTTCCGATTGGAAGATGGTCTCCCGGAAGTTGGCGATCAAATGTCGATAGACGGCGTTGATCTTCGCCTCAGTGCCGGACTCATGCTGGTTGGTATAGCGAGGTGAGGCAAGGGTACGAGCCGTGCGATCGCCGGCCAGGGCGCAGAATATTTCGAGGAGATGCGCGATCCGACGGGGACCGGTTTCCGAGGAGAGATGGGAGACCGCGTGCGATACTTTCTTTCGCGCAGCCACGCTGAAGCTGACACCCCGGGTAGCCCGGTCGAATAAGCGCCGGATGGGTGCCATTTCGGGGAGCGTGAAGAAACCGCTGCCGAGGAATGCCGGAAGGAATTGAATGACCACCGCTTCTGCTTTCGAGCATTCGGGATGGTTCAGCCAGACATGCGGCAGATTTGGCCCCAGCAGGACGAGATCGCCAGCCGCGAAAGGCTCCACGTGATCCCCGACAAATCGGTGTCCGCCGCTTCGAACGATCCAGGTCAATTCGCATTCCGGATGGTAATGATACGGTGCGGCGAAGTGCTTTCCGGCGATCCGGCGATAGGAAAAGGACTCCGAGGGTGAGGAGGCGACTTTTTCGAACTGGGCGCGTGCGGGCAGTCGCA
>JGI10216J12902_101286835_pt1 | contig 11508 bp, 7 predicted proteins | sample KanNatreferecore_FD_12902 | JGI IMG/M metagenome (IMG submission 12902)
ACGTACGCGACGGCGGGCCTGGCGCCAGGCACCTACTATGCGAGGACGGTTCAAGAGAGCGTCCCGGCGTCTCACGCCAATCAGCTTTACAGCAACGCGCGGTGCGCCGCCACCTGTACCGTCACGAACGGAACGCCTATCGTCGTGGCGGCAGGAGCCACAACCAGCGGGATCGATTTCGCGCTCGGCGGTCTTCTCACCAAGGGCGACTTCGATGGCGACGGCAGGACCGATATCGCCATCTGGCGCGTCTCGACGGGCACTTGGTATGCGATCAACAGTTCAAATGCCAGCGTCACGACGCAGCAGTGGGGCGCCGGCTATGCACCGTACAACGATGTGCCGGTAGCGGGCGATTACGACGGAGATGGCAAGACTGACTTCGCGGTGTTTCGCCGGTCGACGGGTGAATGGTTCATCATCCGCTCGTCCAATAACACAGTGCTCTCCGTGGGGTGGGGAGTCGTCGCGCTCGGGGATATTCCAGTCCCCGCGGACTACGATGGCGACGGTCGAACGGACATCGCGGTTTATCGCACCACGACCGGCGATTGGTTCGTCATTCGGTCTTCGAATAGCACGCTCCTGTCGGTCGGGTGGGGGGCGCCATCGTTGGGAGACATTCCAGTCGTGGGCGATTACGACGGCGACGGGCGCGCAGACGTCGCCGTCTATCGCCTGAGCAGTGGTGAGTGGTTCATCATCCGGTCCTCGAACAGCACACTGCTGCAGGTCGGATGGGGCGTCGCCGCTCTCGGAGACGTTCCCGTCGTCGGTGACTATGACAACGATGGACGGTCCGACGTCGCCGTTTACCGGCAGACGACCGGCGAATGGTTCGTCATTCGTTCCTCGAACAGTTCGCTGTTGCAAGTTGGATGGGGGAGCCCCGCTGAGGGTGATGTGCCGGTTGCTGGCGATTACGACGGAGACGGTCGGACAGACGTGGCCGTCTGGCGGCCAGCCACCGGGGCTTGGTACGTGATCAACAGCTCGAATAACAGTGTGACAACGCGGTTCTGGGGCATCGGTTCGGCGCCCTACAACGACGTTGCCGTCCCGTCTTCAGGGATCCGATAGGCGGCGACGCTACTTCGACCTACCCGAAGGCCTCAAGGGCCCGCGCCTGCGGGCTCTCGAGGCTCTCGAGTTGCCTCCGAGCATCTTCGAGACGCTCCACGGTCAGGCGGCTGCGAACGCCATTAGGGCGGGCAGCGGATTTCGTGCTTCCGTAGTACCCGTACGTGCTCTCGCCAAATCCGACGACGGATGCCTCCCGCGCACGGCCGCTGTGCGTCCGACGCGCGTCTGCGAGAAGCAAGGGTCCGCGCGGCGAGCGTCGTCCAAGCCAAGGACGCGCGGCCCGTGCACGGCACGGCCTCGTGGACGCCGTCGCCCGATTGAAAATACCTTCACCCTGGTTTGACGGCACGAACGCAGGCCACTGCACGAGCGTTTGCGGCGTAGTCGGCTTCGAGCCTCGGCGCTTCGGGCCAGTGCCCGCTCCGCATCACCTCAGCAACCCAACTGACGTACTCACAGCTGCTGCAATCGTTCGAACTCGCGAGTTGCCAGCCCGTTTGACAGTACCGGTAGAACGTCTCGCTGAGTGTTGCATTCGGCCCGAGCGCGTCGACCAAGCGGGTCAGGTGATCACGGTCGAATTGCTGAAAGGCGCCGTGGAACTGATACGTCCCATATGGAACTGTTAGTAACAGGACGCCTCCAGGCTTTAGAACACGCCACAGCTCGCGGGCGACCACGACGAAGTCCATGGGGCGCGCGTCCTTCGCGATCGGCTGGTCTGTATAAAATGAATTGTCGCAGCCGACATGCTCCAGCGTCGAAAGACAAACGACAGTCTCGTAGATCCCGTCGCGGAGCGGCAGATGGCGGAGATCCTCGAAGACGTACGAAGGTCCGCGATGCCACACCCAGTCGCTTTCGGGCGCCAGTGTCAGGCAGTGGATCTGCTTTCTCCTGAGAGCCGCCAACGACAGCAGAAAATCGTAGTTGAGGGTCGCTCCGGCATCGAGGAGCCGGCCCGGGCCATCCGACACGTGCGCAAGCACCCAGGGATACTCGACGCAGCGTTCGTCGACCCCGATCCCATAACCCGCCGGAAGCCGCGAACGCGCCGAAAACAGCTTCAACAGTTCGAGATCCGTCACACAGGCACGCAGCACCTTGTCTCTGCGTACGAGGTAAGCCGCCGTCCACGGGACTGGTGGCAGTTCGTTCGCCGCGTCCGGAAGTTCGCTCCGACGGTCACTCATCCAGCAGGTCAGGACGGCACCGATTGTAGTCCGTGCGCCACCGGGCGCAGCGCTCGTCCGACGTCTGCTCATGATTAGGTACAATCCGGAGCGTTCCGGACATCGTCATGGGCAGATCGCTGAATCGCACGACGTGGATCGCCCTGCTGGCCGTTCTCGCCACGGTCATCCTGTTGAGAAATCTGGCCCTCGACAGCCCTCTCATGGCCGGCGACGAGTACGCCTATTTCGCGGCCGCGCAGACATTCCCGGATACCGCCGCCCGGTATGACCGCGACCCGTCCCTGCCACGCATCTACTCGCCGGTCTTCGCAGCGTACGGCCGAACGTTGGCGCTCGTCTCGCCTCGACCCGAGTTGCTGATGAAGGCACTCAACACCCTGTGCTTTGCGCTGACGGCTCTCCTGTTTCTGAATCTGGTCGCCAGACTGGGTGGCCGATCACCCTCGCCGCCGACGGTCGCAGTGTTCTTGATGCTGCCAATGTCCGCATACAGCGCGTACTTCATGCCGGAAACGACGTACGCCCTGTTGTTCGCGGTTTTGACGTGGCTAATGCTCGCGTTGCTGCCGGCGAATATCGCGGTCGGCTCGGCGCTGTCGGGCGTCGTGGTGGGAACGATGCTGCTGATCAAGCCGCATGCGCTCTCGCTGTTCCTGGCCGTCCTGGCGACGCTGGCCGCCTTGGCTGTGGCTCCCCGCTACATCCGTCGCCATCGACGCACGCTGCTTGCTGGCGCGGCGCTGTTTGCGGCAGCCACGTACATCACCGTCGTGGGGCTGAATGCCGCGCTGACCCATCGTTTGCGGCTCGATCCGTTGTTGTTCGTCGGCGACCTCTACCGCGGATTTCTGGTGCAGGGTTCCTCGCTCTCCTCGTGGCTGGGAAGAGTGCGCCTGCTGGCCGGCATCTTCGCCGGACATCTCGTTGTCCTCGTTGCGCTGCTCGCGCCAGTGCTGGCGCTCGCCGGATGGCGCCTGCGCGATATCTATCTCGCTCAACCCGACTCCGCGCTCGAGACCCGCAGGCTGAAGAGCCACTTCGTGTTGATCAGCCTGGCGGCGTTTGCCGCCCTGTTCGCCATCGGTATGACCACGAACTTCACTGGGCAAATCTCGCTGATCTCTGCCGTCGAGCGGCTCCGACTCCACGGCCGCTACTACTCGTTCGTCTTTCCGATCTGCCTGACGGTGTACTTCGTCGTAGCCGAGTCGGCATCTCCTGGGAGCGAGCGATGGATCCGCTGGGGAGCATTGGCCGGATGCGTCGCGGCGGCGCTGCTCTATTACCTGCAGGGCAAGCGCATCATCTATCCTTTCGACTATCCGGAGGCCTATGTCTTCTCGGCGTGGCATGGCGAGACGCGTGAAGGCCCAGCCGTTCTCGTCGCGACCTATGCCGGCATCGTGGTATCGATCGCGGCCTACGCCGTCATCGTGTGGCGCGCCGGAATGGCGCGGTTCGTATACCCGGCTCTGCTGCTGGCGTTGTTCGCTCTCGGCAACGTCGGTATCACCGTCTGGCAGCGCGGAGTCTCTGCCGGCAGCGCGATGCTCCGCGCCGACGGGCGCGCGATGAAGCAGATCATTGCGGCTGGCGAGCTGGATCAGGGGCTGGTCGTCGGCTCGGAATGGAACGGCCCCCTCGCCAACTTCATGTTCAACTTCGGATCCTCGGCTCGCGTCATCGTCCGCCCTGCCGGCTCCGTTCTGTCCGAGACAGACATTCCGGCCGGCACCCAGTGGGTGGTGCTCACGGATCGCTACCACTCAACCTTTGCAGGGACGGCTCTAGTGCGGACGCCGCGGGTGACGCTCATCAGGGTGGCCAAGGATTCGCCGGACGTCGCAACGCAATGACCGACGCCGGTCATCCTGGAGGTTACGCCCCGTCGACGTGCGACCTCTGCGGCGGCCCGGTCGAGGCGGCCGTGTCCGACTGGACCTTCCTCTGCGGCCGTTGTGGACTCTGGAAGTCCTCGCTTGTCCCGGCCATCGACGACCCCGAACGTCACCTGAGCGAGAGTGACCGGTTCAGTGGGCTGGAACATGTGCGGCTCTCCAACTTCGAACGCATCTTCGAGCGGCTGTCGCGGCTGACCGACCTCGATTCGCTTCGCCTGCTCGATATCGGCTGCGCATACGGCTGGTTTCTGGAGGCGGCGGTCTCGCATCGCATGACCGCCGTCGGCGTCGAGCCCGATGGCCGGACGGCGGCCATGGCCAGAGCGCGCGGGCTTGCCGTCGTCGAGGGGTACTTCCCGGAGTGTCTCGGCCCTTCCGACGTGTTCGACGTGGTAGTGTTCAACGACACGCTGGAGCACATCCCCGACGTACAGGCGATGCTGGCCGCGTGTTCGGGAACGCTGACCCGCGGCGGCCTGCTCGTGCTGAGCGTGCCGACCAGTTCAGGAACGCTGTTTCGCCTCGCGCGCGGATTGACGCGCCTGGGTTGGACAGGGCCGTGGCGGCGACTCTGGCAGCAGGCGTTTCCCAGCCCACACGTGTACTACTTCAACCGTGAGAATCTGGACGCGGCGCTCCGGGCGCACGGGTTCACCAGAGTTGACGCAGACCGCACGTTGGTGTTTCACCCGAAGGGTCTCTGGTCGCGCATGAAATTCGACCGCCGGAGTTCGAGGCTCATGAATGCCCTCGTCTACATGGCCCTCCTCGCGGCCTATCCGTTCTACCGGGCGTGCGGGCAACCGGACACCGAGTTGCTGATCTACCGCAAGTGCGCTCCGGGAATGTGCCGATCGTGATGCCGCTCGACGTCGCCCCGCACGACCGCCGCATCGCCGTGGTGATTCCCTGCTTCAAGGTCAGGAACTTCGTGCTATCGGTCATCGAGCGAATCCCCCCGGCGGTTGCCAGCATCCACGTCGTCGACGACGGGTGCCCCGAGAAAACGGGGGTGTACGTACAGACGTATTGCCGCGATCCGCGAGTACGGGTCATCTTCCACCAGCAGAACAGGGGCGTCGGCGCAGCCACTATGACGGGCTACCGGGACGCGTTGTCCACGGGTGCGCGAGTCGTGGTAAAGCTCGACGGCGACGGCCAGATGGATCCCGCAGATCTGGACCGCTTCGTGGAGCCGATCCTCGGGGGGCGGGCCGACTACACGAAGGGCAACCGCTTCTTCGACATCGAATTGCTGAGGGCAATGCCGCGAATGCGGCTGGTCGGCAACTCGATCCTGTCACTCGTGAACAAGCTGTGCAGCGGCTACTGGAACATCGCCGACCCGACGAACGGATACACGGCGATCCACGCGGACGTCCTCCGCCTGCTACCGCTCAACAAGATCGACGATCGATTCTTCTTCGAGAGCGACGTGCTGTTTCGTCTGAATGTCATCCGGGCCGTCGTGGCCGATGTCCCCCTCGAAGCGCGGTACGGCGACGAGTTCAGCAGCCTGAGTATCACCCGAGCCTCGCTCGAGTTCCCGGGCAAGTACCTCATCCGGTTTCTCAAGCGCGTCTTCTACAGCTATTTCCTTCGGGACTTCAGCGCCGGCACCGTTGCGCTGATCACGGGATCGCTGCTGGCGCTGGGCGGCTCGTTGTTCGGCGCCTGGCGGTGGTACCTCTCGGGACTGACGGGGCGGCCTGCAACGAGCGGTGAGGTGATGCTCAGCGCGCTGCCGGTGCTCGTGGGCTGCCAGTTGCTGATTTCGGCCGTCAATTTCGACATCCTGGCCGTTCCGACGGTGCCGCTTCACCCGAGGCTCGCGGCGCGCGGTCAGGGCGCAGGGATGGAGGCGGGCTTGCGGAAGAAGTAAAGGTGGCTGAGAGGAAACTCCCGTTGATCGTCAAGCTCGTTTTCTTCCGGTTCGACTCTAAAACGCCCGGCAGCGTAGAACGTCCGCCAGTTGATGTTGCCGATGGCGTCGAGCGCGAGCCCGCATGTGCGCGCAACCCGAATGACTTCGGCCTTCGGCATCACGTTCAATTCCATCCTCGTGCGCCAGGGGACAATCCGGCCGCGCACCGCTTTCGCCACTAGGTCGACGGCAGCACGCGGCCGCATCGACGCCAGCATCCTCAGTGTCCGGACGCGTCGGGATTGCACCGGGCGGCGGGCGGGAATCTGAAGAATGGCCAGGCCGCGCGGACCCAGCAGCCGACTGAACTCGCGCACGTAGTGCACCTGAAGCGCGTTGCTCAGATGCTGTAAGACGATATTCGTGTAGATCAGATCAACACTACCGGCCGGGAAGTCGCTGAGATCCTCACGTTCGTTGAGGCGAAACGTGAGGCCAGGAAAGTAGCTGCGCGCGCGACGGATCATCTCAGGCGCGATGTCGACGCCCACGACGTCCCGCACGCGGGTCGACAAGGGTTGCGTGAGGCGGCCGACGCCACAGCCGAAGTCGAGGGCAGTGCCGAGCGACGGAAGCGCCACGCCGCTGCGTGCCATAAAGTCGAAGACTTCCTCGATTTCCTGTCGGCCGGTGGCGAAGAACTCACCCTCGTCCCAACGGTCGCCGAGTTTGCCATCGAGCGACAGGACCGCCCACAGCGCGTCCAGCCTGGCGTTGGCTTGCCACTCGCGGCGATATCTCCGCAGCTGCTCGTGAATGTCGCTGGACGCGGGCACGTCGGTAGGCAGGACCGCAGTATAGTGCGACCCCCGCATTCGCCGTCGCTGTGCCAAGTTGGTCAAAAGCGAGAGGCGTGTCGTCAAGCGCGTCCTTACATTACGTGGATCCCAGACGCCCAACTGTGCGACACCGGTCCGCGGACTGCACTGCAACCTGCAGATTCCAAAGGACATGACGTTGGCCCAGTTCCTGCTAGGCAGGACACGAAATGACTTTGGCGCGCTCACGCTCCACTCGAACGGCGTTTGTCGTCGCGGCGATACTCGCGGGCTCCGTAACAGCCAGCGCCGCGACGGTATCGGTCCCAGGAACCTACCCGACGATTCAGGCGGCGATCAACGCCGTGCTGAACGGAACGCAGCCGAACGGGAGCACCATCGACGTGCAACCCGGCACATATGCCGAAGCGCTGACGATCGGCAACACGTCCGCGTCCCTCACCATTCGAGCCGCCGGAGGACCCGTGGTGGTCGACGCAGCCGGCAGGGGCACCGCTGCGATCAGCATCCAGTCCGCGACCGGCCAGATCGTGATTCAGGGGCTCACGTTCCGCCACGGCACGCGCTCGGCGGGCGGCGGGTTCTTCATCCAGTCGTCTTCCCCGACCTTTAAGAGCTGTATTTTCGAGAACAACACGGGCTACGACGGCGCCGGCGGAGCGCTCTTCAGCTCGAATGCGACATTCAGCGACTGCGTGATCCGAAACAACGTCGCCCAGCACTTTGCGGGCGGCGTGTTCATCGTCAACGGCTCGAAGCCGGTCTTCACGCGGTGCGACATTGTCACCAACCAGTCGGGCACCGGCGGCTCCGGCGTCGGCAACAACGGCGCGGGCGGCGGCGTGTTCTCGCTCGACTCGTCGCCCAGCTTCCGCTGGTCGCGCATCATCGCCAACAGCTCGAGGTTTGCGTCGGGGGGCGTGCATCATCAGGGCGTGTTCGGCTCGGCCTCCGGACACTCGCGGCTGATGATGGAGGACACCGACATCACCGACAACGTCTCGACGCAGGTCCCCGGCGAGCCGAACCCGTCCGAGGGCGGCGGCATGCACGTGGAGGACAATGCGACAGCCACGTTGCTCCGCGTCCGGATTCTCCGAAATCAGGCGGGCACCGGCGCAGGGCTCAACGCCTATCGCGGGCGCTTCGACGTCTTCGATTCCTCGATTGAATCGAACCAGGCAACCGCCGGCTTTGGCGGCGGGATCGCCGGCACGTCCAACTTCGCAACGCCCTCGGCTCCTGGCAGCAACGTCAACCTGACCAGGACGCTGGTCAGGAATAACACCGCGCCGCTCGGCGGCGGCATCGCGCTGGTGGGAGACAACTTCTCCGCGGAGAAGGCGACGCTGACACTGACCGGCTCGATCGTCAGCGGCAATCTGTCGCAGAGCCAGGGCGGCGGCATTCTCGCCAACCGGACGACGGTCACGAGCTCGAATTCGCTGATCATCAACAACAGCGTGGCGGGCGGGGCCAATCCCTACGGTGGCGGTATCCTCGCCGGGACGTTCTCGAGCCTGACCATCAGCACAACGACCATTGCCCACAACACGGCGGGGCAGCACGGCGGCGGGATCTTCCTGAACGACAACAGCACCATCAGCATGACCGGGTCCAACGTGTACGACAACACCGCGGGGACGCGCGGCGGAGGCCTGTTCATCGGCGCCTTCCAGACGGGCACCGTCTCGAACAACGTCATCGCGGACAACGTCGGCCAGCAGTTGAACGCCCAGATCAACGAGGACGCCTGCAGCTCGGTGCAGTATCCGAACAACCTGATCACGCCGACCCTGTTCTCAGGGGGATGCGGCTCGCTCTCCTCGCGCGCGCCTGGGACGGACTCCTCGAGTCCGCCCCGCTTCGGGCACTTCCTGGCCACGCCGACGGCCGGCGTCTCGATGACACTGGGTTGGAGTGTCGCGCGGGCGACGGCGGTCAATATTCCGGGAGCGGTGAGCAACTCGAATCAGAGGACGAGCACGGTCGATGTCTCGCCGTCGTGGAAGACCACGTACTCGATGACGGCGTCCGCTCCGAGTGGCGCCATCGGCCCGGCGAGTGCCACGGTCTACACCGGACCTGCCTGGGGATCGCCCGGCAACGGCGACATGCCGGTGGTGGCGGACTTCGACGGCGACGGCAAAGCCGATATCGGCGTCTATCGCCTCACATCGGGTGACTGGTTCGTGATCAAGTCGAGCACCAGCACGATGCTCCAGGTGAACTGGGGCGCCCCGCAGTTGGGCGACACGCCCGTCATCGCGGACTACGACGGCGATGGCAAGGCCGACGTTGCGGTGTATCGGCTCAGTACCGGCGACTGGTTCGTGATCAGGTCGACCAACAGCACGATGCTTCAGGTGAACTGGGGCGCCCCGCAATTGGGCGACACCCCCGTCGTCGGAGACTACGATGGCGACGGTAAGGCCGATGTCGCGGTCTACCGGCTGACCACCGGCCAGTGGTTCGTCATCCGTTCGTCGAACAGCACGTTGCTGCAGGTGGGCTGGGGCGCGCCCAATCTCGGAGACGTGCCGGTTGTGGGCGACTACGACGGGGACGGTAAATCGGATGTCGGCGTCTACCGGCAGTCGAGCGGCCAGTGGTTCATCATCCGCTCGTCCAACAACACGCTCTTCCAGGTGGCCTGGGGAGACCCGAGCCTGGGCGACATGCCCGTGCCGGCCGACTACGACGGTGACGGCAAGACCGACGTCGCCGTGGTGCGCGGTGCAACCGGCGAATGGTTCCTCAGATACTCGACGGGCGGCTCGCTCACGGTCAACCTCGGTGTCGGCGACGCACGGGTGACGGCCGACTACGACGGCAACGGCCTCGACGAGCCGACTGTCTGGGGCGGCGCCTCCGGTCGCTGGCTCTCTCGCTGACTCATCGCTCGTGAGAGGGTTGGATTGATGCCTGAAACAGTTTCAGCAGCAGCCTGACCCTCAACGCCACGAAGGCAAACGGCGCGAGCCACGCCGCTGCTCTGCCGCCATGCTTCCGGTAGTAGCGGTATGCGCTCGAGTGGAACGCGACCAATGATGCGCGCCGGGCACGCTTGCTGCTCTCTCCCGTGAGGTGAGTGACTGACGCGGACGGGTTGTAGTCGGTGCGCCACCCGGCTTGTCGGAGCCGAAGGCAGAAATCGGCATCCTCCCAGTACAGAAAGAACTGGTCGTCCATCCCACCAACGGCGTCGAACGCGGACCGTCGAATCATCATGCAGGCGCCGCTGACCCAGTCGACCGGCACAGGCGTGTCCGGAACAGTTCGCCGCAAGCCGGAACGGCTCCACGGATTCTGCGGCCAGGCACGCGTCAGCCAGCTGGTGCGTCCGGCGAAGCCCGTTGTGACCGTGGGAAAACGCCGCGCGGATGCTTGCAGCGTGCCGTCCCGCTCGCGGACGACCGCGCCGCAGGCGCCGAGCCTAGGCTCCGACTCCAGCCATGCCGCGAGGGGCCGAATGACGTCTCCGTGGACCACGCAATCGGGATTCAGGAGCAACACGTAGCGACCGGCCGTCTCGGCCACTCCTCGATTCACACCAGCGGCGAAACCCGGATTGTCGGGCACCGCGACAAGACGTACCCACGGGAAGCGACTCGCGAGCTTGCCGACGGCCGCGGCGTCTGATTCGTGGTCGACTACGACCACCGCGATCGATCCGAGTGACGGCTCCAGGGACTCCAGACAGGCAGTCAGCGCGTCGTACGCCTGATAATTCACGATCATCACCGACAGGGCCTCGTCAGGCGGCACGCTCAGCAAGGACGGATTCGTCGCACTGGGCGTTGTCGTCACCTGAGGGTCGGTGTCAGGCATCGCCCTTCGGACCCGGCTGCGCGACAACCTGGACGCACGCCTCGGGCATCCACTCGAGGAACTCGGCCGTCGAGCGGAACGCCTGGCCGCTCATGGGAACGCTGTAGTAATAGCCGTGTTCATCGCATCGGGATAACACACGCTCGGCTGGGACGCGTCCATGAAGCTCGATCAGCATGGTCGGCCGACATGACGCAATGGTGTTCATCATGCCGGCGATCGCCACCTGCTCGGCGCCCTCGATGTCAATCTTGATGAAGTTCGGCGGACGCAGGCGCCATTCCGCGATGATCCCATCGAGGGCGTCCGCATCGACATTGATGATGTGACCCGGCTTGTGCACCGTCGCTGGCGAATCGGCTGTCGCGCCAATGAAACTCGTCGCGTAATTGACGGTGAACGAACAAGAACCGCGCTGGTCGGAAACGGCAACCGGCAGGATCGTGAACCGCTCCAAGCCCCTCCGGGCGAGATTGGCGCGAAGAAAAGAGATGCACACCGGGTTCGGCTCGAAGGCATACAGCCAGCCATTCGCGCCAACCAGGCGCTGCAGGGCCGTCGAATACAGACCAACGTTGGCCCCGATGTCATAAGCGATATCCCCTGCGTGAACGAGCCCCTGCAGCGCCGCCAACACCGGCCGTTCGTGAGCGGCGATCGCTCGCGCATCCCATTCGGTCGGCACCCATAGCGCAGTCTGTCGGTCGATTCTGACCTGGCGCGGTTCACGGCTGAGGTCTGCCGTGCCGACGCTGAACGAAGCCCGGGCACGACCACGATGGCCGTCGGCGTCG
>JGI10216J12902_101602939_pt1 | contig 11503 bp, 7 predicted proteins | sample KanNatreferecore_FD_12902 | JGI IMG/M metagenome (IMG submission 12902)
GATGTTGGTGAGCCGGGTCGAGAGCACGATGGCCGGGCCTCCTGCCACAGGTTCGATCTGCCAGACCAACGTGCCGGTGGTGAGCCGAATAGTGGCCCCTCCCGAAACCGCCAGTACCTTCCCATACCAGACCAGGTCCGGCTCCGGAATGCCGGCTCGCATCCAGACGCAGGTGAACACCAGAGCGAGAGCGGCGGCAATCCGCGGGAACGCAGCGCCAGCCCGGGGTCTTCGCGCCACAGAATCGCAATGGATGGGACCAGGTGGCATACAGCTGCTTTGCGGTTCAGGAATTGGATCTTTCGATCCGTCATCGGTTGGCCGATCCCCTTGGCGGCACGACCGGCTCTTTCTGACACAGTCAACACCGGGCTTTCTCATCGTCTAGCAATGCGGGATTTCCGGATGGAAAGGGCAAAAAGACTTTGAGAAAATCGAGCGGAGTCGGAAAGGCGCGACGACAAACAAGCGAATCGGGAGGCAATGCCAGGAGAATTTTGTCAAACGACGGAGGTAGGTCACCGCCGCAAGGTCAGGAGGGGCAGGAATCCAGAAAAGGCGGTCAAGGGTCAACCGTGCGGGGCGCAATGCACGGATCCGGCTGCAGCGGGAGCGGTCTTCAGTTTCCGGAAGCGCAGGTGATCGCGTGGTACAACCACGCCCGGGCATGGGTCCAGTAGTACTTCGCGGTGCGTGGCGAGATGCCCAGCGCTTCAGCGGCTTCTTCGTTGGTCATGCCGACGAAATACCTCAACTTTACCACTTCGGATTCGAGTGGACGTTGCGCAGCGAGCTTGTCGAGCGCTTCATTCACGGCAAGGAGTTGATCGTCGTCGCCGGGACAGGCCAAACCCACTTCCTCAAGATCCACGCGCTGCTGGCCGCCGCCGTGGCGCAAGGCGCGCTTCTGCCGGGCGCGATCAATGAGAATTCGCCGCATCGCTTCGGCTGCTGCAGCGAAGAAATGCGCCCGGTTTTCAAACTTCGGCTCCTTGCTTCCAACCAGACGCAACCAGGCCTCGTGAACCAAGGCCGTGGGTTGAAGGGTGTGTCCTGCGGATTCGTTCGCCATTTTGCTCGCCGCGAGGCGGCGCAGTTCCTCGTAAACCAACGGCAGTAGTTCGTCTGCCGCCTTGCCATCACCCTTCTCGATGGCGTCCAGAATGCGGGTCATCTCGCTCATGCGCCGGCCGAACCGTCTCGGCAACGTCGAAATGCTGATCCACGCCCCTTCGTTTGTCAAAGCTGGTTGGGCACCAGGTTGTCCTGCTGATCCCGATTGGAAACTCCTCCTGCCCTTAATCTTGCTCCCAGGCGTATTAGTCTCGGCAACACCGGGATAAAGTAGGGGTAGGATAAGGATCGCCACCCCGTTGTCCGCGGCGATCCGTTCCGGTCAGTGCGAGCCACTGTTTCCGGCCTTCTCACTCGCTTCGCGAGTTTCCGGGTGATCCGTACCCAGGGTCGGTCCGAGGTGTTCGAGCGCCGAAGCATACGCAACGCGCGCTTCGTTGAGTTTGCCTTGCGCCTGGAGCGCGCGGGCCAGCGTCAGATAAGCGAGGCCGTTCCATCGCGAATGAACTTCCGGCCCGATGGCTTCGACTTGCAAGGTCAGCGCACGCGCGGCATCAACCCGCGCCGCTTCGTACCGACGAGCACTCATTTGCACGGACGCACGCCGCATCAGCAGAATCGCAAGGCTGTTGCGCGCCTCCGGTATTGAATCTGCCAGGGCAACGGCTCGATCCGCATCCGCGAGCGCGGCGGCGGCGTCTCCCCGCGCGAGAGCCAGTAATGATTTCTGAGACGCCATTATGGCAAAGGCGATGTGGCCGGGAGGCAGAAGCTGCCTGGACTTCGCCTCAAACTCGTCGAGCGCCTCACCGGCGCCCGTGAGGTCACCCTGTTGGCGGCGAATGCCCACCAGGAGATTGAGACACATGTTGACGACGTGCTCGTCACCCGCCCGTCGCGCCTTTTCCAGAGCGCTGTCCGCATACCGGGCCGCCTCGGAAAAGCGGCTTAGTTCCAGAAGGGAACGCGCCAGATTGATAAGCAACATCGGCGACACGGTTTCGTCCTTTCCGTCCGCGCTGCTGATGACCATGGCCCGTCGGTAGAGTCGCTCGGCTTCCAGGGGTTGGCCCAAGCCGTCCACCGCGGCAGCCCAGTTGTTCAACAGTGTGCCGGCCTTCTCGGTGTTGTCGCGCCCGAGCGCCGAGAGCTGTTTGAAGGCCGCCCCGAACGCCGACGCCGCTTCTCGATTCCGGCCTGCCATGCGGTACGCCTCCGCGAGTTCCATCGCCATCGTCAGGTCAAGCAACGGGGAGCCCTGGCCGGAGTCGCGCAAGAGGCGCTCGGCTTCCCGGACTCTCTCAATCCCCAATTGCCCCTGGCCGCTTTCACGCGCGACGCGACTCCCACGCAGGAGAGCGAAGACCCGGTGCAATATGAATTGCGGCGCGTCACCAAGTTCGCGCAACGCCTCCTGAACGAGAGCTTCTCCGCGTTCGAATTCGCCGGCCAATGCGATTGACACGGAAAGCGCCGCTGCCGCTTTGGCGCGAATGGATGGTTCCGAGAGCTTGCGAGAAAGCTCGTACGCCTTGCCGAGCAAGCCGCGGGCTTTGCCGTGTTCGTCCTGGATCTCGTATTGGTGGCCAATCGAGATGAGCAGTTCCACGCGGTTCTCGTCCGCGTCGCCGGGTTGCTTCTCCACGAGACGTTCGGCGCGCGCGAGCAATTCCCCCACCGTGAACGATTTGCCCGAGGGAGCCGCGTCCGAGAGCAAAAAGGTGTTCAAATCGTTGATGGCCTCGGCCCGTGAAAGCTGGCGCAGAGCAAAGTCACGCTGTTTATCGGCGACCCGGGCATGCTGTGTCGCCCGCCGCGACTGTGTAACGGTACCCACCAGGCCGATCGCCAGGGCCACGAGGAGCAGCCCGACGAACGCGACCGGTGTGCGATTCCTGCGCGCGAATTTGGCCAGGCGATAAGCCTGGGAATCCGGGCGCGCCACAACGGGTTCGTTGTTCAGATGACAGAGGATATCCATGGCCAGCCCGTTGGCCGTCTCGTAGCGTCGCGCCCGGTCTTTCTGGAGGCACTTCATGACGATCCAGTCCAGGTCACCGCGCACCAGATGAATGAGCCGGGGCGGTTCGGACTGGCGATGCCTGGCAACCGTGGCCAGATCGCCGGCCACCATCGCGCTCAATCGCGTGGAGGGGCGCAACGGTTCCTTTTCGCGAATGGTGCGGCGCATTTGTTCCAATCCGGCCTCCAGCAGTTCTCTTTGAGCGAAAGGCGTTTGTCCCGTGAGCAATTCATAAAGCAACACACCCAGGCTGTAGATATCGCTCCGCGTATCGACTTCCTGACTTGTCAGAACTGCCTGCTCCGGACTCATGTAGGCAGGCGTCCCGATAAATTGTTCGAAGGCCGTGAAAAGCGTTTGATCGGTCAAACGGCCCTGTGTCGCCTTGGCGATGCCAAAATCGATGACCTTGGGCACGGGCACGCCGTCGTTGACCGTGACCAGAATGTTTGAAGGCTTGAGGTCGCGGTGAATGACCCCTTTCTGATGCGCGTGTTGGACGGCGTGACAGACGTGGACGAAAAGATCGAGCCGCTCGCGTGTCGAAAGGCTCCCTTGATCGCAGTAGTCAGTGATCTTGACCCCGCGCACCAGTTCCATCACGAAGAACGGTCGGCCGGTTTCTGTGGCGCCGGCATCGAATACCTTGGCTATGTTCGGATAGTCCATCAGCGCCAGGGCCTGACGCTCCACCTCAAACCGGGCGATGACACTTTTGGTGTCCATGCCGAGTTTGATGATTTTGAGGGCCACGCGCCGACGAACCGGCTCCTCCTGCTCGGCCATATAGACGATGCCGCAGCCCCCTTCACCGATTTGCTGGAGCAGCTTGTACCGTCCAATGCGGTCGCCGCACATTTCCGCCCGGATGGCGGGCGGGCGGACGGTTACACCCGGTGCTTGCGGGTCCGCCGCCGGTTCCTTGAGAAAGGCGCCCGCTCGTTCGTCGGCCTGAAGCAGCACCTCCACGCGGCGTCGCAGTTCGATATCACCGTCGCAGGCCTCGTTGAGATAAGCCGGCCGTTGCGCGGGCGTCAGCTGCAACGCCGCGTTGAAGACAGCGACTTCGCGATCCGGGGCATCATCCATCGGTGGTTCGCAGGATCTGTCGTTCAATGCGAGATAGTAGTCCAAAAAGGACAGGAAAATTCAGCAGGAAGGCCCCGAACCAATTCTCCACGTCAAAGAATCTGAACGCTAGCCGCTGAAACCGGTCCGCATTCTGACTCTCTTGGGCCTCAGCATGCGCGGACTCACATCCGCAACGACAAGGTTCATGGGCAAGGGCGGTGCCGCGATCGACCTAACTCAGACTCAGCGGCCCGCCATCGCAGAGCGCGGGTTTCCCGAACGTCTCGATTCGATGCCCCACGGCGTGAGCGAGCGCGAGGTGAAGGCGGTTGTGCGGAACCTTTTCGAACTTGACCGAACGTCCCATCTGGAAGCCGAACCCGCCACCGATCAGCAGGAATGGAATGTTGTCCAGCGTGTGGGAATTGCCTTTGCCGAGTTCATTCGTCCAGACAACGAGCGTGTTGTCGAGGAGGTTGCCTTCGCCGCCGGGTTCGGGCGTGGCGGCCAGCTTTTGCAGGAGGTAATTCAACTCACCGGCAAACCATTTGTTGATCTTCACGAGCTTCGCCACCGCCTCTTCATTCTTGTCGGGTTCGTGCGACAGTTCATGGTGGCCGTTGCTCACGTCCAGCCACTTCATCCGCGCCTGGCCGACGGACTTGGTGTATTGCAGGGTAGCCACGCGCGCCATGTCGTTGACAAAGCTGTTGATGAGCAGATCCACCTGCATCCGGCTGAGCCGCGGGACATTGTCGTTCTGGTCCGCGACGCCCTCCTCCAGGGACGGCGGGCCAACGCGGAGTTTCTGGCGGCCGGCCTCGCTGATTTCTTTCTCCATCTGGCGAACGAGCGATTCGTGCTCTTCCAACAACCGACGATCTTCGGCGCTGATGAGCTTCCGGACTTTCTTCAGGTCACCCTGGACGTCGTCGAGAACGCTCTGAAGACTCTCCTTGTCCTTCAATTGCCCATAGAGCTTTTGATACATCTGATAGGGATCGGAGATCGGGGCAACCGGTTTGTTCGGACCGGCGTAGGACATGCGAGTCCATGGATCGGCGCGATCGGTGACGCCGACGCCAAATTCGAGCGAGCCGAACCGGGTGCGCGTCTCTTCTTTGCTCTGGAAATGGTTTTTGATTTCCTGGTCGATGGAAATGCCGCTCGCCCATCCCGCTGGTGTGTCGGAGCCGCCCTGGATGTTGCCGGGGAACAATTCGATGCCGGTGAGCAGGCAACTCATGCCGCGCATATGGCCGTCGCCGTCGCCGCGCACCTTGTTGGACAGCCCGCGCAGAATCAACATCCGGTCCTTGAACGCCTCGAGCGGCGTCATGATTTCCTTCAGCTTGAAATCAGTGCCCACCTCGTCGGGCCAAAAGGACGACGGGATCGTGCCGTTCGGGCTGAACATGACGATCAGGCGCTGCCGCGGTCGGGCCGGGCTGGCCAGGCCCAGGCTGGGCAGACCCATGAGGAACGGCAAGGAGGCGGCGGAGAGGCCCAGTTGCTTGATGAATAACCGGCGATGGATGGCGTTCATGGTCTGATTTTGGAACGATATTTAAGCACAGATGGACGCAGATGGACACAGATATTTAAGACGCGAATTTAGCTGAGGCTGCACAGATTTCGGAGCGCTGGCTTCAGCCCGCTTCGCGCCACTTGCTTCAAGCCACGCACTGAACTTGTACGCCGCTCTCTTGCCGATCGCTCGGCGAAGCGGACTAAAGTCCGCGCTCCATTGTGTCAACGGCGCGTTTCTCCATCTGTGTCTGTCGGTGTCCATCTGTGGTCGCCCTTCTCCGTTAACTGCCCTTTGCCGGCTTCTCGCTCCCGTGCAAGGCCGAAACGGCGGCAATGTCGGCCATGAGCTTCTTCATGCTGAAGCCGGACGCAACAAATGATTGGCGCAGGTGGTTCAAAACGTCCGGACCGTAGGCCAGCATCGGCTGTTTTACAATCTGATTGAACAGTTGCTCGATGAAGGCGTTCTGCGCCTGCTCACTACCGGCGGCGAATTGCGCCAGGTCACGCGCCCCTGTCAGCCGGATCGTTTCGCCGTCATCCGTGGTATAGTCACTCACGGCGTCAATGGGCCGCTCCCCCTCGCGGGTCCGGAATCGTCCCACCGCGTCATAATGTTCGAGACTGAAGCCGAGTGGATTGATGACCGAATGACAGCTCTGGCAGGCCTGGGAACGAGTGAGCTCCGCCACCTTTTCACGCATCGTGAGGTTCGGCGCGAAATCCTCGTCTTTAAAAGTCATTGCCATCTGCGGCGGCTTGAGAGCCCGCCCGACAATGTTTCGCGTCAGAAACACGCCGCGGTGAATCGGTGATGTGGACTTCTGGTATGAGAATGCAGCGAGCAGATAGGGATGAGTCACCACGCCGGAGCGTTCCTTCGAATCGAACGTGACCTTTACGAAATCGTCCGTGGTCCCGCCCGGCGGGATTTCCACGCCGTAGAATTTGGCGAGCCGGTCGTTCACATAGAGATAATCCGCGAGCAACAAGTGGCGGTAATCTGATGAACCGTCCCAAACCGCCTCCTCGAGGAAGACGTCCAGCGAAGTGCGCAAGTCAGCGATGATCTCGGGCGTGAAGCCGGGAAAGAGGCTGTCGTCTTTGGAGAGATTCTCCGCGCGATCCATCTGCAGCCAATGACGGAGAAAATACTGCACTTTGGCCCGCGCGCGAGGATCAGTCAGCATGCGGTCCGAGTGTTGAACGACCTCCTCCCGCGTGCGAAGCCGGCCTTCTGTCGCCGCTTTGATCAACTCCCCGTCCGGCAGGGAGTCCCACAAACCGAACGAGAGCCGCTCGGCCACCGCGAAGTCGCCCGGCTTCGGGTCTTCCAACCCGAGATATAGAAACCGCGGCGATTTCAGCGTCAGCAGCACGACACGTTTGACCGCGTCTTCCGGCTTGCCTGCCTTCTTGAACTGAGCCGACACGAGTGCGCGCTTCTGTGTCTCCGTCAAGGGCCGTCGGAACGCCGTCGCCATGAACTCGCCGCAAAATGTTTCCACTTTGCCCACTCGATTCGTGTCGTTTGGTTTGCTGTCGGACAATTTGTCGAGGCGTTTGACCACATAATTGGCCACTTCGATGGCAGCCTGCGTGGTGGCTTCGTCCCAGGCCTTGGAGACAGCCACGCCGCGTTCGTATCCCACGCTGCTGTCATCCGGCGGGAACGGCGTGGTGATCACCAGGGTCGGGGTCGCGTTGCCCGTCGAAAGACTGCGGGCCGGAATCGGCTCCTGCACGCCGTGCGGCGGTTTCCACTGCAAAGAGATCGACGAGTTCTTGTCTTTAAACTTGAAGCAATCCAATCGGAGTGGATACACGCGCCCGCCGATCAGACGCAGAGTGCCTTTGTGCTCGTTGATCTGGCCGGAGGCCACCCAGGCGTCAATCAACGGGTTGTCGTCATCATTCACCCATAAACGCGCGCCGTTGGGTGTCTTGAGGATGAACTCGTAATCGCCCGTCTCGTCCGCGATCACCGACCCGCGCCATTGCATCGAAAATCCGTTCGTGCCCGGAGGGTCTCCGCTCGGACTGTTCGTGCCGAAATCAAAATCCACCTGGCGATCCACGCGCTCAAAAGCTTTGTTGTTGTCTCGGAAATTCCGGGAGCTGTAATACGAGGCCCGCAATCCACGTTCGCCAGTCCCCGCGCCGTCCTGCCCGGTAAAGTGTTTCAGGAGATCAGCCGCCGTGTTCAGATACTGGCGGTTCGTCAGGCGCACGAGTTCGATGCGCGGCGGATGGTTGCGCAGTCGCGCCTCGCGCGAATAGAAGGTGTCGTAAATGTAACGGGCCACCGCCTCGGCGTCCGGACCATTGCATTTCTCCGGCGCATCCTCCGGCATGTTTTTGTCGATGTAACGCGTCAGCTTCTCGATCGGCCAATCGCCCCGGAGCGCGTCGTCGTATTTGCCTTTCACTCCCTCGCCGCTTTTGCCGTGGCACTTGGTGCAGAGCTGCCGGTAAATCTCACGACCGCGTTTGTTCTGTTCCGCAGCCTGGAGCGGAGTGTAGCTCAGAAAGAGGAATAGCAGCGTGAAGCAGGTGATAGGGAAGGCCGGAACCAACCGGACCGCGCCCTTGCAGGGCGCAGCAGCTTCGCCCAATCCAAGTGGCGGATAAATTCGCTGGACCTGTTCGCCGTCGCACGCGCTGCGGCCAGAATGGCCGCGGTCCGACAGTTTGGTCGGTTCACAAATTCTCATTGGCGTGCGGATCATGGTTACAATTGCATCATCCCCGAAAACCCTCGCAACGATGCAGGGTCCAAGCACGGAACACTGACGCAGATCAGAGCGGAAAACTTGACTCCTTTCAAGCGCAGACGTGGCATCCGTTGTTGAGAGCATCCCACAACGCACTGCGGCTGTTCGGGTCAGCATACCATCCAAATCCCAGCCGACGGTCGGCCTCGCCCCACATTCTTCGTGCCCTTTGGCTACTTCTGTGATACGTATCATGCAATCCGTATGGAAAGCAGGCGTTGTACTCTCACCGTTGTCCTCCTAACAGCCATCCTTGTATTCAAGTCAACAATGGCGTTTGGCCAAGGCACTGCTAACTCCGCACTTTCGTTCGACGGCACAAACGACCAGGTTGTCGTGGCGAGCAGCCCTTTACTCGACCTGACCGACGGCACGCTTGAACTCTGGTTCAGGCCCGACTGGGTACCCGGCTCCATTACCTATGATCCCGTGCTCATCGCGAAGCGTCAAGGCGCCGCGCTAACCCGCTACAGCCTTCACGTGGACCGCAATCTCGCGGGCGTGGCGCTGGCCAACGGCACCAGTGTCTCCACCGTCCCTTACACCTTCACTCGTGGCGAATGGTATCATCTCGCACTCGCGGATGGCGGTTCGACCGCGCAGGTGTACGTCAACGGCCAGCCCGTCGGCAGCACGACCAATGGTTTCGGCACGCTCATCGGGCTGCCGCTCCAACTGGGCTCGGATGGCACTGGACGATTCTTCCGCGGCGAGATGGATGAAGTTCGAATTTGGAATGTGCTCCGAAGCTCCACTGACATTCGGTTTAATGTGTCTCGCGCGCTCGCGGGCACGGAGCCGGGTCTGGTCGCGTACTGGCGCCTGGACGAAAGCGTCGGCGCCACGGCCATTGACGCCACATCAAACCAACTCGACGGCGCATTGTCTGGCCCCATCTGGTCTAACTCCGACGTCGTGCTGGTAAATACGAGCGGCTCCTTTGGTATGGCACTGGATTTGACCGCCGCTCGTAGCAACTTTGTGCAAGTGGCGTCTGCGCCGAGTCTCGCCTTGAGTAACAGTTTTACGATCGAAGCCTGGATCAGGCCTCGCACTGCCCAGTGCAACACGATCCTCGCGCGCGGCGATGGGGCGAATCTTGCCGCGACCGACTACATTTTCCAGGTGGGCACCGACGGCAGTGCGAAGGTGATCTGACCGGAGGCATCGTCCGGACCGGCACCGTCAACGCGGCTGTGCCCGGCGCGTACACGCTCACCTACACCGTGGCGGATTCGAGCGGGAACACAACAACCACCAACCGTACCGTCCTTGTCAGAGGCGCGCCGGCAATCCTGGGCTTCACGGCATTCTTCTCCGGCACCAACGCTGTTACGGGTTCTCCAGTCGTCCAGTTTCTTGCCGATGTGAATCCAAACGGCCTTGCCACGGTCGCCTTCGCCCAATATGGCCTGAACACCGACTACCCGGGCCGCACTGCTTCGGTGAATCTTCCCGCCAGTTACAACACCAGCACCTTCTTCGCGACCTTGGACGGGTTGATTCCCGGCGCAACGTATCACTTTCGGGTCGCGGCCTCGAACAGTCTCGGCGTAGCCTACGGGCCGGACCAGACTTTCATGGTACCAGCGCTTTTCGCCGCAGGTGACCTCAACGGTGACGGTCGCGTGACCGAGACTGAACTCAATAACGTCCTCTCCAATTTCTGGCTTGCGAGTCCTTCACTGGTGATGACGAATCCGGCGGCGCTCAGCGGAGGACTCTTTCAGTTCGGCCTGACCAACGTCACCGGATGGAACCTGAACGTGTTTGCCTCCACGAATCTGAAGGATTGGGAGCTGCTGCCAGGGCCCGCCAGGCCGGTCTGGCAATTCCTCGACCCTGCCTACACGAACAATCCGCAGCGGTTCTATCGTCTCCAGTGGCCTTGAGCCGCGGACACAATTTCGTTTTGCAGGTTGAAACGGCATGAATGCCGCGCTCGCTGAATCCCAACGGGATTCCATCCCTCAACCCAGGGTTGTCGAGCCTGCGAGGCTACCCTGGGTCACAGGTCGAAAATGTCTTCCAACCCTGAAAGGGTTGCGTCCAAACGTGGCAACGATGACACAACCCCGTTGGGGTTGTTGAACACTTTTGATTCGTTTTCCCAGAGTAGCTCGTTCCTCGCAACCCTGGGCTGAACGACCTTACCCCTTTGGGGTAAAGCCCAGTCCCTTGCCGCCCGTCCTCGTTCTATCGCCAAACGAGCGTCGCAATGGACTTCATCCCCAGCTCGCTTTTGAGCAACTTGCCTTGCCAGACCACCGCAAACGGCTTGATGGCTTCATCGTTTGTGCGGCCATTCTCAAACGACATCCGTTTTCCTTCCGTCAAACGGCTCTGGAGATCGAGAGAGGTCACCCACACCCTCACCTCGGACTGGGCGAAGGCACGGAGAGCAAACAATAACAGTGCGACACAAACGCTCGCGATTGATCCGGAGTGACGACGGAATCGGCAGGTTCGCCTATCGTTGGCACGCATGGGCAGCTTCCACGGTTTTGCGAGCGCGCATTTGGACCATGAATTTATCGATGCAAATCATCTGCGACTGCGGCGGTTTTTCCAGAGTGTGACTCGCCCCATCCGGTCATGCGGTGGAAAGCCATACATGCCGCAGGTCACGATGTCGAGCCAGCCATCGCTATCCATGTCGCCAATCGCAGCCGAGATCAGATGTGTCGGCTGTGTGGCGATGGTGTGCGGGGTGAAACCCTGCCTGCCATTGTTCTCCAGCCAGAGAAGACTCGCCCGTTTCGGGTCGTTCCAATCGTTGAACAGTGTCGTCACGACGATGTCCATGTGGCCGTCCTTGTTCAGATCGCCGGCAACGGCGCAATAGGCGCCGTAGCAGCGGTAGATGTCATGCCGGGCAAAGTTCAGGTTTCCGTTGTTCTCCAGCCATTGCACGCCGTGATACGGGCGCGGAGTGATCGTTGGCAGATCCAGATTGTCGCCATTGGTGTAGAGGATGTCCACGTCACCGTCGCGATCCAGATCGACAAGCTGAATGCCGGATGACCCAAAC
>JGI10216J12902_101004204_pt1 | contig 11502 bp, 12 predicted proteins | sample KanNatreferecore_FD_12902 | JGI IMG/M metagenome (IMG submission 12902)
TTCACCGACGGCGGCGAGTTCGGCATGGGCGCGGAGATCGGCATCAGCACGGACAAGGTCGGCGCACGTGGTCCGATGGGCCTGGATGAACTCACGACTTACAAGTGGATTGGTTACGGGAATGGACAGGTGCGCACGTAATGTGAGTGCAGCCTCAATAGAAACCCCCGTCGATGCCGCCGCGCGCGCGCGCTTCGTGCGCGAGCACGTTCCGAGTGGCGGACTTTTTGCCGGGCAGACGTGGCGCATTTCACCGAACCCGTTTTCGCTGAGCAAGGAATTCGTCGATCAACTCAACTGGCTCGGGCGTGCCGTGCTCCAGTTTTATCGAGCGGTGAATTTGCTCTACCGGCAAAGCGCCGAAAGCAAACAGCCGGGCTGGGTCGCGGAACTTTTGGATCAAGGAAAGCCGGCAGACCTCATCGTGCTGCAACGCTCGCCTGCGTTTAGGAATGACGTCCCGCGTGTCATTCGTCCTGACCTCGTGCTCACCGACGAGGGCTTTTCGATCACCGAACTCGACAGCGTGCCCGGCGGCATCGGACTGACGGCGTGGTTGAACGAGACTTATGCCGCGGCTTGCAACTCGGGCGCGGAAATCATCGGCGCACGCGACGGAATGCTGCGCGGATTCGAAAGCATCTTCGGCAAAGCGGAGCGCGTTCACGTCGTCGTGTCTGAGGAAGCAAAAACGTATCGGCCCGAAATGGAATGGGTCGCGGAGCGTTTGGGTTCAAGGTTCAAAGTTCAAAGTTCAAAGTTCAATGGTTTCGCCGAGGGCGATGCAGCGTATCGCTTCTTCGAACTGTTCGACCTCGCGAACGTGCCGAACGCGAACGCAATTTTTGACCTGGCCGAGCAGAAGAAAGTTCGCCTCACACCGCCGCCGAAAACAATTTTTGAGGAGAAGCTGCTCTTCGCGCTCTTATGCAATCGCAACCTCCGCGAGTTCTGGCGGCAGTCGCTGGGCGAGAGCTTTTTCAAACGGCTGCTGGCGCACGTGCCTTACTCGTGGGTCGTCGATCCAACTCCACTGCCGCCGCACGCGGCGATTCCAGAGCTTGGTTTGACTGATTGGCAGCAACTCAAGTCGCTGTCACAACGCGAGCGGGAATTGATTTTGAAGGTGTCCGGCTTTTCCGCGGAAGCATGGGGCGCGCGCGGTGTTTATCTCGGCAGTGATTTGTCGCATGAGGAATGGAGCGCGGCGGTGGACAAAGCGATCTCGAGTTTCGATTCCTCACCGTACGTGTTGCAACGGTTCGAAAAGCCGAAAGCTGTCGAAACGGCCTGGTTCGATTTTGAAACAAACGAAGTGAAACCGATGCAAGGCCGGGTGCGCCTCTGTCCTTACTATTTCGTCAGTGGCGAAGGCGATGCGGCGCGGGCGAATCTCTGCGGCGTGCTGGCAACGATTTGCCCGGCGGACAAGAAGATCATTCACGGCATGGCTGACGCGATTCTGACGCCGTGCTGCGTGAAACGTAAAACGTAAAACGGATGTGAGGGAGAGAGGGAATGTCGTTCGTCGAATACACGTTGCTCGCCATCAGTTCTCTGTTCGTCATTGTTGATCCGATTGCGATTGTGCCGACGTTTCTCGCGATGACGCCGGAGGAAACTCCTCGGGAGCGCATTCGCATGGCGCGCATCGCATGCATCGTCATGGTTGTGGTTCTCCTCGCGTTCGCGCTGTTGGGGAAACGCATTCTGGAATTCCTCGGGATCGATCTGCCCGCGTTCCAAATCGCCGGCGGCATCGTGTTGCTCCTCATCGCGCTGGACATGTTGCGCGCGCAACGTTCTCGCGTGCAAGAGACACGCGAAGAAACCGCTGCAGGCACGGCGAAGGACGACATCGCGATCACGCCGCTGGCGGTTCCGATGTTGGCGGGTCCTGGCGCCATCTCGACCGCGATTCTTCTGCACAACAAGGCCACGACGCTGAATTGGTTCACGCAACAGGCGTTGCTGTGCGTGGCAATCCTCGCCGTCGGCGCGGGCAGTTACGCCGTCCTGCGCTTCTCGGCTTACGGCGCGCGCTGGTTAAACCCAATCGTCATGCGCATCACCACCCGCATCATGGGTCTGCTGCTCGCGGCGGTGGCGGTCCAGTTTATTCTCAATGCGCTGGGAACCCTGGGAATTGCAGTCCGCCCGCAGTAACTCTGGCGATGAAAACGCCGTTGTTTAATCGCGCAAATGGCTCGCTCGAACCCGTCGATGGGCTTAAATTTTTTCCCGTTGCTGCCGATGAATTCGCGCAGTGATACGCATTGTGGAACCCATACTTAAAACTGAAGATCTGCGGGTGGAATTTCGCTCGAAGGAAGTCGGTGGAGGAGTAAAGGTCGCAGTGAAAGGCCTGAACCTCGCCGTTCATCCGGGCGAAACCTTTGGCTTTCTGGGGCCGAACGGCGCGGGCAAAACCACGACCATGAACGTGCTGCTCGGCTTCGTGAATGCCACGAGCGGCAACGCATTTCTGTTCGGGCAAAACGTCCGCGAACCCATTGCGCGCCAGCGCATCGGCTACCTGCCGGAGCTGACTTACTACTACAAATTTCTGAGCGCCGAGGAATTGCTGCGCTTCTATGCGCGCATCTTCAACATCCCGAAAAGCGAACGCGAAAAGCGCATCGATGAGGTGCTGAAACTGGTGGAGCTCGACCACGCCAGGAAGCGACAAATCAAAACCTACTCGAAGGGAATGCAACAGCGCGCAGGTCTGGCCCAGGCGCTCATCAACAATCCCGACCTTTTGATCCTCGATGAACCAACCAGCGGACTCGATCCGATCGGCCGCATGAAAGTGCGCGAGATCATTCAGCGGCTCAAGAACGAGGGCAAAACCGTCTTCTTCTCTTCACACGAACTCGGCGAGGTGGAGACCATTTGCGACCGCGTGGCGATTCTTCATCAGGGCGAATTGAAGCGCGAAGGGCGCGTCAGCGACATCGTGCGCGAGTTCAATTGCGACCTCGAACAGGCGTTCCTGCGCATCATCGGCCACGCGCCTGTGAACGGCGCATCGTCAGAACCAGCCAAGGAATTCTTCGCAGCATGAACGTCATTCAAGCCATTGCGATTGTCGTCTTGAAGGAAATGGTCCGGCGCAAGGACTTCTATGTCCTGTTCATCATTACCGCGCTCATCACGCTCCTGATGGGTTCGATCAACATCTTCCGTGACCAGAGTATTGCGGGCTATTTGAAGGAACTCGCGTTGCTGCTGATCTGGATTTGCTCGCTCGTCATCGCGATCTCGACGACGGCGCGGCAACTTTACGCGGAGAAGGAGAACCGCACGATTTTTCCATTGCTCGCGAAACCGGTTTCACGCGCGCAACTGCTGCTCGGAAAATTCTTCGGTTGCTGGATTGCGTGCGGCCTCGCGCTCTTCGTCTTCTATCTTTTTCTCGGCATCGTCGCCGCGTCGCGTGAACACACGCTCGACGTTGGTTCGTATCTGGTGGCGATGCTCCTGCACTGGGGCGCGCTCGCGGTCGTCGTCGGAATGGCACTGCTCGGCTCGATTGTCTTCGCCGCGCCGTCTTCCAACGGAACAATTTGTTTCGTCGTGGCGCTGGGAATCCTTTTCCTCGAGCGGCATTTGAATACGGTCGCGCTGCAAACGGGCGGTTGGCTGGGCAACGTTATTTACGGTGTTTACTTCATTACGCCGCGGCTGGATTGGGCGTTCGAGGTTCGTGAGTTCCTCATTTTTCACAATCCCATGCCGGGCATCGTCATATGGACGCAAGCGCTGCTGTTTTACGGTGCATACGCCGCGATGTTGTTGCTCGCCGCCTGGCTTCTGTTCCGGCGCCGCGCGCTGAATACATAGTTATGCGCGCGCCGCAATTGTCCCTCCTTCTATTGCTCGTCGGTTGTTTCGCGTTGGCGACGCAAGTCGGTCCGCGCTTCGATCAGCTCGGCAGTCGCCGGGAAAAGGATTTGCTCGCCAGCACGTTCGGCGAAAGCCGCCGGCTCTTTGCCAACCACTTCTTCATTCGGTCGGATGTTTATTTCCACAGCGGCTACTACCCGAGCATCTTCGACCAGCCGGGTGGGAAAAAGGAGAACCACCTCGCCGAGCACGCGGGCGCGAAAGGTACTGACCACGATGAACACAGTGAGCACGGCGAGCACGAACACGGCGAACATTGCGACCATGGCGAAGAGGCCAGTTTTCTCGGCAAGCCGAAGGACGCGATGGATGCTTTCACGCGCCATTTCTTTGTCTCGCAACACACCCACTTGACCGAGAAAGGCACCAACTCGCCCCGGGAAATACTTCCCTGGGTCAAACTGGCCGCTCAACTCGATCCGCAAAAAGTGGAGACCTACACGGTCGGCGCGTATTGGCTTCGGCAATTGAACAAGAACGACGAAGCCGAGCAGTTTCTTCGCGAGGGACTTCGCCAGAATCCTCAGAGCTACGAGATCGCGCTCGAACTGGGCCGTGGCTATTTCGAAGTGCGCGACTACGCCCGAGCGCGCAATGTCCTGGAAATGGCGATGGCCCGCTGGCGCGAGCAGGAGAATAACAAGCCTGCCGAACAGCAGAACATTTTTGCCGCTGCGCAAATCGTGAACTATCTCGCGCGCGTTGAAGATCGCACGGGCAACCGGGACCGCGCCATCAGTTGGCTCGGCATCCTGAAGAAACTCTCGCCGCATCCGGATGAAATCGAGAAGCGCATTGAGGAAGTGCGTTCGGGCAAGCCGCTCGAAGCACAACCGGCTGAAAGTCAAAGGAGCCGGTAGGCGTTCGCAAGGTCCCGGGCCGGCGCCTCTGAATTCGGCTAAAGTGGTTCTTTCTCCCTGCCGTTAATAGCCTTGCGTGCCCGAAGATTCATCAGGCCCCGCACACTGGAGCGACGAGGAAGTGGAAAGGCTGCTTCGCTTGATTGAGAGCGGCAGTTCCATGCACGACCTCGCGCGCATCCTCGACCGCGCCGAGATCGACCTGGAAAGGGAGGCGCAATTCCTGGGGGTGCACATTCCGCAGCACGGCGCGATGCCGATTCTCACGCGCACCAGCGATTCCTCGACCGCCAGCGCGACGATTCATTACGCGCCCTTCCTGCCAGGCTCACGGCGCGCGGAAGCGTAGTCAGCGCTGAAGTCCTCAGCCCTCAGCCTCCCGGGTTTCAGAGATTCCGATAACTTCACCCGTTCCTCCAATTCATACTGGCGCAGCCTCCCGTTTGTTCCTAAAACGTCGCCGCAACAGAACTTCAATACACAGGAAATTTATGGGTGAACGAATTGGATTTGTCGGAGTGGGCCGCATGGGCGCGAACATGGCGCGGCGGCTGAAAGAATGCGGTTATTCCGTCACTGCGGCTTACGATGTGAATCGCGCTGCGGCGGAAGCGCTCGCTCTCGAAATCGGCGCGGAAGCGTGCTCTTTGCTGGCGCGCGTGACTGAACTTTCTGATGTCGTCATCACCGTCGTCACGGACGACACGGCGATGCGGAAAATCTACTCTTCCAAGGGCGACAACCTGCTCGCGAAAGCCGCCGGAAAAGTATTCATCAACTGCGCCACCATTTCGCCGGAAGTCCACGTCGAAGTGGAAAAGCTCGCCCGAAAGGCTGGCGCGCAATCCCTCGAAGCGTGCATGGCGTCAAGCATCACGCAGGCGCGTCAGGGCACGCTTTATCTGATGTGCGGCGGAGACAAGGCCGCCTTTGATAAGGAGAAAGCGATTCTGGAAAAGCTCAGCGATGAGGGGAAATTGCTACGTTACATCGGCGGCGCGGGCAAGGCGGCGCAAGTGAAGGCGCTCGTAAACATGGTGATGAACATTAACACTGCCGGCCTCGCCGAAGGTCTCGCGCTGGGCGCCGCGCTGGGTCTCGATCTGGGCACATTGCGCGAAGTGTTCTCGCAGACCGGCGCCAACTCGCGTGTGCTCCAGACCGACGGTGAAGACATGCAGAACCGCGAGCACTCGTGTTTCTTTTCCGGAGCGCATGCCGCGAAAGACTCCGGCATCGCGCTGAATCTCGGCAAAAAACTGAAAATGAATCTGCCGCTCGCCGCCGCGACGAAGAAGCAGTTCGACCGAATGGTGAAAGAAGGCCTGGGTGAACTGGACAAGTCGGGCGTTGCGGAATTGACCTTCAAAGGCCGGCACAAACCCAGGAAGAAGCGGCGATAAAAGCGGCCGGACTCCCAAGTCCGTCAGTCGAACAATTCCATCATCGCGAGTGCCAGTGCGCCGGCGCCCGCGCCATAGGCAGCCCAATGACGGCCGCCAATCATGCCCTTGACGCGATTGAGGGTGAAGATGCGCGCGAACGTGCCGCAAAGCATTCCACCAATGAAGCCAAACAAACCGCCGATCATGCCCGCGAAAAGAATTTCGACAATTCCTTCCATTTCTCCCCCCATACCACTTCCGTGGACAACAAAGCCGGAGGGGCTGATTCTGTTCAGGCGCTGCTTCATGGATGCCAAGCTTACGGCCTGAGCAAAATGTTTTCAACCCTGCGGGCGGGCCCGCGTTGGAACGGTGCGGCTATCCAATCAGTCCTTCGATGCGGCTTCCGTATTGACCAGTTCCGGCATCTTGACGGGCGGCCGCGAAATCTCCTGTTTGCGCGATGGCCGCGTTCGTTTCACGAGTCGCGGAATCTTCACCGACCGATGCGTGCGCGCGGACTCGAAAATCGCTCGAATGATTCTTACGTCGGCCAGTCCTTCCGCGCCCGATGGCTCCGGCGTCCTGTCGTTCAACACACAGTCGGAGAAGTAAACCAACTCAGCGCCAAATTGATCGCGCTTTTCGTAGGTGCGCCGCTGCTTCTTTTCGCCGACGGAAACCTCCATCGAAATCTCCGAGGCGTACTCGTAGGCCATGTCGAGCCGCAGCTTTCCTTTCGTCCCGAGAACGGTGTACGTCGCCACATCAGCCGAGTCGAAACTGCACGTGAAGGACGCAACGCGGTTGCCGGGGAACAGCATCATGGCGCTGGTAACGGCATCAACCTCACGAAAACGTTTCGCATCAGTCCGCAATGTGTAAGCGCTTACCTCAGTCGGCTCGGCGCGGAACAAATAGCGCGCCGCGTTGATGCAGTAGATGCCGATGTCGTAGAGCGCGCCGCCGCCCAGTTTTTTCTGCGTGCGAATATTGCCCGGCTTCACCTGATAGCCGAACACTGAGTCAAAGATGCGCGGCTCGCCGAGCTTGCCTGACTGCACGATCTCGACCGCATCGAGGTTCGCGCGCTCGAAGTGCAGGCGATACGCCGTCATCAACTTCACGTTGTTTTCCGCGCAGGCGTGAATCATCTCCCGGCATTCCTTTTCCGTCAGCGCCAGCGGCTTCTCGCACAGCACGTGGATGCCGTGGCGGGCCGCGCGCACCGTGAAATCGCGGTGCATGCTGTTCGGCAGCGCGATATAAACCGCGTCCACGGCGCCGCTCTTCAGCAACGGATCGTATTCTTTGTAAGTGTAGGTATGGACGCGGTGCCGACGCCCCAGCCGTTGCTGTTTGACCGGGTCACCGGAAACAAACGCGACGAGTTCAGAATTTTCCTTGGCGTTTTCGAAGGCCGGCAGGACCGCGGCTTGCGCGATGTGTCCCAGGCCGACGACTGCGTAACGGACTCTCGGCTTCATGCGAAGTGACATATTCAAACCTCCTTCGCGCCGAAACTAGCGCACTGTTCACGTCACGTCCAATGGGGGCCTGCCCGATCTCGAATCCCGGGGCGAGCGTTTTTCGACGCCTTTGAGTCCTTGCCGAAATTGATGCGCGGATGGGTCGGACCGACGATACGTTTTCAGCAAGTCTTCCCCCAACTCAAAGAGGCGTGCGCAGTCGGAAGACGTTTTCACGGCGTTGAGTGCATCCGAAAACCGGGGTTGTGACATCAGGAACTCAAGTTCTGCTTTGAGAAAAGCGGCGCGCAACATTGATTCCACGTTGAGGGGTACGGACGCCATGAGGGCGATGGTCGCCGTGCGGCCCCACAACGTCTATCCGTACAGCTACTGAAAGTCATTTCTTCGGGCAGCTGGCCTTTTTAAGCCTTGTCATTACCCACATCTTTTCTGTGCGCTGCGGACAACCAAGGGCGCGAATATCCGCGAAGGCTGGCTGCGATTCTCCCTCTCCCCTCAACGGGGAGAGGGCCGGGGTGAGGGGTGGAAAAGTCGCAAAAGTCCCGTCTCGCAAAGGGCGCACCGGGCAACACGACCCCTCACCCTCAATCCCTCTCCCCGTTTAGGGGAGAAGGGAAGCCTGCAGCGGAAATCTCCTGCATGGAGCGGAGATATGGGTAATGAAAAGGCCTTTTAAGCCGGCACGACGCTCAACGGCCCGTCAAAAATCGTGAGACTGATCACCTCGGTCTTCGCCGTGTGCGGTCCGTGGGCCATGCCTTTGGGGGCGAAGAAATAAGCGCCATTGGTGTACGTGACTCCAGACTCATCCCATTCGCCGGAAAGCACGTAAACGAATTCGTTCGCCTGCGGATGGATGTGCGCCGGCACGGTGACGCCGGCGTGAAACTTCCGCAGGACCGTCACGCCGCCGGTCGCTTCATTCTTGTGCAACACGAGCAACTCAACGCCCGCGTACGGTCCGGGCTGCCATTGCTTGTCCTTCGCCAATGTCGTGTAAGGGAACATGGCGCAATCCGAAAGGCACGCGGCTGCATTTTCAAGCGCCGAATGATTTGCGACGTCTTTGCGCTCCGTTAACTCTGCGCCGGCATCATCCCGGTCTTGCGCGCGTAGTTGAACAGCCCGCCCGCATCCACGACGGGACGCACGTCGCCCAGCGGCTTGAAGTGATGAGTCTTCCCCGTGGATGGAACTTTCACCGTCGCCGTATCGAGGTCCACCGTCACCACGTCGCCGGTTTTCAGTACATCACACAGGCGCTCAGTGATCTCGCACGGGTAAAGCTCTCCGGTGGAAACGCAGTTGCGGAAAAAGATGCGCGCGAAACTTTCCGCGAGCACGACGTGGCAACCCGCCGAGCCGAGCGCGATGGGTGCGTGCTCGCGCGAGCTGCCGCAACCGAAGTTGCGCCCCGCGACCACGATTGGATATTCGCTGTCCAGTTGCCCTTCCTTCACGAAGCGCGTTCCGTAGAGCGAATTGGGCAAGCCCCACATCGCGTAGCTGCCGAGCTTTTCGTATTCCTCGGGAATCGTCGGCACGAGGTTCAAAAACTGGGCGGGAATGATCTGATCGGTGTCGATGTTGTCGCGCACGACGTAAACCGGGCCGGTGAACACACTTTGCATGGCGGCGAAATGTGCGGGCGCGCCAGTGAGTTTTCAAACGAATTTCAGGCGTGAGCAATGTGGGCGCGAGGTTCACGCTCCGCTCGCGTCGGCCGCTTTGAGTTCCAGCCAGAAAGTGCTCCCCTGCCCCGGCGCTGAAGTCAGGCCCACCTTTCCGCCCATTCGCTCGGCAGCCTTTTTCACAATGGCCAGGCCGATGCCAGTGCCCTCGTAGTTCTTGTTCAGCCGTTGGAAGATCGTAAAGATCTTCGCCTGCGCCTCTTTCGGAATGCCGATGCCGTTGTCCTGCACATAAACTCGAACCGTGCGGCCAGGAGATTTGCGCGGGGCGCGAGCGGCGGCACCGCCGGCCGGCGGGCAGAACTCAGCCCACACGCGCACGCTCGGTTGCGTACCGAGGGCCACGAACTTGACCGCATTGCCGAGAAGATTGGACAGGCATTGCGTCAGCGCCGCCGCGTGCCCGATCACCGCAGGCAGGTGGCCTTCGATCACGACTTCCGCCTGGGGCATCTGCAAGTTCGGATAACATTCCAGAATGCCGCGCACCAGATGTTCCAGATTGATCGGCTCCAGATTCAGTTCGGTCCTCGCCACGCGGCTGAACGTCAGCACGTCCTGGATCATTCGGTCCATGCGCTCGCCAGACGCGGCTATTCTTTCCAGATAGCTGCGGTATTCGGGAGGCAACTTGTCGCCGCATTCACGGAGCAGAACGTCCGCAAAACCACGCATTGAGCGCAGCGGCGCCCGCATATCGTGAGAGATACTGAAGGAGAAAGCCTCCAGTTCGGCAATCGTTTCGTGCAGTTCGGCCGTCCGCTCCATCACGGTTTGCTCAAGAATTTCCGCGGCCTGCTTTCGCTCGGTGATGTCGAGGGCCACGCCGAGCATCCGATGGGAACCGTTATGAAAGCATCGGCCCCGTGACGCAATCCAGCGAAGGCTCCCGTGCGGATCGATAATGCGATATTCGGCTTCGTAGTCCTTGTTGCCGTCCATGGCCGCGCGCAACACCTCTTGCACCTCAGCGCGATCGTCGGGATGAACAAGTCCCAGGAACCGCTCGTAACTGAGCGGCTCGTGTGGCTCGACACCAAAGTGGGTTTTGCACTGGTCCGAGCAAATGAGCGAGTTGGTCACCAGATCGATTTCCCAAATGCCCAGTCCGGCCACGGCCACGGCCATGTTCAACCGGGTCTGCTCCGCGTGCCTGGCTGCTTCGGCGTGTTTGCGTTCCTCCGTTTCGGCCTCAAGCGAACTGGCCTTTTGTTGCAACAACGAGATGGAACGAAGGCGTTCGTCCACATCACCCTGGGCCGCATAACTCTCCGCCGGAATCACGCGGCTGTGTGCCTGACAAATATGGACGAATGGCTTGCCGTTTGAGACCCCGCGAAACGCCTCCATCGGATACGCACAAAAAAGAGAAAACGAATACGTTCTGGCCAGATCATTCCAAAGCTCTTCGAGCTGAATGGCGGCATCGCCTTTTCCTTCCGCCCAAAGGAGCGCCACCATTTCCCCGAAGGCGCGAACGCGCCGGCCGCCCTTGCTCGCCCGCGCCATGACCGATCCAATGGTTTCCCGGAAAAGCCTGCTGTCCGGCGCACCATTGACCATGAACTGCGCGAGCGTCTGCGCTGCATCGAGCGGAACGTATCGTCCAGTCGCGCGACATCCGTTTACGTCGAAGCCCTGCTTTTTCAAGCGTTCATCGAGCGCCTGTCGATGCGACTCCGTGGCGATGACGATAGCGGCATCCCCAATCCGAAGCGCGGCACCGATGAATCCGCTCACAGACTCCACCAAAAACTCATCGCGCTCATAAAACTGAACGAAATGTCCGACCTCACCCATGTCGCTCCAATCGACGACAGGCGCGAGCAGACCGGCGTTCGCGCGAGCAACTTCGATGGTGTTCTGGTTCATGAACTGGCTTTTCCTTCGCGTGTCATATTCAAGTGTCATCGCGGGGTGTTTGCAATCACGGTAAATCCCGGTTTTCAGACCGGGGAAAGGCGACAGGGAACGCCGGACAGCCATGTCCCCTGCCACGAATAGCGCGCTCCGCTGCGCGCCTGTCGCGCCTGCCCGACTTGCCGTTTGCCTTTGCGTTCCGTCGATTGCACCATCGTGGCGCGCGTGTGCTATGATGCACGTTCGCGCCATGGATTGCCGGTGTGGCGAAATGGCAGACGCACGGGACTTAAAATCCCGGGAC
>JGI10216J12902_102176156_pt1 | contig 11498 bp, 16 predicted proteins | sample KanNatreferecore_FD_12902 | JGI IMG/M metagenome (IMG submission 12902)
GCCACCTTGCATCGTGCCGCCGTTGGCGCCCGCCGCGACCGCGCCTGCTGTAGCGCCTAGGTGCGTGAGCTGCGCGCCGTACGCCTGCCCGGACCCACCCGGACCAGCGGGTCCGCCGCCAGCGCCGCCGACGACGCCACCGCTGTAGATGTTGGTGCCACCGGTCCCGCTGTTCGCTGCGGTCGCGCCGGCCGCACCTGCAGCAACCGCGGTACCTGCACCTCCATCGCCACCGTTCATGTCGAGGCGCGCGGTGCCGGTCAAGGTCAGCGTCTGCAGCACGAACACGCGAAAGCCGCGCGTGTTGATACTGACGTTGGTGGACACGGTCATGTTGTTCGCGAAGATGTCGCGGGTGAGAGTGTACCGGTTGGCTGCCGGCACGAGCGCCGCCGTGCCGTACGCGAGCGCGACGTTGGCGACCCCGTCGAAGACGAGATCGCCGTCGATCCCGGTGCCGAACCAGTCGACACCGGACGCCCCCAGCACGGGCTGGGGCGTGAGCTGGCTGACGGTGCCGTCTGGCGAGATGGCAAACAGCTGGGCGACGCCGGCGACGTCCTTGGCGTAGACCTGGACGTGGCTGGCGACCACCCCGGGGTCGGCCGCGCGCTGAAGGATCTTGAGGAGCGCGCTCGCCGCGCGCCGGACGATGGACAGGCTCATGATCAGGCCGCCTGGATCTCGAGGGTCACCTCGACGTCGTTGGTGGTAGCCGGCAGAAACCCGGCGTCGGTGGCGAGCGTCGCTCCGATCAGATCCCCGGCTACGAACGCGTCCACACCGGATGCCTGCGTCGCGCGGCCGCTCTGGTTGGGCGCGGCCACCGCGACCTGGAGCGTGCCCGGCACACCGTTGACGGTCAGCCGCACGGTCGCATTGCCAGCGGCAAGCGCCGCCGAGAAGCGCACGTTCATGCCGATCACCGATCCGGCCCGAATCTGCTGGATGGTATCGAACAGCTGGCTGATCGACGCGGAGAGCGCGGTCGCCGCCTGGTTCGCCGGGATGTCGAGTTGCGCGAACACCTCGAGGACCGGCGCGATGCCGCCGAGTTTGGTCCACGCCGTGTTGCCAGCGCCCGTCTTGATCCAGAGCTCGCCCGTCGTGCGGAAGTATCCGCTGCCGATCGCCGCCACGACGCCGCCACCCGCCGACGGATCGGCGGCGCCCGTCAGGAGGTCGACGGTTCCGAGCCGGTACGAGATGGAGGCAAAAGGTCTGGCCATGAGACTCCTAGCGCGCCGTCGTGAACTGCTGGGCGTAGCCGTAGAGGTCGTGGAGCACAGTCAGCGCGACGGCGTTGCCGAGCTGCTTGACGGCCTGGAGGGACGTCGGGCGCGTTGCGCGTGCGAGGGTCGTCGGGATGTTCGCCGCGACGGTCGCGACGAACGCGACGCCATCGATCGATCCGGTAACGAGCGTGCCGGCTGCGTTCACGGTGAACCGCACGGTACGGAACACGTTCGCCTGCGCGATGACTCCGGTGTCCGCCTTGGTGCGCACGCTGTTGTTGGACGCGCAGAGCCAGTAGTTGTTGTTGCCGTTCGCGGCCAGGTCGTACTCGAAGTACACGCCATCGACGACATCGCCGACGCCCGCTGCGTCGTGAGCTCCGATGCGAACGGTGATGTTCTCGACTCCGCTGCTGAGCACGGGGATGTTGTGCATGCTGACGAAGCGGAACTCGCCGCCGCCGAAGAAGATCGGCGCCGAGGTCGGCTGCGGGGAGACGCGCGCGGCGGACACGCCCGCGGTGAGCACCGACTGTTCGACGAGACCGGGGCGGTTGTTCTGCAACACCATGCGCGTCTGCGCGGAGCCGGCGCCCGTGTTCGTCAGTGTCGAGAGCGCCTCCTCGACAAGATCGTCGATGAACTCGAACCCGCTCGAGACCGTGTCGAGCGTCGAGAGATGCGCCGGCCCGAACGCCTCCCCGATCTTGGTCCACGCGGTCGCGCCGGCGCCCGTCTTGATCCAGAGCTCGCCGTTGGTCGTTCGGTAGTAGGCGCTCCCGACGGCGCCCGCCGTGCCCGCACCGGCGGACGGATCCGCCGCGCCCGTCAGCAGGTCGACGGTGGTCAGGCGGTAGGAAGTCGAGGCGAATGGGCGCGCCATCTCACCCCTCCGAGATCAGGAAGTCGATCTGGTCGCCGGCGACCAGCGCGATCGAGGTCACGACGCGGAACTGCGTCGTGGTGCGGTCGCCCGCCGCGACGTCGGGCATCTGGATGCCGATCGTGAAGTCGCCCAGGCCGCCCGCGCCGACGGTGCCGCCGGCGGCCGACGCGACGACCTCGTAGGTGTCGTTGGGCTGCGCGATCGGCATGACCACGACGAAGTCGCTGGTATCCGGCTCGAGGCCGGTCACCGTGTAGGTGAACGACTGGACGGTGGCCCCGCCGCCCCCTCCGCCGGCGTCATCGGTCGCGCCGATGTTGACGAGCGGGAGGCCGGGATTCACCTGGGGGACGCCGGCGCGGCGCACGCGCGCAAAGTTCGCGGTGAACACGGCGCTGGAGACGCCGGGCTTATTGAACGCGAACGGCTGCCCCCAGTCGGTGATCCCGTCGGTGGACATCTCGATCACGACCGCGCCGCGAAACTCGTTGCCGATGTGGACGCTCTTGAAGGCCCCCAGCGCCGAGATGTCGACGGCCGCGCCGAAGCCGTTACCGGCGGGAGCCACCAGCGTGGCGAACTGCGCGGCGTCGGCCTGGCCACCGATGTCGATCTGAGGCGCCGTCCCCGACTTGAAGTTGGCGACGCGAGCTCGCACGAAGCGGCAGGCGACGTCGACGACGACCTCCCCGCCGCCTTGGAACGCGGCAATGGGAGCCCACGTGCCGAGCTGCGCCGCGTCGTTGTTGATCTCGATCGTGATCGAGGGCTGGTTGTTCTGCGGCCACACCCCGGAGACGACGATCGTCTTGCTGGCTCCCATCGCGGAGAAGTCGACGGCCGCGCCGACACCATTGCCCGCCTGCGATGGAAGATTGATGAACAGGTTAGGCACGGCGCTTCCTCCACAGGTAGACGAGCCCCAGAAGCCCGGCTGCTCCACCCAAGAGCAGCGCCGGCACGAGGTTCAGGTGGGAGATCTCACTATACAGCGGAATTCCGGCCGCTCGAGCTCCGTCGATCACGTTCTGCCGGTAGTCGTCGACCGGAAGCCACGGCTCCGTCGGGATGCCCACGCCGATAGAGGGTAGGAAGTGGTTCCAGCTCCCCGCCGGCTCGCCCGCCGTCGCGCCGATGATCGGCAATAGGTATGCGGGCACGCGAATCTCGAAGTGGAGGTGAGGACCTGACGAGAGACCGGTGTTGCCCGAGAGACCGAGCAGCTGTCCCTTGGCGACGCTCTGGCCCGGAGACACCGCCAGCTGTGACATGTGCAGGTAGCGCGAGATCGCGCCCGAGGTGTGCTGCAGGTCGACGTGGATGCCGGCATCGCTGGAGTTGGTCCCCACGGCGCGCAGCACCTTGCCGTCCGCAGCCGCGAGCAGCGGGGTGCCGACCGGCAGACCGATGTCCATGCCCGCGTGTGCGCCGTGACGCCACCCGCCGTTGGCCACCAGAGGAACCCCCGCTGGTACTACGCGGCCGAATCCGAGATCGAACGCCATCAGGCGTCCACCTGATCGACGCTGTCGACCCGTGCATCAGTGTGCAGTTCCTGGAAGAACGCGCGCGCGGCATCCGCCGACACCGCCGCCACTGTCCGTGCGAACCGAACGCCTCGCTGACGCCCCTTGACGATGGTCATACTCACTGAGTAGCGGGGAAGGCTGGACCCGTCTCGCCATCCGGCCCATGGCCCGTGCTGGTGGTACGCCGTATTGGGCGTGTACTCACCCTCCAGCGGATCGAGGTACTCCACCAGCACGTTCACGCGCTTGTCCTCGTATCGTCGAAGGGATGCGGGCGCATGAAAGATCTCGACGGTGACGAACGCGCCGCCGACGCCGACAACCCGACCATTGCATCCGCGATACTTGCCGCGGGTTACGGTCACTCCGTGGCCGACCTCCCATCCGCCCTCTGGTGGGGGCCGACGTGGCGCGTTCCGAGTGGGAGCGGGCGAGGTCGACGGAGACGGTAGGCTATCGCGCACGACCGCCTGCAGTGCCTGCTGTGCTTCCGGGAGCGCGGCCACCTCGTCGTCTGTCACGGTCGGCAGTCCGGCGGCGCTCGCGATGGCGTTGCACTCGTCGCATGCCTGGATCTGGACCCCTTCGTTGGAGTCGAAGACGTCCCATCCGCGGCATCCCCCGCTGCAGCGCAGCCGACGCCGCGCGAGGACGCCGGCGACGCCCGCCGTGGACTGCACGGAAGGCGCGGGTGCCCCAGGATCCGGGTTGCCTCGACGTCGACGTTCATCCGGACCACGCCCCCCATCGCCCTCCCACGAGATGTCGACGCCATCGAAGTGGACATCGAAGTGCGGGATCCGCGGGTCGAACTGGACGCGCCCATGCCGCGTAGCGCGCTCGACCACATGGGCATCGCTCCACCGCACGCCCGTCCCCATCGCCTGCATGGCGAGGAGCTCGCCGAACGCCCTCGCCATGTCGTGCGTCGTGGCGTGCTCGATGGGCTGATCCGGCGCCGACTCGAAGTGGAACTCGCCGGCGTGGAAGGTCATGGCGACCTCGAACAGATCCGCGAGCGGGTACGCCTCACCCGCGAGACCTTCTGCCTCCGCGATCAGCGCCGCTAAGGCATCGGCTGCGCGGTACGCGGCGTTCGGCACCCCGCTGTCGAAGTCGGAGATCTCCTGTGGGGTGTGTCCGTCGTAGGATCCCGCGCACTCTCGGTCTCCGTCCTCAAGAACCCACTCGCCGGAGTTCACGGCCTGGGGTTCCTCACCCGTCGAAACGTGGATGTCGAGACCGCACCACGCACACATCCCGTTGTCCTGGCTCCATTGCGACCACGCCTGGCGCCAGAGCGCCTCGGCCATCCCCTCTAGGATGTAGTCCTGGTGCTCCTGCTTGAGGCTGTCGAGCGTGATCTTGGCCATGAGGTGATCATCGGTGGTCGCGGGCGACGTTCTTGTCGATGCCGACCCGCCATGTACAGAGCGAGGTGCCACCCGAGATGAGCCCGGGAACGTGGTCGCCGGCGTCCGGCATCTCCCACGTGCACTTGAACGGTTCGATCGAGAGCAGCGAGCGCTGTGGATCCCAGTCGATCTTCTTGCGGTCCTCCGACACGCGCAGCTGGTGTCGACAGACCGGGCAGATGAGATGCACCTGCAGGGGCTCGCCCGGGATCGCGTAGACGTCGGCCGTCAGGACGAAGTCCTTGTACGCGACCGTGACCTCGTGCTTGCCACTGGAAAGCCGCACGGTCGAGGTGCGCCCCGTCTCCATGCTTCCGGACGTCCGGATGTCGAGGCCGTCGTCGCCGGCCAGCTGGACGAGCTCGCGCTTGGCGCCCGCCGCCCCGTAGTGTCGCGCCTGCTCCTCGCCGAGCAGGTCGCGTACGCGCGGATCGTTCAGATCGATGTCCAGCATCACGCGGGCTTCTTCTTGCGCAGGAGGAGGAACGCCGCGGCACCCACGCCGCCCAGGACGAGCAGCGTGCCGATGCCGATGCCGCCCTGTTGCGCCGCCAGCGCGGCGGCCAGGTCCTTGCTCTGCTGCTGCGCCGCCGCCGCGGCGCCCACGGCCTGCTGCTGGCTGCCGTAGAAGTTGAGCGCGCCCGAGCCGATGTCCTTGATGGCGCCGCCGATGTCGGACAGCACGCCGCCGAGGCCGCCGTACCCGGAGTATCCCCGACGGCTGATGAGGGTGTCGGTCGGTCTCCCGTTCTTGGTGTAGGACACGTGTTCTCCTTCAGCGGGTGGCGAGGACGACGAGCAAGAGCGCGGCGCCCGCACCCAGCGCGAGCTTGGTGCCGGTGGACATCCCGGACTGGGGGTAGGGGAGGATCGGCGTCACGGGCACGGCCGGCTTGGTCGCGAGCGCGCCGAAGATGGCGGCGATGGCCTGCCCGACGTTGGTCGCCGTGCTGGCGCCACCGCTCGAGCTCGAGCTCGAGCTCGCGGCGACGGACGGGCCAGCGAAGATGCCGACGTACTGCGCCGGCGCGCCGACGTACGCGCGGCACCATCCGCCCGTTTGCGACGGGCAGATCGGAAGCGTGTTCGGATCGGAGGGAGCGTCACCGAGCCCGACGCCCGGATAGCCGCGGTTGCCGCGATGGTAGGACATGACCATTAGCCCTTTCGCCGGAGGAGGAGGTAGGCCGCGACGCCCAGGCCACCGACGACCGCGATCGGCACGATCGGCAGCGAGCGCTTGACGGGCATGGGCACGCCGCCCGGCATCACGGCGATCTGGACGGTCGGCGTGGTCGACGGGCCGAAGCTGGTGAGCGCCGAGAGCAGCCCCTTGAACGAGTCGCCGATGGTGGTCGTCGACGTCGAGGTCGACGTCGCCCGTGGAGCCCACGGATCGTCGTCGGCTCCCATGGCCTCCGCCGCGGAGGTGCCCGGGAGTCGGACGTACTGCCCGTAACTGTCTTTTGCCTCGTACGACATCGCGATCTCCCGGATCTTACGATCCACTGGTACGTGTTGTGACGACCTTGGCGCCTACCCTCGGTAGGGAGCCATGGCTCGAGATTACCCGGTCGATCCGCCCTTGCGGAAGAACAGAAACCACGCGGCGCCGGCCGCGGCGCCGATGATCGCCAGCTTCTTGAGGTCGATGCCCTGGCTCGGCGAGCTCGACGGGATGTCCGGGCCCGAATCCGGCGGCTCCACCGGGTACGACGACGGATCCGTGATCGGGACCGTTCCCGGTCCACCACCCGCGCCCGTCGTCGGCTTGCCGCCCTGTGGTGCTGGCGGGAGCGGATCGACGACCGGGCCCGGACCGGTGTCGCCGCGTGTCCGAGGCGGCACCGTCGGACGCGGCCCCACCTGCGTGTTGCCACGAGGATCGAGGAACGGCCCGTAGGGACCGCCTCCCTGCGTCGGTGGGCGAGGCTTGGGAGGCGGCATGGGACCGCCGCGCCCCGGCAGACGCGGCGGGATCCACGATCCGCCCGGCCCCTGCGTGCTCGGTGGCGGCGAGCTCCCCTGCGGCTCGGTCTCGGTGCGGTCCTCCTGGATTCGTCCGAGACCGCCTTGCGGACCGAACGTGTACCCCGCCAGCGCACGATCGCGCTCATCGCTCAGGCGCGACATCCCTACCCGACGGGAGAACCGCCGGCGGTTGTCGGCCGCCGCGATGGCTCCGGGGCCTCGCGTGTATCGGTCTTTGTCGCGCGTGTAGCTCATGCCATCTCCTTATCGACGACGACGCCCACCACCGCGGTGGTGATGGTGACGACGTCCGCCACCCCACCCAGCTCGCCACGAACCGCCCCACGGGCCACCCCATGGTCCGCCCCACGTCGGCGCGTACTCCGACGCCTCGTTGATGATCGTGACCGATGGCGACGGCTCCTCGAGAGCGATCGTCGGCGCGACGCGCGCGGCGAGTTGTGGTGCCACGGCGGCGGTCAGCTGCTTCTCCGCACGCTTCTTGGCGATCACGAACCCCAGCGCAGCCGCGCCCGCGATCCATAGCAGAGTCGACGTCTTCATCGCGCACCCTTTCCGACGAAAAATCCCAGGAGGAACGGCACCCCGATCACGGCGGCGATGGCCGCCGGATACACCCACCTGTGCGTCTCGGCGTAGACGTAGCCCCGCATCACGGGCATCGCCTTACGGAGTCCGATCCCGCCTTGCAGGCCATCGCGGGTGCGCGTGCACACCGGGACCGGACGCTTGCCCTCGATCGCGAGCAGCTGACGCGTTCGGCAGATCGTCTCGGGCAGGTACGGATCCGCCGCGACGTCGGCCGCCGTCGACACACCTTCGGCGATCGTGGAGAAGTCCACGCCGAGCCCTTGTAGGCCGAGATCGTTGTGTCGCCGGTAACTCATATCTCGTCGTCTGGAGAAGCCTTCGGGGCGCCCGCCGCTCTGGGCAAACGCGTCTCTCCGGGTTTGGGCACGCGATGCGGCCAACTATTTTTGCGCGTCGACTTGCGTCGACGAGCGCCCCCAAGGCTCCGCTACGAGCGTCCTTTCTTTCTGAGGATCCCCTTCACCATGTCACCGACGCCGAACTGATTCCATGCGACGTACGCCAACATGGCGATCCCACCCGCCTTCAGGAAGAAGCCGAAGTCCGTGCATGCACCCGCTTGGATGCACGCCAGACGCTCCTTCTCTTCGGCGAGATCGGCGGCCGTCTTGATCGCGGTCGTGACCATCAGGAGCAGCCCACCAACGATGAGCACCGGCCAGAGCCACGGGTGACTCGAGCTCGCCGCGCCGAAGATTCCACCGAGGCCGCCCTGAGCCTGTGGCGTCGGCGCCGCGCCCACCAGCGCGATGTTCGCCAGCTCGACGGCGGCGCGCGGGTTGGACCGAAGGTCGGGTGTCGGGAGCTGCGCTCCGGGCATCACCTCGGTGAGCAGGACGTGGAGCTTGGTCGCGAGATCCTGCTCGATCGAGAGATCGCGCGAGCTCGCGATCACGCGCTGCGCATACGGCAGCGGCGTGCGGGTCGAGGCCGCCCCCGCGAGGACCTTGTCGTTCAGCAGGCGATACTTGAGCCACCCCTTGAGCGCGCGCCGCATCGAGGCGAGCTCGTCAGCCGCCTTCTGTACCTGCGATGTCGTGATCGCGGCCATCACTTCGCCTTTCGCGCGTAGAGATACAGGAACCCCGCCACCGCGGCGCCGATGGCGACCCCTCCGACCCCGGCCATCTTCAGGTGTCCGAGGATCGACTCCGGCTTGGCCGGCGGGAGGCCGAGCGAATCGGCGAACCCCTGCAGAGTCGCCGCCAGCTGCGCCATGTTGCCCTCCACGAACGCGACGTTGGCGGCATCCGGGTCCGATGTCCCCGAGGTCAGGACCCCGTTGATCGCCGTGAGCAGCTGCTGGCTCGCCTCATCGTTGAACGTCTCGGCCGCCGACTTGGCGCGACGGTGCGCGACGACGATCACCGCGAGCGCGATGTCCGGCGTGAGCTTGCCGGTGGCAAACGCGTTGTCGGAGATCTTCTGGCCGACGGGAACCCCGGATCCCGTGAACCGGTTCAGGTTGCGAATGAGGCTCGAGAGCGTGGCGCTCCGATCGCCGACGCTCGCCTGCGCACCCGGGAGATTCAGGTCGTCGCCGAGGCCACCGGACGCACGCACGCAACGGATGGCGCCTCGGCCATCTCGCCAACACGCGTTCGACTTGGACGTCAGGTAGCCCATGCTCGCCTCAGAGGTTCACGATGCGGTAGCCGATGAGGTCGACGTGGAGCGTGCCCTGCGTCGGCGCGGGATCGCCGTTCCATGTGAACGCCAGGTAGGTCGGCTGGAACACGATCGCCGCGTTCGAACCGAACAGCGTCGGCACCGGGCACGGGACGATGTTGTCCGGGCGCGAGAACAGCGGCCCACGCGGGGAGTTCTGGAACATGCGCTGCGAGCCGCCGTCGTTGAGCTCGTAGAGCATGTCGATGATGTCGGTGTCGACCACCTGATCCGGCAGCGGATAGGTCGACACCGGACGCCACCGCTCGAAGTTCGCGGCGTTCTCGGGCGCGGTCGGACGCCACAGCACGAGCGGGTAGTGCGTCATCACGAACGGACCGTCCATCGAGACCTGCAGGATGAGCGGCGTCGCGCGCTGGAACTCGTCGTCGGCGTCGAACGTCACCTCGCCCGAGAGCGTGCCCTCGACGCGGCGGCCCGGGATCGCGTCGATCTCCTCCGCGACCGACCGCGGTCGGCTCTGGAGGTCGCTCACCATGTTCTTCAGGACGACGATCTGCGACGCCTGCTGCTTGACGGCCTTGTTGAGGCCGCGCAGATACGCGGCGACCTGATCGGGTGCGAAACCGGACATGAGATCTCCCTTGCGGGGTGCGCCGCCGACGCTCTCGGCGGGTGAAGTGGAAAGCTCTGTTCTCGGGATTCAGTTGTGGTGCCCGTCGGACCTGTCAGAGCCCGGCGGGCTAGCGCTCGAGCGACTACGTAACGATCACTGCACGTCGCGGGTCTGGAGCCCGTCGAGCATGTACATGATGTTCTTGATGTCGTCGGTCGTGCCCGTGTTGAGCCCGTCGAGCGCGTTCGTCACGCCGATCGCGAAGAAGTCCGCCTGCGCGGCGAAGTTCTGGCGCACCGGCACGATGATCGGGCGCGCGAGCTTCAGGATCGAAGCCTGCTCCGGCGTGCCGTGATTGAAGATCGACGTGGTGGCGTCGAACCCCCAGATGCCGCCGCCGGCCGGGTGGTACCAGCACGGCGCCTGGAACATCGGCTTGTTGCCGACGATCAGCGTCCAGAACAGCTGCGACGCCACGTTCAGGTAGTTCTGGCGACGATTGGTACCGTCGAAGAACATCCAGCAGCGGAGCGCCAGGATCACGTACGTCTGATCCGAGGCGAGCTGGCCGGCGACCTGGAGGTTGGTGAGCGCCAGGTTGCCGATGTTGGCATTGCCGAACAGCTTGGCGCTGTTCACGAGCGGGGTGGCGGGATCACCGGTGGTGCGGATGAGCGTGTCCCAGACGGGCTGGTGGAGCCGCTCGCGGTAGCCGTGAAGACGAGGCATCGTAGAATTCCTTCCTGGTACGTTTTGGCTGCCCGTCCGGGGCCATCCCGGGGGGCGACGGGTGTCTCCCGCCTAACGCTGTTCTCGATGCTCGTTTCTCTGGAATGCGTCTGCTTGCCAGTGGCAAGCGCGTGGATCAGCCGAACAGGCTGCCGCGGAAGATGCCCTGGTAGAGCACCGCCGGGTTGTCGTAGCCCGGACCCGCGCGACGCACGTCGCGGGTGAACGAACGAGCCGGGATCGGCTCGAGGAACTTGCGGGACGGGACATGGCGCATCATCGAGCTCTGGCTGACGCCGCCCAGGAGATCGTTGCCGAGCTCCTCCTCGACGCCGAGCTCCTCCTCGACGCCCATGCCGAGCTCCTCCTCGACGCCATCGCTGCCGACCTGGATGTAGTCGGACATCGCGATGTCGTCGTCGATGGGCGTGGCACCCATCGAGACGTACTCGCCGACGCCGACGTACTCGCCGAGCATCGCCTGGTCGTAGATGTCGCCGGCGCCGATCATCGTCTGGACGCTCGGCGGCATGAACGCCTTGACGAGCGAGTCGAGCGCCGCCAGCCCCGCACCGAGCAGGAGCTCGTTCTTGTGCTTGGCGAGGAACCCGACCTTCTTGGCCGCGAAGTTGATGCCGATGACCGCGCCGACCGCCAGCGCCGGGCCCGCGAACGTGCCGAGCGACGCGACGCCCGGGATCAGCGGACCGATGCGGGACACCAGGAGGCGCGTCCCGTAGAGCCCGGCCATGACGGGGAGCACCCGCTTGGCGAGATCGACGAGCATGCCACCGGGGTTGCGGCGGTATCCGCGGCTGTAGCGCCGGTGAAGCCGGCGCCGACCACGGCGACGCGAACGGCGCGCGCGCCGACGCG
>JGI10216J12902_100080552_pt1 | contig 11496 bp, 7 predicted proteins | sample KanNatreferecore_FD_12902 | JGI IMG/M metagenome (IMG submission 12902)
CGATTATTCCCAAGATCGATAACTGCTTCGCAATCCTGGCCGGACCATCCTAAAAATTCTTTACTGCGGGCAAATCCTTTTTGGTTGATCACGCCATTTACCAGCGTAAATGGTCCATCGCCGGGATATTTATCCGAAGCATTCTCCTTCAGAGTAATCTTTTTCCCTGTTGCCAGGTTAAAAGAGAACACTTGTGTTAGCCGGTTATCCATCTTTTTACCATTTTCAACAGACCATGTACTGTATTCACCGGAACGGGTGATCGGAATGGGGACTGTATAGGTCACAAAAGGAGGTGGATTTGGCGGATCGTGCTGATCCAGTTTTTTGGTCCATTCTATACGTACAGATCTTGCATTTGATTCAAGTTTCCAAAATACCGATCGATACTCGGGGTCAGGGATCACCGTTGCTTTCAATTCGAAGTAAGCCTTGCTATAATTGGCTTTCCAGAGATCATAACGTTCGAATTGTGTCAACAATCTTTTCTCAAAATCGTTCCAGTTCCTATTTTCCTTTGCACTCCACAGTACTTCGCTCAATGCACTCATCCGCGGGAAGATCATATACTCCACTTTCTTTGTATTATTCATGTATTCAGTCCAGACATTGCCCTGAGCGCCCAATACATGTTTTCCTTCTTTCTCGGTGAGTTCTTTTGGAATTGGTTCATAAGCATACACCTTCTCTAATGGGTTAAAACCCCCGATGGTAACAGAGTCTTCATTTTGGCTTTGTGTATGATCAAAATATACGGGGTTACCCGGCGTCATGATCACATCGTGGTTTTGTTTTGCTGCTTCGATGCCGCCTTTTTCACCCTGCCAGCTCATCACTACGGCATTAGGAGCCAGGCCGCCTTCGAGAATTTCATCCCAGCCGATCAGGGTCTTTCCCTTGCTGTTAAGGTATTTTTCTATGCGCTGTACAAAATAACTTTGGAGTTCATGTTCATCTTTCAGGTTATGCTCCTTCATCCGCCGCTGGCATTTCGGACATTGTTTCCAATGTGTTTTGGGGCATTCGTCACCTCCGATATGAAAATATTTTGAGGGGAACAATGGGATCACTTCATCAATCACGTTTTGTAGGAATAAGAAAGTGGAATCATTCCCCGCGCAATACACATCGTCAAATACACCCCAGGTTTCCTGCACCAGTTTGATTTTTCCTTTCTTTTGTTCTTCCACGCTTTTGGCAGAAATCATATTGGCCGGTATAGCGGTTGGTTTCGATGGAAAACAACTCAGGAAAGGGTAGGAGGCGATCGCGGCGCTGCTATGACCCGGCATTTCTATCTCGGGTATTACTTCTATATAACGGTCCCGGGCATATTGCACAATTTCCCTGATCTGGGCTTGCGTATAATATCCACCATAATAGATATTATCATTTCCTGTACCAGGATAACGCCCTTTAATGGTACCATTTCGCCAGGCACCCGTTTTTGTCAGCCCCGGATATTTTTTTATTTCAATCCTCCAGCCCTGGTCTTCTGTAAGATGCCAGTGAAAAGTATTGAATTTATGGAGGGCAAGCCAGTCGATATATTTTTTGATAAATGACACGGGAAAGAAATGCCGGCATACATCAAGATGCATTCCGCGGTAATCAAAACGGGGGGCATCTTCAATATTTATATAAGGAACCGTGACCATGCCTTTTTTTATAGCAGCCGGTAACGGCAATAATTGAATCAGGGTCTGCAATCCATAAAATACACCTGCTTCATTATCGCCTGCGATATAAACACCATTATCATCCACCGTGAGCCGGTAACCTCCTTCCAGCGGTTGATCCATCCGTTCATAGTTCAGACGGATCGAGTTTTTACTCGTTGACGTTTTAACCACTTTCAATTTTGCTTTGAATGAATAATATTGTTGCAAGTACCTGCTAAGATAATCAGCCGTTTTTTCAAGGTTACTGCCTTCCAGTACAATGATAGTAGCCGGGTTGATGCTTTTATACGTAGCTGTCTCAGGCTGTTTTATGGATACGGGTTTTGGAATGATATTGATTTGCTGGGAGGCAACAGGCCATGCAAAAAGCAATGGGATGAACAGACGGCATAACAGGCGCATAATAAATGTTTATAGATAGTGACAATTTGTATTGTTGTGTAATGGTCTCATACTCTCTTATCCTCAGTTGACTGGCTGTTTTTCTTTACCTGATTATTGGCAATACTATTGATGAAGGGTGGGTCGCGTCATGGTAAATACGGATCGTTGCTTTTTGATAGTCACTTTCATTGGCCTCGGGTATTCGGATAAACTTCTGGGGGTTGCGGTCCACGAGAGGAAACCAGCTGCTTTGGATTTGTACCATGATTCTGTGACCCTTCTTAAAAGTGTGCAATACATCATTAAGTGTAAATTTTACCTCTGTTATTTTGCCGGGTACGAAGGGAATAGGAATAGAAGGATTGTTCCTGAATTTGCCACGAATTACCTCGGCCCTGACTAGTCTCTGCATATTGGCCATAACAAATCCTTCCTTCGTATTACTCCCGCCAGGTTCATTCACGGGCAACACATCAATCAGCTTCACCACAAAATCCGCATCCGTACCGGTAATACTCACAAAAAGATCAGCGATGATGGGACCGGCTATAGTGAGATCTCCTGTCAGCGTATCGGATTGAAAAACCAGTACATCCGTACGGGTGGCTGCGAAACGCTGATCTTCCACCATATATTCATCATTCCTCGATGCGAATATCCCGTTTGTATAAGGTACAGGTTTAGCGGGGTCACTTATATATTCCGAAAAGCGTATGGTCCCTTGATTTTTCGTTATCGAGATTTTATTGTTCTCTCTTAGATAATAAGCCAGGGGTTTGGCATCCGCAGGTGGCCATTGATCAAAATTTCTCCAACGGTTTGTTCCTGTTTCAAACATCGTTGCTTCGGAGACATTAAATTGCCCTTTATCTTTCAGGTAGTAGTTGAAAAAAGCCGCCTGAAGTGAATCATCATAAAACCTATTCACATTATTCCCAAATTCATGGGTGCCAAAACCAGTCCAGCTTTCGGCGCCCCAGCCACCATGGTCCCATGGACCCATAACAAGAAAGTTTTTATTCTTTGGGCTTTGTTTTTCTATCGCTTCATATGTGCGTAGAGCGCCAAAAAGATCTTCTGCGTCAAACCAGCCGCCTACGACAAGGGTTGGGATCGTAATATTTGATAAATGCCGGCGTATATTCCTGGCTCTCCAGTATTCGTCATACGTGTCATGTTCCATGTATTCATTCCAGTATTTACTTTTTTTATTAAAATATTTTGCGGAGTTAGTAGCTTTCGTTGTTTTCATCTCCAGGAAAAACTGGTAAGCATCTTTATAGGGTGCGGAAAAAAGGGGGACCTTATAGAATTGGACCGGTCCGTTTCTTGGGCGGTCGTAGGCACTCATGAATCGAAAATTATCCAGCAGGAAAAATGCCCCGTTATGATTGACATCGTCGCCAATAAACTCATCGGTGACCGGTGCCTGCGGGCTTACTGCTTTGATAGCAGGATGTGCACCGGGCAACGCAGCCGTAGCATAAAACCCGGGATAAGAAATGCCCCACAACCCAACCCTGCCATTATCATTTTCCAGGAATTTCAAAAGCCATTCGATCGTATCGAAAGCATCACTGCTTTCATCCACGTCCTTATCCGACGATTTTTTAGGTATATAAGGCGTCACTTCTTCATTTATTCCTTCGCTCATATGCCGTCCTCTAACATCCTGTTTTACATAAATGTACTTTTCCTGCATTAAGCCGTTCGGCATGATTGAAGGAGGATAGTTATTCGAACCATAAGGATAAACACTATAAGGGGTTCGCTGCAGCAGGATTGGGTATGATTGTGAATTGTCTTTAGGAATGTATATGACCGTATATAACCTGATGCCATCCCGCATCCTGATAGTGGTATCGACCTTCGTATAATTTTCCTTTACATAATTATTATTCTGCCCATATACAGACCATGTGAATAAAATACCAGATAACAGTATGACATAACGGCTCATTTTATCTGATTAAAGGTAAGATGATGGAACTCGCGTTCTGTGAATCATGGAATATGCGGATCGTCGCCTTTTGAAAATCCGATTCATTTGCTTCATAAATATTAACAAACTTCTGCGGGTTGCGATCGGCCAGCGGGAACCAGCTGCTTTGAATTTGTATCATTAACCGGTGTCCCTTCTTAAAAGTATGCGCCACATCGGGTAATTCAAATTTTACTGTCTCAATTTTACCAGGCTTAAACGCTTCAGGTCTTTCAAAACTGTTCCGGAACCGGCCGCGCATGATCTCACCCCTTACGAGCATCTGGTAAGCTCCCATTGGATAAGTGCCCCCGGAGGTACGACTGGGCTGATTGACATCACCAGGATATCTGAAATCATCCGGGAATACATCGATGACTTTCACTACAAAATCAGCGTCTGTCCCGGTAATACTGACTTTTAAATTTGCTACCACTGGGCCAGCAAGTGTCAGGTCTTCTTCCAGTATGTTGGTCTGGAATGTCAGCACATCCGGTCTCCTGGATGCAAAGCGCTGATCATCGTTCATGTATTCACGCGTGCGGCTGAAGTGCACATCTTCAGTATAAGGAACAGGGTGTGCAGGATCGCTGATATATTCTGTGAAGCTATTTATGTTACCGGGCAATGACCACATCAGCGCCCCACCCGGACCCAGGTAAATATCTCTTGGCATCATTTCTTTTGGCGGCCATTGATCCAGTTTTTTCCATTGATTTTCCCCGGTAAAGAAAATAGTAGCTTCAGCAATATTGGGGACATCGCCTTTTCCCTTCAGGTAATAATTAAAAAAAGGTATTTCTATGTTGTTCTGGTACCAGAATGAAGTATTGCTGCCGAATTTTATATTTCCTAAGGAGTTTCCGTCGCGGCTTGCCCATTGACCATGTGACCAGGGACCCATCACGATCTTATTATGAATGCCCGGGTTTTGTTTTTCTATTGCTTTGTATAAATTCCAGGCGCCATAGCAATCCTCTGCATCGAACAATCCGCCAACCACCAGCATAGCCGGTTTGATATTGTACATTGCCCTGCGGGCATCACGCGCTTGCCACCAGTCATCATAATTCGGGTGTGAATACATTTCTTTCCAGAATGAAATACTGTCACCCATTAATTGCGAAAGTTTTTTAAGGGTGCCTGCCTCCAGGTAAAATTTATAATTATCCCTTACCGGGAACTGGAAACCGGTATTACCGACAATTGTTGGATTGGGCCTTGGTTTTCCAAAACCAGAATAAAAACTAAAACCATCCATTTGAAAAAAAGCCCCGTTATGATGAAAGTCATCACCCAGGAACCATTCGGTCACCGGTGCCTGGGGGCTTACTGCTTTTAAGGCAGGATGGTTGCTCGCGGCGGCCATCGTAGCGTAGAACCCTGGATAAGAGATCCCGAAAACTCCAACCTTGCCATTGTTATTTGGTAGATTTTTCACCAGCCAGTCGATAGTATCCCATGTGTCGCTGGCTTCATCGATAACATTTCCTTTCTTGTCTTTGATAAAAGGTCTAACATCTACGAAATTCCCTTCGCTCATCCATTTCCCGCGAACATCCTGGATCACGATGATATAATTCTCACGGGCATAGTATTTATAATAACGTTCCCATAATCGTGTATAATAACCGGTACCATAGGGCGCAGCCGAGTAAGGTGTCCGGATCATCAGTATAGGATGCTTCTCGCTTTTATCTCTTGGCAGGTAGATGGAAGTAAAGAGGTTGATTCCATCCCGCATGGGAATGGTTTGTTCCTGTTTGGTATAGTTTTCCAGTATCCAGGCTGAATCCTGGTCCTGCTGCGCGATCGAAAAAAGAGGGAATAATAAAAGAAAGACATAAAAGGTGATGCGTCTCATGTTATCATTAGATTTGATGCATTAAATTTAACCAATCTGCCCTTGCGGAATCAAATTATTTTATGCCTGACAACAAACAGTTGATAGAAAGATTCTATACCGCTTTTCAAAAACTGGATTACCGGACTATGCAGGATTGCTATAGCGATGATATTATATTCAACGACCCAGCATTCGGGCTGCTGAGAGGAGAGGAGGCTAAAGCGATGTGGGAGTTGCTCTGCAAAAGAGCTACCGATCTTAAAATTGAATATTCAAATATCCAGTTGCTGGATGAGGAGTATGCAACATGTGACTGGGTAGCTCATTACACATTCACGGCTACCGGGCGTAAAGTGATCAACCGGATCAAAGCTTATATGAAGATCAAAGATGAGAAGATCATCGAGCACAGTGATGCATTCAAATTGAGTAAGTGGGCCGCGCAGGCATTAGGTTTCAAGGGTCAGTTATTCGGGTGGACTGGTTTTATGAAAAAGAAGATCCAGAAGAATGCAAGGAAGAATTTGATTGCGTTTATTGAAAAGAATTATACTGTCATTTGACTTCAAGCAAGGACGCAGAGTTCGCGTAAAACCGCTATGATCAATCTCTGCGCCTTTGCGAAAACTTTGCGCCTCTGCGTGAAATAATTAATTCATCGGTACTTCAATAAGTAATATCTCGATCTCACTATTTGCTTTTATTTCCAATTTATCAGTTTCTGAAATACCTATTGCATCGCGGCGCCCGAGTTTTTGATCATTCACAGTAACATCTCCATCGATCACAAAAATATATACGCCGTTATTTTTATCCTTCAATTCATATGTTGTATTGAAATCCTTATCCAGCTTCCCTAAATGGAACCAGGCATTTTGATGAATATTCAATCCTTCCGGCGAGCCCATGGGAGAAACGATATTCAGTAAACTGTTTTTGCTGGCAGATAGATCGAATGCTTTCTGGTCATAACGGGGCGTTACATTTCTTTTATCGGGGAAGACCCATATTTGCAGGAGTTTTAAAGGCTCACTGGCGTTTTTATTCTTTTCCGAGTGCTGGATCCCGGTACCGGCACTCATTACCTGTACTTCACCTTTACTGATAACACCGGTATTTCCCATGCTATCGCGGTGCTCAAGTTGACCTGATAACGGGATCGTGATGATTTCCATATTATCATGTGGGTGGGCACCGAATCCCATACCGCCTGCGATGGTATCATCATTTAATACACGCAATACACCGAAATGTACCCTGCTCGGGTCATGGTATCCAGCGAAACTGAAACTATGCCAGGCATTCAGCCAGCCATGATCTGCATGGCCCCTGGAACCGGCCTTATGTAATACGGTTTTCATATTATTCTCCTTTTTAAATTTATTAGTTTGATCAACTTGTCATCCCCCGCTCACGCCCGGGACTACAAATTTTTCTTAAGCCACAGCTTTTTCTTTAACCACATTCTCTGCCAGCCAGAGAAACTCCGATACAAAGTTGTGAACATTATTTTCAAAACTTTCATCCACCAGGTTTCCTTCGGCATCAAATTTCTTATCCACGGCAGGCACAATCAGCAGGTAGGGTGAAACAAGACCAAACAGAGCGGGCACCAGCAATAATAACTGCTGCGCTGCCCTGATACCACCCATCGCTCCCGGTGAGGCTGTTACAATACCGAAGGGTTTATGTTGTTGCTTGGGAAAATGATCAAGCAGGTTTTTCATAGCAGGAGAATAACCACCGTTGTATTCCGGTGATACAAGTATAAAGGCTTCTGCAGCGAAGATCCGCTCACTTAGTGGCTTGAATTCATCGGGTGTTTTCTCCACTGAATTAAATACTGATTGCACCGGCGGAAGAACCCAGTCTTTCAGGTCGATAATACCGATTTCATGTTCAGTATTTGTCTCCAGCCAGTTCTTGATATAAACGGCCACTCTTCTTGAAAGACTATTCGTCCTGGGGCTACCTGCTATTATTTCTATTCTCATTTACTTAATTTAGAATGTAAAAGTACAAAATCAATGTTTAAACATCAAATATTATCCCTTCCAGTATTGTTAAAACTTTTAATTAATTGAATTTCAGGAAATTAATCTCATAAGTCCAAATTCCCTCAAACCCAATGAAACACTGTTTCTGAATGCTTAATTTCGGATTCAAATAAAAATTCAACAATGATCGATAGAAGAAAGTTTATTCATGCCTCAGCATTTACCGGTCTCGCAAGTCTGCTGACAAAACAAGGCTGGTCAATGGGAGAAAATGCAACCGTTAAAGGCAAACCCGTCGTGATTTCTACCTGGAGTTCTGGTCTGAATGCAAACAAAGAAGCCTGGAAAATTTTAGGAAGCGGCGGGAGAGCACTCGATGCTGTCGAAAAAGGAGTGATGGTTACAGAATCCGAACAGAATTGTTGCGTGGGCCTGGGTGCCAACCCGGATCGGGATGGATTTGTAACATTGGATGCCTGCATCATGGATGAGTTTTCAAATTGTGGAAGTGTTGCTTTTCTGGAAAGGATCAAACACCCGATTGCTGTAGCAAGAAGAGTGATGGAAAAGACTCCACATGTAATGCTGGTAGGAAGCGGTGCGCAACAATTTGCAATTGCCGAAGGATTTCCGCTGGAAGAACAAAAACTTTCGCCAGCGGCAAAAAAGAATTATGAGAACTGGCTGAAAAAGTCAGAGTATAAACCACCAGCTATAAATATTGAGAACAAATCTGGTCATGGCCCGTTTGCTCCTTATAAACTCGGGAATGGTGAATGGAATCATGATACGATCGGAATGGTAGCCATGGATACGAATGGGAACCTGAGCGGAAGTTGTACAACAAGTGGTGCGGGTTTTAAAATGCGGGGACGACTCGGAGATTCACCGATCATCGGTGCCGGCTTATTTGTTGATAATGAAGTGGGAGCTTGTACGGCCACGGGACAGGGAGAAGATGTGATAAGAGTGGCGGGTTCACATTCTGTGATAGAACTGATGCGACAGGGATTATCACCGGAAGCCGCCTGTAAGAAGATAGTTGAACGAATAATAAAAATAAAAGGTGCCAAAGCAAAAGAGATACAGGTTGGATTTCTAGCAGTGAATAAAAAAGGAATAGTAGGAAGCTATGCGATCCATAAAGGGTTTAGTTACGCGATCAGGACCAGGGAGCTGGAAAAATTGGTCTCGTCGAAATATATTATGGAATAAGTAGAAGCGAGTGGCTATTTCAGCTCTGACTTTTCAAAGGTCATTCTCGATACAAACAAGACTATTTACAGTTCAATTGATTGTTATCCTTCTCCGCCTGTTCGCGAGGCGATCAAGCAAGAATTTGGGGATGCTTTCAATTGCCAACAAGTAACAATTAATGATACTATAGGAGCAATGATGAATGCACTTGAATTTTCTTTTTTAAAAACCACAAAAGGATACATGTTGTCTGAAATTAAAAATTATAGTTACACCCCGGAGTCTTGCTGAATTTCAATAAGATTTTTTCAACAAACAGAAGCCACTCCGTGACTATTGAATATTGATCAGTCCGACTCGCAATAAGATACTCTGAATTGAGCTCGGCCAGGAACTTCCTGTTTGTAGACATTACCCGCTTTAGATCACAGGTCTCCGGAGGAGTCCCCTGTTTTGTATATTTAAGGAAATTACCGTGTGTCCCGAATGAAATATATCATTGAAATAGCAACCTCTGATTATGTTACGACCCGTTCAGCTGTCGAAGGCGGAGCAGACCGCATTGAGCTCTGCGCTAACCTGGCAGAAGGCGGAACAACTCCCTCACATGGACTGATCATCAAATGCCGCGAAAAATTTACAGTACCTATTTTCCCGATCATTCGTCCCCGGGGCGGGGATTTTCTTTATGGAAAAGATGAGTTCGGCATAATGGCTAAAGATATCGATCTCTGCAAGGCAGTGGGATGTGACGGGATCGTGATCGGGATGCTGAATATAGATGGGACCATCGATATGATCCGTGTAGGCGATATTGTCGAACAGGCTTACCCGATGAGCGTTACTTTCCATCGTGCATTCGATCGGTGTAAAGATCCATTTGTTGCACTGGAAGAGCTGATCGAGATCGGGTGCGAACGAATTCTTACTTCGGGCCAGCAATTGGCAGCACCTGATGGAGTAGAGCTGATAGCTGAACTCAATAAACTGGCAGATGATCGTATTATCATCATGCCGGGTAGCGGTGTAAGAAAAGATAATATTAAAATGCTGGCGGAAAGAACAGCTTGTACAGAATTTCATTCTTCATTAAAAGGCAAGGACAGGAGCAGGATGGAATTTTTGCATCCATCGTTTGCCGGGTCTGAAGAAAGCTATATGAATAATTCGATTGACCCGGAGGATGTGAGGGCTCTCAGATTTGCTCTTGATTAACCGGGGTCCATCGATTCACTCAGGACTGGCTGCGGCGAACGCAGCGATAAAATTATTTTTATGAAAAGACTGCTTCTCGTAATAGTGATATATAGTTTATTTACTGCTGAAACCTTCGCACAAAAGAATTTTCTACAGGAATCCAGGGCTGATAAGGATAAACGAATGCAATGGTGGAGAGAAGCCCGTTTCGGGATGTTTATTCATTGGGGACTTTATGCAGTGCCGGCCGGGGAATGGAAGGGTACTACGAACCACGCTGAGTGGATACGAACGACTGCGCAGATCCCACTGAAAGAATATGATAAATTCCTTGAACAATTCAATCCTGTAAATTTTAATGCCGCATCATGGGTTCAAATGGCAAAAAATGCCGGTATGAAGTACATTACTATTACCAGCAAGCACCACGATGGATTTTGCCTGTGGGATTCAAAGGAAACAGACTTTGATATTATGAGTACACCTTTTAAAAGGGACATTTTAAAAGAGCTCGCCGATGCCTGCAGGAAGATTGGTGGTATCAAACTTTGTTTTTATCACTCGATCATGGACTGGCATCATCCTGATTACAGTCAACGAAGGGAGTGGGAAAAAGACCGGCCGGTTGAAGGCGCGGACAGGAAAAGGTATATTACTTATATGAAAAGCCAGTTGGCGGAACTGGTAACTAATTATGGAGATATCGGGGTCATATGGTTTGATGGTGAATGGGAAAATTTCTGGACGCATGACGATGGTAAAGACCTTTATAACTATGTCAGGAATTTAAAACCTGGTATCATTATCAATAACAGGGTAGATAAAGGCCGCAGCGGCATGGCCGGCATGACTACAGAAGGATATGCCGGAGATTTTGGCACTCCGGAACAGGAAATCCCCGAGACCGGGTTACCGGGGGTCGATTGGGAAAGCTGTATGACGATGAACGACAACTGGGGGTATAATAAAGCGGATAAAGATTTTAAATCAGCGAAAGAACTGATACAAAAACTGGTTGATATAGCTTCAAAAGGGGGAAATTTCTTGTTGAATATCGGCCCGAAAGCAGACGGAACTTTCCCGCAGGAGAGCATTGAGCGGTTAAAAGTTATCGGTGAGTGGATGAAAATAAATGGAGAATCTATCTATGGCACCTCTGCGAGTCCATTTGAAAATACCAGTTGGGGAAGAGTTACCCGGAAAAAAATGGGA
>JGI10216J12902_100595409_pt1 | contig 11496 bp, 13 predicted proteins | sample KanNatreferecore_FD_12902 | JGI IMG/M metagenome (IMG submission 12902)
TGGTCGCATTTTCTGCGCCGAACCGGCGTCCACTTCGGCGGAAAATGCTCTGGGCTATCAGACGCCCATCAACTCATGGTTCTTGAGCACGAGGTGGACGGCGACGACATCCTTCTCGTCGAACACGAATTCCTTCTCGGGATTGAACTGCTTCACCCGCCACTTTCCGCCGGAGCGACGCACCAGCCGCTTCAGAAAGCACCTCTCCTCGCCAGTCCGACCCTTTGCCACCAACTGAATTACGACATCGCGGCCTGCCTGAGGAGGACGGTGCGGATCCACGTAGACAAGGTCACCGGGCTCATAGGCCGGTTCCATCGAGCTACCTTCCACATAGATGCAATAGATGCCTTTTCGATTCATCTGACCTGGGGGCCGCCGTACGTGATCGATCGGCCCTCCCTCATTCAAGTTGAAGGCTCCGTCGGATCCGCATTCGACGGTTCCGAGGACAGGAATATCTTTGGACAGGAAATGGAAGTCCGGCGCCTCTGAAAGAGAGGGGCGGACGTTGGGCGTTCCTCCAATATCGTCGCCGCGATCCGCATCGTGCGGCGGCGATGACTCGGATGCCGGATCATTCCGGGGTGCTCGGCGCGTTCCGTCGGGGGCGGGGCCGTGGCCATAGAGCAGCCACGCGGGATCGATGTTGAGGGCAAGGCTGTAAGCTTCCGCAGCGCGCTTCGAGACATCGCGCGTGCCATTGACGTGGGAGCGAACCGTCACCTCGTTTTGGTTGGTAAGCCGCGCCAGTTCCGCGGCCGAGCCGATGCCACGCAGCTGCATGGCTTGGCGCAGGCGGTGAGAGGCGGCGGGGCTGGCTGAATCGGGCATGAGACGGAGTGTAACGGAAATTCGATGCTTTGTGTATTGCTTTTGTTCGATACTTATTGTATCGTATTCGCATGCTTACAACCATCGAGATCACCTCGCCCCCGAGCTTCCGAGACGTCATCGCGCGCTGGCCGACCACCCGCGCGTTCGCCAGGGACGCCGGTTGCTCGCCAACGCTGGTGCGGCAATGGCGGCATCGCGATTCCGTGCCGGCGCAATATTGGCCTCGGATCGTCGAGGGCGCGGCGCGGCGCGGCATCGTTCTAGTCGACCTCAGAGTGCTGGCGCAGCTCGCGGCCCGGCGCCGCGCTCCGGAGGCACGGGCATGACGGATCGTGTCGTTGCCGGGCGTCGGCGCGAGCGGAACGGGGTGTCGCGCATGATCGGCCGTTGGCCCGACGGCATCCGGTTCGAGGATGCGGCGGTGCCGATCGAGGGCTTCTTCAAAGGCGCGTTTCGCGAGGCGGCGGGCATATGGCCCGAATCAAGCCTCGGCACAGTCGGGCGAATCGCGCGCGGCCGTTGATCCCAGCATGAAGGAGAGTTGTGTATGGCGGCCAAGCGGCCGAGGACAACGCGCGCCAATCGCCTCGCGGACAAGAGCACCGGGGACAAAGGCGTCGTGGATGCCGCTGATCTGCGGCTATTGGCACGGGATGCCGCGCTGGCGGCGCTGAAGCGCCTGGCGGATCTCTCGCGGAGCGAGGACGAGCGCGTGGCGCTGGCGGCGACCCAGGAACTGCTGAACCGGGCGTTCGGCAAGGCCTCCGCCAGCGGGGCCGCGGAAGAGACGCCCGCGAGCCAGCCCCTGGTGATCAAGATCGTGCGGTTCAGCGACACCATCGAGCCTGAGAAGGGGGTACAGAAATGATCGAGCGGAGTTCCCGCACGGCGGGTTCGAAATCCGTACAGCCGCCGGCGGACGCCAAGGAAATGGAAGCGATGGCGCGCCGCGCGTGGCGGGAGCGCGGCATCGTCATCCTGTGGCCGGACAAGATCAGGGACGAATGGGATCGCCAGCACGTGCTCAACATCGCCGCCGACCTCTATGGCAAACGGTGATGCCGATGCAGGCAGCGCAGCGCGCGGCAGCGGCCGGGGAGCAGGCCTTGTGGCAGTCGCACCTGGCGGTATTGCGGCAAGCCCTTCAGCTGAGCAAGCCCGATGCCGTTGCGCGGGTGCGCAGCGAGACCGGACGTCTGGAGCGCGAGATCGAGGCCCTGCAAGGACGCAAGGCGCTGGCCGAGCGCGCGAGCGGCGCGAATGTCAGCGCGCTGGCCGAGCAGCTGGCGGAAGCGATCGCGGAGCGGCTGCGGCGCATCAACGATCTGGCAGGACTGGTGCGGCAGTGGGGCAGAAAAGGCAAGGACGACGACCTGGGGCCGGTCGCCGAACTGAAGGCTCGGCCGGCATCGATCGATCCGATCGATCTGCTGCAGGGCAAGGGGAGGCTGACCGAGGATCAGGTCCGTGCGGCGCGCGAGATCGGCTGGGTCTATGAGGCGATCACGCGGGCAGGGCGGGCGCGGGTCTCGCGCCTGTGCGAGATCGATCCGCCCAGGGGGTGGCAGGAGATGCCGTTGCCGGAGCGTGCGGCGCTGATCCATGCCAAGCGATTCCTGCCCTGGGCGGAGCGGCTGCGGGCCGTCGCGCCGATGACCCTGGACATCGTCCTGCGGGTGGCGGTGCTGGGAACCGCGATCTACCCGGTTGCCCGCCGCCACAAGATCGGTTGGAGTTCGTGTGTGACCAAGCTGGCCGATGGGCTGGACCAATATTGGCGTCGGCCAGGAGGTGGTGATCCACGCTGAAGGCGGCTAAGCTCCCGCCGTCCGATGCAGGCGAAAGGCGGGGCAGCATGGGGTTCCGGGTGGCGGATCGCTGGTTCGAGTTCCGGCGGATCGACGATGATATCACGCTGATCTGGGAGCCGCATGTCGTTCCGCTGATCCGCTGCAACATCTGGCACATTCGCGGTCGCGATCGCGACCTGTTGATCGATACCGGCCTCGGCATGGCGAGTCTCAAGGAGGCTGCCCGTGATCTGTTTGCCAAGGCGCTGACGGCGATCGCAACCCATGTCCACTACGATCACGTCGGGGGCTTCCACGAGTTCGAGGACCGCATCATCCATCGCGTCGAGGCCGCGAAGGCGGCGTCGGGAAATGCCGCGTCGCTTTATGGCGCGGGCAAGGACGATGGCCTGCTCCAGAGCATCCGCGCGGCCGGCTACGATGTGCCGCCGCAGCTGTTCACCGCGGTGCCGAGCGACGGGTACGATCCTCGCGCCTACCGGGTCCTGCCGGCGCCGGCGACGCGGGTCGTGGACGAAGGCGATGTCATCGACATCGGCGACCGCCGGTTCGAGATCCTGCACCTGCCGGGACACTCGCCGGGCAGCATCGGCCTGTGGGAGGCAAAGACCGGCATTCTGTTTTCGGGCGATGCGGTCTATGACGGCCCGCTGCTCGACGCGTTGCCGGGATCGGACATTCCAACCTATGTCACCACCATGAAGCGGCTGAGAGACCTGGCGGTCACCGTCGTCCATGCCGGGCACGATCCGAGTTTCGGCCGCGACCGCTTGCACGATCTGTGCGATGCGTATCTGGCCGAGCGGGCATGACGATGGAGCGGCGCCGGCGATCATGGTGGGCGTTATACACGGATAGGTTACTGGTCCGGGCGTTCGTAATCTGGCAGGTTCCCGCGGATTTTTCCGACCATCTCGGCATTGCTTCATGAAACTCAAGACGAAGATTCGCAGGGCGCTGAACTACTGGAGCTGGCGGCTGAGCCATCCGACCGCACCGTATGAGCAGTATTACGTGCACCGGGTCATGTCCAAGATCCGCTCCGGCCATGGACATCCCGCCATCGGTCCAAAGGCGCGGCCGTTGCGCAACGAGTCCGAACTGCTCGAATTCCTGCTGAAGCACGGCCTCGAGGCCGGCGATCTCACGATCGATTATGGCTGCGGGAGCCTCAGGCTCGCTCCGCCGCTCATCGACTTTCTCGCGCCGGGCAAATATTGGGGCATGGACCTGGCGCAGGATTTCCTCGACCTTGGCCGCGTGCACCTTTCGCCGGAGCTGGCGCAGGCAAAGCGCCCACGCCTCGATGTCATCGGCGACGACGTCATTCAACGCGGCCGGTCGGAAGCGCCGCGCTACATCATCTCCTGGCACGTCTGCTCCAAGGTTCCGGAGAACCGGTTCGATGCCTATATCGGCAACATCGTCGCGATGATGACGCCAGGCGCCACCGCCCTGGTGCATTTCCCGGAAGCGGCCGACATGCGCAAGCAGACCGGTCTCGCCTGGGCGCGGCCGCGCTCGCAGGTTTCTGCGGCCGTCGCGCGCGCGAACCCGAACGTTGCCTGCAAATTCGATGCGGTTGTCGCGGGCGAAGTCAATGGCATCCGGCAGAGCTACGCCATTCTGACGCTCTAGCGACGCCAGAATCTCGTGACGATCTGATACACGCATCGCGTGAATTAATTGACCGCGCGTTATGGCGCATGGCATGATCTGGTCATCGTCGCAGTGGTGGGCGACAGCTCGGATCACACCGACCCAGCCACTCATGGAGTTCTTGTCACGACCTAGGAGCCTTTGAGGCAGCCGAACATCTGCCCGAGCGCCGAGGCGTTTGCTGGGGCGTCCCGTCATGGACATTGTCTTGCCTAACCACTGGAAGCCGCGAGACTATCAGCGGCGGCTTTGGAGCTATCTGGAACTTGGCGGCAAGCGCGCAGTTGCCGTCTGGCATCGCCGTGCTGGTAAAGACGAGGTCTGCTTGCATTGGGCGGCCTGCGCGGCGCTGCAACGCGTGGGAAACTATTGGCACATGCTGCCTGAAGCTTCTCAGGCCCGAAAGGCTGTGTGGGACGCGGTCAATCCGCATTCCGGCCGACGCCGGATTGACGAAGCCTTTCCTCGCGCGATCCGTTTGGGTCAACGGGACGAAGATATGAAGATCAATCTGGCGAACGGATCGACGTGGCAACTGGTGGGATCCGATCGATTTGATGCACTGGTAGGATCGCCGCCGATCGGCTTGGTGTTCAGCGAATATTCCCTGACGAATCCTGGAGCCTGGGACTACCTGCGGCCGATTCTCGCCGAAAACGGCGGATGGGCCATTTTCATGATGACGCCTCGCGGTCGCAACCATGCATGGAAGCTCTATGACAGAGCGCGGTCTCAACCGGACTGGTTCAGCGACATGATCCGGACATTGGACCAACTGAATGCGGCAGGCTCCTAGCTCAGGCCGCAGCCAGCTCCACCAGTGCCTGCCGTACCGAGAGGTCCAGCTTGTCGACGATTTCATCGAGCTCCGCCGGCGTAGCGTTGTACGGTGGCGCGATGATGACGGTGTCGCCGGCGACACCGTCAACGTTGCCGCCCATGGGATAGCAGATGAGGCCGTTGTCGAGCGATCGTCGGCGGATTCCCTGATGGAGCCCAAGAGTCGAAGCGAATGGCCTCCTGCTTGCCCGGTCAGCGACAAATTCCAGGCCGATAAAAAAGCCTCGGCCCCGAACATCACCGAGTGCATCGATGTCACCGAGACGCTCTTTCAGGCGCGCCATCAGCCCAGGGCCGTCCTTGGCCACTCGTTCCACCAGCCGGTCGCGGGTCAATATCCGCTGGACAGCGACGCCAGCAGCGCAGGCGAGTGTGTGCGCCGTGAAGGTGTGGCCTGTCATCGGGCCGCCGGCTCGCTCTTCGAGAACGCTCGCAACGCGGTCGTGATAAATGGTCGCCCCAAGCGGGACATAGCCGCCGGCAAGGCCCTTTGCCACGGCCATGATGTCCGGCTGAACCCCGTCATGAGCGAGAGCCCGCCAGGTTCCGCAGCGGCCGGCACCACACATCACCTCATCGGCAATCATCAGCACGCCATGCCGCTCACAGATCTCACCGACCAGGCGGGCGTAACCCTCGGGCGCGGGCACGACACCGCCCGCGGCCCCGACGACCGGCTCAAAGATGAACGCCGCGACGTTGCGCGCACCGAGGCGCAGAATCTCTTCCTCCAGTTCCCGTGCGCAGTACTGAGCGACCTGGGTTGGTGCTACTCCGGCAGGCGGCCGGTAGGTATTGGCCGGAGAAAGATGCGAGACCGGGATGAGCGCGCCCTCGAAGGGCTCGCGCCGCTCCTTGAACTCCGATACCGACAGGGCTCCCAGCGTATTTCCATGCCACGACCGTCGCCGCGCTATGAACCGCCGGCGTGACGGCTCGCCATTTGCCGTATGGAAGTGGAGCGCGACCTTCAGTGCCGACTCGACCGCTTCCGAACCGCCGGTCGTGAAAATCATCCGCTGATAACCGGGACCGCACTGGCTGGCCACGATCTCGGTCAGCTCCTCCAGCGGGTCACTGGTGAAATTGTAGCGGTAGCCGTGCGCCACGCGGTCGAGCTGCTGCTTGATGGCTTCATTCACTTCGGGATGCGCGTGGCCCAGGCAATAGACGGCCGGTCCGCCCGAGCCGTCGATATAGTCCTTTCCCCGCACATCGAAGAGCCGGATGCCCCTGCCGTAGGCGATCTTCGGAAGATCGGTGCTGGGCACTTCACCCAGGGCTGGCCCAGAGGAGTTGGTTGCCGTGCGATCCATCGGCTGTCTTTCTTGCGGCGGCGACTCCAATCATTGCTAGCGGAGGCCGGAGTCGTCGTCAAATTCGCTTGAAGTGCAGGGGCTTTCACATTATCCCACGAAATCCGTGGCCTCTTATGGACGGATTGATTTATGCGGCTGCTGATCCTGCAGCATTGTCCGGTAACGCCGATCGGGCTGGTGGGTGAGCGTGCGATCGAGCGGGGTGCCGAGCTCGTCACCGTTTTTCCTCACGACGGCGACGGTGTGCCCGAAACAATGGTCGACCATGATGGGCTCATTGTATTGGGCGGACCAATGCATGCCGGCGACGATGCCCGATATCCGGCATTCGCGCCGATCCTATCGCTCATCCGGGAGTGCGGAGCAGCCAACACGCCGGTGCTGGGACTCTGTCTTGGGGCACAGCTTATCGCGCGCGCTTTCGGGCAACGAGTCTATCGCTTCGGCGGCCTGGAGGTTGGCTATCCGGCGGTACACCTGACGCCGGCCGGCCGGAGCGATCCATTGTTTCAGGGACTGGATTCCGAACAACGCGTCATGCAGATGCATGAGGACAGTTTCGATTTACCGCCGGAGGCCGTGCTCCTGTTGCGCAATGACACCTGTGAGAATCAGGCGTTTCGGATCGGGACGTCGATCTATGGGATCCAGGCACATCCGGAGGTGACGAGGAAAGACGCTCGCAATTTTCCGCGAGATTGCTGGGGCGCCATGACGAGGCACTACGGAGACCAAGCGGAGGCAGTCGAACAACGCGTTCTTGCCGAGGTCGATGTCCATTTTGAAACCGGTGCAGGCTTTTGCAGGGCCATCACGGACGGCTGGCTCGACTTGGTGAACTCGAGCCGCAGCACGCCGTCGAGGGACTTGCGAATTACAGCTCAGGCAAAGTGAACGGCTTCGGTTCGAGAAACCGGCGAACGACGTTGCCGGTGATCTTGGCGACGTTGTTGCCATATTGCCGGTGTGACAGTGAAGCCGACCAGGCGATCGAGCCTGTCGCAAATACCGCTCCCCCAGACGGCGTTTCAAAGAAGACGAGCTCGGCTCGAACCAGCGGGTTGTCCAGACCGTCGACGGATGGATGTGTCGACATCATTTCCTCGACTGTGACGAGATAGACATTGCTGTGACCGGTGGAGCGGGCGAGAACGAGCGCATGCGCCGGCGTGCCGAGCGTGGCATCGGTGGCATCCAACTCGAGGCCCGCAGCACCGCCGAGGATTCCGAAGTCACCAATGCGACCATCCTTGGCAATTCCTTCGAATATGAAGGCGGCTCGCGGATCAAAGCTCGCTTCGGTCCTTTCGTACCAGTGGCATGAGTCGAATCCCTCCGCCACGAATCCGACGCCGGCGAACTTTTGCGGCGGTCGACCATTGCTGCGCCAAAGCCCTCCGAACTCACCATCGAACTGATTGTGCCGCTCGCCTGCCGGCATTTCAAAGCAGCGCGTACCGGCTTCGCCGCGACGCACCTCAATCACCCCCGGATGAGCCTCGTGCGTCGCAACCTTCCAGTAGAAGCCATTCCCCCCAAGATAGACCAGCCTGCCACCAACACCCAACCATGCCTCAAGTCCGTCGAGCATCCGCGCCGTGTGGTATTCGGGATGCGATCCCGTCAGGATGCAACGGTACGGAGCGAGCAGGCTGATACCGTCCTCATGCAGCACATCGTCGGTGATGACGTCATAGTCGATGTCGCTTTCTTCCAGCCAATCGATGATGTGCAGGTCGGCATTGAAGTTCCAGATCCTGCGCTTCGGGCGCATGTTGAGGATCGGCCGCTTGGCGGAGCTGTGGCATGAGCCGCTCCCGTCGCGATGCCGATCGTAGAGCGACACGCCGAGATCCCGCCGTTCCTTGAGGAACAGGTCGGTCCGGTCGAGAACCAGCAAGGAGCCATAGGCCGGTTCGGACAGCGGATCCTCATACCCGTGATGGCTGTTCGCGTAGGCAAGATAGGTAAATGTTGACGCGAGGAAGGCCAGCGACGCACCGTTCCGGCCCTTCGGCGGCAGGATGAAGAGTGGCACGACATCCTCCGCGCCCTGGTCGCTCTTCAGCCGCGCTGCGTAGACACCACTCTTCATCTCCGCTGGCAGCTGCCAGGTCGCGTCCGTGTTCCAGCCGCAGTCTTCCAGATCGTCGCTATGAAAATGTATCGCGCCGTAGAGATCTGGGCGCATCCGCCAGTCCGTGGTCTGGCCGTGCCAGGCATGACCGGTGACGGCCCGGGTCGGCAGGTTCATGCAACGCCCGTGAGAGTCGTTGCCCGACACGTCGGCGACATCGGTGGAACCGATGTGTCGAGAGAAGTCCCATCCAGCGATTGCAGGGAGGTCAATCTCGAAAGGGTGCGTCACGCCGGCGAGCTGCGCCGGGTCGAGTGCGCCACGAAACACTGCCGGTGCCTCGATCCTTCCGTCAAAGTGCGCCACGATGCCGGCAGCGGGATCGCGACGCGCTGCTATGGTAGCGGTGCCAGCGGGCAGGGAGGGCATCGGGAAGTCGAAGGAGCGATCTTCCATGACTTCGCGCTCGATGCGGTGGCTTCCGCCGACCGGCCGCTGCAGAATCCGGATCTTGGCGACGGAGGCGTCAAGACTGACGGCAAGCAAGTACCAGGCGCCTGCGCGCATCGCCGCGCCACACGTCACTAGAGCTTCACTGGTTCCATCATGCAGCCACAAACCGCCACGGCCGGCTGGATCGATTGCCAGCGCCATGCCTTTGGTGGATCGATGCTGGCGGCTCACGATGCATTGGGTCGTTTGCTTCCCGAGCCAAGTCGGCATTACCAGCGCCGCGAACGTGACCGATTCCCCGCGGATCGCACTCAAGTTCGGCACCTGGACGTAAGAGCCGGCCGCGATGGCCTGTCGGCGGCCCGGATAAACGCCGTTGACCTCGGAGGCAATTGATCTGGTCTTGAAGCCGGGACCGCCTGGGCCATCGTCGCCGCAAATGAGTCGAACGACGTCAACGCGAAAATTGCGGCTGCCATCTTCCACGCTGACCTTCAGCTCAGGCGCGTCACCGGGTCTTGCTGACAGACGGTCCCAGTAGCCCATGATGCCGACCAAGGCGTAGGCCCTCCTCAGCCAATCGCGAGGTCGTTGCCAAAGAGGCGGCGCCACCGCAGCTTGAATACAGCCCACTCGGCCTCGGCCAAGGTCACGAAAGTATCACCGGTGTAACTGACGGGATCGGACGGGGTGGCACCAAGCTGCGCCAGTCGATAAGGCTGACCCTTGTATTCCTGAACCAGAACAAAGCGACCGGAAAAGGGCTCGCTGCGCATGCGATTGAGCACGCGTTGGAGCTCCGCACTGTGCCGTCCGTGAGGCTGCGCGCGGAATTCTTGCGCCAGTTGCGCAACATCCTGACAGAGATTGTCCACGATCCCCCCTTGATTGACCCGCGGCCCTTGACTATCAGCGACGGCAGCTTATCTGCGGCATGGAACCGTCGCAATTGGGGGACAGTTACCTGTAGGGAACCGGCAGCGGTTGCGCCGACCATGGGCTCTATAGGGTCTCCCGATCAATCAGTCGGAATGCGTTTAACGTATGGCTGCATAAGCAGCCATGTCGGCGTATTGGGTCGACATGGGATGGTCAAATCGATACGATCCGCGCCTTCCGGTGGTCAGGGATCGGGATAAGAGGCTGCGTTTAGGGTAGATCACATGACCGATTCGGACACGTCACACTCCTCTTCATCTCCACCGCGCAAACGTCGCGGCGTCCTCTGGACCGCCGTGGCTGTGCTTGCCGTCGCCGTTGCCGCCGGGATCTGGTGGCAGGGCCAGAAGAGCGGTGCGACCGGGGACGAGGCCGCCAAGCAAGGGCAGCCGCCAGAGGGCGCCGGTGCGCCGCCGGCGCCGCCGGTAACGGTAGCCAATCCGGTCTACAAGAAGATCGTGGAGTGGGACGAGTATCCCGGACAATTCAGGGCCATCGATTCCATCGATGTGCGGGCGCGGGTCAGCGGCTATCTCGAGAAGATCCACTTCACGGACGGCCAGGTGGTTCAGCAGGGCGATCTGTTGTTCACCATCGAAAAGCGTCCGTTCGAGATCGCGCTCAATTCTGCGCGGGCGCAGTTGGCCGAGGCGAACGCACAACTCAGTCTCGCCAACCGCAACCTCAAGCGCTACGAAAAGATGCGCGAGGGAAATATCGTCGGTGAGTCCGACTATGACGACCGCGTCGAAGCGGTCAGCGCCGGCAAGGCCGCGGTTGCCGCGGCGACCGCCGAGGTCGAACAGGCGGAGCTCGACCTCGGATACACAGAGATTCACGCGCCCGTAACTGGCCGCATCAGCCGTCACGAGGTCAGTGCAGGTAACCTGATCACCGGCGGCTACACCGGTGACGTCACGTTGCTGACAACCATCGTTTCCCTGGATCCGATCTACTTTGAGTTTGACGTCAGCGAAGCAAACTACCTTGCCTATCAGCGCGCTGCCGAGCGCGGCGTGATGGCTTCGATGCGCGACAACAAGATCGAGGTCTTCGCCAAGCTACCTGACGAAGAGACCTGGACTCACAAGGGCACGCTGGAATTCCTCGACAACCAAGTCAACGAGACGTCGGGCACCATTCGCGCCAGGGCCACCTTTCCAAATGCCGACAGCGTCTTTACGGCCGGGCAGTTCGCGCACATCCGGGTTCCAGGATCGGAGCCGTATGAAGCGGTCCTGCTGCCGGAGACGGCGATCGTGACCGATCAATCGCAGAAGATCGCCCTGGTCGTTGCCGACGACGGGACGGTCGGAGTCAAAATTCTGCGCGTTGGGCCGACCTACAACGGCATGCGGATCATCCGCGAAGGCCTCGCGCCCACCGACAAGGTGGTCATCAACGGCTTGTTGCGCGCCCGCCCGGGATCGAAGGTCTCGGCCCAGATGGGCAGCATCGAGGAAGCCGCCGCATCGCAAGAGACGGCAGCCGAGTAAGCAGACATGAACTTCGCCCGCTTCTTTGTCGACCGGCCGATCTTTGCCGGCGTCGTCTCGATCTT